>Ga0335074_10016418_pt1 | contig 10427 bp, 10 predicted proteins | sample Lox_Sample_23_FD_206715 | JGI IMG/M metagenome (GOLD analysis project Ga0335074, IMG submission 206715) | Soil microbial communities from Loxahatchee National Wildlife Refuge, Florida, United States - Lox_Sample_2.3 | ecosystem: Environmental > Terrestrial > Soil > Wetlands | place: USA...
GCTTCCCGCTTCTCCGGGTCTTTCTCCGTTTTCAGCAGACCTTCTAATTTCTTCAAGTGTCTTTCCGCCTCTGGCGACATGCTCTGCCTCATCTGCTTCATGCTCCAATTGGACGGCAGCGCGCTCGATCGCGTCGCCAATATTGTCCACTTCCCCCGAATGCAGGAGATAAGTTACCCGCTCGCGCAGTTCAGGATCAAGTTTGATCCCGTGTTCGTCCGAGAAGTGCTCAAGATTTGACTGTACGCGGGCCTCTTCATGCTCGGCCTGCGTCGCCATCTCTCGCTCATGGATGGCTTTTTGATCCTCCGGCGCATAGTGCTGATCCTTCCTTAGAGCATCAAGGAAATCAGCCACGGTCGTGTTCGCCGTTGCTTCGTCCATTGGGCCGAAATATCCGGCCTGAGCCGCTGTCTCTCTCGCGCGATCGAGAGGCATTCCTTTCTTGCTGATTAGTCCCGGATAACCGCGCAGCAATCCCATGTGCTTGAGATCGCCAAAGTCATCGCGAAGTCCGCCCTTCGACTTCAGAAAAGCGCGCAAGGTTTGCGGGACAGCCTTGCGCTTTTTGGCTCTGAGGAGAGCCTTTGCCATTGCCTCCGGGGTTTCATAGGCTCCCCGGACTTTGAAGGCGTTCTCTGCCGGCGCTTCCGGTTCCGGCTCCGCGCCGATGGAGGGTGCGGGCGCGACGGGTTCCGGTGCTGCCGGAGCGGCAGATGGCTCTGGTGGAGCGCGACGCCGCCAGATCGGCCCATGCTTGGCGTAGAGGTCTTCCGCAGTTCCGAACGCGCCCTGACCGCGTGCCGCCAATGTCTCAAAGAACGCGGCCTCGAGGATCGATCGGCCTTCAGCCTGAGCCTGGGGCACACCAGCATCGACAAGCCGACGCTTCACGTCATCGACGATCTTCTCTCGCTGCGCCTCAGAAACGGCCTGCGCGGGCGTAGGAGCGGCTTCAGCGCCAGCCTGCTCAGGAATGCGGGCGAGAGCCTGACGAGGCTCTGTGGGCATCCTTGCGGCTTCTGGCGCAACCGTCTCCGCCCCGGTGTGTTCCGCAGCCCTAGTGTACGCCACGCGCACCTCGGGCAGCAGGTCCTGAATCTGGCTATCGGTCTCCGCCAACAGCTTGCGAGCGTTCGCCAACTCTGGCGTCTCGACAACGGGCTCAGCCGGTTTAACCTGCTCCGGCGCGCCGTCAGGCGTGGCAGGCGTAGCCTCGCCAACCCAACGCGCGAATTCCTCCCGCTTCGCAACCAAGTCATCATATCGAGCGAACAGATCGGGATGAAACCGCTGCGCGACCGACTGCACGTCGGGAGGGCGAGTAACCCCCTGCTCGGCCTGGGTCGCGCCTATAGCGCTTGCCTCGGCCTGCGAGGCCAACTCTTCCTGGCCCTGGTAGACCTGCTCGGTAATGCCAGGACCGGCGACTTTCATGTCCCCAGCATCAGCAACCGTAGCCCTCTTTGCCTCTTCTGATTGCCCAGCCGCCGGAAGCCTGAGAATGCGCTCGCCGATGGCGTTCGGACGCGGAAGGAAAAACCCCATCCCGGTCGAGATGCCGATCTTCGCCCAGTCTGGGGACTGTCCAGACGCATATTCCTGACCCAGCTCCGTCCCGCCCATCACCGCGCCGCTGAACATGCGCTGTGTGACAGGATTGGCCATCAGCCTCTGAAGCGCCGTAGCATTGTCCGGCAACGCCGCGGCTGCGCCAACACGGGGCGACATGGTGAGCGCGTAGGGCGCAAGGCCGCCGACAAAGTTAGCCACCGGGTGCTGGATGGTGTCGGCCTCTTGTTGATCCCGCAGCTTCTCCTGCCATGATTCCGGCAATTGCGAGATAAGCCAGTCCTGGCCCTTTTGAACTGCGGCGCCAGCTCCGAATGAGCCCGCTAAAGCACCGCCAATGCCGCCGACTGCTGTTCCGACTGGACCAAAAGCTGAGCCAACCTCTGCACCTGCCTCCGCGCCAACTCCCGCTCCAGCCAAGCCGCCAACTGAAGGCAAAGCGCCAGCAGCAGCCCCACGAAAGAAAGCGCCAGTCACAGAACTCTCTGCTGGCTGGGCTTGTGCGGCGGCGGGTAATTCATCGAAGTCCACGTCCTGCACGATATCGGACGGTGCGGTTTGTTTGGGAACCTGCGCCGTAGCCGCCAGAGCCGGGCGTTGCCCGATCTGGGCCGGACTCATCGGCGGCGGAAGCTCATCGAAATCAACGTCGGCCATCAGTCTTCTGTGCTCTCTGTAGGGTTTGTCGGCTGGGCTCCCGGATGGGCATGAGGCGACGGTTCAAAGGCCGGGCCTGCGAGGTCGATTAGGATCGTCGTTGAAACGCGTTTCTTTCTGAAGCCATTCCTCCCAAGCAACTTGCTGGGGAGTCTTCTCGCTGGGCGTCGGCTTGGGCGGCTGGCTGTCAGAAGCGCGCGCGTCCATCATGAGCTGGTCCAACGATAGGCCGGGCTGGGCTGGGATCAGAGGCGGCTCTCGGCATAGCTCCTGCTGGCGCGGCGTGGGCGCGTCGATGAATTCTGACTTCGGCAGTTCCTTGACGGGAACAACCGGCGCAGGATTGCTCCGATAACTGGCAGCCGGGGCGGGGCTTGCAGGCGGCGGGGTATTACCACCGCCGTTACGAGCCCATGAGCCGAACGCCTCCTTGAGGAGAGGCGCAAGCTTGGTCGCTTCCATCAGGCGGGCCATGTCATCCGGCAAAGGCTTCGGCAGGTAGCTCAAACGCACGAACCCCTCGAGTCCGATCTCATCGACACGCGCGGCCTTAGCCTCGAGGACTTCAAGTCTCTTCTTGACAGAGATGCTAGCCATTGATCTTGGCCTCCAAGGCTTTGATGCGGACCTCAAGCGCTAGCGTCTCGGTCGACTTCATGAAGGCCTCAACAATCCGCACAACGTCGCCGCCCTCGCCTGGCGTGAGTTCCCCCGACGCGACCGCCGACACAATGGTCGCGATCGCCTTCAGGCTGTCGCCGGCTGTCTCTACTTTCGGCAAGTCAATGCTCACCGATCGATCCTTCCGGGCTGGTATGATCCTTTCCAAGCACAGGCGCAGCGCGGTGCTGTCGCCCTCCTTGGCCTTCTCGATCGCCTTGCGGGTCAGCGCCTCAGCTTCGCCGTCGAGTAAACTCTCGGCCGCCAGCGTTGCCTTGTGGCGCGAACCGCGAGGCCTTCCGGAAGGATTCCCGGAAACGCCCTTAGGCCAGTTCCCCGCGTGCGGGCGTCTTCGCTTCTGTTGAGATTCTGTACTAGCAGACATGTTGCTTCGTGCCCCTAGGCCTCAAGGCTTCCTCAATCCCTCAGGCGAGAAAGTTCGGCCCGGTGTTTCTCGTTCATCGACTCGCGCATGGCCCTGTGGCGGTCGTTCATGTCCCGGCGCTCTTTCTGGCGTCTCTGCTCAGCGTCGTGAGCGGGCGTTCCCACTCGGGACTCATCGTTGGCTCCCATGGTTCGCTCCTTGCTGCGCGCAACGGTATGACGGTGGGCCATCTCGTCGCTCTCTTTCTTGATGCGGGAATTCAGGGCCTGTCCCTCTTGAGCCTGCCGCTCCCGAAGTTTCGCCCGAGGCGAAGTCTTGGCACGCTCAGCGGCTTCGCGTCGCGCTCTCTCGATTGGCGAATCTTGCAGGAGTCGACGACCATCACTCTTGATGAACATTTTTCATTTTCCTTCAGGTTGTGGGAGCCGCCAGCGGCGGGGATTGCCCGGTAGTTGAGTTGAAATCACCCCGAGTCGCGTTCTCGCCCTTGCCAGGGTCTCGATGTTTATGCCTGCCGCATCTGCCGCGGCCTCGACATCGAAGGATCGGCGAGGACCATTCGCGAGTTGAGCCTTCAGGAAGGCGATCGCAGCCTCGATCTCGTCAGGGGGCTCTTGCGCGTCGGGTAACGGGCCACCGTCAAGCTCGTCCCGCAATATGGCCGCCGCCGTTTCAAGGACTCGGATGACATGCAGCCGATCATTCGGGGTGGTGATTTTGATCCAGCGTGCAAGTTCGCCCCCGCTGATCCCGATGAGATCACGCAGTGACTTCGCGTCCACGGGGCGTTGCCGCTCGATCGAACCGGCGGTACGCGGCGCCCCCACCCAGGACTCATGCCCGTAGTCATTCGGCTCGGGCGGTGGCGGACCATCGTCGGCGACGCGACCTCGTTCCTTGATTTCGGTAACGACCGCGATTTGCGCTTCGGGGTGCTCTTTGGCGACCCGAAGTAGCGCGGATTGATTGTTGTCGATACCGGCTTCGACGGCGGCCCGTTTGGTCTCTTGGGGCAATGCGGCAATCTTGATCGAACGGCGGGCTTCCGACTCCGTGACCTCAAGCGCCCGGGCTGCCGCGCGGACGCCGCCTTCGGGACGGCCGTTTTGGAGTTTTGCGTCAGTTTGACGCAAAACCAGTGCCTCCCTCTCTTCCCGCAGCCTGATCCATTCCGCAATTGCCACTGATCGATCAAGCGCGCTTAACTCGGTGCGGTGAAGGTTCTCCGAGATCGTCCAGAGCTTCGCCTCGACGTCATCGAAATCGACGAGGCGGACGAGGACGCTCGAGATGCCGAGCAGCTTCAGCGCCTCGATTCGGTGCCGCCCGGCGACGAGAACGAAGCGGCCATCGCGCTCGATCACGGTGGGCGCGCTCTGGAGCCCAATCGCGGCGATGGACCGTGACAGCTCGACGACGGCCGTCGCGTTGTACGGGCGTGCGGTGGGCGGGATCTCGATCTCACTCAGTCTGAGCGTCAGGCCCTTCGTGGATCTGCTAATTGTGGCGGTCATCATGCGTAGGCTCATTCACTCTGCGGCTATGGCGTGGGGTGGGGCGCCGGTGACGACGGCCGGTCGTGGCAGAACCGGCTTGTCGGCATTCGAGGGGTGCGAGGCGGCGAGCTGCTGCGCCAACTGGGCCGCGGTCAGGCTCATGGCGGCGGCTGGGGCGCGAACCTCAACCCGGCGATCGCCGATGCGGAATGCGCCGTCGATCAGGTCGAATGCCGGCGGGGCCAACGCCATATCGGCCGGCCTCGCACGCGCATCCTGAGCCGTGCTGTCAGTCCCTGGGGACTGGTATATTATATGTGTCCCCTTGTTTCGGACAGGCGAAGGCTCAAAAACGGGCTTTGTGTCCGGTTTATTCGGACACTCGGACAAGGGAACGGGAGTTAATTCGGACAGGGTGTCCGGTTTAATCGGACACTCACGGCGGTTATTTCGGACAGGCGAGCCGGGCAGCGGGCCGCTTTTATGCGGCGTGTAGCTGCTAAATTCCGGGCCTCCGCGGTGCATGAAAGCGCAGGTTTTGAACGAGCCGGTCAGGTCACATTTGAAGGCCGTGAGACGCCATTCGCTGGCGAGGCGCGTCTTTTTGCTCAGACCTCCGTGCCGGGTCTCTTCGATGAAACCGCGCGTCACGAGTTCCTTGAATGCGCGGGCGGCAGTGTCCTTGTTCATGTCGCACTCATCTGCCGCGTCGCGGACAGAAAAGGCGAGCTTCCCGTTATTTGCCCCGTCGTAGCGGGAACCAATCTGGACATAGACGGCTCGCGCGGGCGCGGAGAGCGCCTTCCAAGCGTCCGTTCTGAGCATGTAGTGGTGCAACTGAAAGTATCGGTCGGCACGCTCTTTGTCGTGTTTCCTAGCCATGAGCGACTCGCTCCCTGGCTTTGGCGAAGGCGATCTGCCGCGAGATGATCCAGTTTTTCGTCTTCAGGCTCGGCGGCGCAGGCCTCGCGCAGCGCACGCGCAAGTCATTCGGCCAGACGCCGAAGCGCTCACGATACTTGTGCGAGGCCCAGCCGTCGTTGTAGCCCCGCAGCGTCGCGTGGCCCTTAAGCTCGGCGAAAAATGTGGCTTTGTCTTCAATGGTCGGCGCGCCGCTACGACGCGAACCCAACTCGACAAGCTCGCCGTCGATAGCCTCAACGTCGGTTCGAGCATGTATGGGCGAACCGCAACATGGACACTCCTTGGCCGCACGAGGGACGACCGCCTTGCAGCCCTCACATAGCTTGGGCAGAGGCTTACTGCGCTCTCGGGCGCGATCACGGACGCTCTGTCGATCCCTGCCGTCATCGAGACGGTCCTGGCCGATGTCGGTCACCATGCCGAGGCGAAGATGGTTGCCGGCATGATCGAGGATCAAAAGGTGATCCTTGCCCTCGGCTGTACGAAGCCCGCGGCCGATCGTCTGAACGAACAGAATCCTACTCTTGGTCGGCTTGGCGTCGATGATGCAACGCACGTCCAGGTCGACGCCCGTCGTCAGCACGCCCACGTTGCAGATGATGCGCGTCTCGCCTAAGCGGAAGCGACTGAAAATGGCCTCCCGATCTTCGCGCGGCGTTGTTCCGTCCATGTATTCGGCCGCAACGCCCATCTCGAGGAAGCGCTCGGCGACATGCTGCGCGTGGAGGCGGTTGACGCAGAAGCAGAACGTCGACCGTTCCTCACCGCGCTTGAGCCATGTCTCGACAATGTCGCCCGTGATGGAAGGTTTATCCATCGCATCGCCAAGCTCGTCTTGCTGGAAATCGCCAGCGACGGTCATGACTCCGGCGAGGTCGGGCTCGCTCGGCGCAAAGGTTTTGAACCGCGAGAGAAAGCCGTCGCGGATCAAATCGGCGGTGGTCGCCGCAGTGATCATGTCATCGTAGTATCTGCCGAGACCACGGGTCCACGGCGTGGCCGACAAGCCGATGAACGGAACGCGAGGGCAATCCTTCATCCACCGAAAAATTTCACGATGGAGCTGATGAGCCTCGTCGACGATAACGAGGTCGACCCCCGGCCGCTTCCGTCTGGCGAGCGTCTGTACCGAGCACACTTGGACTTGCTGGTCGCGATCGGTCCGCTCGTGAATGCCTTGCATGACGCCGATGGCGTGAATGCATTCGGCCTCAAAGGCAGCGACGGTCTGGTCGATCAGCGATAGCGCGGGCGTCACAAAGGCCACGTGCTTTCCTTTGTCGAGCGCGCGCTGAATGATGTGTGCCGCCGTCAGGGTCTTGCCGAAGCCGGTGGGCGCCTGAAGCATAGGCCGGCGCTTGCCGGCCGCCAGCGAGTTCCTGAGGGTCTCCAGCGCGCGAGCCTGATGTGGGCGAAGGGGGCGGAGACTCATGCCGCACTCCTCCCCGCTTCAGAAGCGGCAACCTTCCGCACAGGCGGAAGCAGATTGTGCAGCTCGACCGCATGGCGGAAGCAGTCGCGCAACTGAACGCGGAGGCGGAGCCTAAGCTCCTCACGATCACCCCGCCGGGCGGCTTCTAGCGCGCTTGTCGTATATGATGCGATCAGGCTTAGGTCGTGAAAAATCTCATCGAGGAGAAATGCCTCGGCCTCCGCCATTGCTTCAGCCGATGGGCCAACGTGAGCGATCTTCTCTTGATTGGAGTCTGGTTCTGCGGTACTCAGAATGTGCAAGCCGCCAAGCATTGCAGCATTCCGAGAGCCGGTTACCGCGTCGCCGCGCGGGCCGGCTCTCGCCGTTCCAAGGATCAGGCTGCGCCCCCGGACACGAGCCGATCAATTTCAGTCTCAGGGACGACAGTTCGGCCGGCGATCTTGACTAGCTTCACCTTCCCCTGAAGCGAAAGTTTGTAGAGCGTCGCCCTGCTAATGCCCAGCGTCGAGCATGCATCCTTGACGCGACGCGCCTTCGGCGGATGAGGGGCGCGCTCAGATCGCCGGGAGGATTCGGTGACGAGTTCGTTTGCGAGAGTCATGCGAGAGGCAACCCTGATTAGAAGCTGCCTCTATTTGCCCGCTCTCGCCCGCCCCTGCACGTGGGGCTATTTTTCTTTTCCTTCTGCCTTCTTGACTATATCGACAATGCTCCAGAGAGACGGGGGTGGCAGCCCTATGAGCCCATGCAGTTCGCCGAGCCAGTCGGCAAACAGACATGTTTTCGACTCCAAGCCTCCTATGTAGTGAGTGCCGAGACCCGATGCTTTTCTGCCGGTCACTCCTTTCCAAACAGGAACCAAAGCCGCGACCAAATGGGCCAGTGCCGGTTTAGGGAATCGCCCGCTCGCAGGAACCAACGCCTCAATGTCGAGACCAGCTAGCGTTTGAATCGCCGACATCACCTCTGGGTCTTCGGCGGTGGCTGGCGCCTCGACCGACGACTCCACCGCCGGGTCCGCAGGGGAGGCGATCCTCCAATTCCGTAAGCTTCGCTTGAACGGACCGGCCCTGGTCCTCAGGGCTCGATAGACCAAGTGCCGGGCACCAAGATCGGGCGTGTCGAGAGCGTCCAAGAGAACCCATGCATTCGGGCGATTCGGGATCGAGGCTAAGCGTGCCGCCGAGGTCTTGATTCTTGCGAGCGCCTTACGCCGCTCAGTCGCGGTTGGAGCTATTGTCGCGCAATCGATCATGTATCTCCGAAAAGCGGAGCGCAGTTTGATTCGAAGCTTCTTGACCTCCGTGCAGTCGGGAATCGCAGTACGCCGCATCTTGTACCGTCGCAATGCGCGGATGCTTATTCCGAAATGGACATATGGCTGCGGCGCGACACCACCGCGGACAGCGATCTTTCCTGCGCGGGCCATGCGCTAGGCTTTCCTCCGCAGCGGCGTGACCTTTTCGTCGGCGCTTGACGGCTCACAGTACGTCGCCCAAGCGTCCATGAGCTTCCGGCGCATATCGAGCAGGGTTGTCCGGGTGTAGGCGCGCTCGACCTTACCGCCGACCTTATGCCCCATCGCGTACTCGATCACGGCATGGGGAAAGGTGGCGACCTCCTCGGCCCAGGTCTTGAAGGTGGCGCGGAAGCCGTGAGCCGTGATGGCCCGGCCTGCATCACGATCGCGCCATCTCGGCTTGGCGCCTGGATCTGGCTTCTCGCCCTTCGGCCGAGCATTCATGCGCTTGAGCAGCGTCAGAAACGCCATGTTCGACAGCGGCTGGGCTTTCCTCTGCCCAGGGAAGACGTAGACCGAGACGCGGCCCTTCTCCATCTCCCGCACGATCTCCACGGCCCGCGGCGATAGTGGAATCTCGAAGGATTCCTTCCGGTGCTCGCGGTCCTTCAAATTGACCAGCGGCACATTCCAGAGCGCCTTGTCGAGATCAAACTCCGGCCATTTGGCCTGAAGGACTGCGTTCGTCCGGGCGTTAGTAAGGATGAGTAGTTCGAGGGCGAGCGCGGCCATCGCCTTTCGTGCCCGCAGAGCGGCGATAAATTCAGACATCTGTCCATGAGCCAAAGACGGATGATTGCCCTTGGTGAGCTCCTTCGGGGTCTCGAAGCCCATGGCTTTGAGGTCATCCCAGCGGGAGGGGTTGTCGGGCATCGCGATCCCGTGCTCATCGCGCAGGATGACCCGGGCGCGGTCGAAGACACGCCGGATCGCCGGATAGAGCTTACGGGCAACCTCGGGCTTCGATCGCCACACGGGGCTCAGCACCGCAGCCACGTCCAGCGCCGTGATCTTATGAACAGGGCGATCGAGCAGCGGGCCGCAGTAGGCCGGACCGAGATGGCGCTCCCACTGGTAGCGGACTTTTTCATTGACGGACTTAGCCTGCGCATCCTCGATGACGAGCTTGGCGATCTCCTTGAAGGTCGGGATGGGCTTGGCGGCCTTCCTGGCGGCTCTGTCAGCCTCAATCGGGTCAACCCCACGGGCGACTAGCCTCCTCGCCTCGCTGGCCCTGTCGCGCGCGTCCTTAAGGCCCACCGCGGGATAGGCGCCGAGACCCTTGTCCTTCCGAACGCCGTCGACTTGGTAGCGCAGGACCCATTTCTTGCGCGCGGGCTTCTTGCGCTCAGGCTTCCTGCTTCCCGCCTTCTGGAGTCCTGGCTTGCTCACGACGAGATAGAGGCCGTCGCCGTCGCTATGCCGGCCCGGCTTAGCCGTCTGCACCTCGCGTTCCGTAAGCCGAGCCATCCCCGGTCCCACATCTGGTCCCACACTTCGAAGCGGATTGTCGCACACAGCGGCGGACGGTGGAAGACACAATTCGGCGTAAGCCACAGGATTCGCTTACGAGTTCGAGACGATGACGAACAGCGGTGGATGGAGGTTTGGTGCATTTCCTGGGCACCAAGACTCTTGAAATCACCCGATTTTCCTCGAGTCTCTGCCCGCACCTTTTGGCCTAGGTGCGGGACTTTTGTTCTCACTTTCGTCCGCGCAGCTGCGGCGAGAGACAGGCGTTTGCGGCTCGCCGATCTGGTACAATGCGACGCTATCTTACGGTCCGACCAGCCGAACTTCGCCGACAGTTCCGCGTCGCTGTAGCCATCCAGCGCGTCGGCTGTCGCAGCGGCCTTGCGCACGCCGTGAGGCGACTTGTTCACGCCCGCGGCCAGCGACCATTCACGGAACATGTTCGTGAACGATTCCTTGACCAGCGGCTTGCCATGAGCGCCGACGATGAAGGTGAGATCGCCGACTGGCCCGGCTTCGAGAGCT
>Ga0335074_10016419_pt1 | contig 10426 bp, 8 predicted proteins | sample Lox_Sample_23_FD_206715 | JGI IMG/M metagenome (GOLD analysis project Ga0335074, IMG submission 206715) | Soil microbial communities from Loxahatchee National Wildlife Refuge, Florida, United States - Lox_Sample_2.3 | ecosystem: Environmental > Terrestrial > Soil > Wetlands | place: USA: Florida...
TGGGGTGGCGTCCGTGCGACGGCGCCGCTGCGGCAGCGGTCAGCAGGTCGGCGCGGACGTCGCTGCGCGGGAAGACGTATCCGGGCACCGCCTGACCGGGTTCCCACACCAGCGTCGGTGCGTGACTGTCTACCAGGTCGATGCCGCCGATCACCCCGCGAACGTGGCGCTGGCTCGGCTCGAATGTGAAGCCCTCGGGCGGTACCGGATGACGGCGGGTGAGTTCGTCCGTGGGACGGAGCGCGGGGGCGGCGGGCGATGACATGAGTCTCTCCTGGAGGATCGGCTGGACCGTCGGTGAGGACCCCAGAACAAGGAAGTTAGCAGGGTAGGAGCGTGATAGTGTCGTCCGTAATTATCCACTATATTGATCGGATTAACCTAAAATCCGTTGCGCCTACGGTACCGGTCCTTGATGGGGCCGTGTCCAGTGACCGTCAGCATGAGCGTGACTGGTAGCGCGCACGGAAGCCTGAGCCCGCCGAGAAGACAGAGGACGGCCGCGTCATGAATATCAATCACCGTCGGCTTGATGGCCTGCGGAGGGGTCGGGGTCCCATCCAGGAGCACTACATCGACGAGTTCGTTGCCGGGCACATGCCGCGCCGCGACTTCCTGCGCCGCGGCACCATGATCGGTCTCTCGGTGCCGCTGCTGGGCGCCATCCTGGAGGCCTGCGGGACCTCGTCGTCCAGCCCGTCTCCGACCGCTCCGGCCGCCAGCCACGGCAAGCCGGGGGCGACGATCCGGGTGGGCGGGACGGTACCCGCATCGGCGATCAACCCGGTCACCATCTCCGATCCCGGTGGCCTGGACATGCTCGCGCAGGTCGGTGAGTGGCTGGTGTTCGGCGACCAGCACTTCAACTACCATCCGTGGCTGGCGACGAGCTGGAGGCCGAACGCCGACGCCACGGTGTGGACGTTCAAGATCCGCCAGGGCGTGAAGTTCAACGACGGCACACCGATGACCGTCGATGACGTGGTCTACAGCATGAAGAGCCAGTGCGACCCGAGCAGCTCGGCCAATGCCCTGTCGGTGTTCGCCGGCCTACTCGTCCCCGATGGCGTCGTCAAGGTCGACGACACGACCGTCGCTTTCCACCTCGAGGCCCCGGACGCGAGCTTCGTGGACGCGGTCGACAACTACAACTACAACGTGATCATCGTCCCGAACGGCTTCGACTTCAGCGATTACCAGAAGCACTGGGTCGGGACGGGCGCCTTCATGAACAGCAGCTACACGCCGAACGTGGGCGCGACGTTCGTGCGCAACCCGCATTACTGGAGGACAGCGGCACTGCCCAAGGAGCTCCAGTGGACCTTCTTCCCCAGCGAGGCGCCCATGACGGCCGCGCTGGAGGCTGGGTCGATCGATTGCGACGACGGAATGTCGGTGGCCATCAGCCCGCAGCTGCTCAACGGCGGATACAACGTCATCGCGCTGAAGGCGAGTACCCACCGGGAACTGTCGATGCGTAACGACATCGCCCCGTTTACCAACAAGTACGTGCGCCAGGCCATCGCCTACAGCCTGGATCGCCCGGCGATCGTGCAGGCGCTGTTCAAGGGGTACGCCCAGGTCGGGAACGACAGCCCGTTCGCCCCCATCTTCAAGGCGACCAACACCAGCGTCCCGCAGCGAACGCAGAACCTGAAGCTGGCCAGGGAACTGCTGGCCAAGGGCGGGGTACCGCGGGGTTTCTCGACCCCGCTGCTGACCGAGATCGACGAGGAGATCCCGCACTTCGCGCAGATCGTCAAGCAGTCCGCGGCGGCGATCGGGGTGGACATCAAGCTGACGATCGAGACTTCGACGAAGTACTACGGCAACGCGACCTTCGGCCAGTCTGACTGGCTGGACGGGGAAATGAGCCTGGTCGACTACGGCGCGCGCTCGGTCCCGAACCTGTTCCTGGAGGCGCCGCTGCAGACCATCAACGCCAAGACCGGCCAGGGCGCCTGGAACGCCGCGCGCTTCAACAACCCCACCTACGACCAGCTGTCGAAGGAGTTCATCGCGTCACCAGACCTGTCAACGCAACGGCGGCTGGCCGGCCAGATCGAACAGCTCCTGCTGGACGAGACCCCGATCATCTACGCCTACTTCTATGACGCCCTCATCCCCACCCAGAAGAACATCACCGGCCTCTACCCGACGCCGACCGGGCAGCTGTTCTTCTGGAACGCGGCGAAAACAACCTGAGAGGTGGCCGCCGGGCCAGAATTTGATCACCGCAGCGAGTGGGTTCCCAGCCCGCGGCGCGTGCGGGTCCGGTTCGCTGGCCAGACCATCGCGGACAGCACTGCGGTGATGCTGCTGCGCCAGCATGGTTTTCTCCCGGTGTATTACTTCCCCGAACGCCACGTGCGCACCCGGTTGCTGGAGCCGAGCCCGCACGTCACGTTCTCGCCGTATAAGGGGACCGCGCATTACTTCGATATCCGGGTCAGCCAGCGGGTGGCCCGCGCCAGCGCCTGGACCTACCCCGCCCCGCGGGCCGGTTCCCCGGACACCCGCGGGTACTACTCCTTCCACTGGCACGGCATGGACGCGTGGCTGGAGGAAGACGAGATCATGTCCGTGCACGCCCGCGATCCGTATCTGCGCGCGGAGACACTGTCCAGTTCTCAGCATGTCGTGGTGCGGCTGCGGGGAGAGGTCGTGGCCGACACCGCCCGGCCCGTGCTGCTGCTGGAGACCGGCCTGGTCACTCGGTACTACATACCTCCGGCGGACGTCGCGATGGAGTATTTCGAGCCGGGTCGGGGCTACTCGATGTGCCCGTACAAGGGCACCGCCCGCTACCTCAACTACCGGTACCGCGACACGCGGGTCGACGGGGCGGCCTGGTACTACCCGGCCCCGCTGCGGGACGTGGTGAAGATCGCCAGCCACGTCTGCTTCTGGAACGAGCGCGCGGACACCACGATCGAGGTCGACGGCACGCCCGTGCCGCATCTCGGTATCCGGCCCAGCGGCCCGGGCGGTGAGCTGCTCTACCCGTCACGGAGATTCTTCATGGTGCCCCCGCCGGCCACCATGCGGGACGCGCGGCCAGGCCAGCTTCAGCACGATTTCGCGCGCCCGAACGGCCGGCCGGAGGGTCCGCCCGATGATCTGATCGAGATGGCGGTCGAGCGCGCTGGTGGCCGGATGCATGGGCTCCCGGATGGCCCGCCGCGTATCGGCGAACCGGCGGAAACGGCGGCCAAGCCCGAGTCATCGCTGTTCTTCACGTTCGGCCGCAGCCCGGACCTGCCCTCCGGGGAGGCGGGCCAGCCTCCGGCCGCGGGTTACGAACCCCAGGCCAGCCTGGATCCCGCTGCCACGTGCGTTCCGGCACTCCGGCGGGTCCGGGCCCTGAAAGCCGGTGTCGTCCTGGCTGACTCTCGCGACGCGATCCTTTATGCCGGTCCGCACGGTGCGGTTGCGTACTACTTCCCGGCCGGGGATGTGCGGCGCGACTTGCTCGATGCGTCAGGCGAGACGGCGAACATCCCGGGAGTGGGACTCGCGGCGCGGTTTCGCGTTAACACTCCGCAAACCGCGGGGCAGCCGGCCCCGGCGGCCTTCTCACCCGCGGGCCCGCCACCCGGTCTTGACCTGCTGCGCGGGCGCTTCGCGTTCGAGTGGAACGCCATCGATACCTGGCTGGAGGAGGACGATGAGGTGCGCGGGCACCCGCGGGTGCCCTACCACCGCGTGGACGCCGTGACGAGCGGGCGCCATGTCACGGTGCGCCTGGAGGGCACTCTGCTCGCGGAAAGCCGGAGGCCGGTCGCGGTCTTCGAGACCGGCCAGCCGGCGCGCTTTTACCTCCCTCGGGCCGACATCGCGATGCACCTGCTGACGCCGGATGACCGGCGGACGCAGTCGCCCTACCTCGGGACGGCGGTCTACTACTCGGCGCGCGCCGGGGAGGCGCTGCACGCCGGCGTGGCCTGGAGCTACCAGGATCCGATTCCCGAGTGCCCGAAGATCGCTGGCCTTATTTGCTTCGACGATTCGCTGGTCCGGGTCGAGGAGGAGGTCTCCTGATCCCGTCCGGTCACTGGCCCGGGCGCCCCAGGGCATGTGAGCGGGACCTCGCCGAGCATGGCTGCGCCACGGCCTGCGTAGGGTGCATCGTGAGGGAGGATTTAACGTGACACTTGGCAGCGGGTCCGGCGTCAGCCCGGGCGTGAGTTCTCCGATCGCCTGGCACGCGGCATGAGCGCCCGCCGTGCTCATCTCACCGCGTTCCTGATGGGCGTCGGCTACCACGAGTCCGCGTGGAAGCTGGCGGAACCGGCGGACCTCACCGGGGTCGCGCAGTTCGGCGTGCTGGAGCGGGCCACACTCACTGCCGAGCGCGGGCTGCTCGACGCCGTGTTCTTCGCCGACTCCCCCGGGCTCGCGATCTTCCGCGCCCGGTACTTCCCGCAGGTCGGCTTTGACCCGCTGGAGCTGCTCGCGGCGCTGTCCCGCATCACGGCGCGGATCGGCCTGATCGCGACCGCGTCCACGACCTACAGCGCGCCGTACGACCTGGCGCGCCGACTCGCCACCATCGACCACCTGTCCGGCGGCCGGGCCGGCTGGAACATCGTGACCACCCGGTACGCGGGGGCGGCCGGCAACTTCGGGCTCGCGGCCCACCCCGACCCGGCCGAGCGTTACGCGCGGGCCGAGGAGTTCGTCGAGGTCGTCACGCGGCTGTGGGAGAGCTGGGATGCCGACGCCGTCGTCTGCGACCAGGCCAAGGGCGTCTGGGCAGACACCGACCTGATCAGGCCGGTCGACTTCCACGGCCGGTTCTTCGATGTCGCCGGTGCGCTGACGCTGCCCCGCTCCCCGCAGGGCCGGCCCGCGTTCGCCCAGGCCGGCTCGTCAGGGCCCGGCATCGATCTGGCCGGGAAGACCGCCGACATGGTCTTCACCGCGCAGCCCGACATCCCGTCCGGGCGCCGCTTCCGCGAATCGGTCCGCGAGGCCGCCCGCCGCCACGGGCGGGACCCGGACGACGTGCTCGTGCTGCCCGGCGTGGCGTTCGTGCTCGGCAGCACCGAGACCGAGGCGCGGGCGCTGCGGGCCGACCTGGAGGACCGGGTCGACCCCGAGTTCCGCTGGCGCAATCTGGCGCACAATGCCGGGCTCGACCCCGGGCTGATCGACCCGGACCGGCCGCTGTCCGAGGCCGCGATCGCGGCGGCGAGCCGCACCAGCCGCACCGACGATGTCGTGCGGCGGGGGCGGGAGACCGGCAAGACCTTCCGCCAGGTCGCCGACGAGCTCACCGGCCTGCCCGGTGGCCTGGAGTTCACCGGGACTCCGGAGCAGTTCGCCGACCTTATCGAGGCCTGGATGGCCGAGGGCGCGGGCGACGGCTTCACCTTGCAGCCGACGACGCTGCCCGGCTCGCTCGCACAGTTCACCGACCACGTGGTCCCGATTCTGCAGGCCAGGGGGCTGCACCGGACCGAGTACACCAGCACCACCCTGCGGGGGCACCTGCGAGACGACCGGTGACCCGGCTCGCCCCCGCCCTCGGCTGGGCGGGGGCGGCGCAGACCGTGCCGGCCGGCTAGCGGGACCCGGTCAAAGCCTCGCCCGTGAGGGCGGCCAGCAGACGCGGGCTTTCGGGCGATGCCTCATCGGCCGGTCCCAGGGTGCGCTGGAGAAGCCCGTCGACTATCTCGTAATAGCCGATGGCGCGCAGCGGCGGTGAATAGATGTGCACCGTGACCGCGCCGGGGTCGTGGTCCATCCGGTGAATGCCGGTGCCCGGGACCCAGAATGAGTCACCCGGCCCGTAACGGTGGACGCGACGGCTCCCGCCGATCGGGAGTCCCTCGTTGGTCACGCTCCCCCTGAGCACGTACACGCCGGCCGCCGACCCGTCATGGTCGTGGAATCCGGTGTCACGCGGATCAAGGATCACGTTGAGCCAGGCGATGCAGTCCTCGTCCTGCCAGAGCACGACCGACTCGCTGGCCCCGGTCGTCGGCAGCCCGGCCACGTCCACGCGGGCGGCCGCGCGCTCAGCCAGGGCGGCGCACTCCTGCGGCGGCAGCGCTGCCACTAGCGGCCGGCCGAGTTCTCGGCGAGCTCAGCGACATAAGGCTTGCCCTCACGCCACGCGGCGACCTGCGCGGGCCGGCCGAACACCTTGAGGTAGTTCTCCACGTCGTCCTTGACCAGCTCCCACTGAGTGACCGGCTCGTAGTCGGTCTCCTCCCCCGGCTCGATGAACGGGGCCAGCGGCTCGAGCACCTGGTCCAGGTCCGGGTGGTAGAAGATGGCCACCGACCGGCGCTTCTGTGTGCCGCCGGCCAGCACCCGGTGCCTGGCCGGGCGCAGCAGGCCGTTGGTCCAGCGGGTGAGCAACTGGCCAGAGAAGACCTGCAGGGCGCCGGGCGTGATCGGCACCGGCAGCCAGTCCCCGTCGGGAAGCTGGATTTGCAGTCCTTCGTAGTCGCCGCCCTGGGCCAGCACCGTAACGGCGGAGCTGTCGGCGTGCTCGAGCAGCAGCAGCTTGTCCTCGTCGTTGCCGGTGTCCGGGTACGTCCACGTCGGGTAGTTGTTCACCGTGAACCTCAGGTACGGCAGCGGGCCGACCGGGAAGGTGCCGTCCGGCAGGCCCTGGGCCCGCGCGTACAGGCTGAGCGCGCGCTCGGCGACCGACCGTCCTGCCGCGATATAGCGGAACGCCAGGTCGCGCAGTTCCGGGTCGTCATTGGGCCACACGTTCTCGTGGGCGTAAAGGCCTAGGTACTCCTCGGGAAGACCTGCCGCCCTGGCGTCCTCGGCGTTGTCGAACTGCCCGACGTTGAAGCGCTCAAGCTCCAGGCGGCCGAAGTCGTCCGGCCACTGCCGCCATCCCCGGTAGGGGTGGCCGGTCGGGCTGGCCAGCTCGGCCTTCAGATCCCTGGGCTGGTCGAGCAGCCGCCCGATGTGCTGGTTGAATTCGGTGATCAGGCCCTCGGGAACCCCGTGGTTGATGACCTGAACGATGCCGATCGTCTCGGTCGCCTCCTTGACCGCGTCCAGTAGCTCCCTGGGAGCGCCGGGGGCGGTGGCGGCCGCAAGGTCGATCACGGGGATGGGGGAAGTCATGGCGGGCTCCTTCGTTTGCAGCCGGTTAGGACCACCTGGTGACCGGCCGCTCCTGCGGCACGTCATCAACCACGATGTCGGCCTTCTCGTTGAAGAAGGCAAGCAGGTTCTCGATCTTCGGGGCCTCGGGGATGGGCGCGGGGTAACTCCACACGATGTCCTCGTGCAGCACCCCGCCGGCTCGCACCGACCAGTACACAGCCTCCCCCTTGTACGGGCAGCGGGTCCGGCTGGGGGTCGGCTCAAGCAGGTCGAGCCGGACGTCGAGCTTGGGCAGGTAATAGCGGACCGGCAGGCCGGTCTCGAATAGCAGCCTCGGGCGCCGGCTCTCCGCCACCAGTACGCCGCCCACCAGAACCTGGACATGCCTTGAGGAGTTCAGCACATCCACCCGGTGGTAGGGGTCGCGGGCATGCCGGAAAACCTCGTCGTCCTCCTCGTACCAGGCGTCCGCCTGGTCCCAGTAGAAGGCGACGTAGTCCTTCAGCTCGGGCACCGAGTCGATTGGGTCGGGGTAGGCCCACACCGCGTTCTCGTACCGCTGGCCGCCCGCGACCACCGTGTAGTACGACGCGTCGCCCTTGTATGGGCAGTGCGTGTGGTGGCTGGTCGGCTCCAGCAGGTCGAACCGCACGTCATCGCGGGGGAAGTAGTACACCGGCAGGTGCCCGGTCTCGAACAGGTACAGCGTCCTGCTGCTGTCCGCGACCGCCTCGCCGCCGAAGAACACGCGCACCCGCCGCTGGTTCGGCTCGGTCCGCACCCGTCGCGTGCGAAGCGTCTCGCTGGTGACTGGTTCTGCTGCCTGTGTCATCGCTGCCCTTCTGGCGCTGTCGTCAGTAGCTGGTTAACTGCCGCGGCGAGCGCGGCGGGCTGGGTGGCGACGACATCCGCGCCGCCGCCGGGAATCGTGATGACCTGGACGCCCGGCGCCCGCTCCTGCAGCCGCGCGAGGTCGGCCGCGGACAGCGGGCCGTCCCAGTCGCCGCGGATCAGCGCGGCCGCAGCGCCAAGCTGGCCGAGTTCGCCCCACAGTGCCTCGTCAGCTAGCCCGGGATCGCCGGTGCCAGCATCACCGCCAAGCGGCGCGAGTGGCAGGCTGCCCGGATGATGACGCCAGGCCCACGAGCCATCCGGGTCGTGGATGAGCTCATAGGCGACTTCCCGGCGCAAAGACTGCGCGCTGCGCTCCGGCCGCCTGGCGGTCAGCGCCGCGAGGGCCTCGGCCGGGCTGGCGAACCGCTCCGGACCCGGCCGCTCCTGGGCTAGCCCTGGCCCCGATCCAGGGAGCGTGCTGACCAGCGCGAGTCGGGGCACCAGCCGCGGCTGACGCCGGCGCAGGGCGAGCGCGGTGTGCCCGCCGAGGCCGCTTCCGACGACAAGCTGCGCACGCGGCGCGAACGACCGGATGGCCTCGGCGAGTGCCGAAGTTAGCTTGACGGGCTCGTAGCGCCCGTCACGTCTCCAGTCGGAGCGTCCGTGACCCGGCAGGTCGATGGCCAGCGACGGACGGCCGGCGGTCAGCGCGACGGCGTCCCAGGCGCGGGCGCTCTCGCCGATGTCATGCAGGAACACCACCTCGGGGGGACCTTCGCCCCAGAACACGCCGCTGACGTGTCCGCCAGCGGGAACATTGACCCAGCTCCGGCGGACCCGTGGCAGTACGTCCTCGGCGGCACCCGCTTCCGCTGCTGTCTGCGCGACGAGCGCGAACTCGTCGCCGAGTTCCGTGAACTCCTCAGGTTCAACGGCCATGTGCCCAGCCTTACGCAGCTGCTGCAAGCTTGTCAATGTCGATTAATTTTATAGGAAAAGATGACAATGCTCTAGCGCCGCGTTGGGACACTAGCGTCGGTATGGGTACGCACCACTGCGTGGTACGCACCACTGCGTGTCGGCCGGACTGAGGAGCCGTGGTGACAGCTGGGCACACCGCGATCGTGACAGGCGCCAACCACGGCATCGGCGCGGCGACCGCCGAGGCGCTGGCCAGACGTGGGTGCGCGGTTCTGTGCACGTTCCTGCGGGTCGACGACCCGGACGATCCCGGAACCCCGCGGGCGTACCGCGACCGCCGGGCACAGGATTCCACGGCGGTCGTCGCCCGCATCCGGGACGATGGCGGCCGGGCAGTCTCCGTCGAGGCCGACCTGTCCGACCCAGGCACGCCTGCCCTGCTGTTCGACACCGCCGAGGCGCAGTTCGGGCCGGTTGACATCCTGGTCAATAACGCGACCGGGTGGCTGGCCGACACCTTCGCCGCGAGCGCGGCCGACCGGCTCGGCCGATCCCTGCAGCCGGTCACGGCCGCCACGTGGACCCGGCAGTTCACCGTCGACGGGATGGGCGCGGCCCTGATGATCAGCGAGTTCGCCCGCCGCCACATCGCCCGCCGGGCGGACTGGGGCCGGATCATCGGCCTGACCTCGGGCGGCGACATCGGTTTCCCGGAAGAGGTCTCCTACGGGGCAGCCAAGGCCGCGCAGGAGAACTACACGATGTCCGCAGCCATCGAGCTCGCCCCGTTCGGGATCACGGCAAACATGGTCCACCCTCCCGTCACCGACACCGGCTGGGTCACCGATGCCGTCCGCGAGCACGTCGCCGCCAGCCCTGGGCTCATCCACATCGCCACCCCGGCCCAGGTCGCCGAGGTGATCGCCTACCTCGCCTCCGACGCCGCAGCGCTGATCACCGCGAACGTGATCACGCTCCGCTAGCCGCCAACCTCGGGCGTCTGGGCCGGGACGGTGACCACGCTTGAGGACCAGCGGGCCTCGACGTTGCCGAGGCGCCAGTAGATCAGGGCCGCGGCCCAGACCGCAATGAACAGGCCGGCGATGCAGAAGCCGGCCACGTTGATGTTGAAGTTGGCCATCGTGTTCCAGAACGCGCCGTGCAGGTGCATCTCGGTGGTCAGGACCCCGAGGATCTCGATGGTGCCAATGATGAACGCCGCGCCGATGGACAACGCGGTGATGACCAGGTTGTAGTAGACCTTGCGGACCGGGCGGGCGAACGCCCAGCCGTAGGCGAAGTTCATGAACGCGCCGTCGAGGGTGTCGAACAGCATCATGCCGCCGGAGAACAGGAACGGCAGCGCCAGCACGGCGAAGTAAGGCAGGCCCTGGATGGCGGCATAGGCCGTCGCGGCCAGCAGCACCACTTCGGTGGCGGTGTCGAAGCCGATGCCGAACACCAGCCCGACGAAATACAGCTGCCAGGTGTGGTTGATCGACTTCATGAACCGGCCGAAGAAGCGGTACATGAGCCCGCGGGCCTGCAACTGCGCTTCCAGTTGCTGCTCGTCGTAGGCGCCGGAGCGCAT
>Ga0335074_10016421_pt1 | contig 10426 bp, 10 predicted proteins | sample Lox_Sample_23_FD_206715 | JGI IMG/M metagenome (GOLD analysis project Ga0335074, IMG submission 206715) | Soil microbial communities from Loxahatchee National Wildlife Refuge, Florida, United States - Lox_Sample_2.3 | ecosystem: Environmental > Terrestrial > Soil > Wetlands | place: USA...
AGACCCTCTGATCGCTTCGCGGCCCAACCTCTCCCGCAAGCGGGAGAGGTAAAATTACTCGACGATGCCTTGCGCGATCCGACCGAGCATGGCTTCCACCAGCCGACCGCCTTCCTCGGTGTCGAGCACGGTGAGCGGAGACTCACCGCCAAGTGTCCCGTTGGGCGCCCGCAGCCAGGCTCGGGCCTCGTCGTGGCTTCCAAATAGATCGTCGGCGATAGCCTCGATCCGAGCGAGACGGACCGCGCTGTCACTCTGCTCGCGCGGCAACGTCGGACGCAATCCCCTCATCCCCCCGCACTGAACGCATTGAACGTGATCAGCGTGTAGGTATCCTTCACCCCCGGCAAGGTCTGCAGCCGCTCGGTGACGAACAAGCCGATGTCCTGCGCAGGATCCAGATAGAACTTGCCCAGCAGATCGTACTGCCCGGATGTCGAATACATCTCCGACATCTCCTCGATCCCGTCGGCCGCCTCCTGCGCTACCTTGTAGGCCTGACCCATTTCGCACTTGATCATCACGAAGATCGCCCGCATGAACCACCTCCTGCCCGCGACGATCAGCAGCATAGGCGGCCGGGACGCGGCATGGGAGACACCGCATGGATGTGGCATCATTCGACCAGACGCCGGCACGCAAGAGCCGCATCGCCCCGCGCAGCGGCGGACACCTGATCGCCGATGCCCTGGTGGCGCAAGGGATCGACCATGCCTTCGCGGTTCCCGGCGAGAGCTACCTCGATGTGCTCGACGGCCTCTATGACGTCCGACAGAAAGTAAAGCTGGTCACCTGCCGGTTCGAAGCCGGCGCCGTAAACATGGCGGAAGCCTACGGGAAATTGCATGGCCGCCCGGCCGCGGCATTCGTCACGCGCGGCCCCGGCGCATGCCACGGCGCGATCGGCGTACACATCGCCATGCAGGACAGCACGCCGCTGTTGCTGTTCGTCGGGCAGATCCCGCTCGGCGATGTTGGCCGCGATGCGTTCCAGGAGATCGACTACCGCCGCATGTTCAGCCCCATCGCCAAATGGGTGACGCAGATCGACCAGGCCAAGCGCATTCCGGAAGTCGTCGCCCATGCCGTGGATGTCGCCACGTCGGCCCGACCCGGTCCGGTGGTCGTCGCACTCTCCGAGGAAATGCAACGCGACACGGTCGAGGCGACAGATGTGCCGCGCGCCGCGGTGATCCCGGCAAGTCCCGACCCGACGACGATGACGCGGTTCCGTACCATGCTCGGCCGCGCCCGCAAGCCGCTTGCGGTGCTCGGCGGCTCCTGCTGGTCGGCGCCGGGGCGGCGGGCGATCCATGAGTTCCTGCATGGCAACGCGATCCCGGTCACGGTCGGGTTCCGCCGTCAGGCGCTGTACGACGGAACGCTGGACAATTTCGTCGGCGACCTCGGCGTCGGCGCCGATCCCGCGCTGCTGGCGAAAGTAAAAGAGGCCGACCTCATCCTGGCCATCGGCTCGCGGCTCGGCGACACGGTGACCCAGGGCTATACGCTGCTGGAGCCGGGCAGCGGCGACATCCCGATCATCCAGGTACATCCCGATGGCGCCGAGATCGGCCGCGTGTTCCGCCCCGCCCTCGGCATCGTCGCCGAACTCAATGCATTTGCCGTGGCCGCCGCCGCCATGGAACCGGTGCATCCCACCTGGGACGAGTGGACGGTCGAACTGCGCGAGATCCGCGAAGCCGGGCGCGAGGTGCCGGACTACGAAGGCACGCTCAATCTCGGCGAGGCAATGCGCGAGCTGGAACGACTGCTCACGCGCGACGCGATCGTTACCACCGATGCCGGGAACTTCTCCGGCTGGGCCACCCGCTTCATCAATTTCGCCGAGCGGCAGCGCTATATCGGTCCCACCAACGGGGCCATGGGCTACAGCGTGCCGGCGGCGGTCGGCGCGAAGATCGCGTTCCCGGACCGCATGGTGGTCAGCCTTGTCGGCGACGGCGGCTTCCTGATGACTGGGCAGGAGATCGCGACCGCGTTCCATCACGGGGTCGCGCCGATCGTATTGGTGTTCAACAATCAGATGTACGGCACCATCCGCATGCACCAGGAGCGTGCCTATCCGGGTCGCGTGTCCGGCACCGGCTTGACCAACCCTGATTTCGCCAAACTCATCGCCGCGTTCGGCGGTCACGGCGAGGTGGTCGGCGAGACCGCCGACTTCGCTCCGGCGTTCCGACGCGCGGTCGCCAGCGGCCGTCCGGCCGTGCTGGAGCTGCGCATGAACCCCGACCAGATCACCACCCGGGCGACGATCGGCGACCTGCGCGCCCGCAAGGTCGCCAAGCCGGCCAAGCCGAAACGTACGGCGGCCCCCACGCATCCGAAGATTGGCACGCGTGGGAAACGCAACTGAGACCCAGGCCGGCGGTGTACTGTACACGCTGAGCCATCGGTTCAGCGTCGATGCCACCGGCCGGCCGCTCCTGCCCCCCGCTGCCACAATGGCCACCGCTGGAGCCGAGTACCGCGCCGGTCGGCCCGAGGCGGCGGAGCGTTGCTGTCGGCAGGTGCTGGCGCAGGAACCACGCCACGCCGAGGCACTGCACCTGCTGGGCGTGATCTGCACCGACCGCGGCGAGACCGCGGCAGCGCTCGAATGGCTGCACCAAGCGGAGCGCGAGACCCCGAACATCGCGCGCCTGCAGTATCACATCGGCAACGCACTGGCGGCCGAGGGGCGCCATGCCGAGGCCGAGGCTCGGTTCCGCCGGGCGCTGGCGCTGGACCCTGGATTGGTTGACGCCAGCAACAACCTCGGCACGGCACTGCGCGCTCAGGGTCGCGACGAGGAGGCAGAGGCCAGCTTCCGCAACGCACTGGTGCTGCGCCCCGATCATGCGCCGTCGCACTACAATTTGGGGCTCGCGCTGGTGAAGCGGGGCGAGCTCGACGCGGCAGTCGCCAGCTTCCGCACGGTTCTTTCCCTCCAGTCAGAGCCGCGCCCGATCGATCGTCTGGCCGAGGTGCACGATGCGCTGGCCCAGACGTTGATGGAGCTGGAACGCTACGACGACGCGCTGGAGGTCTGCCGAGCGCGGTGCGCACTGAAGCCCGAGGACAAACGGGGCGAATGGCACGAGGCGCTCGCTTTGCTGACGCTCGGCCGGTTTACTGAGGGGCTGCCGAAATACGAGAGCCGCTGGGCGCTGCCCGGCTTCCGAGATGGCCCCGAGGCCGCGCTGCCGCCGCCCGCCGTGCCGCCTCTGATATCACTGTTCGGCCGGCGCGTGCTATTGCGCGCCGAGCAGGGGCGCGGCGACGCGATCCAGTTCAGCCGTTACGCGCCGCTGGTTGCCGAACTTGCCGCCACCGTGACGGTGGCGGTGCCGCCGGACCTTGTCTCATTGATGCGAGGCTTGTCGGGTGTCGATGCGGTGATCGACGAAACCGCGCCCGAGCCTCCGCATGACGTATCTGTTTCGATGCTGAGCCTGCCGCTGGTATTCACGACCGAGCCGGCGACCATTCCGTGCACGACGCCCTATCTGAGCGCGCCACCTGATCGGTTGGCGGCCTGGCGCGAGCGGCTGGGTCCGCCGGCACGGCGACGAGTCGGCCTGTGCTGGTGGGGCTCGCAGCACATTCCCGAGCGGTCCATGACGCTGCCGCATTTGGCGCCGCTTTTGAGCCTGCCAGGCATCGAATTCCACGCCGTGCAGACCGAGTTCCCGGAGGCCGACCTTGCCTGGCTGGCGCAACGCGGCGGTTTGGTGCGACACGACGCTGTGCTGAGCGATTTCGCCGAGACGGCGGCATTGCTCGCGCTGATGGACCTGGTGGTTACCATCGATACGTCTGTCGCGCATTTGGCCGCGGCGATCGGCCGGCCGGTCTGGATCATGCTGCGCCGCAATCCGGACTGGCGCTGGTTCGTCGGCCGCGACGACAGCCCGTGGTATCCGACGGCCCGCTTGTTCCGTCAGGGCAGGGCAGGGGGCTGGGAGGCGGTGGTAGAGGCCGTGCGTGCGGCGCTGGCGCGCCTGTAGAACCCCTCGCCGTGCGAGAGGATCGATTGGGGGAGGGGTCGCGCGAGAGGTCAATGAACCCCCTCCCCTTGCGGGAGGGGGCAGGGGGAGGGGGCCGCGCGGGGTCTGATCACTCTCTCAGAAAACAATCCCTACAGACCCCGCGGCCGGCGGCGCTCACACCTCTGGCGAGAGCCAATCCCTCAGCCGATTACGCCGGTCGATCGGTACTATAGGCCACCTCATAGTGTCTCGCGAAGTCGTCGAATGTCATCAAGGCAGCCCTGCCTTCCGGCTCGACGATCGCCACATCCGGATTGGGACCAGAGAATGCTTTGATCGTCTCGATTGAATCCCACAGAGTGATGGCAAGGAACTCCACCTGTTCATCAGCCTCGCGCCGCAACAGGTGGGCGCCCTGAAAGCCCGGGATATCCTTCAGGTGTGGAACCACTTTGGACGTGAAGTGCCCGTAATAGGCATCCGCTTTGGCGGCTGCCGCCACTCCACCCCATGTGCGAGCAATCATTCCAGCCTCCTTAACCAGTTGATCCTGCCCCGAACACCTTTCGACAGATCAAGCGCCCATTGGTAATCTGCGGGCAGTGCGCGCGTATTGGTTGAAATTGCGGCCATTCCTGGCGCTGCGTGTCGCTGCTATGCGGAGGCATCGTGGCCCCGGACCATGGCGATTGCGGAGACCTGCTGGCGTGGCACGCCGAGATACCAGGAATATCACCAAATACTGGTGCACGAAGTCGGTTCCCGGGATGAGCCTGCTGCGCGCCGACTTTACCTCGCACGATTATGCTCCTCATGCGCACGATGCCTTTGTGATTGCCGTCACCGAGGCCGGCGGCGCCGAGATCAACAGCGCTCGCGGCGTGGAATGGGTTTGCCCTTCCATCTTGTTCGTCTCCAGTCCACAGGAGCGCCAATCCGCTCGAATGGGCGACAGCACCAGGTGGGTGTACCGCTCGGTCTACCTTGCCGAACCAGCCGTTCGGTTCGTCGCCCATGGCTTAGGCATCGCAGCCGTACCTCACTTCACGCGCAGCATGATCGAGGATGGCGACCTGATCGGGCGCTTTGGCTGCATGCACCGAGCGCTCGAGGCGGACGATGACAGTTTCCGCGCCGACGAGCTTCTCATCGATGCCTTCGGCACCCTGTTCCACCGGCACGGCAGCGGAGGCATTCGGCCCGCCCACCCTCCGCGCGACAGAATCATTGCCGGCCGGATCATCGAGCTGATGCAGGCACGCTACGAAGAGAACCTTGGGCTCGACGAACTGGCAAACACCGCCGGGCTCACGAGGTTTCAGCTCATACGCCTGTTCAAACGCATCGTCGGGCTGACACCGCACACCTATCTGATCCACCTTCGTCTGAATGCGGCCTGCCGCCATCTCAAGCGCGGACATTCGCTCGCCGAGAGCGCGCAGGCGGTCGGCTTTTGCGACCAAAGTGCGCTGACAAGGCATTTCAAGCGCTGCTATTGCATCACGCCGCTGCAGTTTGCGGAAGCAGTTCGAGCACGATGATCCGGCACGGCTTCATCCGGTTTCGTTCCGCTGCTCGCTAAATCGCATCTATAGAACTGCATCGATGTGCAAACCGGCTTGAACCCGATTTTCGCGTAGCACCGGTTCGAGAAGGAATTTCGCAGGTCCGTGTAGAGGCAGGCGGTCTTTCGCCCCTCCGCGTAGATCCGTTCAACCACGGCGGCGGTGACCGAGCCGGCATAACCGCGTCCCCGCAGTTCCGGCGGAGTATAGACGCCCGTTATCGCAGCCGAGTTCCTCAATCGACGCACGATACCTGCCATTGAAACCGGCTGCTCCTTGTCGATCCAGAACGTGAAGCGGCCTTCCGCGGCGATCCGTTCAAGCTCCTCGTGCGTTTGCGAGCGATTGTGCGGCACCGCCTCCCGCTGAAAAGCCATCATCCAATCGACAAACAGCGCCGAGTCCTGCGCCGTCACCGGCCCCGCATGGCCCGGCGATCCAGGATAGCGCGGCGTGTCGCTGATCGAGTGGATCTGCTGCGGAACCGGATCGCGAAACACCAACCCGAGCTCAACTGCTCGATCGACCAGCCAATTCGCGGTCGAATCCGCTCCGATCACCCCGCGGTAATCAACCCGAGCCGTCAACTCCGCCAGCATTCGGCATTGGTTCTTGTCGAGTACACCCAGGAATAGCGAACGATGCGTTGCCGTTACCGCGCATTGGCCCGACCCTCCCAATGTCCAATGCATGAAGCCGGCAAGTGTTCCCTGGCGAGCCTGCATGAGAAGCGCAAGGACCGCGCCATGCCTGACCTCATCGATCGCCAGAGCGGCCTCGTGATAATCGGCGAATTCCGCAGCTTCCATTGTGTTCAAGTCGCGAATATTTCACGCAGCGCAGGATAAAGCCGGCGGAACAACGATCGGCGCGCTCCAAGTTGCGCCGACAGTCCGGCCTCGGGAAGGAACTCCGCTGCGACCGGCGGCGCCACGCAGGTCTCCGCCACGCCGCCATCGCCGCAGGCGATGCGGGCCAGGCGCGCCGCCCCAAGAGCCGGGCCGACCTCTCCGCCGCGCACCGTCCGCAATGGCCGATCGAGCACGGACGCCAAAACCCGCAGCCAGAGATCGCTGCGCGTGCCACCGCCGATGGCGACCAATGAGTCGATCCGCCCGCCGCGTGCTTCAAGCGCGTCCAGCCCATCAGCCAGTGCGAACGCGACGCCTTCCAGCACGGCGCGCGTCAGATCCGCGCGGCCATGGGCACTGCGCAAACCAAAAAAGACCCCGCTCGCCTGCGCGTCGTTGTGCGGCGTGCGCTCGCCCGACAGATACGGCAGGAAGATCAACCGGCCGTCACTGGCGATGCCCTCGGCCGCAAGTTCCGCCAGCAACGATGCCTCATCGCCCGCGCCGGTGATGCGGGCGAGCCAGGCAAGTGAGCCGGCGGCGGAGAGGATGACGGACATCCGATGCCAGGTCCGCGGCAGGCAATGGCAGAAGGCGTGCACGGCGCGGTCGGGATCGGGCAGGAATCCGGCATCGGCCACGAACACAACGCCGGACGTGCCGAGCGAAACAAACGCCTGCCCCGGCGCGATGCAGCCGATCCCAACAGCGCCGGCCGCGTTGTCGCCACCCCCTCCGGCCACCGGCACTCCCGGCCGAAGACCCCAATCGCCGGCAACGTCATTCCTCAAATGTCCGGCGACGTCGGTGCCCTCGACCAGCGCAGGCATGTGTCGCTCGTCGAGCCCGGTCGCGGCCAGCATTGGCGGCGACCAGCGCCGGGCAGCGACATCGAGCCACAGCGTTCCGGCGGCATCCGACATATCGGAGATGGCCTCGCCGGTCATGCACAGGCGCAACCAGTCCTTGGGCAGCAGGACCAGCCGGGTGCGGGCGAAGGTCGCCGGTTCGTGGCGCTGCACCCAAAGGAGCTTCGGTGCGGTGAATCCCGGCATGGCGAGGTTGCCGGTGATCGCCCGAGCGCGCGGCTCGGCGGCATCCAGCATGGCGCACTCGGGCTGGGCGCGGCCATCGTTCCACAGGATAGCCGGCCGGAGGACCCGGTCCGCTTCGTCCAACAGGACGGCGCCATGCATTTGTCCCGACAGCCCAATGCCGCGCACGCCCAGAAGATCGTGGTCTCGTCGAAGCTCTTGGATCGCGGCACTCGTGGCATTCCACCAATCCTCGGGCGCCTGTTCGCTCCAGAGCGGATGAGGGTGCGAGATCGCAAGCGGTGCGCCGGATTGCCCCACCACCGTCCCAGCCGCGTCCAGCAAGACTGCCTTGACGCCCGAGGTGCCGATATCAATGCCAAGCTGCATAGTGTTCAGGATCCCGGCGATCCATTCGCCGCAGCCTAGCCCATTGACGCGCCGCCGCCAGGGTGTGGACCGCGGCAGCAACGGCGGACTCCATCCGCCCTACGCCCACCCGGCAAGATGAACGACCCATAACACCAGGATTAACTCAGGCCATCTTCGGATAACCGAGCGCGGCCGCATCGCGCTCCAACTCCAACAGCCGCGGATAGGCCCCTTCGTCGGCAGGCATAATGGCAGTCAGCTTCAGCCCCGCCCTTACGCCGGCATGCTCCGGCGCGGCGCCGAGGTGGGCCAGGGTCGCTCGCAACATCTCGACGACAGCCGCTGGTGTTGCCACGCTGGTTACGAACGGAATCGCCGGGCTCGGCTGCGTTGCGGCCAGGATGCGGGTGTGCGCGCGCACGGCGTCCCGGTAGTCGCAACAGAAAGCATAAGTGACGCAATCAACGCAGGTCGCATCGACATCGCCGGAAATCACCCGATCAAGACTGGCGGGATGCCCGCCGGTCTCGACGATCGAGCCGAAGAAAGGCCGCCCGCCGGCGAGCTCTGCGATCGCCCGTCGCGGCAGGTTCATTCCGGAGTTCGAATGGATGCTGTTGAAAGCGAAACGGCACCCGGCCAGATCGCCCAGCGTCCGGAATGGCGCGTCACTATGGACGACGAAGACGCCGACATGGGTTGGACCCTCGCAGCCCGCGGCGGCATAGCACGGAGCACCCAGCAGGATCGCCTGGCCACGGAAAATCGTCTGCAGCGGATAACCACATACCTGGGAGAAGATCAGGTCATTTTCGAGCACAGCCGGCACCGCCGGGCGGCTGTCGTCCAGCCGCGCCGGCAAGCCGGTAAGGCCGAGGCGCCCCGCTTCCAGGCGCAACGCCGCCCAGAAGGCACCGTTCGCCGACCGCATCTCGGGCAGGTTGTACATCGGCAGGCTGGCGCGCATGGCTCGGCTCCCATGAGCCGTGCAGGACAGCACATCCCTGCCTTGCGATCATCTTCTGAACGTCCACATGAAGCCAACGCAACCCGGCGGCCCCGGGGTCCGTTCTAGCTGCGAGTTGTCATGGTTCTGGAGGCGATGATGCGTGCTGCGGCGATGTGGTCCTGCGGGATCGCAGTGGCGATGGCGATGGGGCTTGCTGGATGCGCCTCGCCGGGGCCGGGATCATACGCCGCCGCTGCGGGGTATCACCAGCAGGCGGCGCAGCAGGACTGGGCGTACGGCAATCCCAACGCGGCGCAATGGGAGCAGTACCAGGCCAACAAGGACCGTTTCCTCGGCGGCCTCGGGTTCTAGCCACACACACAATCAGCGAGCAGCGCGGCGGGTGACGGGTCTCCTGCCGAGCCATCTCACCTACGTTGGTGCATCCCCGATGGACGCCCTCCGCCCGTTTGTCTAGCCTCCCCGCGGCACGACAAGAAAGCGCGATGGGCGAGCTGGCCGAAGAACACCGTATGCTCCAGGATCTGGTCGCGAAATTCGTCGATCGCGACCTGATGCCGCTCGAGCGCGCCGTGCTTGCGCGAGAAGCCGGCGGAGAGAAATTCGGCCTCACCGAAGCAGAAGAAGCGCCTTTGCTCGCCAAGTGCCGCGAGCTCGGCCTCTGGGCTCTTGACGTGCCGGAGGAGCTCGGCGGCGCCAACCTCCCCGCCGTCGCCCTGATGGCGATCAACGAGGAGCTGGGCCGCACAGTCGTGCCCTTCACCTTTCCGCCCGACAGCCCGAACCTGCACATGCTGCTGGCGGTCGCCGACGAGCGCCAACGCGAGCTCTACCTGAAGCCCTACGCTTCCGGCGAAGCCAGCTCCTGCATCGCCATCTCCGAACCCGGTGCCGGCGGCGACCCCGCCGGGATGACCACTCGCGCGGTGAAGGACGGCGACCACTGGGTGATCAACGGCCGCAAGATCTGGGTCAGCCGCGTCCCCCAGGCCGATTTCATCATCCTCATGGCCCGTACCGGCGAGGGCAAGCGCCACGAGGGCATCACCGCCTTCATCGTCGAGCGTGGCACGCCCGGCTTCATCATCGAACGCGAGATCGCGATGATCGGCGGGCGCCGCACCTACGAGCTGGTCTTCGAGAACCTGCGCCTGCCCGATAGCCAGGTGCTCGGTAAACTCGGCCACGGCTTCGCGCCCATGCAGTTGCGCCTCACGGTGCGTCGCCTGCAGATCGGCGCCTGGTGCATCGGCATCTCTCGCCGCGCGCTTGATATGCTGTGCGAGCACGCCCGTCAGCGGGTAACGTTCGGCACCAGGCTTGCCGACCGCCAGGCGATCCAGTGGTGGGTCGCCGACGCCGCGACCAGGATCCACGCCTGCCGGCTGATGGTGATGGACGCCGCCGCCAAGCAGGATGCCGGGCAGGACGTCCGCACCGAGGCCTCGATGATCAAGGTGTTCGGCACCGACATGGCGACCGAGATCGTCGATCACGCGATGCAGGCCTATGGCGCGATGGGCATGACCAAGGAACTGCCGCTGCAGCAGTTCGCCCAACAGGTCCGCGTGATGCGCATTTACGAAGGCCCCACCGAGATCCACCGCATGGTGATCGCCCGCCGCGTTCTGGATGCCCG
>Ga0335074_10016422_pt1 | contig 10426 bp, 11 predicted proteins | sample Lox_Sample_23_FD_206715 | JGI IMG/M metagenome (GOLD analysis project Ga0335074, IMG submission 206715) | Soil microbial communities from Loxahatchee National Wildlife Refuge, Florida, United States - Lox_Sample_2.3 | ecosystem: Environmental > Terrestrial > Soil > Wetlands | place: USA...
TGGCCCATCCATGCCGCATCCGCAAGACAAGGCGATCGCCCACGTCGCAGGGCTGGCGGCCGGCGGCCCAGCCGACCCGTCATGGCCGGTGACGCTGCACTTTCACCCCGACCGGCTCGTGACCGGAGTGCCGATCCTCGAGGTCATGGCACGCGACGGGTTCCGCCACCGCATGGTCGGCGGCTCACCACGCTTCGGCTCGGCCTACCTGCGCCTCGCGGCGCATACCTTGGCCCGGACCACGTTCTGCTATCCGGACAGCTTCACCGAGCCCGAGCACTTCGGCGTGGTGTCGCGGCTCTCGAAGCTAGTCGAACTGGCCGAGGCGGACGACCAGGTGGAAGCGGCCGCCAGGCACCTGACCTGCCCAGTCGAATGGCACGGCGGCTTCACTGTGACCACCACCGTGCTGTGCCGCCACCCCGGATACCGGGGCCAGAAGTTCGTGGACCTCGGTTTGTCCTTGGCTCATGACGGCCTGCTGGATGCCCGCATTATCGGCGATGCATCCCGCACAGGCCACTACGACGAGCAAGCCCTCAAACGGGTCTGGCACTACGTGGCAAGATTCGGCAGCCCCGAGATGCACAGACCAGAACATTTACTCTGACGCTGGTCCGGGACCCGCGGGCAGTGACCGTGCGTTCAGTCCGCGCCGGGCCAGCAAGGTTACGAAACTGGCCTGCTGGTCAGCCGTGGCCCGTTCGGCCAAATGGAGCCGCCCGGAAGCGGCCAGAGTGGGCCGCACCAGGTTGATGGCCCCGCCCAGGGCCGGATCGGGCTCAGCCTGGAGGCCATCGGCGCGGGCCAGGCACCGGTTGACCTCGTCCTGGGATGGCCCCAAGGCCGGCATGACCCACAAGGGGCCGCCCACGCCCAGCTGGTAGGAGCAGTAATTACCGCCCCAGGGCCGCGCCGCGCGGCCCAGGCCGGCGGCCAGGCTTGTGCTGTCCGGGTCTACCTGCACGGCGTCGCTGGCGAGGGCGGCGCGGAACGCCTGGTAGCCCTCGGCGACGACGGGATGCCCCGCTAGCGCCGACGACTCGTGGTTCTCGGTCCTGTCGTGTTCGGCATAGAAGGCGTGCAGGTGGGCGCGCTGGACGTCCTGCCGGGGATTCCTGGTGATCGCCTCAGCGGAGCGGGTCGCCGCGAGGATCCCGCTCGCGGCTTCCGCGTCACGCAGGTAGTCCAGGTTCGGTGTGCTGTCATTGGCGCAGAACACGGCGTGCCCGCTGTCCAGACTGCGGTACCAGGCGGCGACCAGGGTCATCGCCGTGCGGCGAGCCGCAAGTTCGGTAGCCGTGGCCGAGGACCACCCGTCGCAATGGCGGCGGGGCACCATGAGCGTATGGGGCCGTGCCGCCTGCCGGGACCCGTTGGCCAGCATGAAGGGGTTGTGGTCCAGGACCAGGTCCACCAGGGCGGTACCGTCAGGCGCGGTAACCGTCCCCAGGTAGCCGGGAAGCCCGGGCACATTCGCGAACACGTCCACCGGCCGGAACCGGCGGGAGAACTCGCCCGCGGGAACCACGCCCTGGACATTCCCGGTCCGCTGGTCGACTAGGAGCCAGCTCCCGGCCGCGGCGGCGCCACCCGGGCGCCAGGACCCCTTGACCGTGAGAGCGCCATCACTGTACGTCCACATTTCGCGCATCTCGAGCTGCGTGAACGGGGAACCCCAGCACTGCGGGTAATCTGCCACGGCGGTTACGGCAGCGGCCATCCGCGGGCGCGATAGCCCACCGATCGCAAGTAGTCCCGGGCCTGCGCGACGGCGGCGTCGACGTCGGCCAGCCTGAGGCCGACGATGTAGTCGTCGAGGTTCCCCTGGCCGTCGGTGTCGTAGCTCAGTACCCAGCCGGATCGCCAGCCGCGGCCGAGCGGGTAGCGCTCATGCCAGATGAGCATCGCGGTCCGGTTGCCGTCGAACACCAAGTCGCCCGGATCCAGGTCGTCCTCGAATACGCGGCCGCGCAGGTTGGGGGGAACGATCACACGGACCGCAGGAAGTTCCTCGTCGCGGAGATGGCCGATCTCGCCAGCCGGCTTGGACATGGACACAAATCTAACTGCGTGCTCGTGTTCCGGCGACCACCGATGACACTGCAGATCACCAGAATCCGGTGAAGACCAGTCACCTTTCCAGCGGTGAACCTGAACCTGCCCGCAGCGGCCGGAGCCGTTCGTGACCGAGAGGAGAAACGCCATGACATCCGTTTTCGGTGCCATTCCCACGGAGGCAGCGGCATGAGCGAGCGAGTGGCGATCGTGGCCGGCGCAGGCGGCGAGCTCGGCCGTGCAACGGCTGAGAAGCTAGTGGCCGCCGGGTTCACCGTGGCCGGTATCGACCGGAGCGAGGAGGGCCTCAAGGAGCTGCCGGACGTCATTCGCCGCGAGGCGGCCGACCCGACCGACCCGGCCGCGGGCCGCGACGCCATCGACCGGATCGCCGCTGAGGTCGGCCCGCCCGAGGTACTGGTGAACACCATCGGCACCTACCACCTGGGCGACGCGCTCGCGGCCACGCCCGACGACCTGCGGCTCATGATCGACGTCAACGTGGGCCCAGCGCTGTGGCTGACCCAGGCAGTTGTCCCCTACCTGCGGGACCACGGTTCAGGTGCCATCGTGCACGTGACCGCGCGCCCCGGCCTGGAGCCGACCGCCGGGATGGCCGCTTACGCCGTCAGCAAGGCGGCCCTTGCTCACCTGACCCGCGTGCTCGACCTCGAGCTTCGCCCGCTCGGGATCCGGGTCAACGCCGTCGCGCCGCAGCTGCTCAACACCGCCGCGAACCGTCCGTTCCTCACGCCAGACCTGCTGGCGCACGCGGTCGCGCCGGCGGCAGTCGCCGACCTCATCGCCTACCTGGTGAGCGACGCCGCCGCTCCGATCAGCGGCGCGGTCGTGCCCGCCTACGGCCCCTGAGCGGCCGCGGGGTGAACGGTATCCGCGGCGGTCTGCCGTCGTAGCACCGCTTTGCGGATCTCGGCGGCCACCACAATCGACAGAGCGACGGCGGTGCAGATGAGCCACTGCCGGACGTCGAGCGTGGCGGTCTTCAGCACGACGTGGAAGATGCTCAGGACGGTGGACAGGATCAGCAGGACGAAGGACCCGCTGGACGTGATCACGAACGTCTTGTCAGAGAACGTGTCGAGAGAGAACGCCGAGTCCCGTTCGTCTTTGGACTCGATGGAGAACAGGAGGAGGAACAGCGCGAACGTGACCATGCCCATCGTCCGGGCGACGGCGAGCGTGTGGGCCTGGTCGGCCCAGTCGATCACGCTGAGGGTGCCGATCGCCATCAGCAGGCCGGCCAGGGCGAGCCAGCCGAGAAGCGCCCTGGTCAGGATCGGCTTGCTGGGCGGCAGCGGCGGGCGGTCCATCAGCCCGGCCGCGGGCTTGCTGTAGCCGAGCCCGACCGACTGGATGGACAGCATGGTGAAGCTCACCCACAACGTCTCCAGCGGAAGCAGTGGTATGCCTTCGGCGATGTTGAAGATGCTGGCCCCGAGGAACGCCGCGATGTAGCCGAACATGCCGCCGACCTGGAACCGGATGTACCGGGCAAGGTTGTCGTACAGCCCGCGGCCCAGTTCGACGGCCTTGACGATGGTGGAGAAGTTGTCGTCGGTCAGGATCATCACCGCGGCTTCCTTGGTCACCTCGGTGCCGGTGATGCCCATCGCGATACCGATGTCGGCCTTCTTGATCGCGGGCGCGTCGTTGACGCCGTCCCCGGTCATCGCGACGATCTGGCCTAGTTTCTGGAGCACCTCGACCAGGCGTACCTTGTGCTCCGGGGTGACGCGGGCGATCACGCCGATGCTGTCGACCTGGGCCAGGGCCTGTTCATCGCTCATGGCGCCGAACTCGGCGCCGGTGAGCGCGGTGCCGTCGATGCCGAGCTGGCTGGCGACCGCGGCGGCGGTGACCGCGTAGTCGCCGGTGATCATTCGGACCCTGATCCCGGCGGCCTTGGCCCGGGCGATGGACGCCTTGGCGGTGGGACGGGGCGGGTCGGCCATGCCGACCACGGCCAGCAACTCCAGCCCGGTGACCAGCGGGAGCAGGTCGGCACTGGGGTCGAAGGTGGCCGGGTCGAAGTCCTTGCGCGCGGTGGCCATCACCCGCAGGCCCTGCTGGCCCAGCCGCTGGTTCTCGGCCAGGTACCGCTGCCTGAACGCGTCGCCGGCCGACGCCGGGCCGTCGTCCGCGCCGACCACGGTGGCGGCCCGGGTGAGCAGCTGATCCGGCGCGCCCTTGACGAAGCACCGGATCACCGGCTGGCCGGACGCGTCGGTCATCTTGTGGAAGGTGGCCATCAGCTTGTAGGCCGCGTCGAACGGCAGCTCGGCGATCCGCGGGTACCGCTGCCTGGTGGAGACCGCGTCGATGCCGCCTTTGGCGGCCAGTACGACGAGTGCACCCTCGGTCGGATCCCCGACCAGCTCGCCGTCCGTCACCACCGCGTCCGAGCACAGCACCATGGGGATCAAGAACTCATCCAGCGGTATGTCTGTCTGCCCGCCGGCCCGGGTAATCCGCCCGGCGGTGGAGTAGCCCTTCCCGTCGACCGTGTACTGCCGCCCGGCGGCCATCATCTGGACCGCGGTCATCTGGTTCATCGTCAGCGTGCCGGTCTTGTCCGAGTTGATCGCCGAGGTGGAGCCCAGCGTCTGGGTCGACGTCAGCCGCTTCATGATCGCGCCGGCCTTGGCTAGCTGCTGTGTTCCCCAGGCCAGGATCGTCGTGACTACAGTGGGCAGCCCGACCGGGATCGCAGCGATGGCAAACGCGACGGCGGCATTGAAGACCGCGAGGAACGTCTCGCCGCGGCTCAGGTTCAGCGCCATCGACGCGATCAGCGCGATGCCCGCGATCACCAGGATCTGGCGTGTCAGCCGGTCCAGCTGGCGGGTGAGGGGGGTCTTGACCTGCTGCTCTCCGGCCAGCAGCCCGGAGATGTGGCCGACCTCAGTGGCCATCCCGGTCGCGGTTACGACGAACTCGCCCGCGCCGCGGGTGACGTCGGTGTTCATGTACACCATGTCGGTCCGGTCGCCCAGCGCCGTGTCCGCGTCCGCCACCGGATCGGTGCCCTTGGCGGCGGGCAGGCTCTCCCCGGTCAGCGCCGACTCGTCGACCTCCAGCGTGGCCGCCTTCGTCAGCCGCCCGTCGGCGGGCACGATATCGCCCGCCTCGATCGCGACGATATCGCCGGGAACCAGCTGGTCAGCAGGGATCTCCGCGAGCTGGCCGTCCCGCCTGACCTTGGCCTTGATGATCACCATCTTCTGCAGGGCGGAAACGGCCGCGGCGGCCTTCCCCTCCTGCTGCAGGCCCTCGACCGCGTTGAACAGCGTCAGCAGGATCAGCAGGAGGCCCGTGCCGAGCTGCTTGAGCGGGTAGAGGCTGCCGACCCCGGCGGCGAGCAGCACGAGCTGCATCGGATCCGCGTACTGGCGCGCGAACGCGTGCCAGCGGGACTCGGTCTGGCCGGCGGCGAACGTGTTCGGGCCGAACCGCTCAGCCCGCGCCGCCGCCTCCGCCGAGCTGAGACCGCGCTGCGCGTCCACGCCCTCGGAGTGCAGTACCTGATCAGCGCCCAGCGTGTACCACGCAAGCTGGCCGGGCCCTGACGGCACCGCCGATCCCGGTGCATCCGCCACTCCCGAAGTCATGTGCTGCTCCACTGATCTGGCCGGAACCGCGTAGAACGCCTCAATCTAGTACCCGCGGTAGCGGTCGACCACGTTCAGAAGAGGCTGGCCGTCGAGGTACCGGCGCAGGTTGCTCGCGAACAGCTGACGGAGGGGCTCGGCCAGCTCGGTGTCACCGCGGCCTGAAACGTGCGGGGTCAGCAGGATCTGGGGCAAGGCCACGAACTCCGGCCGCGGCGGCCGGCCGACGAGCTCACCGGCATAGACGTCCAGGACGGCGCCCCGGATCTGCCCGCTGCTGTCCTGGGTCACCGACATCGGCTCGCCGCCCTGCGGCACGGCAACGGCCAGCGGATGGTCCGGGTCTACGGGTCCGCCAGCACCCGCGACCGCGGCGGCACCGTCGCCTTCAACCTGCTCGATCACCGCGGCCGCATCATCGATGAACGCGCGGTGGCACGCGATACCGCCGCAGTCGGCATCTCGATCCGGACTGGCTGCTTCTGCAACCCGGTGGCTAGCTGGATGAGTAATTCCTGATGGTTGAGTTGCTGTGTGCATCAGGGGCGGACGTGCGGCGGGTCCTGGTCGCGCGGTGACTGGTGTTGGTGCGGTAGCTGCGTGTGTGGTGGTGGTGGGCCGGTTCTGCGGTTCGGCCGGAATTGGGTGGATGGCCGCCTGGGGGTGTACTGGGTGCGGCCCGGTTTGCTGGTGCCAGGTTGGTTCGGTTGCCGGCCGGGTCGGGTCGGGTTCGCTGGGCCGGTGAGTCTCGTGCTGCGCGCTGGTCCCGCTGGTCCCATGACCGCGGAACATCGGGCTTGTGCGGTAATTCCGGGCTGCTGGGGCTGCCCGGAATTTCCGTCGAAGCCGGAATATCCGCGGTCATTTCCGGATCGCGGAATAGCCGGCGGTGCGGGCCGCCCCGGCGGTGGCCCGTGGTGCCAGCGTGGCCCGCGGGATAGGTGGCTGATCGGGACAGGTGGCTGATCGGGAGGTGGGCGAGACCAGGCCAGCCAGGTTCACGGGCAGGCCATGGACCCCGGATCCTCCCCCGGGGACCCGGTCCTCGCGGCTGAACGGCAGTCGGTGCAGAGGAGGAGCCGGGTCGCGGTACTTGCGGGGCTGAGGTGACCGGCGCGCATCTCGGGAAACGTTTTGTTCTCCGCCAGGTCCGCCCCCGCGGTACACACTGATCGGAAACAGGAGTTACTCATCCAGGGCGCGTTCAACGTCACCAAGGCTGACTGGCGTAAAGCGGCGCCGGGGCGCGGCCGCACGATGGATCAATACCTCGACCTGCTCGGCCTGCCCAGCGGCGGAGCGCTGCGCGCATCGGTCGGCTTGGCCTCCAACGTCGAGGACCTCGAGCGATTCCTGGCCTTCGTGGAAATGACCTACCGCGATCACCTCGTCGACACCACCGGCCTCACACCCAGGCTGGCCTGTTAGCCACCTGCCCTGCGGGTCTGCTCCCTGGTGCCCAGTGCGGCAGGTTCGCCGGGTCACTGGCGGGGCCAGTCGGCGGCGGATGTATCAGTAGATGCTCAGGACCGGTCCGGTCTTCTCGATGGTGCCGTTGCTGCCGCCGATGAACGCGTGCACCTTCAGGTGCGCGGTGTAGAGGATGAACGTGTTCGATACGCAGGTGGAATTGCCGGGCCCGGTCAGGATGGTCGCGCCGATGTTCTGGCTGGCACCGCTGGAGTCATAGACCAGTGCGATCGCCCCCACCGAGAACGCGGTCCCGGTCTGCTTCGCGCACATGGTCACCTTTACCCGCGCGGTACCTAGCTTCTCGTATGAGCCATAGGCACTGACGACATCGTCGCCAGGGATGGCGGGCACGGTGAAACTGTCCCCCCCGGAACTAGCCTTCGTCGCGGAAGTCGTTGCGTGCGGGGAACTCTTCGGGTGTGCGGAAGCCGTGACAGAGACCTTGGGCTCAGCGGCCGCTCTGTGGGTGTGCGTGGGCGAAGCCGCTGGCGCGGAGGCTGACCCGGGTGTACCGGTCAGCGCGGACGTCGGCGACGCCCCGGTGGGAGCAGCCAACGCCGCGGACGATCCGGTCGGTGCCGCCGCCGGCGAGGTGGTGGAAGGATTCGACCCAGTCGCCGCGCATGCGGTCAGGCAAGCTCCGCCGATGACGGCGGCGATGATCGCAGCCGGAACCCGGGACATCCTCATGCCCTACTCCTCCGATTTGTCTTTAAGTAATCAAATAATTACAGAAAGTCATAGAATTGGTTAAATGTAACGATAGTGATGGCGTGTGGGTGATGCGGTGGACTTAACCACAAACAGAGCACTTCGGTGGCAGGTCGCGGGCAGAAGCGCGACCCTTGCCGGGCACTGAAGAGGTCAGGGTGTGGCGGCGATGAGACGCGAGACCTCGATGCGCATCGGCTTCTGCCCGGCATCGGTCATTCTGCGAGTATGTCACCGTCAGGACGCCCTGAACCGCTGCGTCGCCGCTCTTACTGGTGGACCGTCCGGCGAGCCCCGACGTCATGGCGACTGGCGAGAGGGGCCGGTGAGCTCGGACGTCACCCGGTCGAGCATGCGGCGGTGGATGGTGTCGGCGTCCTCTTCCCAGCCGAACACGCACACTGCGGCGATGCCGTCAAAGGTGACGTCGCGCAGCGCGGCGAATGTCTGGTCCCAGTCGATGTCGCCGTGGCCGATCTCGTTGTGCTGGTGCACCCGGGCGTCCACGCCGGGCGGGTTGACGATGTACCGATTGCCGACGTTGGCCCGGTGGTTGTAGCAGTCCGCCACGTGGATGTGGGCCAGCTTGGCGCCGGCGTATTCGATCATGGTGCGCATGTCGCCGACGCCATCGGACAGGTGGAACGCGTGCGGGATGCAGAAGCAGTAGTTGATCCACGGCCGGTTCAGCCCTCGGACGATCTGCACTGCGTCGTCGTTGCGCTCGGAGAAGTCGTACGGGTGGGCCTCGATGTTGAGCTGAAGGCCGTACTGCTCGAAGAGCGGGATCAGCTCCTCCATCGAGTGGTAGAAGGCGTGCTCGGACTTCAGCGGCTGGTTCGGGTCGCCGGACAGCTCGGTCATGATCATCGGGCATTCGAGGCCGTCGGCGATCTCCAGCAGCCGCTTCCAGTTGCGGACCTGGGCCTGCCGCTCCTGCTCGTCAGGGGCTGACCAGCCAAAGACCGGTACCAGCGAGGCGATGCGGACCCCGGTCTCCTTGACCGCCCGGTTGACCTCGGCCACCATTGCGTCGTCGGCCTTCGGGTACCGGTGCCAGAAGAACCAGTCCGCCCGCGGCGACAGCTCCAGGTATTCATAGCCCAGGTCGGCAGCCTTGCGCAGTTCATCGGCGACCGACATCCTCGCGTGGTACATCGCGGGATCCAGTGCGATCTTCACCATGGCATCCTCTACATCTTCGCGGCGGCGGCCCGGAGGTTCTCGGCGGCGATGGCGAGGCCCTCGATACGGGAGTAGCTGGCCTCGGCGAGCGGACGGTCGTGCAGGCAGGCGGTATAGGCGCCCAGCTTGAGCGGCATGATCAACTTCCCAGCGGACGGATCAGGACCCGTAGACGCCGGCCGGCGCCTCGTGCGTCAGGTGCCCGGCGTCGCGCGAGCGGAATTCGTCTTCCAGTTCCTCGAGGGTGCGGCCGCGGGTTTCGGGGGCGAACCTGATGCAGAAGAACAGGGAGACCACGTTGATCCCGGCGAAGACTGCGAACGTCCCGGACGACCCGAGATTGGTGATCATGTACGGGAACACGTAGGAGATGACCGTGTTGATCGACCACAGGAAGAACACGGCGATGCCCATGCAGTAGCCGCGGATGGTCATCGGGAAGATCTCCGACAGCATCAGCCAGATCAAGGTGCCGATGAACGTCTGGACGAAGAAGACGAACAGCATGATGAAGACCAGGATGAGGTAGCTGCGGGTGGTCGACTCCGGAAGCTTGAACATGATCGTCAGGAGGATGTCAGAGCCCGCCACCCCGGAGAACCCGATCATCAGCAACGGGCGCCGGTTGGCGATGCCGAGCAGGTAGATGCCCAGGACCGTCCCGATCACCCCGATCGCGCCGACAAAGATCGTCGAGATCAGGGCCGCGTTGGTACCCAGGCCGGTGGACTTCAGGATGGTCGGTGCGTAGTACTCGGCCGTGTTGATGCCGGTCAGCTGCTGCACCAGGGCCAGGCCGATGCCGATGAACAGGATACGGCGCATCCAAGGGTAAGCGGCCAGGTCGCGGCGCGCGGCCCCGCGCTCCTCTTTCAGGTCCCGCTCGGCGTGCGCCTTGACGATATTGAACTCCTCGGCCGCCTCGGCCGGGCCGCGGCTCATTGACAGCACTCGCTGAGCGTCGTCCAGCCGTCCCTTGATGGCGTACCAGCGCGGCGAGTCCGGCAGGAAAAACATGCCAATGAACAGTGCGACCGCGGGAATCGCGGCGACGGCCAGCATGACCCGCCAGACGCTCTGGCTGTGCGAGACCGAATTGATCAGCTCGTTGATCCCGAAGGCGATGAACTGGCCGCTGACGATCATCAGCTCGTTGATGGTGGTCATCCGGCCGCGCCGGTGGGCGGGGGCCATCTCCGACAGGTACATCGGCACGGTCGCCGCGGCAGCGCCCACGGCCAGACCCAGCACGACCCGCGAGGCGTATATGAGCGGGAGGTTGGGCGAGAATCCGCTGCCGATCGCGCCGAGGAAGAACACCACCGCGTAGATCCGCATGCTGCCCCGGCGGCCGATCGCATCGGCCAGCC
>Ga0335074_10016423_pt1 | contig 10426 bp, 8 predicted proteins | sample Lox_Sample_23_FD_206715 | JGI IMG/M metagenome (GOLD analysis project Ga0335074, IMG submission 206715) | Soil microbial communities from Loxahatchee National Wildlife Refuge, Florida, United States - Lox_Sample_2.3 | ecosystem: Environmental > Terrestrial > Soil > Wetlands | place: USA: Florida...
CGGGATCGTGGGGCCGAACGGCGCTGGCAAGACCAGCCTGTTCGGCCTCATCTCCGGCGACCTCGCGCCCGGGGGCGGCGAGATCCGCTTCGCCGGGCAGCCGGTCACCAGGCTGGACGCCGCGGCCCGGTGCAGGCTGGGCATCGGCCGTACGTATCAGGTGCCGCGGCCGTTCGCGGACATGACGGTGTTCGAGAACCTGCTCGTGGCCGCGCAGCAGGGTGGCGGGCTGCGCCGGCGGCCCAGCTACGCGGCCGCCGTGCAGGCGCTGGAGCGCACCGGCATAGAGGGTCAGGCGAACCTGCCGGCCGAACGGCTCGGCCTGCTGCAGCGCAAGCGGCTCGAACTGGCCAGGGCCCTGGCCACGCAGCCCACCCTGCTTTTGCTCGACGAGGTGGCGGGCGGCCTCACCGACCCCGAGGTGACGCAGCTCGTCGAGATCGTCCGCGGCGTGAACGCCGAGGGCATCGCGGTCATCTGGATCGAGCACGTGGTGCGCGCCCTGACCGAAGTGGTGAGCCGGCTGATCTGCCTGACCGGCGGCAAGTTCGTCGGCGACGGCGAGCCCGCCACGGTGCTCGCCGACCCCGCGGTCCGCGAGGTGTTCCTGGGCTCCGAGGTCACGGCGGCGCTGGCCGGCGGGACCATGGACGCGCCGTCCGCCGCGGGTGAGGACGGGGAACGGAGCGAGCCGTGACCGCACCAGGGGTGACGGGGGATGGCCAGGTGGGCGGGCGTCCCGATTCGGGCACGCCTCTGCTGGAGGTCCGTGACCTGGTCGTGCACCACGGGCAGCTCATGGCCCTCGACGAGATCTCGCTGCGGGTGTTTCCCGGCGAGGTCTACGCGATCATCGGAGCCAACGGCGCCGGCAAGTCCACGTTGCTGCGCACGATCGCCGGCCTGCACCACCCGACCTCGGGCTCCGTCTTTTACGACGGCAAAGACGTCACCGGGCTGCGGCCCGACCGCCGGGCCACGCAGGGGATCGTCATGGTACCGGAGGGAAGGCGGCTGTTCGGGTCGCTGTCGGTCGAGGAGAACCTGAAGGTCGGCGCCACGTACGCGCGCCAGGGCCCGTGGCATATCGAGCGGGTATATGAGATGTTCGGCTGGATGCGAGAGCGCCGCAAGCAGCCCACCGCCCAGCTCTCCGGCGGTGAGCAGCAGGCCGTCGCCATCGGCCGCGCGCTGGTTGCCAACCCCCGCGTGCTGATGCTCGACGAGCTGTCGCTCGGCCTGGCGCCCGTGGTCGTCCAGCGCATCTACGGCATGCTGCCGCAGATCCTGGGGACGGGCCTCACCGTGCTGCTCGTCGAGCAGGACGTGAGCCAGGCGCTGCGGGTGGCATCACACATCCAGTGCCTGCTGGAGGGCCGGACCACGCTGGAAGGCAAGCCGGCCGACGTCACCGCCGACCAGGTCGAGGCGGCGTACTTCGGCCTGGCAGGCACGGCAGCGGCCAGTCGGCCCGGCGAAGAGAGTGAGGCGTAGTGGCCTGGGTAAACGCCATCATCCAGGGCGTCCTGACCGGCGGGCTGTACGCGCTGTTCGCCTGTGGGCTCTCCCTGATGTTCGGCGTGATGAAGGTCGTGAACCTCGCGCACGGCGACCTCGCCGTGGTCGCGGGCTACATCGCGATCGGCGTCATCGCCGTCACGCACGTCCCGGTGCTCTGGTCCTTCCTGATCGTGGTGCCGATCATGGCGGTGCTCGGCTACGTGCTGCAGCGCACGGTCATCCAGACCGCCCTCGACCGCAGCGTGCTCACCACGCTGCTGGTCACCTTCGGCCTCTCGGTGGTGATCGAAAACGGCCTGCTCCAGTTCTTCACCGCCAACTCCCGTGGGATCGGCGCCAACCTGGCGCTGGTAACCGGCGCCTTCACGATCGGCTCGCAGATCTCGATCGCCTACCTGCTGCTGCTCATCTTCGCCGTGGCCGTGGCGGTGCTGCTGGGGCTGCAGTACTTCCTGTCCAGGTCCAAGTACGGCCGCCTGATCCGCGCGGTCGCCGACGACAAGGAGGCGGCGCAGCTTGCCGGGGCCGACTACCGGCACGTGTTCGGCATTGCGGCGGCCGTCGCGTTCGCCACCGTGGCGCTCGGCGGCATCGCCTTCGGCATGTACTCCGACCTCGACCCTACGACCGGCACCGACACGATCCTGCTGTTCGCGTTCGCTGCGGTGGTCATCGGCGGCCTCGGCTCGCTGTGGGGCACGCTGCTCGGCGGCATCGTGCTCGGCGTGGCGCAGCAGATCGGCGCCCAGATCAACATCTCCGACGAGCTCCTCGCCGGGTACATCGTGTTCCTCATCGTGCTCATATTGCGCCCGCAGGGCCTGATATCCCGGGGGGCGCAGTCGTCGTGAGCCTGACCACCGAAACCACCGCCCGGACCGCCGCGAGCTTCCGGGTCACCCGCTCGCAAAGAAACGTCGCCTGGACCGGGGCGGTCGCGCTGATCGTCGTCGTCGTGTTCGCGTTCCTCCCGTACATCGTCTACTCGGGCAGCACCTCGATCCTGGTACAGGCGTTCATCGTGCTCACGCTCGCGAGCATGTGGAACCTGCTGGCGGGATACGCGGGGCTGGTGTCGGTGGGGCAGCAGGCGTTCGTCGGGCTCGGCGCGTACTTCGTGCTGATCCTCGCGCTCCATGGCATCTCCCCGTTCGCGGCCCTCCCTGTCGCGGCGATCGCCAGCGGCGTTGCGGCGCTTCCGCTGTGGTGGCTGGTCTCCCGGCTGCGCACCGGGTACTTCGCGATCGCCACCTGGGTGCTGGCCGCGACCATCATGCTCATCATCGAGAAATTCTCCTCGATCGGCGGCGGGACCGGCCTGCCGCTGCCCGGGTTTGCCGGCATGGACCCGACGCTGCTCACCGCGTACACCTACTGGGCCGGCCTGGCGGTCACGGTGCTTTCGCTGGCCGGCATCTACCTGCTGCTGCGCGGCAGGATCGGCCTTGTGCTCACCGCCGTCCGCGACGACGAAGTCGCCGCGCGCAGTTCCGGGTCGCGGGTCGGCCTGGCGCGGCTGCTGGTGTTCGTGGTGGCCGGGATCGGCTGCGGCGCCGCGGGCGGGGTGCTGGCGATCAGCCAGCTTCAGGTGCAGCCGAGCGCGGTGTTCAGCGTGCAGTGGACCGCGGAGATGGCGTTCGCGACCATCATCGGCGGGCTCGGCACGATCGAGGGGCCGATCATCGGCACCATCGTGTACATGGTGCTGCAGCAGACGCTTGCCTCGTACAACGCGTGGTACCTGATCATCCTGGGCCTGGTGGCGATCCTCGTGGCCCTGTTCGCCCGCCGCGGCCTGTGGGGCCTGGTCGACGAGCGCCTGCACGTCCGGCTGTTCCCGGTCGGGTACTGGCTGCGGACCGGGAACGCGGCGAGCCGGGGACGCCGTAGCGGGTGATTGCTCAGGGGGACGACTGGGCCCGCAGGTCCGCCTCTATCTGGCGCGCCGTCTCCAGCAGCGCGGGCAGGATCCGCCCGCGCAGCGCAACCATGCTCACCCGGCTGGCGTGGGCGGACACGTTGATGGCCGCGGTCCCGTCGGGGGCGCCGCGGATCGGCGCGGCGACCGCCCGCAGGCCTTCTTCGAGTTCCTGATCGACGATCGCGTATCCCTGGCGCGCCGCCTCGCGCACGATCGCGGCGAGCCGATCCGTGTTGGTGACGGTCCGCGCGGTCAGCCGCTCGAACGTGGCCTCGGCGAGGTACCGGTCAAGCTCGTCGTCGGTCAGCGCCGCGAGCAGCACCCGCCCCATCGACGTGGCGTAGGCGGGAAACCGGGTTCCTACCGAGATGGCCACGGTCATGATCCGCTTGGTGGGCACCCGGGCCACGTACACGATCTGGTGACCGTCGAGAACCGAGATCGACGAGGACTCATGCAGCCGCGCCACCAGTTCCTCCAGGTGCGGCGCCGCCACCTCCGGCAGCGCCAGCCCGGACAGGTAGGCGTACCCCAGCTCGAGGACCCGCGGCCGCAGCGAAAACTCCCGGCCGTCGTTGCGGACGTAACCGAGCTTGACCAGGGTCAGCAGGAACCGGCGCGCCGCTGCCCTGGTCAATCCCGTCGCCTTGGCTACCTCGCTCAGGCTCAGCCGCTCCCGCTCGGGCCCGAACGCCCGGATCACCGCCAGCCCGCGGTCCAGCGACTGGACGAAATCACCGTTCCTGGCAGCCTCCCCGCCGTGTCCCGCTAGCGGATCAGCCCCCGCGGCTTTGTTCGCTGCGCGCACAGAGGTTGTCATTGAGGTGCATGCTAGCGCGCCGCGCAGTAGTGGTGTTAGCTGGCAGGCGCCCGTAATGGGAGGATCTGCCGGGGAGCGCCAGGGCCTGACGGACGGCGCCGCCACTCTCTCGGGTAGCCGACCGAAACCTCCTCGAACCGCACCCCGTCATACCAGGTAGTCCGCGGAATGTGCAGATGGCCGTAGACCACCACGCTGGCGTTGAATTTCCGATGCCAGTCACCCGTGAGCGTCGTCCCGCACCACACCGCGAATTCCGGGTAGCGCAGCACCCGGGTGGGTTCACGAACGAGCGGGTAGTGGTTCACCAGAACGACCGGCAGCTCCGGGTCGCGTTCCGCCAGTCGCCGCTCGGTCTCGGCGATCCTGGCCCAGCACCAGGCCTCGCGGCTTTGATGCGGATCGGGGTGCAGCAGCCGCTCGTCGGAGCACACGACACCGGTCTCGTAGGCCCGGGCGACGCCCTCTGCCCTCGTCTGTGCCCCGGCAGGCAGAAAGCTGTAGTCGTAGAGCAGGAACAGCGGGGCGATCACGGCAGGACCGCCGGGACCGTCCCAGACCTCGTATGGGTCCTCGGGCGTGAGAACTCCCAGGCGGCGGCACACCTCGACCAAGCGGAGGTAGCGCTCCTCGCCGCGCAGCCGCACCGGGTCGCGCTTGTGCGTCCACAGCTCATGGTTGCCGGGAACCCACACCACGGTGGCAAAGCGCTCTGCCAGGACGCCGAGCGCCCACTCGATGTCGGCGAAGAACTCACCGACGTCCCCGGCCACCAGCAGCCAGTCCGCATCCGCCTGGGGGCGGAGGTTCTCGACGATCTCGCGGTTATCCGGGTACCCCACGTGCAGGTCGCTGATCGCGAGCAGCCTCGGCGCCGTTGCAGCGCCCATTCAGCCGGTGCGCTCCACCACGTACGCGCAGAGCGCCTCGAACGCGGCCCTGGCGGGCACGTCGGGCAGCGCGAGAATCTCGCTCCGCGCCCGCTCCGCCCACCTCCGGGTATCCGAACGCGCCATCTCCATCGCGGGATGGGCACGCAGCAGCGCGAGCGCCTCGGCGTGCAGGGCCGGGTCTGTCAGCTCACCGCGGCTCAGCAGCTCCACCAGCCGGGCATCACCGGGGCCCGCCGAGCGCAGCGCGTGCACGGTCGGCAGCGTTGGCACGCCCTCCCGCAGGTCGGTGCCTGGCGTCTTGCCCGACTGCGCGGATTCGCTCGCGACGTCCAGGATGTCGTCGCACAGCTGGTAGGCGATGCCCAGCGCCTCGCAGGCGGGCGTGATGTGCGCCGCCACGCTCTCGGGCGCACCGGAGAACATCGCGCCGAACCGCCCGGAGGTCGCGATCAGCGAAGCCGTCTTCTCCGTGATCACGCCCAGGTAGTGCTTCAGGGGATCCTCTCCCGGCTGCGGGCCGACGGTCTCGGCGATCTGGCCGGCCACGAGCCGCGCAAAGGTCTCCGCCTGGATCCTGACCGCGTCCGGGCCCAGACCGGCGAGGATCAGCGACGCCCGGGCGAACAGGAAGTCGCCGGCCAGGATCGCGACCGAGTTGTCCCAGCGGGCGTTGGCGCTCGGCAGGCCGCGGCGAACGGCGGCCTCGTCCATCACATCGTCGTGGTAGAGAGTCGCGAGGTGCGTCAGCTCGATCGCGACCGCGGCGGGCACGATCCTTGGATCCCGCGGGTTGCCGAACTGGGCGGCGAGCAGCACCAGCGTGGCGCGGAACCTTTTGCCGCCGGCGTCCACCCCGTACGCGGTGGTCTGGGCCAGCAGGTCGTGCTCGGCGCGAGCCGCCTCGCGCATGCCGTCCTCGACCAGCGCGAGGCCGTCCACGACGTGGGCGGCCAGCGCGGCGTCAGGCAGCTCCATGGTGACTGGGGTGCTCAATCGGACTCCCTCGAAGGCGGCGCCCCGGCACCGCCCGCAAACCAGCCGTCAGCGGACAAGCGCAAGAGCACCCCCACGATATGTGCAAGGCAGCGTAATCCGAGGTATGCCCGCAGCGCTATCAGCGAACACCAACGGCATCCCGGCACGTGACGGACGTAACGGGAAGACCGGCAGGGCGGAGCCACGCAAAAGAGACCTCAGCGCACAAAAAGGTGGGTCGCCGCGTGGTTGGCGAGGCTGAGCAGCGGCTCCGGCACGATGCCGAGCACGAGCGTCGCGACGACCCCGACGGCCACGGCCACCCCGGTGAAGGCGCTGGGCCTGACCACCGCCGGGCCGTCCGGCACCGGCTCGCTGAAGAACATCAGGACGATGACCCGAACGTACGGGAACGCCAGGATCGCGCTGCTCAGTACGCCAATGATGACCAGTGACAGCGCGCCGCCGCGGACCGCCGCCTGGAAGACCGCGAACTTCCCGGTGAAACCGCTGGTGAGCGGGATGCCGGCAAACGTGATCAGGAAGAACGCGAAGATCCCGGCGACCAGCGGGGACCGCTTGCCCAGCCCGGCCCAGCGGGACAGGTGCGCCGCCTCGCCGGCCTGGTCGCGCACGAGCGTCACCACGCCGAACGCGCCGATGACCGCCACCCCGTACGCGGCCAGGTAGAACAGGCTGCTGGACAGGCCGGCCGTGCTCGCCGCGACCACGCCGGTGAGCACGTATCCGGACTGCGCGATCGAGGAGTAGGCCAGCAGCCGCTTCACGTCCGTCTGGGTGATGGCGACGATGGAGCCGACCAGCATGGTCAGGATCGCGATGCCGATCATGGCGGGCCGCCAGCTCCAGCTCAGCTGCCCAAACGCCACGTAGAAGACGCGCAGCAGGGCGCCGAACGCCGAAACCAGCGTGCACGACGCCATGAGCGCGGTCACCGGCGTCGGCGCGCCCTGGTAGACGTCGGGCTTCCAGCTCTGGAACGGCACCGCGCCGATCTTGAAGAACAGGCCGAGCCCGACCAGCGCGATGCCGGCGTAGAGCAGCGTCAGGCTGCTGGTGTTGGAGGAGGCCGCTGACGCGATCGCCGCCAGCTGCACCGAGCCCGCGAAGCCGTACAGCATCGCGACGCCGAACAGGAAGAACGCCGACGAGAACGCACCGAGCAGGAAGTACTTCATCGCGGCTTCCTGCGACAGCAGCCGGCGCCGCCTGGCCAGGCCGCAGAGCAGATACAGCGGAAGCGACAGCACCTCGAGCGCGACGAACATGGTGAGCAGGTCGTTGCTCGCCGGGAACAGCAGCATGCCGCCAACGGCGAACAGCACCAGCGGGTACACCTCGGTGTGCGCGATGCCGGCCAGCAGGCTCTCGCGCTCCTCGGCGCTGCCGGGGACCGCAGCGGCCTGCGCCGCGAACGGGCTGACGTCATGCGAGGACTCGGCGATCAGCAGCACGCTGATGAACGCGAGCACCAGGATCGTCCCCTGGATGAAGAGCGTGGGCCGGTCCACGGCGACCGCGCCCATCGCGGCGATGTGGCCGGGGCTGCCCTTGCGGAAGATCGAGCTCGTGGCGGCCACCACGATCGTCAGCACGAACGCTCCGGCCAGGCCGCCGAGAGACAGCGCGAGGTGGACCGTGCGCCGCGCCGGCCTGGGCACGAACGCCTCGACCAGGACCCCGACGATGGCGACCGCGAACACCAGCAGCATCGGCGAGAGCTCGCCGTACTCGATGTGCGGTGTGGCGATCGTCGGGGCCGCCGCGGCCAGGGTGCCGGTCACGGGGAACTCCTCTGGGTGAGCGCGCTGGTAGTCCCTGGGTGCGGCGGAACCGGGTCGGTGGAGTGCACCTGGACCAGCGTCTGGTGAACCGCGGGGTTGATGATGTCGAGCACCGGCCTGGGGTACACGCCGAGCACGATGACCAGCGCGATCAGCGGGCCAACCGCCCACAGCTCACGCGCCTTCAGGTCCGGCATGCCGGCCACCTCATCGCGCACCGGCCCGGTCATCGTGCGCTGGTACATCCACAGGATGTAGATGGCGGCCAGGATGATGCCGACCGTGGCCAGGATCGCGTACACCTCGTACCGGGTGAAGGTGCCGACCAGGACGAGGAACTCGCTGACGAATGTGGACAGCCCGGGCAGCGACAGGCCGGCCAGGCCGGCGATCAGGAACAGCCCGGCGAGCACCGGCGCCACCTTCTGCACGCCACCGTAGTCGGCGATCATCTGCGACCGCCGGCGCGCGATCATGAACCCGGCGATGAGGAACAGCGCCCCCGTGGCAAAGCCATGGTTCACCATGTAGAAGACCCCGCCGGCCTGGCCCTCGCTGGTCATCGCGAAGATGCCCAGCGTGATCAGGCCCATGTGCGAGACCGACGTGTACGCGATCAGCCGCTTCAGGTCCCGCTGGCCGATCGCCACGATCGCGCCGTACAGGATCCCGACCACCGAGAGCACGAGAACGAGCGGCGTGAAATAGTGCGCACCGGCCGGGAACAGCTCCAGGCAGTAACGGATCATGCCGAAGGTGCCGACCTTGTCCAGCACGCCGACCAGCACCACGGCCGCGCCCGGCTGCGCGGCCGTGGCCGCGTCCGGCAGCCAGGTATGGAACGGCCACAGCGGTGCCTTGATCGCGAACGCCACGAAGAAGCCGAGGAACAGCCACTTCTGGGTGGTCGTGCTCAGCGACACGTGCAGCAGCTGGCTGAACAGGAACGTTCCCTGGTGCCCGTGCTGCGCGGAGTACACGTAGAGCGCGATGATCGCGACGAGCATGAGCAGCCCGCCGAACAGGCTGTACAGCAGGAACTTGACCGCGGCGTACTGGCGCTGCCCGACGCCATAGCTCCCGATCATGAAGTACATCGGGATCAGCATGGCCTCGAAGAACACGTAGAACAGGAATACGTCGGTGGCGGCGAAGACGCCGATCATCATGGTCTCGAGCACGAGCATCAGCGCGAAGTAGGTCTTCACGCTGCGCCGCGGCGCCGGCTCGCCCGCCGGGTTACCCTCCCCCTCGGCGTCGTTCCATGACGCCAGGATGACCACGGGCACAAGCACCACGGTCATCAGCAGCAGGACCAGCGCGATCCCGTCGACGCCGACCGCGTAGTGCACGCCGAACTGCGGGATCCACTGGTAGGTCTGGCTGAACTGGAAGGTGGGCCCGTTGGTCTTGAACTGCGTCGCCATCGCGATCGTCATCGCGAGCGTGACGAGCGTGAAGCCCAGGGTCAGCTGTTTGACCAGTCTGGCCCGGGCGCGGCGGTCCGCTTCCCCGCCGGGCGCCGACTGGCCGGGCGTGAGCGCGACCGCGACCGCCCCGGCCAGCGGGATCGCGCCGATGACGGTCAGCCACGGGAATGTGCTCATCTAGATCCTCACCAGAAGCAGCGCGCCCACGAGCAGCGCCGCGCCAAGGAACATCAGCAGCGCATAAGACCGGACGAAGCCGTTCTCGATCCTGCGCACCCGCCCGGACGTGCCGCCCATCGCGGCGGCCAGGGTATTCACCAGCCCGTCCACGCCGCGGTTGTCGAAGAACACCGACAGTCTGGTCAGCCACTGGCCAGGCCGCATCAGCAGCGACTCGTTGATGGCGTTGCCGTATAGCTCCTTGCGGGCGGCCACCGTGAGCGGGTTGCCGGCCGGAGCCGTGACGGGGACCTCGCGCCGCCCGTACATGAACCAGGCCAGGATCACCGCGGCGACCAGCAGCGCCAGCGCGCCGATCCCGGCCGGGGTGAACAGCCCGGGCGATGACGGCGGCCTGCCGGTCACCGGCGCGAGGAAGTCGATGAGCCGGCTGCCGAGCATCAGGAACGCGCCGGCCCCCAGCGCTCCGATGGCCAGCAGGATCGCCGGCGCAGTCATCACCGGAGGTGCTTCGTGCGGATGCTGGCCCTCGTCCCAGCGGCGGTCCCCGGTGAACGTCATCAGCAGCATCCGGGTCATGTAGAACGTGGTGAGGCCGGCCCCGATAAGCGCCGCGGTGCCGAGGAGAGCCCCTGACGTGCCGCCCTTGGCGAAGGCCTGGTCGATGATCGGATCCTTGGTGAAGAACGCCGAGAACGGCGGGACTCCGATGATCGCGAGGTAGGCGCAGATGAACGCGCCGAAGGTGAGCGGCATCACCGCGCCGAGGCCGCCGAACCGGCGCATGTCCACCTCGTCCTTCATCTCGTGCTTGACCGACCCGGCGGTCAGGAACAGCCCGGCCTTGAAGAACCCGTGCGCCAGCAGCTGCGCGATCGCGA
>Ga0335074_10016425_pt1 | contig 10425 bp, 8 predicted proteins | sample Lox_Sample_23_FD_206715 | JGI IMG/M metagenome (GOLD analysis project Ga0335074, IMG submission 206715) | Soil microbial communities from Loxahatchee National Wildlife Refuge, Florida, United States - Lox_Sample_2.3 | ecosystem: Environmental > Terrestrial > Soil > Wetlands | place: USA: Florida...
CGCCGGCTACTACTTATCTCCCGCCGCTAGCACTAAGATATGCAGTTGATTCCTATTACATAGTTCTTCAAACTGCGGATCGTGGCTGGCCCGCTGAACGTTGCGAGTCAGCCACTCCCCCGATCCGCTATCTGCCGCGGCTCAACCCAGCACGACGGACAAGTCCAAGCACGTCGAAGAACCTCCCGCCAAACCTGAGCAGGCGGGTTTATGGCGCCAATCTTTTTCATTCATGGCGGATCGCCGCCAGCGGATCCAGCTTCATAGCTTTTCGGACCGGGATGTATAAGGCCAATAACGCGACGATCAGTAGCAATCCGGCAACGCCGCCGAAGATCAGGGGATCGTTCGGTGTCACTCCGAGCAGTGTCGGATGAAGGACACGACCTACAATCAGAGAAGCGACAACCCCGACTGCCAGTCCGCCTAGAACAATCGATAGCCCCACCCTAAGAACCAGGCTTAGCACTTGCGTTCGTTTTGCCCCCAACGCCCGGCGAATGCCAATTTCGGTCGTACGCGTTGCCACCATGTAAAACATGACGCCGTAGGTTCCGGCGGCGGCAATCAGCAGCGCGATACCCGCCAATATGCTGAGCAAGGTCACTAACAGTTGTTGCGGGGCGAAAGCGGAGTCTGTGAGCTCACTTAGAGGAAGGACGTCATACAAAGCCAAGTCTGGATCGAGCGAATACAAACTATCGCGAAGCCAGGGTTCCAGCGAGGAAGAATCTCCCTTGGCAGAAACCACCAGGCTTTCACCGCCGCTGTTACCGCACCAAATGCCGAGGTCGACAGCTGCCGGCGTACAGAGTTGCTCCTGGGGAACGAAAGCCTGCGGCAGCGGCGGCGCCATTCCGTTTAAGAGCTCCAAGTGGCGAACTACACCGACTACCCGCCACGGCTGAAACTCGGACGATTTTCCGACGTTGAGCTGTAGTTGCTTGCCGAGTGGGTTTTCGCCAGGCCACGCCTGGTCCGCAAATCGATCGTCAATAATGACCGCCAAGGCCGCATCGCGGTTGTCATTCGCGTTGAAATAACGTCCTCTGAGCAGCTTCACACTCAGCGCGGGAAATGCCCCAGGGGTTACGGTCGCCAGCTCGAGATAAGGTTCATTTCCGGGATGAGGCACGGGATGTCCCGCAATGCGGAAGTCGGTGACCGATCCTCCCAACAGCGGTTGTATTGCGCCCGCCGCTCTCACATCTGGCAAGGCCGCCCATTTCTCGAGGAGCCGGGAAGTGAACTGCGTACGCTGCTCATTGGTGGCGTACTTCGGGCCGGCCAACCGCAACTTGGCGGTCAGGACGTTCTCCGGCTGAAATCCCAAGTCGGAGCGAATCAAGTTGTAAAAGCTCTTCAGGCTTAGCCCTGTTGCCACCAGCAGCACCAGAGAGAGTGCCAACTGGCCGGCCGCAAGCAAGGCACGTGCTCCCACGCGTGTCAGCCCCTGCCGTGACCCGTGGCTTGTGTCCTTCAACAATTCGCTGGGGTCCACCCGCAGCGCCAGCAACGTCGGGAGGATACCGAAGGCAACTCCCGTCAACAGCGAAATCGCAAACGCGAACAGCAGGACCGAACTGTCGATCGAAACCTCTTCGATGCGGGGCAGGACATCGTGTGCCAGCCTGGCCAGCGCGGTCGTCCCGAGGTACGCGACGACGACACCGAAAACACCGCTTATGAGTGCCAGCAGAATGCTCTCGCACAGTTGTTGTCTGGCCAGACGAAGCGCGCCCACACCGAGCGTGCTGCGAACCGCAATCTCGCGTCGGCGCACGATTCCCAGCGACAGCAGGAGATTCGCCACATTGGCGCAGGCGATCACCAGAACCAGGCCCACCGCCAACATGAGCAAAAGCAGCAGTCGACGCACGGGCTTGAGTGTGCGCTCCATCAGCGGTAGCACTGTTGCCCCCTGGCCGCGGTTTACCGGATATTGCTGCGCCAGCCGATCTGCGATCGCGCTCATCTCGGCTTGCGCTTGCTGTAGCGTGACTCCGGCTTTCAGTCGTCCATAAGCCCATACTCCCTGGTGAGCGTCGCGGTGCGCTGGACCGCCGATTGCGTTTTCCAGTAACCCCAAGGGCGTGAACGCGTCCGTCTGCCGCAAGCTCCCGGAGCAGCGGCTCGTGGGAACAACGCCGACGACGGTGAAAGGCTGTCCATCGAGAACCAGTTGCTTGTGCAGCACGGCAGGATCGCGGCCGAACTCGCGCGTCCACAAGGAGTCGCCGAGCAGCACCACCGGGCGGGCGTCGGGTTTGTCGTCGACCGCCGCGAATGGGCGGCCAAGAATCGGCTTGATCCCCAACATCGGGAAGAAGCCGGCCGAAACCTGCCGCGTTTCGAGCCGCTGCGGACCGCCATGGCCGGTGAGCGTCACGTCAGCGGAACGGAAGCCCTCTATGCTCTCGAAACTGCGGTTCTGCGCCTGCCAATCGCGGAAGTTCGGGAGCGTGATGTTCATTACGTGAAAGCTGGCGTTACGTTCCGCTAGCATCACCAGGCGTTCCGGGTGGGAATAAGGAAGCGGTCGCAACAGGACGGCATAGATGACGGAGAAAATGGCGGTGGTCGCGCCGATGCCAAGCGTGAGCGTGAGCAGAATGATGACCGTAAGACCGGGTTTACGGCGCAGCATCCGCAAACCAAATCGAAGATCCTGGCTTAGGTCTTCGAGCCACTTCCAACGCCACACATCACGCGTGACATCTTCGACCAGAGCGACATTGCCGAATTCCCGGAGGGCCTCGACGCGTGCCCGGCCGGGATGTTCTCCGCGCTCGATGCGGTCCTCGGCCGCCATGCGCAGGTGCGCCTGGATCTCTTCCTCCAGCTCGTCCTTGCGCCGGTCTCGTCGGCTCCAAAAGCGAAGGTCCATAGCTAGCTCACGTCGGGTTCCGTTTTCATGATGGCGGCGATGGCATCGACCACCCGCTGCCAGCGGCTGTGATCAGAAAGCAGTTGTTTCTTGCCCAGTGCGGTGATTCGGTAATACTTCGCGCGCTGCTTGCTCTCTGTCTGTTTCCACTCCGCCCGCACCCACTTCTTCTGTTCCAGGCGATGGAGCGCGGGATAGAGCGATCCCGTCTCGACCTGCAGCACATCGCCGGAGTTCATGCGGATGGACTGGCTAATGCCGTAGCCATGTTGGGGACCCCACTGCAACGTGCTCAGGATGAGCATATCGAGCGTGCCCTGCACCAGCTCAATGCGGTTTTTGTAATGATCCTGCCCCATGGGGTAGACATCCTACATCCGGAGGATGTAGATTGTCTACTGTTAGTTTTTAGGGGCTTGTCCTGAGGTCAGGAGCGTCGGCCAACGCGCCATCGGAGAAAGTTTGCGGTGAGCCAATGACGACTTATATTGTCTGCTCGGCAACTACCCATGGCCCTTTTGGTAAAGTCCGCCTTTGTCTATCCCTTTTGTGTTTTATGGATGTGTCGTCGAGTGGATGAACGGACAACTTGGAAGTTATTCCGGCCCGGAAGTCGGTTTCGGGGCACTGCGACTCAGTATTTCCACATCCTGATCTCGCTTCCGTTGTGTGCGAGCAAAACGTCGTCCATCAGCTGGCGAATCAGATATACTCCCCGCCCATGGTCATGGTGAAGGCGATCGGCGTGCTTGGGGTCGATTGATTGCTGTGGTGAATATCCTGGCCCTGGGTCGCTCACGACGATCAGGATACGACCATTCGCATATTGTTCCAAACAGCAGCGAACCTCTTTGGAAGGATCGTCTTTGCAGCCATGAACAACTGCGTTGGCAAGCGCCTCCTGGACCGCCAGAAGGATCTCCATCCGCTTTTCTTCGGGAACCTGTAACTGGCGCAGTTTGTCGGAAATGCTATCGGCCGCAGCGGCGATAGCGTTAACCTCGCCCTTGATGCGAAGCTCCAGCGCACTGGTCACTAAACGCGGTTGATCCGCCGAGCTTGCTTCAGCAGACATGAAGCCTCATGGAACCTGCAAATCTCCGTTGATCCAACGCTCAGTTGAAGGATGCGACTGCCTGATCGTCATCTTCATAGACTTCAAACAGGCTAAGAACACCAACCAGGCGCAGGGTTTTCTGCGCGAAGGTTGAGGGGTTCACCAGCTTTACGCTTCCCCCTTGCTTTTTCGCGGAGGTAAGCGATCGCACCAGCACGCCGATGCCGCTGGAGTCGATCATCGGCACTTCCGACAAATTGATGACGAAGCGCGCGTCTCCTTCCGTCATTGAATCCTTGATCGTGCGCTGCAGGTCATCGACTGCTTCCCCCAGTCGCAGTTGTCCTCGCAATTGGACGACCTGCACGTGCGATCGCTTGCGAACATTGATATCCACGCCATCCTCCCGGCATCACTTCCGCAGTACCCGTTAGCGACGCCCTACGCTATGACGGAGATGGCCATTTTGCAAGGCATTTTCGCTTGTGGGCCATTCCACTTACGCCATGGTGGTATGACGTTGTGGCTTGCTTTGGCTATGGCAGATCGGAGTTTGGTGGAGAATGAAAAATTCATTTGCATGGTTTAAAAAAAATAATGGCATAATGCCTTTGACCTCCAACATCCGAGCAAGTCCACGACCATGCACTGGCATCTGGTTTGCGGAGTGCGGACAGGTGCGTTAATGGAGGGCTTGTTGCGGCGCTGGTTGGGAGCACCTATTGCCGAGCACCGATAGCGACCATCAGCCGTCTCGGTTCAGCATCATCATCGTGACCACCGACGAATCCGTCCGGCCGGAGGCTCAGGCTTGTCTTTCCGCCGAATACGACCTGTCAATTTTTCGAACCTGGGATGAGTCGATCGCGCGCGTGAGAAAGCATCCACCGCACGCCGTCATTGTGGATATCGATGTGGTCGGAGAACATCCGGATGAAGCACTCGCGGCCATTACCGACTTGCGTGTGCTGGCACCGGATTTGCTGCTGGCGGCCCTGACGCGCTCCCGTAGCAAAGGACTTCGTCACAAGGCAATCGATGCAACGGTCGATGAATATTTCGTCGCTCCGATCGACTTCGAAGAGGTCCGGATCGTGCTCGGCCGGGCTCTGGACAAACGCTGCGCCGAGGTCGAGTACCGCGATCGACTCAACGCCAAGGCGGGACAGCAATCGTACGGTGGACTGATTGGTGCCAGCGAGGCGATGCGTCTCGTCTACGAAGCCGTTCGACGTGTCTCCGACAGCAGCAGTACGGTGATGATCCGCGGCGAAAGTGGTACCGGGAAGGAACTTGTAGCACGCGCCATCGTGTCACTGGGGGCGCGCTTCGAGAAACCTTTTGTCAGCATCAACTGTGCGGCCTTGCCGGAGAGCCTTATTGAGAGCGAACTCTTTGGGCACGAAAAAGGCGCTTTCACGGACGCCAGAGTAGCCCGCCCCGGCCACATCGAATTGGCACATACCGGCACTCTGTTCTTGGATGAGATCGCTACCCTCGGTCTGCCGCTGCAAACCAAGCTGTTGCGTGTTCTCGAGGACCGGGTAGTTACTCGCATTGGCGGGCACACAGCCAAGAAAATCGACTTCCGACTGATCACGGCTACGCATGAAGACGTTGAGAATATGGTGCAGGTTGGCCGCTTTCGCGAGGATTTGTACTACCGCATCAACGTGGTTCCCATCTACCTGCCGCCCTTGCGAGACAGGGCGGGCGACGTGCCCTTGCTTATCGATCATTTTCTGCGAATTTACTGCGCACAGAACGGTGTTCCGCTGAAGCGGATCGATCCTGAAGCTATGCAGGTGCTCGAGGAGGATTCGTGGCCGGGCAACGTGCGCGAACTGGAAAACCTGGTTCAGCGCCTGGTCTTGATGGTGGATGGACCAGTAATCAAGATGCATCACTTGCCGCAGCGCATACTGTACAGCAGCGCCACTTCGCAGGATTCCATTCTCATCCCGGAACAGGGCGTCAACTTCGACGACGAGATCTGCAAAATCGAAGTTGCCTACTTGCAGGCCGCACTGCGTCGCACCGGGGGAAATAAGATTGGCGCAGCACGGTTGTTGCACATCGACAAGCAGAAGATGCACTATCTTTGCCGCAAGTATCAGATAGCCCGAGGATCGTAATTCGTTCATCGGCGCAACAGATTAAGTTTTCATTCTTCAAGGATTAATTTCTCATCTCAAAATTGCCGGTGTAAGGCCGCGTTCGTCGCAGACGGCATCCAGCCCAGCGTACAAATGATTGAATACACAGGCTGCGGGCTGCCGATGGTGCCTCGTAACGCCATGGCATTCGCTTTGCAAGGTATGAGCATGAGCGCGGATGTTGCCAGAACGGCGCCCGCGGAAACTACGAGGAGAAAGAGGAGATCGTGATGCAGAAAAAGTCGCTTATCAATCAGGGGACAGCTGCAAAGAAGGCCATCCTGGCAACTTCCAAAGAGAAACCGGTTGTCAGTCCGGACATAAAACCTGCCATCCGACCGGCAGTTCGACCGGCGATTCGTCCCGCGGTACGCCCGGCAGTGCGTCCAGCTGTCCGTCCGGCGGTTCGGCCTGCAGTACGTCCAGCCGTTCGTCCGGCAGTGCGGCCCGCCGTTCGTCCTGCAGTTCGTCCAGCGATCCGTCCTGCAGTCCGTCCCTCGTAGTCCTTCGCTACCGGGGTACACTTCTCTTCGGCATGTCCGAACAAAGGCCTGCTTGTTGCAGGCCTTTTCTCTTGGCATTCGGGTTTGGTTTGCATCTACCAGAAGCGGCTCTCGACTAAGTCGCGTGCAAATCGGGCCACCATCGCCACCAGGCTTTGACGACGGACGAACAGCTTGGCCGTGCCCGTCATGCCCTCGCGCAGCGCGCCATCACTCCGCAGGCTGACGAACCCCACATAGGAGGGTGCCGTTACGATGCCGCTCAATTGCGATTTCTCCGCCAGCGCGGAATCGATCTGCGACGCGAGGGGATCAACCGAATCGAGAACCCCCGAGATGGGAGCAATCTGCGAGGGCATTTGTATGCGCACCTCCGTACCGACCCGGACATCGCGCATTTCGAATTCCGGAATGTAGATTCTCGCGGTCATGGTTCCAAGGTCCGCGACTTCGACGACTTCGGTCCCCGCGTTTAGGTAGTCGCCCAACAGGTCCTGCAGGTGCGGTGTCACGACAACTCCTGCGATCGGACTCGTCAGCTGAAGGTTCTTCAGTTGGCTGGCAAATACACGACTCTGTTCCGCTGCCTCATCGCGCTCACGCTCGGCGCGGCCAAAATCGGCGTAACGCAATTCGGCATTTAGCGCGCGCGCCGAGGATTCGCGAAATCGGGCAGTCGCCAGCGCGGCGTCCGACTCCAGTTGAAGATTGCGCAGCCGGACCAACGTCATTCCGGAAGTAACGGGCTGGCCTTCCGCGACCAGCACTTGTTCCACCACTCCTGACGCCGTGGCGCGAACCACGGCGCGATGGGCTGGTTCCAGGACAAAGCGGCCGACGACAAAGTCCGGCCACAGCGGAGCAAACAAGGTCGCCAGCACAACTGCACCAGACATGATGAGGCGGACGGGGGTGAACCATGCCCGCACACGATCTTTCTTGTCTAAATAAACCTCTTTCATAAATCTCACCAGTTTACGAATGCGGGAGCGGAAGAGCAGGAGCATGGCCAGCAGGGCCGGAATCCATGCATACTCCGGGTTATAGGAACGCAGCACGTTATAAAGGAACAGGGCTACGGCTGCGATCAGCAGGTATCCATAGATTCCGGACAACACGGCGTAAACGATGTAGAGAACACGGCGCCTGCGGGGAACGTATTCGATCTCAACCGGCAGGAAGAACAAGTGCCGCCTGACCCACTGCGAAACGTAGAGCGTGGAGCGCTCCTTCAGGTCAACTTCGCCGAGAATCTCTGAAAACATGTAATAGCCGTCGAGCTTGATCAGGGGATTCAGGTTCAGCAACGTGACCCCGATGCCAGAAATCATGATGACCTTGTAGGCGAAGTCGTGGGCCCATAGCCCCGGAGCGGTGGTCCACCAAATCGTAGTGGCGAAGAAGCAAATGATCAGGTCGGCCCAGATGCCGGCAATGATGCTACACAGCCGGGCCTTGCGGTCGCCGACGATCCAGATTTGGGTTACATCGCAAACGAAGGTCGGAGCGAAATACATCAGCAGGAATTCCATCTTTTCGACGTTGCCGCCGAAATGCTTGCAGGTCATTCCGTGGGCGGATTCGTGAACGAACGCCATCGCTCCGAAAAGAAACCAGAATTCCAGCAGGTCCCAGGCGCTCTTTTCCGTGAAGTTGTAGAAACGAAAACTGTCGACCCAGATCTCGTCGAATTTGCCCGCCCACATCCATGCCATTACACCGAAACAACCGAGAGTGAGCAGCGTGAACCAGGGGGTATAGACGAACTCCACGTAGGGCTTGAGCCGCGTCAGGTAATCATCGGCCTGCGGCCAGCGATGGAGGGTAATGTCCGTGATGTCGGCGACCGCGAAGCGGTTGCGTTTGTGGTGATCAGCACCGAGCTTCTGCTTGAGGGTGATATTCTTTTCCAGCGGCGTGCGATACAGCAGGTCGGTCTCGTCTGCCAGAAATGACGCAAACTCCTTGACATCATCTTCCGTAAAGGGAACGCCTGACTTCTCCTGGATGAGCGCGGACAGCGCGGCATAATTGCGCTGGCCATCAAATAATTCCAGCAACATCCATTGCTCCGGCGTCAGGCGAATGAAGCTGTCGCTGCCCGGCATCTTGGCAAGAACAGTTCGTACATCCTGCTCGAGGTGCTCCTTCGCAATGACTCGTGGATCGAGCTTAGGCAGGCTCTGACGCGCACTCTTCGCCGGTATTTCCGGCAGCGCCGCATCGAAAGCTTCCAGAATGTTCATGGATGTTGGTCGAAAGCGACGTTAACCAGCATTCCGGGGCGAAGCTCGGTCTTCGTGTCCGTGATCTGCGCGAGAACTTCCAACGTACTGCTGGATGGATCCACCACCGGACTGACTTGAATGATGCGCGCGCTGTATCTGGATTCCGGAGCGATATCAGCAGAGCTGACGCTCAGCATCATGCCGTCATGCACCTTGCCGAAGAAACGCTCGGGCAGCGTAAACCTTACCTGCAGCGGAGCCATAGCCGTCACCCAGAAGAGGCGATCACCGACCGCGACCTTTTGCCCGATCCGCACATAACGTCGAGCTACAACCCCATCAAAAGGCGCGGTGATATTGGTTTTTTCTTTCTCAAGTTGCAGGGAGCGCAACACGTCCTTGGCATTGTTCAGACTTTCAGATTCGCGCTTGACTTCATATTCGTCGGCCTGCTCCTTGTAAACCGCATGGTCGAGTTCTTCCTTGGCGATCACCTGGTCCGCGTACAAGGTCTCCGCGCGACTACGGTCGGCCTGAAGCACCTTGGTTTCGGCCTTCCAGTTCTCGACGTTGGCTTCGAGTGCCCGCACGTGCGCCGCAGCGGCGTCCAGATCCGCGGAGATTTGCCGGTCGTCGAGTTTTGCTAGGAGCTGCCCCTTGCTCACCGCCGTGCCGGGTTGAACCAGGATCGCGGCGACGACGCCGTCACGCAGGGCTTCAACATCGAGCTGGTTTTCGACCACGATTGGACCGGAGGCGACGACCGTATCTGTGGCCGTGCCGGTGGCGCGTGCGGGCGGCTGCTCCGCGGCGGGGGCAGCGGGCGCCGAAGCTGCGGATACGGAAACCGCTTTCGAGCTGTTACAGCCGCTCCAAGCCAACGTCAGTATAAGGATCCCCCAGATGTGTCGTTTCATAGCTTTGTCCTCTACCAACCGACCCATGCCCACAGTTTCGACCATAGCCATATCGCCGGGCGCCGGAAGAGCACCCATCCCGCAGGCTCCCATCCGGTCGATATCTTTCCCCTGCCCTGCATTCCAGGGCGAATCAACCCCTCATCATTCGGCACGCTAATCCGCGCATAGAAGAACCGCTCATTGCCGTTCAACCCCGCCTTTGGACTGACCACCACCACGGGAGCGTGAAAAGTGTGGTTTGGCAAGCCCTCAAGCTTTACGGCGGCGTTTTGTCCAGCGCGCACGCGCTCAATGTCCGCCTCATCGACCGACACATCAATGTCGGCATGAGAAGTGTCGACTACTTCGGCGAAGGTGTCGCCGGGATGCAGATTCAGTCCGGCAAAATCCTCGATGTGAGGAGTCGCCACCCGGCCGGCGATGGGAGTGCGCAGCGAGGTTCTCTCCAGCAGTTGCTGGTCGCGTGCGACCTCCGCCTTCCAAAAGTCCGCCTGGACGCGCTGGATTCCGGCTTCGGTTCCGTCGTTGGAAGCGAGCGCTCGATCCATCGCCGAGATCGCTGTCGCATACTTGGCTTGAGCGGCCGCCAGCGCCATCTGGTATTGCCAATCATCCAACCGCGCCAGAACCGCCCCCTGCGCGACCTTGTCGCCTTCGCGGACGTCGACGCGCTT
>Ga0335074_10016426_pt1 | contig 10424 bp, 9 predicted proteins | sample Lox_Sample_23_FD_206715 | JGI IMG/M metagenome (GOLD analysis project Ga0335074, IMG submission 206715) | Soil microbial communities from Loxahatchee National Wildlife Refuge, Florida, United States - Lox_Sample_2.3 | ecosystem: Environmental > Terrestrial > Soil > Wetlands | place: USA: Florida...
GGCAACGGCATCGCCAATGGCCGCTCGCTGGCCAGGATGTACGCCGCGACAGTAAGCGAGGTCGACGGCATCCGGCTGCTGACCGACGCGACTGTGGAGGCGGCCAAGGCCGAGCAGGCCAGCGGACCGGACCGGACACTGATCTTCCCGACCCGGTTCGGGACCGGCTTCATGCTGCCGGGGGGTAGCCTGCCGATGCTCTCGGCCGACTCATTCGGTCACGCGGGTCTCGGCGGCGCGCTCGGGTTCGGCGATGCGCGGTACCGAGTCGGCTTCGGTTACGTGCAGAACCAGCTTCTGAGCGGCGACGTGTCCGGTGATCCGCGCACCCTCGGCGTCATCGCGGCTGTGGCCGACGCGATCGGTGCGCCACCGCCCCACGCATAGCCGCCGCTGAGACTCCGCCGCACATAGACTTCCTGTATGCCGGGTGATGCCTCTCTGGACTCACCAGAAGCGCAGCGGTTCCGGCTCGCGCTGCAGATGGCCGAGCTGGGAATCAGCATGTACCGGCAGCGCATGCGGCGGGAACACCTCTCCGCCGATGAGCGCCGACTGCAGGACTACCTAGATCTGCGTGCCCTTCTGGAAAGACCTCGAGCATCTCGTTCGCGAGCACGGTCCATAACGAGACGAGGGTAAGCGAGCACCCCGCAGGTGGCGGCGAGCTCTGGTGCTCTGGGTGCCGTTCCCTTGCTGGGCGGCATAGCGCCCGGGAGAATCGGCTGAGCTGAGCGTCGCCGCGCCAGCGGAGAGGAGCAGCCGGCTCGTGAAATGCATCTTCTTCCCGCTGAACCCGTACCGCGAGCTGCCGGCCGACTTCGAGGAACGCTACGAGAGCGTCTATGTCACGCCGCCGAACGACGAGCTGTGCGACCCGGCGCGCGCGGGCCAGTTCTACAACTGGACGTTAGACGAGTACGAGCACGCGGCACGCCTCGGCCTGGACGGCGTCGGCATCAACGAGCATCACCAGAACGCTTACGGCTACTTCAACTCGCCGAACCTGTTCGCGGCGGCGCTGGCGCGGAGCACCACGGACACTGCGCTGGTCCTGCTCGGCAACACGCTGGCGCTCTATAACCCGGCGCTGCGCGTTGCCGAGGACATCGCAGTGCTCGACACGATCAGCGGCGGCCGCATCGTCGCCGGGATGCCGGTCGGCACGCCGATGGACACCTGCTTCGTCTACGGCGTGATACCGAGCGAGGTACGGCCGCGGTTCAACGAGGCGCGCGAGCTGATCCTGCAGGCATGGACCCGGCCGGGGCCGTTCCACTTCAACGGCCGCTTCACCAAGCTCCGCTACGTGAACCCCTGGCCGAAGCCGCTGCAGAAGCCGCACCCGCCGATCTGGCTGGCCGGCGGCGGGTCGCTGGAGACGTTCGAGCTGGCCGCGGACCAGGACTACACCTACAGCTTCCTGAACTTCAACGGCTACCAGTTCGCCAAGAACACGATGGACCAGTTCTGGGACACGATCGAGCGGAAGGGCAAGGACGACAACCCGTACCGGGCCGGGTTCTTCCAGCAGATCGTCGTCGCGGACACCGACGCCGAGGCGGAGCGGCTCTACCTCGAGCACATTCAGTACTTCTACCGCAAGTGCCTGCACATCCCGCCGTACATGTTCGCCGCGCCCGGCTACACCACGCGGCGCAGCGCCGACTTCCAGATCCGCCGGTCGGCCGCCGCCGCGGCCGTCCGGCAGGCAGTCGCCGAAGGCACCTGGGGCAATTACATCGACAACGGCATCGTCATCGCCGGCAGCCCGGACACGGTGGCGGAGCGGCTGACCGAGGCGGTCAAGGGCCTGCGGATCGGGCACCTGATGGCGTCACTCCAGATCGGCTCGATGCCGCACGATCTGACGCTGCACAACATCAGCATGTTCGCCGAGAAGGTGATGCCGAGGGTGCGCGACCTCTGGGACGCCGACGGCTGGCAGGACCACTGGTGGCCATCGGGCGCGAGGTAACGAGGAAAACGGAGGGCATCTGCATGCACGTCGAGGAGCGGACCATCCCGCTTGCGGGAACGCCGCTCACCGCCCGGATCTATGTCGCCGGCGCTGGTGATCCGGTCCTCTATTTCCACGGGGCTGGCGGGCATGCCTGGACGGGGCTGCACGACCGGCTCGCGGAGCGGTTCACGCTGCACGCGCCGATGCATCCCGGCTGGGACGACATGCGCGACCTCGACCAGTTCGATACGGTCGCTGACCTGGTGCTGTACTACGTCGACATGCTGGATGCCTTGGGCGTCGAGCGCGCGGCGCTGGTCGGGCACTCGGTCGGCGGCATGGTTGCGGCCGAGGTCGCCGCGCTGCGACCGGACCGCGTGTCCCGGGTCGCGCTGATCGCACCATGGGGACTCTGGCGGGACGACGAGCCGGTGGCCGACATCTGGAGCCAGTCGCCAGCTCAGCTGGCCGCGCTGCTCTGGCACGATCCGGACGGCCCGGCCGCCAGCGCCCATGCTCCCGTTATGGAGCCCGAGGCGCTGCTGAAGGCGTACCTGGCCGGAGCCGCGGCGGCGCACTTCACCTGGCCGATACCCGATCGCGGGCTGCGCCGGCGGCTGCACCGGATCACTGCCCCGGTGGCGCTGATCTGGGGCCGTGGCGACAGGGTGGTCCCGCCGTCGTACGCGGCTGACTTTGCCGAGCGCCTGCCAGACAGTCGCACAGTGCTGGTCGATCAGGCCGGGCATAACGTGCATATCGAGCAACCGGACGCAGTGGCCGATGCGGTCATCGATCATCTGTCTGCTGGCGCGCTGACCGAGTCGGGCCGCTGACGCGCACTGAGCGTGGCAGACTCAGGAAACCTGCTGGTCAACCCGACCGGCTGACCAGTCGGTCTGGCCGGGCGCCCGGATTCCGCCATAGAATTGGCACTCAGGAGGCTAGAGTGCCAGGGAGGTGGGTGCGTGCTCGACGACAGGAAGCTGGCGGTGCTGCGCGCCATCGTGGAGGACTTCGTCTCCACGAACGAGCCGGTCGGCTCGAAATCCCTGGTCGACCGGCACAACCTGGATGTCTCCCCGGCCACCATCCGGAACGACATGGCAGTGCTGGAGGAGCAGGGCTTCATCGTGCAGCCGCACACCAGCGCGGGCCGGATACCGACCGACCAGGGATACCGGCTGTTCGTCGACAAGCTGTCCGGGATCAAGCCGCTGTCGGCGGCGGAGCGCCGGGCGATCGAGACCTTCCTGGTCGGGGCATTCGACCTGGACGATGTCGTGACGCGGACGGTCCGGCTGCTGGCCCAGCTCACCCGGCAGGTGGCCGTCGTCCAGTACCCGTCACTGACCAGGTCGACAGTCCGGCATATCGAGCTCGTCCCGCTGTCCGAGCGACGGCTGCTCGTGGTGCTGATCACCGACACGGGCCGGGTTGAGCAGCGTACCGTCGAACTGCCGGCGCCTATCGACGATGATTCCATTACGCAGCTACGGGCAGTGCTGAATGCCTGCCTGGACGGGCGGAAGCTCGCTGACGCGGCCTCGGTCGTCGTCGAGCTGCCCGAGCGGGTCAGCCCTGGGGAGCAGCCGAACGCCGCGGCTGTCTTCTCGGTCATCGTGGAGGCCCTGGTGGAGCGGCACGAGGAACGCGTGGTGGTGGGCGGCGCGGCGAATCTCACTCCGGCCGACTTCTCGAAGGGATTGCAGGAGGTCCTCGAGGCGTTGGAGGAACAGGTGGTGCTGATGCGCCTCCTCGGTGAGTCCGGCAACCAGGCCGCGGTGACGGTGCGCATCGGATCCGAGAATGAGGTCCAGGGGCTGCGGCGCACCTCGCTGGTGTCGGTCGGCTACGGAGCCGGCGACGAGGTGCTGGCCAGGCTCGGAATCCTCGGTCCGACCCGGATGGACTACCCGACAGCGATGGGAGCGGTACGCGCGGTGGCACGTTATGTGGGCCAGATTCTGGCGGAGTCCTAGGAAATGCCGGTGGCTAACGACTATTACGGGATCCTGGGCGTCCGCCGTGATGCGGGCCCGGAGGAGATCAAGAAGGCCTACCGCCGGCTGGCTCGCGAGCTGCACCCGGACGTGAACCCGGATCCGCACCTCCAGGAGCGGTTCAAGGAGGTCACGCAGGCGTACGAGGTGCTTTCCGACCCGGAGAAGCGCCAGATGTACGACCTCGGCGCTGACCCGTATGCCCGGGCGGGAGCCGCAGGCGCCGGATTCGGCACGGCGGGCTTCCCGTTCAGCGACCTGATGGACGCCTTCTTTGGCGGCGGCGCCCAGCCGCGCGGCCCGCGCAGCCGGGCCAGGCGCGGTCGCAACGCGACCATCCGCGTTGACCTGGACCTGTCTGAGTGCGCTTTCGGCACGACCAGGGAACTGGTTGTCGACACGGCCGTGGTCTGCCCGACCTGTTCAGGCGAGGGCTCGGCGCCGGGTTCCCACCCGATCACCTGCGACATCTGCAACGGGCGCGGCGAGGTCAGCCAGGTCACGAGGTCGTTCATCGGCCAGATGATGACGTCGCGGCCGTGCCCCGGCTGCGGCGGCTTCGGGACGGTCATCCGCAAGCCCTGCCCGGAGTGCGACGGCGACGGGCGGGTCAGGACGCGGCGCACGATCAAGGTCAGGATCCCGGCCGGCGTCGAGGACGGCACCCACATCCAGCTCGCCGGCGAGGGCGAGACCGGCCCGGGCGGCGGCCCGCAGGGTGACTTGTTCCTGGAGATCGTGCAGCGTCCGCACCCGATCTTCGAGCGCCAGGGCGACGACCTGCACTGCACCGTCACCATCCCGATGGTGGCCGCCGCGCTTGGCGCGACGCTTCAGATCCAGACCCTGGACGGTCCCGCTGAGCTGGACATCCGGCCGGGAACGCAGTCCGGTCAGGCCATCCCGATGTACGGCCACGGTACCGAGCGGCTGAACAGCTCCGGCCGGGGCGACCTGATGATCCACGTCACGGTCGAGACCCCCGCCAAGCTGGAGCCGGAGCAGGAGGAACTGCTCCGCCAGTTCGCCAAGCTCCGCGGCGAAGAGGCCCCGCCCGGCAAGTTCGCGCCGGGTCAGCAGGGCTTCTTCTCGCGGCTGCGGGATGCCTTCAACGGGCGCTGACGCGCCCCCCGGCGCAGCCGACCCGGCCAGCACAGCCGCTGGCTCGGCTACGCCGCCGGTCTTCGTCGCTGCCACGGCTGAGCTGGCCGGACCCCGCCTCACGCTGCGCGGTCAGGAAGGCAAGCACGCGAGCACGGTCAGGCGGCTGCAGCCGGGGGAGCGGGCTGATATTACCGACGGCGCGGGCACGGTGGCTGAGTGCGTGGTCAGCGCGGCCCGTCCGGGCGAGCTCGAGCTGAGCGTGATCGGCCGGCGCACAGCGTCCCGGCCGCAGCCGCAGCTCACCGTGCTGCAGGCCATCCCCAAGGGCGATCGCGGTGAGCTTGCGGTTGAACTGCTGACCGAGGTCGGCGCGGACGTCATCGTGCCGTGGGCAGCCGAGCGATGCGTCGCGATCTGGCGGGGGGAGCGGGCGGCCCGATCCCGCCGGCGCTGGGAATCTGCGGCGGAGCAGGCCGCCAAGCAGAGCCGCCGCTCGTGGTTCCCGGTCGTGGCGGAGCAGGCAGACCTGGCGGCGGCCGTCGCGCGGGTCTCGGCGGCGGCACTGGCGATCGTGCTCGATCCGGCCGCTCAGGCCACGGTGGCCAGCCTGGAACTGCCCGCCACGGGCGAGGTCGTTCTTGTGGTCGGTCCGGAGGGCGGCCTGTCGCCTGCCGAGACCGACGCGTTTCTGGCGGCCGGCGCGATTGCAGCGCGGCTAGGGCCGACGGTGCTGCGGGCTTCGACGGCAGGTGTTGTGGCGGCAGCGGTCGTGCTCGGCCGGACGCCGCGCTGGTCCTGATTCTCAGCCGCCAGCCGAACAGCCAGCGCGATCGGTCAGCTTGCGTTGTCGCTCAGCCTGGCCTCGCCCGTCAGGAGAGCGGCGAGCACAGCCACGGCCGGCACGGCAGAACCCTGCGCATCCGTGAGCGTGTGCTTGGCCTTCTTGTGCTTGCTGCACCGGCTTGCGGCCGTGGTCACCACGGTAGATGCTGGATCGCTGCTCGAGCCATCCGGCGCCTGGCTGCCCGCCGTCGCCGGGGTTGTCGTGCTGGTCGGCGACGTTGAGCCGGTCGTTGGTGTCGTCGAGCCTGACCCAGGGGCGGGCGTCGTCGTGGTCGGCGAGGGGCTCGAGCTGTTGGACGGCGGAGGGAGCACCTGAGGCACCTTGCTCGCGCAGCTTGCTGAGCTCGACGGGGAAACCGAGGTAGCCGGGTTCCCGGACGAGGACGAAGGACTCGCTGTCTTTGCTGCCCCCGTTCCGTTGCCGTTGCCGCCGGGGTGCGTGCTCGAGGACACTGAGCCCGTGCTGGTATTGGTCGGGGAGATTGACAACGAGGCCGACAGCCCGACATAAACGCCCGCCGCGACCACGAAGATCGCGACCGCCATTGCCGTCAGCGGTCGGAGCCAGCGGAGGAGGTTCCGCTGACCGGGAGCGGCATGGGCCGGTGCGAAACGGTGCCAGACAAAGGCACATCCGGCGACCAGCCAGCGCCGGGAGTCCTCGATGAACCCGCGGCCGCGGGCAACCAGGCCGGCCCAGAGGCCCTCAAGCCAGGCAACCGGCGCCGGCCGGGGCGGGCGAAGCCTCGCCCGGATCCGCTCGAGCCCGTCAGCGGCGGGCTCGACTGATTCTGCCGCGTTGAAGAGTGCCCGGCGGAGGGCCTCTTCGCGTTCGCTGAACGTGCTCATGCGTCAGGCTCCAGCACGCTGCGAAGGGCTGTCATCGCCCGGGAGGTGTGACTCTTCACCGCTCCCCGGCTGATACCCATGGTAGCGGCGATCTGCGCTTCGGACATGTCCGCGTAGTAGCGCAGCACCAGGGCTTCGCGCTGCCGCACGGGAAGCTGCTGCAGCGCCGCGATCACTGCGGACCGCTCGAGCAGGGCAAGTGCGCCGTGCTCGGCGCTTGGCATATCCGGCGCGGGCTTGGGCGCGTTGCGCTCGACCACAACGCGGTGCCGCAACACAGATCGTGATCGATTGACTACTGCCTGCTTGAGATACGACAGGGCCTTCTCGCTGTCCCGCAGACGTCGCCAGCCCTTGTGCATCTCGATAAACGCGTCCTGGACTACTTCCTCCGCGACGCTCACGTCGCGCAGCAGGAGTGAGGCAAGCCGCACAAGGGACCTGTAATGGAGCGTGTACAGCTCTGTCACGGCACGCTCGGCGTCCAGGTCAGCTGACACTGAACCCAGGGCAACATCTGCCACTAGGGTTTCGGTCACGTGCATAGGACGCCCAGCGACGTCCGAAGGTTCACTAGCTGTCATCGCGGGTTTCCGGATGTTCAACCGGGCCCGCTCGCCTCGGATACTGCATTTCCCCCACGCCCAGTTACGTCTCGCCCTGTTCCCGCGCTAAATAGCCCTGAAGCGACGGGAATGCCAGTAACTGGCGAGACCAGTGCGCCAGCGGGGTTGGTGCAGCGTGGGTCCGCAGGGCAACCATATCTGCCAGGGGCGTTACTTGACGGCTACACGTTAAGATCTGCGTCGTGCCCGACTGTCTGTTCTGCGGCATTGCCGCTGGCGAGATCCCGGCGACCATTGTGTCGGATACGCCGAGGACGATCGCCTTTCGCGATATCAACCCGCAGGCGCCCGTTCACATCCTGGTGATCCCGCGGGCGCACCACGCGACCCTGGCCGACCTCGCCGCGCATGGTGACGGCCTGCTCGCCGACGTGGTCGCGCACGCCCATGAGGTGGCGGTGGCCGAGGGGATCGCGGGCGACGGCTACCGCGTTGTCTTCAATACCGGGCCGAATGCCGGGCAGACAGTTCAGCATGCCCACGCCCACGTGCTCGGCGGCCGGCCCATGGGCTGGCCACCCGGCTGAGCTGGCCGCAGCCGCATATCATGGCGAACGAGCCGGCCAGGACGGACGTCGCCGCAGGGAAGAGCTATTGACTGACAATTCGACCGAATCGCGCAGGGGCGGACAGCCCCGTCGGGCTGATGGCCGTGGTGATGGCGCCCGTGCCGATGGCGCCGGTGGTGACAGTCCCCGCGGTGAGAGTGCTAGCGGCGATCTTGGCGGCACCGCCACCACTCAGGTCCGGATCGTGATCCCGGAAGAGCAGTCGATGGTCAGCCTGCTCGGCTCCGGCGACGAGCTCCTCCGCGTGATCGAGAACGCGGTGAAAGCCGACTTCCACGTTCGCGGCAACGAGATCACCATCACCGGGCCCGCGGCCGAGACGGCGGTCGCCTCGCGCCTCTTCGACGAGCTGACCGAGCTGGTGGCGAGCGGCGCCCCGCTGTCGGCCGACTCGATCGAGCACAGCGTGTCCATGCTGCGGCGGAAGACCGGGGCACGGCCAGCCGAGGTGCTCAACCTCGACATCCTGTCCAGCCGCGGCCGCACGATCCGGCCGAAGACGCTGAACCAGAAGCGGTACGTCGACGCCATCGACGACCACACGGTCGTTTTCGCTATCGGCCCGGCCGGCACTGGCAAGACGTACCTGGCAATGGCCAAGGCGGTCAAGGCGCTGCAGGCCAAGGAGGTCAACCGGATCATCCTGACCCGGCCCGCGGTCGAGGCCGGGGAGAGGCTTGGCTTCCTGCCCGGCACCCTGTACGAGAAGATCGACCCCTACCTGCGGCCGCTGTACGACGCCCTGCATGACATGGTCGATCCCGACTCGATCCCGCGCCTCATGGCGGCCGGGACCATCGAGATTGCCCCGCTGGCATATATGCGTGGTCGCGCACAGCCGGTGGACACCCCGGTTCTGACGCCCGAGGGTTTTCGTCCGATTGGCGATCTGGAGATCGGCGATTTCGTCATCGGCTCGGGCGGCGAGCCCGTCCTGGTCATCGGCGTCTACCCGCAGGGCGAGAAGGACATCTACCGGGTCACAGCCCAGGACGGCGCCTCGACGCTGTGCTCGGAGGATCACCTCTGGTCAGTGATGACTCGCGACGACCGTCGTCGTGGCCGCGAAGCGAGGGTTCTGGCCACCAAGGAGATGATCGGCAACCTCCGGGCTAGTCACTACCACCGGTACGAGCTCCCGCTGCTCAGCGCGCCCGTCTGCTTCCCCGGCCGGGAAGTCCCCATGGACCCGTACGCAATGGGTCTGCTGCTCGGAGACGGCTGCGTGACCAGCCCTGACCGTGAGCTCAGCCTGGTCCAGGCAGGGCTCACGGCGGGCTCACAGCTGCCCGGTCGCCCGCTGACGGAGTTCGCGTCGGGCTCCGTGCCCAGGTCCTATCTCGTCAACTCGGCTGACATGCGGCTCGCGGTCCTGCAGGGACTGCTGGACTGCGGCGGCGAGCCGGTCCCGCAGCAAGGCGCGGAGTGCCTTATCTCCTACCGGGCGACTTCGCGGCAGCTTGGTGACGACGTGCTCTTCCTGGTCCGGTCGCTTGGCGGAGTGGCGTGGGACAGCGGCCGCGACGCCGGTAGGAGCGACGGCGCCAGAGCACTCGATATCCGCCTCCCGCAGGGCATCGACCCGTTCCGGCTTGAGCGGAAGCTGGCCAAGTACCGGGACAATGGTGGCGGCGGGCGCCCGATGCGCTTTATCGAGAGCATCGAGCCGGCTGGCGCTGCTGAGGCTGTCTGCATAGCAGTGGCGGCGGCTGACTCGCTCTACACGACCGAGGACTTTCTGCTGACGCACAACACCTTGAACGACTCGTTCATCATCCTGGACGAGGCCCAGAACACCTCATCCGAGCAGATGAAGATGTTCCTGACCCGGCTAGGCTTCGGGTCAAGGATCGTGGTCACTGGCGACGTCACCCAGATCGACCTGCCTAGCGGGCAGATCAGCGGCCTGCGGCAGATCCAGGACATCCTCGATGGCGTAGATGACGTGTATTTCTCCAGGCTGACCAGCCACGACGTGGTCCGGCACAAGCTGGTGGCCGACATTGTTGATGCTTATGCGCGGTACGACGAGAAGCAGGCGGCCGCCGATCCGGGTCGGCTCCAGACCGGTCGGCCGCGGCGGGACGGCTACCGCGGCCGCTAACCGTCAGGATCTGGCCGGATGAGCCGGGGGCCCTATGAGCATTGAGATAGCCAACGAATCGGGTGTCGAGGTCGACGAGTCGCTGCTGGCCGGGCTCGCCCGGCATGTGCTGGACGACATGCGGGTCCACCCGCTCGCTGAGCTGTCCGTGCTGCTCGTCGACGAGCCAGCCATGACGGAGCTGCACGTCCGGTGGATGGGCGAGGAGGGCCCGACCGATGTCCTGGCGTTCCCGATGGACGAGCTGAGGCTGCCCCAGCCAGGCGGCGGGAGCCACAGCGACCACGGCTCCCAGGAGCCGGAATCGACAGAGGTGCTGCTCGGCGACGTGGTCATCTGCCCGCAGGTCGCGGCGGCACAGGC
>Ga0335074_10016428_pt1 | contig 10424 bp, 11 predicted proteins | sample Lox_Sample_23_FD_206715 | JGI IMG/M metagenome (GOLD analysis project Ga0335074, IMG submission 206715) | Soil microbial communities from Loxahatchee National Wildlife Refuge, Florida, United States - Lox_Sample_2.3 | ecosystem: Environmental > Terrestrial > Soil > Wetlands | place: USA...
GCAGGGCGCCGCTCGTGCCCTTCACCCGGCCGCTCCCGTGGAGCAGGTCGTTCTCCCAGACCGCTTCGGCCGTTCGCTTCGCCGCCATCGGGCCTCCGAACGTCGACTGCGATTTAACCTTGAGGACGCGGCGGGGTACGTCGCGAGTACACGGCACAGCTTTTGTGCCGGACCCGGGTCGGACGGTCGTGTCCCCCGCGCTCTCCGACCTTCCTCGCTACCTCGTGCTCAACCCGTCGTCCACGGTGCGCATCGAGCTCGAGCTCGAGGCGTCGTCGTGCGAGATCGACATCGAGCTCGAGCGGCCGGGGCCGGGCCCCCCGGGGGGCCCGTTCGTCCAGCGGGTGCGACTCTCGGGCAAGGCGCGGGTCTTCTTCGACCCCGAGTCACCCGGCCGCTACGAGCTGCTCCTCGCGAACCCCGACCACCTCCCGCTGACGCTGCACCTGCGCGCCCGGGACGTCCACCGCGAAGAACCGACCGGCGAGGCCCGACCGCCCCGTCCCACGATCCGCCACCGGAGCGCGGCAGCGCCGGCCGACCGGCGCCACCGGACCCCGGTCCGGCGGAAGTCCCGTGCGTCGGCCCGCTCCCGCGCCGCCTGAACCCGACCTTCCGGCGCCCCCGGGTCGGGATGCGAAGGGTTGAAGGGCTCGGCGGCTGCGGGTCGAAGGGGCCGTCGTGTCCGACCTGTACTTCTACCTCGCGATCGTCGCGACCCTGTTCGCGATCGTCGACCCGATCGGAACGCTCCCGTTCTACGTCTCGCTGACCCAGGGGTTCAGCAGCGCGGACCGCGGCGTGATCGTCCAGCGGTGCTGCATCGTCCTCGGCAGCGTGCTCGCCGTGTTCGCCCTCGTCGGCCGGTTCCTGTTCATGCTGTTCGGCTTCACCCTGTACGCGTTCGAGATCGCCGGCGGGATCCTGCTGTTCTACGTCTCGTTCGACATGCTGCGCGGCGAGATCACCAAGGTTCGGCTCAGCGCGGAGGACCGGGAGGACGCGATCGCTCGCCGGGACGAGGTGTCGGTCGTGCCGCTGGGGATCCCCCTGCTCGCCGGCCCCGGGGCGATCTCGACCGTGATGATCTTCGAGGGGAGCGCTCCGGACACCCTGCTCGCGACAATCGCCACGTTCGTCGCGATCGGGGTCACGACCGTCGCCACCTTCTTCATCCTCCGCTACGGACCGCGGATTCTCGACTCCGTCGGTCGCGTCGGCATCATGGCGATGACCCGGGTGCTGGGGCTCATCCTCGCGGCGGTCGGCGTCCAGTTCGTGATCAACGGGATCTTGGGCGCGTTCTCGCTCCCGTAGGTCGCTTCTTGCCCGCCCTCTGAGGCTTCCCCCGGGGCGCGCGGGCGGGCGCCGACCTTCCGGTCGCGCGCCGGAGCTGCTCGAGCACGACCGTCGACGGAGTGGCCGGATTCTGGTCGGCCGCCCAGACCTTCTCCCCCGCGCGGATCGCGACCGGCAGGTCGTTCTGGGCGGGCGGAAATCCGCACTCGTAGTCGTCGGTATAGGCGCAGTACGGGTTGAACGCCCGGTTGAAGTCGAGGTCGTAGACGTCGTCCTCGTTGAGCTCGAACGTGAGATACCGTCCCGGTCCGTACGACTCGGTGCCGCTCGTCGCGTCGCGGAACGGGACGAAGACCGAGGTGCCCACCCCCTCGCCCGCATGGTAGACGGCGAGTCGCACCGGTGTCCGCCCGACGGTGAACGAAAGGTCGCCGAGGTATCGCATCACGGCCTGACCGTCCCGGTTCGTGCGAAGATGCGCCTCCTCGGGCACCGGCACGCGCTTCAACGTCGCCCGGATCCGGAACTTCGGGTCGGGTGGGAAGTAGCGCAGGTCGTGGAACGGAACGCGTCCGGCGACGAACGGGGACTCGCGGTGCCGCGCCATGAACTCGTCCTTCATCCGGCGCTCGGTCTCGAGCTCCTCGCGCCAGGCGCGGTCGTCGGCCATCGGCCGTCGGAGAGGCGGGGCCCCTTAATCCTTCCTTGCTGCGGCGCGCAGGTCAAGCTGCAGGAGGTCCACATCGAGGTACCGAGTGCCGCGGCGCGTCGCCGCCGGTCGTCGGCCGAACGCCGTGAATCCGAACTCCTCGTACAGCTTGCGGGCCCGGGGGTTCTCCACGTTGACGCTCAGTTGCACGAACTCGAACCGGCCCCGGCAGCCCTCGAGCGTGGTGCGCATCAGTTCTCGCCCGGCCCCTCGACCCCGAAAGTCGCGATGCACCAGGATCCCGAGCGTGCCGGTGTGGCCGATCTCGGACGTCGCGGTCGGGCCGTCCCGGCCCACCGCGCAGCTTCCCACGACCTGTCCATCGATCTCTGCCACCCGGACGACCGCGTCGCCGCCGAGGACCCGTTGGTACAGCGCCGAGAACCAGCGGACCTCGTCGGCGTAGCTCGGTCGCTCGGCGAACAGGTGGATCCCGATGAGGGGGTTCGTCTCCCGCTCGTCGTACAGCAGATAGTACATCTCGCGGAGCGGGTCAAAGTCGGTCCAGCGCAGCTCGCGGACCGTGACCGCCGCGGTCGCCGGCGGAGCGGGCATCGGGCGTGCCGCTAGGCGTAGCCGAACTGGCGCTTCGCGAACTCGCTCATCCGGTCCGGCGACCAGGGCGGATCCCAGATCATGTCGACCTTGGCGGCGTGAACGTTCGGAACGCGCTCGATCGCGGTCTTGATCTCTTCGGCGAGGATCCCGGCCACCGGGCAGCCGGGCGCCGTGAGCGTCATCTTGAGGGTCACGTCGTCGCCGGCCCACTCGAAGCCGTAGATGAGCCCGAGGTCGACGATGTTCATCGGGATCTCGGGATCGTAGATCTGCTTCAGGTTCTCCATGATCAGGTGCTCGCGCTCGGCGTACGGGCCCGAGGCCGCCGCGGCCGCGGGGGGGGCGACCGTCGGGGCGGGGGGAGCAGGGGCGGCGGAGGGCGGGGTGGCGTCCGGCATCGCGGAGAAGACCGGGCCGGGCCGTATAAGGTCGCGCTGGCCGGCCCGGCGGACCCGGACGCGCCGGAGAAACCTCATAACGCGGCGCCCGGGTGGTCCGTCGGCATGAAGGATGTTCACTCGATGTCGCCGGCCCGGGGGTCGCTGCGGCTCCGCTCGGTCGGGGTCTCGGGGCTCCGTAAGCCGCTCGGCGTTCAGCGCGCCGACCGGGTCCACACGCTCACGGCGACGTTTCGCGTTGCGGTCGATCTGCCCTCGGAGCGGAAGGGCTCGGATCTGTCGCGGAACGCCGAGGTCCTCGCCGAGATTGTCGACCGGACCGCGCTCCGTCCCGTGGCGAGCCTCGAGTCGGCGTGCTCGGCGATCGCCCGCGAGCTGCTGGCGCGCCACGGGTACGCGACCCGGGCGGACGTGGAGGCGAGCGCCGAATACTTCCTCGAGCGCGGGGTCTCGGAGACGAAGCGCAGCTTCGAGGATTTCATCCTGCTCGCGGAGGCGACGGCCGAGCGCGACGAGCACGGCACGGTCCAGTCGCACCGCGCGATCGGGGCGGAGGCGCTAGGGATGACCGCCTGTCCGTGCGCGATGGAGACGTGCCGGGAGCTCCTAGTCGCGGAGTATCCACTGCTGGCCGACCCGAGCCTCGCCGGCGTCCCGATGATCTCGCACAATCAGCGCAACCGTACGCGCCTCGTCTTCGAGATCGGGGAGGGGGACGAGGTCGAGGCGGACGAGATCATCGCAGCGATCGAGGCGGCTCAGTCGAGTCCGACGTTCGCGATCCTGAAGCGGGGGGACGAGGGGCGCGTGGTGCTCGACGCGCACCGGCGTCCGAAGTTCGTGGAGGACGTCCTCCGCGACCTCCTCGCCAGCCTTCCGGAGCGGTTCCCTCGGCTCCCCGACTCCGTGCGGGTCCGCGCGACCACCGCGAGCGAGGAGTCGATCCACAAGTACGACGTCGAAGCCGCGCACGACGCGACGTTCGCCGAACTGCGTCGGGCGATCCGGGCCTAGGACCCGGCGGGGGCGGTCGTGCGCTACGCGCTGCGGGCTCTCGCACGCCGGCCCGGGCGCACGGCGCTCACCTCGCTCGGGATCGGGCTCGCCGTCGGCCTCGTCGTGCTGCTGCTCGCGATCTCGGCGGGGGTGCAGACGAGCGCGACCGAGCTGGCGAACTCGAGCGGGGTCGACCTGATCGCGGCGAGCGCGAACACAACCATCACGAGCGGCAGCGTGCCGCCGATCCTCCACGCGCACGCGCTGGCCGGCTCGATCCCGTCCGCCGACCCGAACGTCGCGGTCGCGAGCCCGTGGCTCGTCGCGGACGTGGTCTTCGCGAACTCCTCCCTGTGGGCCGCCGCGAACGCGAGCGACGTGCCGGCCGGCTGGAGCCCCACCGGCGCGGGTTCGGTCGGATGGATCCCGGACGAGAACGGCGGCATCCAGACGCCCACGCTGTACGAGGGCACCGGGTTCACGCTCCCGGGCGACCCGCACTACGACAACGGGACGTACCAGGGTCCGCTCACCCACGAGATCGTCCTCGACCAGGGGCTCGCGACCGTCCTCGGGGCGCGCGTCGGGGACCTGGTCTGGGTCGGGTCGACCACCCCGCCGAACGCGAGCGCGCTCGGGGCGTGGTACGCGAGCGCCACCGTGTTCCGCGTCGTGGGGATCTCGGGCCCGTTCTGGCTGATCCCGTCGGCGCTCCTCGCGTTCTGCTACCTGTCGGAGCTCCAGGCCGTGGTCGGCGGCGCCACCCCGACCACCGACTACGCCTCGCTGATCCTGATCCACCTGACGGACCCGACCACTGCGACCACGGACCAGACCCGACTCGAGGTGGCGTTCCCCGCGCTGACGATCTTCACGCTCGCGGACGTGCTCGGCGCGGTGCAGCAGGTCGTGAACCTCTACCGGACGTTCGGGATCCTGATCGGGGTCATCGGCGTCGTCGTGGCCGCGCTGTTCGCGACCACGGTCCTCCAGATGTCGGTCGACGACCGGAGCCGCGAGTTCGCGCTGCTCCGTGCGGTCGGCTACTCTCGGCTCCGGGTGGGAGCGATGGTCGCCGAGGAGGGTCTCCTGATGGCGGCGATCGGACTCGGCGTCGGGCTGCCGCTGGCGTATCTGGGGTCCTGGGAGCTGAATCGGTTCCTTCTCGGCGAGATCGCCGGCTTACCGAGCGCCTTCTCGTTTGTCGCGTTCGACGCTCCGGTGGTCCTCTCCGGAGTCGCGCTCGTGGTCGCCATCGGACTTGCCGCCTCCTTCGTTCCCGCGGTCCGTGCAATGCAGCTGCCGGTCGCCGAGGAGCTCCGGGCCCCGTGAGGCGGCCCCGGGGGTGGCGGCCGCTCCGCCACGTGCGCCTCCAGCAGGTGCTGGCCGTCGCCGCGATCGCGACGGCGGTCGCGCTCCCCGTCGTGCTCCTCAGCGTCGGAGGCGGGGTGTCGAGCCACGAACTGGCGGACCTGGAGAACGCCGGCTACCAGATCGTCGTCAGCGCGGCCGGTGAGCACGGGATCTCGGGGGCGCACGGACTCTCCGACCGGATTCAGGCCGTGGGATCCGTGGCCGCGGCGTCCCCGGTGCTGAGCGTCCCGATCGACGCGTTCCCCGGCGGCGGAGCCACCCCGGTGCTGGCGGAGGGCGTCGTCCCCGCTCCGTTCGTCGCGACCCTCGGGCCCGCCGAGTCGTCGCTGTTCCCGAGCCCCCTACCGCTCGGCGATCCCACCGACCGCACCCACTTCGACAACGGCACCTATGCCGGCCCGGCGACCGATGACGTACTGATCTCCTCGCCGCTCGCGGACGCCGATCACATCGCGGTGGGCGCCTCCCTGCTGCTCAGCCCGGGCGCCAATCAATCGCTCGGAACCGAGTACCGGGTCACGGGAACGTTCGGGGTCGCGCCGGCCGCGCTAGGTCCGACCGGGGCGTTCGCGGTCGTGCTGCCGCTCTCGAACCTCCAGGTGATGACCGGCTACGCGCTCTCCCCGTCCGGGGCGCTGATCGACGCCGCGGACACCGTCGAGGTCGCGCTCGTCCACTCGGCCGAGGTCCAGCCCTCGACGCTGAGCCACGTGAGCAGCGAGATCCAGTCGATGGTCCCGTTCTACGGGGTCTCCTCGCTCAGTCAGCAGGCGCAGCAGTTGCAGGCCGCGTCCGGGGTGCTCACCGGATTCTATCTCGCCCTCTCCTCGGTAGGGCTCGTCGTCGGGCTCCTGTTCCTGGCGCTCGTCCTCGTCCGGAGGGTCGAATCCGGGCGCCGGGCGATCGGGATCCGGCGGGCGCTCGGCCTGCCGGGCCGGTGGATCGCGGGCGACATCCTCGCCAGCGGGACCGCGCTCGCGGTGGTCGGGAGCGTGGTCGGGGTCGCCGGGGGGTACCTCATCGTCGCGGCGCTCGCGGCGTGGGGTTCCTCGGCGGTCCAGGAGGCCGCTCGGCTCGCCGTCTTCGTGCCGTCGACCCTCGCGGCCCTGGTCGCCGGGGTGGTCGCGCTGTCGCTCGCCGCGAGCGCGGCGGCCGTCCGCGTCGCTCTCCGCGTCGACATCACGGAGGCGCTCCGGTGAGCAACGGGGCGTCGCCCACGATCCAGCTTGCCGGCGTCGAGCGGACCTACGGGCGGCCGGACGCCGACCGGGTGCTCGCGCTCCGGGGGATCGACCTCGCGATCCCTCCGGGGGAGTACGTCTCGGTCGAGGGACCGAGCGGATGCGGCAAGACGACGCTCCTCAACCTGCTCGGGCTCCTCGATGCACCGACCCGCGGCGACGTGCGATGGGACGGACAGTCGGTCGGTTCGCGCCCGGACCGGGAGCGGGCGCGGCTGCGGCTCGAGGGTGTCGGATTCATCTTTCAGCGGTTCTACCTGCTCCCGACGTTGACGGCCCTCGAGAACGTCGAGCTTCCGATGCGTGCGCTGCGCGTGCCGCGCCCCGAGCGGACGCGCCGCGCGAACGAGCTCCTCTCCGAGGTCGGGCTTGGCGGCCGGACCCGTGCCTACCCGCACCAGCTGTCGGGAGGGGAGGAACAGCGGGTCGCGGTCGCCCGTGCGCTCGCGAACCGGCCGGGACTGCTGCTCGCCGACGAACCGACCGGTGAGCTCGACAGCGCGAACGCGACGGCCGTGCTCGACCTCCTCGACCGGGTTCGGGCGGACCGCGACGCGACGCTCGTGCTCGTCACCCACAACCCCGAGGTCGCGCGGCGCGCTCGTCGCCATCTCACGATGCTCGACGGGCGGATCGCGTCGGATCGACGGGAGGAGTGAGCCGTGGCGCGGATCGCCATCCTCCTCGAGGACCGCTGCCACCCGAAAGAGTGTCAGTGGGAGTGCCAGGCGTACTGTCCACCGGTCCGGATGGGCCAGGAGTGCATCGTCGAGGGGCCGAACGGCAAGCCGATCATCTCCGAGACGCTGTGCATCGGCTGCGGCATCTGCGTCCACAAGTGCCCGTTCGACGCGATCAAGATCCTCAACACGCCCGAGGCGGACCCGGCCGAGATCGTCCACCGGTACGGGTACAACGGCTTCCGGATGTACCGGCTCCCGATCCCGCCGACCCAGGGGATCACCGGCCTCCTCGGTCCGAACGGGACGGGCAAGTCGACGGCCCTCCGACTGCTCGCGGGGGCGTCGATCCCGAACCTCGGGGAGTTCGACGGCACCCCCGACTGGTCGAAGGTCATCGCGCACTATCGCGGCACGGCGCTTCGTGCCCATTTCGAGCGGGTGGCCAAGGGCACGCTGAAGACGGTCACCAAGCCCCAGTACGTCGACGCGATCGCCGACGAGGCGGCGAGCGCCCGGGACTACGTAGCGGCCGGTGGGGGCCGCGCCGAACCGATGCTCGAGGCGGTCGGCCTCGCGCACCGGGCCGATCGACCCCTGAAGGAGCTGTCCGGCGGGGAGCTGCAGCTCGCGTCGATCGCCCGCACCCTCGCGACCGACGCCGACCTCTACCTGATCGATGAGCCGTCGAGCTACCTCGACATCGTCCACCGCCTCCGGGTCGCCCGGATCCTCCGCACCCTCGGCGAGAGCCGGAGCGTGATCGTCGTCGAGCACGACCTCGCGCTGCTCGACTACCTCGCGGACCAGGCCCACCTCATCTACGGTGAGCCGGCGGCGTTCGGGGTGATCAGCCATCCGATCCCGATGCGGACGGCGATCAACACCTACCTGACCGGCTACCTCAAGGACGAGAACGTCCGCTTCCGTCCCGAGCCGGTACGTTTCGTCTCCCATCCGCCGAAACCGGCCGCGCGGTCGACCCCGCTCGTCGTCTTCCCCGCCCTGGAGAAGGAGTTCCCGGGGTTCCGGCTCTCGGTCGGCGCCGGAGAGCTCGCGAAGGGCCAGACGGTCGGGATCGTCGGACCGAACGCGACGGGGAAGACGACGTTCGTGCGGATGCTGGCGGGCGTGGAGCCGCCGACCCGCGGCGTGCCGCCCCCGGGGGTGACGGTCAGCTACAAGCCCCAGTACCTGAAGGCGAGCCAGCCGGCGAGCCTCCGAGAGCGGTCGGCGGCCCTCGCGAGCGACCCCACGTTCGACGGCAAGCTGTTCGAGCGGGAGCTCGTGCCCGGACTGCATCTCGACGGGATCCTCGACGTCGCGCTCACCGACCTGTCGGGCGGCGAGCTGCAACGGGCCGCGGTCGCGCTGGCCCTCGCCCGGGTCGCCACGCTGTACCTCCTGGACGAACCGTCCGCCTACCTCGACGCCGACGAACGGATGTCGATGGCCCGGCTCGTCCGCCGCCAGGTCGAGCGCCAGGCCGTGAGCGCCCTCGTCGTCGACCACGACGTCTACTTCCTCGACCTCGCGTGCGACGAGCTGATGGTGTTCCGGTCCGACGCGGCGGACGGCTCGGCCGGTAGGGGCGACGGACCGTTCGCGATGCGGGAAGGGATGAACCGGCTGCTCGCCGACGTCGGCGTCACGTTCCGTCGCGACCCCGAGATCCTCCGCCCGCGGATCAACCGGGAGGGGTCGGCGCTCGACCGGGAGCAGAAGGCCCGCCGGGAGTACTACTACGAGACCGCCTGACGGCGCATCGCGTCGGAACGATCGATGCGGCTGAACGGCACGCCGGTCCACCTGGTCCCGTACCCGGCGCGCACGGTCACCAACCGCCGCTTCGCCGCGGCGGATCTCTCGGCGCTGGACCGCTGCTTCCTTCCGCCCGCGATGACCGGCCTCCTCGACGAGCCGGCGCCCCCGAGTCGTGCGTTCGTGGAGGACGACAACCGCTCCGCGGTGTCGCCCGAGCCCGTGGCGACCTACGACGGGCTCGACTACCACCTGTCGGTGAAGGGGATCGGGTCGACGGTCGATCCGTTCTCGTCCCACGCCCTGGACCGCCTCCTCGCGGCGACGCTGACCGAGGAGCCGGACGTTCGCCACCGTCTCGGCTCGCCACCGGTCCCGACCCCGAGCGGAGAGGACGAGCGGCTCGTGACCGGAGAGCTGTGGCTCCGGGGCTCGCCCTACGGCGGGCAGGGGCTCGCCCACGCCGAGACCGCCCTGCGCGTCTCCGAGCGAGCGGACCCGACCTCGATCCGCGGCTTCCGCATCGCGCCGGTCGTGAAGATCGCGTTCCTGCCGCCGGAGCTCGAGGCCCGGATCCGCACGATCCACTGGTACCGCACGTTCCGCGGGCCGATCGTCCAAGAGCTGCGGCTGGTCCCGTCGAACGTGCGGATCTACTTCCACTCGCGGACCACGGTTGGGAGCGACGTGCGCCACCTGTACGACCGGTTCGGCCTCGACTCGGATCCGCGCGCGCTGGCGTTCGAGCTCGAGTACGTCCGCTCGGCGCTCGCGATGCTGACGCTGTTCGCCCGAACGCTCGAGCGCGGGGCCGACGGCGACCGCTATACCGGGTTGGACTTTCTCGACGTGTGGCTCGACAAGGACGCGGTGCTCGCGCCCAATGGCACGGTCGTCTTCGTCGATCTCGAGGGCGTCGAACCGGTGGCGGTCGAGCGCGCGGAGGTGGGAGAAAAACTCGAGGACCAAGTTTACCGGTCGCTGTACGAGTTCATGTTCGGGTACGAACAGATCGACGGCGAGCGCCGTCGGCGGTTCGGGGACGCCGGGTCCCGCAAAGGTCGACTCGCTGCGATCGTCGGCCGCGCGCTGGCCGACGACCCGTTTCTGCGGCCCGTCCGGAGCGGCGCCGGTCTCGACCTCGAGATCCGGAACGCTCTCGGGGACGATGCGCTAAATACCACATTCCGGCTCGTGGACGGCTAGCATGGCTACGTGCACGGACGTCGCAGCGTTCCTCGGAGCGGTCAACGCCCGGTCCGTCACGTCCCCGCTGTCGCCGGGCGATCTCGCGGTGCTGCAGCAGCTCGGCCTCGTATCGGTCCTGACGAGCGACCAGCTGGCCGCCGCGCGAGAGAGCGTGGCCCAGCTGAGCTCCGCCCAGTCGGCGATCGCCCAGGAGGCCGCC
>Ga0335074_10016429_pt1 | contig 10424 bp, 9 predicted proteins | sample Lox_Sample_23_FD_206715 | JGI IMG/M metagenome (GOLD analysis project Ga0335074, IMG submission 206715) | Soil microbial communities from Loxahatchee National Wildlife Refuge, Florida, United States - Lox_Sample_2.3 | ecosystem: Environmental > Terrestrial > Soil > Wetlands | place: USA: Florida...
GGGAACACTGAGCCAGGTACGGAGCTGACGATCGCGTCGGCCGCGATCGGCTCGGACGGGTCGTTCACCGGGACTGCTTCCGAGCCCACGGCCGTCTGGGAGGGGTTCCCCGCAACGGTGAGCTTCTCCTTCCGGGGGAACTTCCACTCGCTGAACCCCAGCGGGGTTGAACGCGCGGCCGGCACGTTCCAGGTCACGGTGGCCTACACCAACGGGTCGGCGTATACCTGCACGACGAACCCGATGACCTGGTCGGCGACCAGGGACACCCAGCCGTCCCAGACGACGGCGGCACCGCCCGCCGGGAGTTACTCGGGTTCGACCTGGCAGGGCTACGGACTGACGTTCTCGGTGTCGTCGGATCAGACGACCATGCAGGACATCACCATTCCAACCGTGTACCTGGACTGCACGCCAGGAAACGCCGAGCCAGCTACGGAGCTGACGATCCCGTCGGAGTCGATCGGCTCGGACGGGTCGTTCTCCGGGACAGTGACCGATACCGGCGTGTTCGAGAGTGAGCCGGCGATGTTCACCTACACGTTCCGGGGGAACTTCCACTCCCTCAATGCCAGCGGAGTGGAACGGGCGGCCGGCACCTTCGAGGTCACCGTCACCTACACCAACGGCAGCGCGTTCACGTGCTCGTCGAACCAGCAGAGCTGGAAGGCCACGTTCTCGTCCACGTAGCCGAGCCGACGCCTACAGCAGTCTAGACTCAGGTAGAACACGTTCTACCTGAGTCTGGACAGCACTCACCAGCGGGAGCCGGATGGACATCAGCTACACGCCCGAGCAGGAGCGGCTGCGGCAGCGGCTGCGCGACTACTTTGCCGGGCTGATGACCCCGGAACTCCGCACCACTCTGGCTAGCTCGGGCGGCGAATACGGCGATGGCGCCGCCTACAAGCAGGTCGTGCGCCAGCTCGGGCGGGACGGCTGGCTGGCGCTCGGCTGGCCATCGGAGTACGGCGGCCAGGACGGCTCCGTGCTCGACCAGCTGATCTTCACCGACGAGGCCGCGATCGCCGGGGTGCCAGTCCCGTTCCTCACCATCAACACGGTCGGCCCGACCATCATGCGGTTTGGCACGGCGGAGCAGAAGCAGCGGTTCCTGCCCAAGATCGCGGCTGGTGAGCTGCATTTCTCCATTGGCTACTCGGAGCCGGGCGCGGGCACCGACCTGGCCTCGCTGCGCACCCGCGCAGTCCGCGACGGCGAGAGTTACGTGATCAGCGGCCAGAAGATGTGGACCAGCCTGATCCAGTACGCCGACTATGTCTGGCTCGCCTGCCGGACGGATCCGGAGGCGGTCCGGCACAAGGGACTGTCGATCATCATCGTGCCGACCGACGCGGACGGCTTCTCCTGGACGCCGGTACGGACGCTGGCCGGCGTGACGACCAGCGCAACTTATTACTCCGATGTCCGGGTCCCGGCGGCGAACCTGGTCGCGGAGGAGAACAGGGGCTGGGCGCTCATCACCAACCAGCTCAATCATGAGCGAGTCGCGCTGACCTCGGCAGCTCCCGTGCTGTCGGCACTCGCCGAGGTAACGGACTGGGCCAGGTCGGTCAAGCTCGCCGACGGGCGGCGGGTAATCGACGCGGAGTGGGTCCAGCTCAGCCTGGCCCGCGTGCACGCGAAAGCCGAGTTTCTCAAGCTGATCAACTGGCGCATCGCCTCGACGGAGGGGTCACCCGGACCAGCAGCAGCCTCGGCCACGAAGGTGTACGGAACCGAGCTGACGATTGAGGCCTGTCGCCTGATGCTCGAGGTGCTTGGCGCTGGCGCCCAGGTGCGGACCGGGTCGCCCGGCGCAGTCCTGGCCGGCCGGATCGAGCGCATGCAGCGGTCCGCGCTCATCCTCACCTTCGGCGGCGGCACCAACGAGGTCCAGCGGGACATCATCGGCGCGGTCGCACTGGGCCTGCCGCTGAGTCGCAGATAACACGGCGCAGATAACGGGAGACCGATGGACTTCACGCTCACCGCAGGCCAGGACGAACTCGGCGGCCTGACCCGCGAGATCCTGGCCAGCCAGCCCTCGACGAGCCGGGAGCCATGGGCTGAGCTGGCGAAAGCCGGAGTGCTGGCGGCGGCGCTGCCAGAGTCGGCCGGCGGCGACGGCCTCGGGCTGCTCGAGCAGTGCGCCGTGCTGATCGAGATCGGCCGGACAGCTGCCGACCTCCCGTACCTGCCGTCGATCGTCCTCGGCGCGTCCGCACTAGCCAGATTCGGGAGCGCGGAGCAGCAGCGCCTGGCGGCGCAGGCCGGCCGTGGCGAGATCGTGCTCGCCGCTGCCCTGGCTGACGAAAGGGAGCCCGCCACCGCCCGCGAGGTGGCCGGCGGCTGGCAGCTCTCCGGCACGAAGACCGCCGTTCCCGCCGGTGCCGTCGCCAGGGCGGTGCTCATCCCGGCCGTCACGCCGGCCGGTGTCGCGGTATTCCTGGCGGAGCCGGAGCAGGTCAGCGTACAGCCGCAGCAGGTGACCGGCAGCGGCGACGCCGCGCTGATCGAGCTGGACGGTGTGACCGTGCCGGGGGATCGCGTCGTCGGCAGCGTCGAGGCGGGTCCGGAGATCGCCGACTGGCTACTGGCCCGCGCGACAGTCGGCTTCTGCGCCCTGCAACTCGGGGTGGCCGAGCGGGCCCTGGAGCTGACCGCTGCCTACGCCCGCACCCGGGAGCAGTTCGGGAAGCCGATCGGCAGCTTCCAGGCAGTGTCGCAGCGTCTTGCCGACGGCTACATCGACGTCGAGGCCATCCGGCTCACGCTCTGGCAGGCTGCCTGGCGGCTTTCCGAAGCACTGCCGGCCGACACCGAGGTCGCCACCGCCAAGTTCTGGGCCGCCGAAGGCGGACACCGAGTCGCGCACACGGCGGTCCACGTGCACGGAGGTATCGGCATAGACATGGATGCTGACGTGCACCGCTACTACGCGGCGGCCAAGTTCAACGAGTTCGCACTGGGTGGCGCGACGGCCCAGCTGCTTCGCATCGGTGCCGCGCTAGCTAGCCAGGGCTAGCTACCAGGGCTAGCCGCCGGTGCACTGCGGTGTAGTCCGGACGAGGCTTGTGTGCAGGCTGAAGTCGTCGGCTGCTCCCTGCGTTCCGGAGACCACGATCTGCACCCCCGCTCCGGCCGGCAATCTTGACGGGTCGATGACCAGGGCGTACGGACTGCTGAAAGCCCCCTTTGGATTGAGAGCGAAACGCTGCCCGCCGAACGGACCGGGCGTCTTGCCATACGGCCAGAAGACCTGGCCACCGGTAAATGGTCGGCACGCGGAATTCTGCTGGCCGGCCAGGGTGACGCTGGCCGGGACGCCGTCGGCACGCAGCGTGCTCTGTAGCCTGGCCACGCCGGCCGCTTGCCGGAAGGTGATCTTGATGTTGCCGTCGGCCTGGCGAGTGACGGTCCAGGCCGCGAGCTGGATGCCAGGACTCCCGGCAGTGTTGCTTGCGGTTGGGTTACTTGCGGTTGGGTTACTCGCGGCTGGGTTGCTTGCGGCTGGGTGCCTGGCGGTCGGGTTAGTAACAGGCAGTACCAGGCTCACGGCGACGGCCGCCGCGCCTGCCACTCCGACAGCCCCGGCCGCGCTGGCGTACGCCGCAACCCGCCGCCTGTGCTGCTTGTACGCTCTGGCGGCCAGATCCGGCGAGACATGCACGGTCGCGGTGAATTCCCGCATTCCCGCACGGGCCAGTTCTTCAATGTCTGAGAGCATGGTTAGTCCTTGAGCGCTCGCGCTTCCAGCCTGCTGCCAGAAGCAGTCATTTCGCGTAGCCGGGCAAGCCCACGGGAAGTGGCCGACTTCACGGTGCCGACCGAGCAGCTGAGGGCGTGCGCTGTCTCGGCCTCGCTCAGCTCCTCGAAGTAACGGAGGACGAGGATTGCCCGCTGGCGTGGCGGAAGCTGAACCAGCATCCGGACGACGGCGTCGCGCAGATCTACTGCGGCGGCCGGGTCGGGTGGCTGGCCGGTCTCGCTCAGCACTGCCTTGCGCTGCCACAGGCGCTGCCGGCGCCAGCCATCGACAGCGAGGTTGTACAGGGTCCGGCGGACGTAGTATTCGGGATCACCGTCGATTCGCCGCTGATTCCGCAGCAGCCGCTCGAGCGCTGACTGCAGCAGGTCTTCGCCGCCGTCGCGGCTCCCAGCCAGTAGCGATGCAGTGCGCAGAAGCCGGTCACCCCGCTCTGCCACGAACCGCTCGAGAGCGCGCTTCTGGTCCGCGTCCTCCATCAGTGCCCTCCGTCCTGTCATGAGGAAATACGAGGACCCCGAGCGCAAGGTTGCTTGTGATCTCCAGGTCAGCCGAATGCGGCCGTGCGAGCGGACGACTGAGTGGAAGTGCGCTGACGTTAACTAGCTAACGGCGGATCGTGGACAGGCCGCCGTCCACCGGGATGACGGCGCCGGTGAGGTAGCGCCCTGCACGCGAGGCAAGGAAGATCGCCGTGCCGGCCATGTCGTCCGGCTCGCCGATCCTGGCGAGCGGCACGCTGGCCGCGATCGCGGCGCGCGTCTGCGGGTCGTCCAGCGCGAACGCCATCATCTTGCTGTCGAAGGGGCCCGGTGCGATGGCGTTCACGGTGATCGACTCGGGTGCCAGCGTGCTGGCCAGGTGCCGGGTCAGCATGTGCACGCCCGCCTTGGTCGTGCTGTAGGCGTAGTTCTCCATCGCGGGAACGCCGAGGCCGTCAATCGACCCGATGTTGATGACCCGGGCCGGATCCACCGGGCTCGCGGCCGCGCGCAGCAGCGGAAGGCTCTTCACAGTCAGGTCGAACAGGGCCTTGACATTGATGTTCCAGAGCTTGTCGAACGCGCTCAGCGGGTACTCCGCCAGCGGCGCGCCCCAGGTCGCACCGGCATTGTTGACCAGGATGTGCAGCCGGTCCTCGCGCTCCCCGACGAAGGCGACCAGTTGGTCGGCCGAGCCGGGCGCAGCAAGGTCCAGCGGCACGGACACGCACTCGCCGAACGCCGACATCTCAGCTGCGGCCGCATCGCAGGCCTCCTTCTTGCGGGCTGTGATGTAGACCCGGCACCCGGCCCGCACCAGCCCGGAAGCGATCATGGCGCCGATCCCGCGGGAGCCGCCGGTGACGATGGCTGTTTTCCCGGCCACGCTGAACAGGTCACTCGCTGGCAACAGTCGTTCCCTTCCCGCGCCTGAAACCCTGGCGTCGTGCTGGCATCATGCCAGGTCCCCGGACGCGCCAGGCGTGATCTGGCGAGTAGCGCCGAAACGTGGCTGACCGGTAGCGCTCCCGCGTCGGGTACTACGTGGCATTCGAGCCGGCCATGCGCCGGGCGGTGCGTGACGCCGTCTCGACCATCATCAGCTGCTGACCGTTAGCTGCTCGGCGACCGTGCCGGCCGCCGGACGCGCAGGCCGTCGAACGCGACGATGCAGACCGCGTCGGCGAGCTCGTCGACGGTTGCCTTCGGTTCCGCGTGACCAGGCTGGTACCACTCGACCAGCGAGTTCACCAGGCCGAACAGCAGCCTCGCGGTAATCGCCGGATCGACGTCCGGGCGGACGTCACCGTCCTGCTCTGCCTGCTTCACGAGGTCGGCGACGAGCTGGTCGAACTCGCGGCGGCGGGCGAGGGCGCGGCGTTCGGTGGCCGTGTTACCGCGCGCGCGCAGTAGCAGCGTGACGCAGGGCAGCCGGTCCGTCAGGACCAGAACGCTGCCGCGCACCAGGTGCTCAAGGCGGGCGATGGCGGGCTCACCACTTGCAGCTACCTCGTCCGCGACCGCGAACAGGCCGTCCAGCGCCCGGTCGAGCGCGAGCGCTAGCAGGTCTTCCTTCCGGTCGACGTGGTAGTAGATCGAGGACTTGGAGATGCCGAGGCGGCGGGACAGGTCTTCCATGCTTGTGCCGTCGTATCCGCGCTCGTTGAAGACGGTGACCGCGACAGCCAGCAGGGACTCGAGGTCATAACCCGGCCGCCCGCGGCCACGGTTCCCTGAAGCTGGTGCGGCCCGGGCGGGCGTGGGTGACCGGCGCCGGGCCACCCCGTTCCCGTCCCTCCGCTCTTCAGCCTTGGCTTTCGACATGGCGATAACATACCGAACGACCGGTCAGTAATCGGGAGGTAGCAATGGCGCTGCTGCGAAGCTATGTGAGCGGGGACTGGGTAACGCCGAACGGGCACGGGCGGCCGGTGCTCGATGCGGTCACCGGCGAGGAAGTCGCCCGAGTGTCGTCGGCGGGCATCGATCTCGTTGCCGCGCTCGCGTACGGACGGGCGGTCGGCGGTCCGGCGCTACGGTCGCTGACCTTTCATCAGCGGGCCAGCCTGCTGAAGGCACTCGGCTCGATGCTGCGCGAGCACCGGGACGAGCTTTATGCGCTGTCCGCGCGGACCGGAGCGACGCGAGCAGACGCTCGGTTCGATGTCGACGGCGGCATCGGCGTGCTGCTGGGCTATGCCAGCAAGGCGCGCCGCGAGCTGCCGAACGACACCGTGTATCTCGACGGCGGCATCGAGCCGCTCGGGAGGGGCGGCCAGTTTGGCGGTCAGCACATCATGACATCGAGGCTCGGCGTGGCGGTGCAGATCAACGCGTTCAACTTCCCGGTCTGGGGACCGCTGGAGAAGCTCGCGCCGGCGTTCGTGGCCGGAGTGCCGAGCCTCATCAAGCCGGCCAGCCAGACCGCGTACCTGACTGCCCGGCTGGTCGAGCTGATCATCGGCTCCGGCCTGCTGCCGGAAGGCTCCGTGCAGCTGGTCTGCGGCAGTATCACCGGGGCCACCATTGCCGGCACCGACCCGGCGGGCGACTTGCTCGACCACCTGACTGAGCAGGACCTGATCTCGTTTACTGGCTCGGCCGAGACCGCCAGGCACCTGCGCGGGCATCCCGCCGTGGTCAGCAGAGCCGTGCGCTTCAACGCCGAGGCCGATTCGCTGAACTGCTCGATTCTCGGTCCGGACGCCACACCGGGCAGTCCTGAGTTCGACCTCTACGTGCAGCAGCTCGTGGCCGAGATGACGGTAAAGGCCGGGCAGAAGTGCACGGCAATCCGCCGGGCGTTCGTGCCCGCCGGCCTGGCCGCCGCGGTTACTGACGCTGTCGCCGACCGTCTCGCTGCCGTCGTGGTGGGGGACCCCGCCGACCCGGGCGTCGGAATGGGCGCACTGGCCAGCCACGAGCAGCGCAAGGAGGTGCGGCACTCAGTGCGGCGCCTGCTCGCCGGAGAGCGGCTCGTGTTCGGCGACCCGCAGCACGTGGATGTGGTCGGTGCCGACGCCGACCGCGGCGCGTTCCTCTCGCCGCTGCTGCTGCGCTGCGAGGACGCCGGGCGGGCCGAGCCGCACGAGGTCGAGGCCTTCGGGCCGGTCGCGACGATCATGAGCTACGCCGATGCGGACGAGGTCATCGCGCTGGCCGCACGCGGCCGGGGCAGCCTGGTCGGCTCGGTCGTGACTGGCGACGCCGACTTCGCGCGCCGGGTAGTGCTGGGCGTTGCGCCGTGGCACGGCCGGATCCTGGTGCTCGACACCGACGACGCGCCGGAGTCGACTGGGCACGGCTCGCCGCTGCCGTCGCTGGTGCACGGCGGGCCGGGACGAGCGGGCGGCGGCGAGGAGATGGGCGGCATTCGCGGCGTGCTGCATTACCTCCAGCGCACCGCCGTGCAGGCCAGTCCGCGCGTGCTGGCGGAGGTGACCGGAACGTGGGTTCCAGGGGCCGCGCGCCGGACCGGTGAGCACCCGTTCCGCAAGTCGCTGACTGACCTGCGGCCCGGCGACACGGTGGTGGCGGGCCCGCGGCTGGTGACGCTGGCCGATATTGAGCACTTCGCCGAGTTCACCGGCGACACCTTCTACGCGCACATGGACGAGGAGGCGGCACGCGCGAACCCGTTCTTCGACGGCAGGGTCGCGCACGGCTACCTCGTGCTGTCGTTCGCCGCTGGCCTCTTCGTGCAGCCCGATCCGGGCCCGGTGCTGGCGAACTACGGCGTGGAGAACCTGCGGTTCCTCACCCCGGTGTATCCAGGGGACGAGCTGACCGTGACGCTGACCTGCAAGCAGATCAGCCCGCGGGAGGACGCCGGGCACGGTGAGGTGCGCTGGGATGCCGACGTCACCAACCAGAACGGTGCCTCGGTCGCCAAGTACGACGTGCTGACGATGGTGGCGAAGGACTGGCCGGCTTAGCGGACCGCTCAGGCCGGGAAGCACTCCGCGCTATAATTACTGACCGAATGATCGGTTTATTAAGGAGCGGCCGGTGACCGAGGATTCTGTGGCCAGAGAAGGCCGCGTGGCCGGTGACCCGAAGCCGGCTGAGCTGGAAGCGCTCTTCGAGGAGACGATCGCGCGCGACCGGCGGATCGAGCCCCGCGACTGGATGCCCGACGCCTACCGCAAGACGATGATCAGGCAGATCGCCCAGCACGCGCACTCGGAGATCATCGGCATGCAGCCGGAGGGCAACTGGGTGACCAGGGCGCCGTCGCTGCGGCGCAAGGCGATCCTGCTGGCCAAGGTCCAGGACGAGGCGGGCCACGGGCTGTACCTGTACTCGGCCGCCGAGACCCTCGGTGCCGACCGGGAGGACCTGACGAACCGCCTGATCACGGGCGCGCAGAAGTACTCGTCGATCTTCAACTACCCGACGCTGACCTTCGCCGACGTCGGCGTGATCGGCTGGCTGGTCGACGGTGCCGCGATCTGCAACCAGGTCCCGCTCTGCCGGTCCTCGTACGGCCCGTACGCCCGCGCCATGGTCCGCATCTGCAAGGAAGAGTCGTTCCACCAGCGGCAGGGCTACGAGCTGCTGCTCACCATGATGCGGGGCACCCAGGCACAGCGCGAGCTGGTGCAGGACGCGACCAACCGGTGGTGGTGGCCGTCGCTGATGATGTTCGGCCCGCCGGACGCCGAGTCGCCGAACACCGAGCAGTCCATGCGCTGGCGCATCAAGCGGCACACGAATGATGACCTCCGCCAGCGCTTCGTCGACATGACCGTGCCGCAGGCCGAGGCTCTCGGCGTGACCCTGCCCGACCCCCAGCTCGCCTGGAACGCCGAGCGCGACCACTACGACTTCGGCCCGGTGGACTGGACCGAGTTCAAGCGTGTCGTCTCCGGCCAGGGCCCGTGTAACGCGCAGCGCATCGCCGGCCGGAAGGCCGCGCACGAGGGTGGCGCCTGGGTCCGCGAAGCGGCGCTGGCGCACGCCGCCAAGCGGGCCGCGCAACACGCCGCAGGCCGGCCGGGGGAGATGGCGGCATGAACAACGATGAGCGAGGAAACGGGGTGGCCTCGCCATCCCAGCCGACGTCTGGCTGGCCGTTGTTCGAGGTCTTCCTGCGCAGCAAGCGCGGGCTGAACCACGTGCACGTCGGCTCACTGCACGCGGCCGACGCCCAGATGGCGCTGCACCACGCCCGGGACCTGTACACACGGCGGAACGAGGGGGTCAGCATCTGGGTCGTCAGAGCGGCCGACATCACCGCGTCGAGCCCGGACGAGAAGGACCCGTTCTTCGCGCCGAGCGGCGACAAGGTGTACCGGCACCCGACCTTCTACCAGATCCCCGACTCCGTCCCGCACATCTAGCTGGTCACCGTGCCCTTTGACTCCGCCTACGAGGCGATCACCGAGGAGAACGACAGCCAGCGCTGGGCGTTCGGCACCGGCTTCACCGACCCGCTCGCTGGCGTCGACACCAGAGTGCCGTCGGGAGTCGACGGAGCGGACCTGACGGCGTACTGCCTCATGCTCGGCGATGACGCGCTGATCATGTCGCACCGGCTGCAGCAGTGGCTGGCTAAAGCGCCAGAGCTCGAGGAAGAGACAGCTCTCGCCAACATCGCGCTCGACCTGCTCGGGCAGGCGCGGCTGCTGCTCTCCAGGGCCGGCGCCGCTGCTGCTCAGCACGGCGGCCCGATGCTGACCGAGGATGACCTCGCGTTCGGCCGGACTGAGCGGGCCTTCCGCAACGTGCGCCTGGCGGAGGGAAGCGACGGCGACTTCGCGGCGCTGATGGCCCGGCTGCTGGTCTTCAGTACCTGGCGGCTGGCCCTGCTCGGGCAGCTGCGTGAGTCGGCCGACCCGGTGCTGGCAGCAGTCGCCGCGAACGGCGTCAAAGAGCTCGCCTACCACCGCGACTACGCGGCCCGGTGGGTGATCCGGCTCGGCGACGGCACTGACTACTCGCACGAGCGGATGGCAGCCGGGCTGGCCACGGTGGCGCCGCTCGTGCCGGAGCTGTTCGAGCCGACCGAGATCGAGGCGCGGCTAGTGGCGGCGGGCGTTGCCGTCGACCCGGCCGGGCTGCGGCCCGAGTTCGATGCAGTGCTGGCGGTCGTGCTGCCCGAGGCGACGCTGGAGTGGTCCGGCGCGCCGGGTCTTGCGGGCGTCGACGGAAAGGCCGGCCGGGAGGGCGTG
>Ga0335074_10016430_pt1 | contig 10424 bp, 6 predicted proteins | sample Lox_Sample_23_FD_206715 | JGI IMG/M metagenome (GOLD analysis project Ga0335074, IMG submission 206715) | Soil microbial communities from Loxahatchee National Wildlife Refuge, Florida, United States - Lox_Sample_2.3 | ecosystem: Environmental > Terrestrial > Soil > Wetlands | place: USA: Florida...
ACGGAACCTACACCGACGTATACAACTTCCAAGGCGGGATGCAGGGCGGCGTTCCTTACGCTGGGCTGATCGAGGATTCCCAGGGAAACTTTTATGGCACGATCGGCGGCGGCATTCTGAATTGCATTCAGAGCGGCTGCGGCATGGTTTTCAAGTTCACGCCTCAGTGAAGCTTGCTTCAGGTATTTAAGCAGGCGGTTTCTGGATTATTGGCGGGACGATCTCCGAATCGTCCCGTTCGTTTTCACCGCTAGCTATCCCATCGCCGAGCCAGCAACACGATTAGAATAGGCTGCGCTTCTTGGCGGAACATTCTGTCGCGATTCTCGTATCACGTACTGACAGGCAGGCGATGCGACTACAAATCGATAATCTCTCCAAACGCTATCCCAACGGGACGCAGGCGTTGCAGGACGTCTCGTTGTCCATCCCACAAGGCATGTTTGGATTGCTTGGCCCGAATGGCGCGGGCAAGTCCACACTCATGCGAACCCTCGCGACGTTGCAGGAGGCCGACAGCGGCAGCGCACATCTCGATGGCATCGACGTTTTGCGCGAGAAAGACGAGGTCCGCAAGCTCCTCGGCTATCTGCCGCAGGAATTCGGACTTTATCCGAAGGTCACGGCAGAAACCTTGCTCTCCCATTTCGCAACTTTGAAAGGCTTGGAGAATGCCGGCGAACGGCGCGATGTGGTACACGCACTGCTGCGCCAGACCAACCTCTGGGAGCATCGCAACAAGCCGCTGGGCAGCTACTCCGGCGGCATGAAGCAGCGCTTCGGCATTGCGCAGGCATTGCTGGGCAACCCGCGGCTCATCATTGTCGACGAGCCTACGGCCGGCCTCGACCCCGAAGAACGCGTGCGCTTTCACAACCTGCTCAGCGCCATCGGCGAAAACATCATCGTCATTCTCTCGACACACATCGTCTCCGACGTGACGGACCTGTGCCGCAACATGGCGATCATTCATCAGGGGCGCGTCCACATTGCTGGCGACCCCTCCGAATTGGTCGAAAAACTGAACGGGCGGGTCTGGAAGAAGGCCATCGTGCGCTCCGAGCTGGCGGATTATCAGCAGCGCTTCCGCGTCATCTCGATGCGGCTGTTCGCCGGCCGCACCCTGCTGCACGTCCTGAGCGATGATCTTCCCGAGAGCGGTTTCGAGCCGGTCATTTCCGATCTCGAAGATCTCTACTTCGCTACCATTCGCGGCTTCACGACCGGAGCGGTGAACTGATGACGGAATTGTCATCCCCAGCCAGCCGCCTTTGCGAAACGAAAGATCTGGGCGCGCCGATTCGTGCCGGTGCACGAAAGACGCGCATCCCTGCCATTTTTGCCTTCGAGTTGCTACAGCGCCTGCGACGGATCTCGACCTGGGTTTATTTCGTCGTGTTCTTTGCGCTCGGCCTTTTGTTTGCCTTGATGTCGGGCGGCGCCATCCCCGGCAGCAGCGTCGACTTCGGGACCGGCGGCAAGGTGCTGATCAACTCGCCCTATGCTTTGAACGGGATCATCACCTATATCAGCTTCTTCGGAATCATCATCACGGCGGCAATCGCCGGGCAAGCGACCTACCAGGATATTGACAGCAACTCCACGCCGTTCTTCTACACCGCACCAATCACGAAGCTGGATTACCTTGGCGGGCGATTCCTGGGAGCCTTCGCCGTCCAGATTCTGATCTTCAGCAGCACCGGTCTGGGTGCGTGGATCGGCATATCAATGCCGTGGATTGATAAAACGCGCCTCGGTCCTCAGTCGGCGGCCGCGTATTTCCAGCCATATCTCATCAACGTTTGGCCGAATCTGCTTTTCATGACCGCAATCTTCTTCGCGCTGTCGGCACTCTCGCGCAAGATGCTGCCGGTCTATGTCGCCAGCGTGCTGGTGTTAATCGGCTACTCCATTGTGGGCCAGCTCTCCGGCAGCGCTCTGACGACCAGCGTGCACTTCGCCCTCGCCGATCCGCTGGGCAGCGCGGCCATCGATCGCATCACTCGCTACTGGACACCTTACCAGCGAAATACGCAGATCATTCCGCTGCAGGGAATTCTGCTGGCTAATCGCGCGTTGTGGCTGGGGGTGGGAGCGGTCTTCTTCATCATCGCCTACGTGAAGTTTTCTTTCACCTATCCAGCCGAAAAGGCCAAGCGCCGCAAACTGCTCGAAGAAAAAGAAAGGACTCGGCCGGCGGAGTCGCTGCCCGTCGCGCACTCTACCTTTTCAACCGCCGCTTCCCTGCGGCATCTCGTCTCGCTCACTCGCATTCAGTTCACGGAAACCACGAAGAATGTTTTCTTTGCCGTGCTGATGCTGGCCGGCCTCCTGTTCGCGATCTTCGCGGCCTCAGGCCTCACCAATCCGCTTGCCAATCGAACCTGGCCGCTCACCCACCAGATGCTCCTGATGGCTGTCGCTGGATTTACCATCTTCGCCTTCGCCATCATCATTTTCTATTCGGGCGAACTGGTGTGGCGCGAGCGCGACGCACAGCTCAACCAGGTGGTCGACGCGTTCCCCTTGCAGCGTTGGGTGCTGTGCTGTTCCAAGCTGTTCGCGCTGATGTTGGTGCAGGTGATCGTGGTCCTGCTGATCATGGCCGCCGGACTGCTGGCGCAGATCGCGCAAGGCTACCACCACTTCGAGCTCGGACTGTATTTCCGCGAGCTGTTCCTCAACCGGCTCACCTCGCTGTGGATTCTGTGCGTGCTGGCGATCTTCGTCCAGACCATCGTCAACAACAAGTACCTCGGCCACTTCGTGATGGTGCTGTACATCGTGGCCACCATTGCGCTGCCGCCGGCCGGCTTCCAGGACTATCTCTATCGCTTTGGCGAGACGCCCCCGGTTACGTACTCCGATATCAACGGTTACGGCCAGTTTCTCCAGCCGCTTGTGTGGTTCAGGATCTACTGGGCGATTGCGGCCGTTCTGCTGGCAATCATTACGAATCTGCTTTGGGTGCGCGGCACGGAGAGCAGTTGGCGCATCCGCATGAAGCTGGCGGGCGAAAGATTCTCGCCAACGACGCTGGCCGGCGCCGCGGTTTCCGTCGCACTGATGCTCGGTGCCGGCGGATACATTTTCTACAACACGCACATACTCAATCCCTATCGCACAACCTTCAAGATCGACGAAGATCGCGCGCAGTACGAGAAAAAATACCGGCAGTATTGGGCCCTGCCGCAGCCGGTCATTACCGATGTCACCACCGAGATCGACATCTATCCCAAAGAGCGCTCGGCTTCGGTTAGCGGCAGCATGTGGCTGGAGAACCAAACCTCTTCCGACATCGATCGCATCGCGGTGACACTCTGGCCTGCGAACGTCACACCCCTGCCGCGACCGCACATGAAGGTCGACAGGCTCAGCTTCGTGGGCGGGCAGAGGCCGCTGATCGAGGATTACGGTCTCGGCTTCTACCTGTACCGGCTGCCTCAGCCGTTGCCGCCGAATGGCCGCATCCAGCTGGATTTCTCGATCGAATACGACAATCCCGGCTTCCCAAATGACCGGCCCAACCCCGACATCGTGCGCAACGGCAGTTTCCTCTACGACAGTTATCTGCCCTATATCGGATACTCGCCCAATCTCGAGTTGACCGATGACAGCACGCGTCACAAGCATGGTTTGGAGAACGTCCGGCGCCTGCCGAAGGTCGATGATGTGGCTGCGCGCCGCTACAACAGCGGCAGCTTCGACGCCGACTGGATCAACTTCGACGCCACCGTCAGCACCAGCGAAGACCAGATCGCCATCGCACCCGGATATCTGCAGAAGGAGTGGGTTGAAAATGGCCGTCGCTATTTCCACTACAAGACGGACGCGCCCATCATGAACATCTACTCGGTTCAGTCAGCGCGGTATGCCGTGCGCCGCGACAAATGGAACGACGTAAACCTGGAGATCTACTACCAGCCCGGCCACGAGTTCAATCTCAACACGATGATGGAGAGCATGAAGGAGACGCTGGCCTACTGCACCGCCAACTTCAGCCCCTTCCAATTCCACCAGCTTCGCATTATCGAGTTTCCCGGTTACGCCAATTTTGCCGAGTCCTTTGCCAACACGATTCCGTTCTCGGAAAACATCGGCTTCATCACCAAGGTCAGCACGAAACCTGACGCGATGGATTTGCCGTTCTACGTAACGGCCCATGAGACGGGACATCAGTGGTGGGGACATCAGGTTATGTCGGCTTATGTACAAGGCGCCACGTCGATTGATGAGACCATGGCGCAATACACGGCGTTGATGGTGATGAAACACCACTTCGGACCGGAGTCGATGAAGCGCTTCCTGCGCTTCGAACTGGATCAGTATCTCCGCGGACGGGGCCAGGAACGCAACGAGGAAAATCCGCTGTATAAGGTCGATCCCAACCAGGGCTACATCCACTACAACAAGGGCGCGATGGTGATGTATGCGCTGCAGGACTACATCGGCGAAGACAAAGTCAATGAGGCGATTCGCGAATTCCTGAAGGCCCACGCCTTCAAGGGGCCGCCGTATCCGACGTCGCTTGAGCTGGAAGGATATTTCCGCAAAGTCACACCGCCGGAGTATCAGTATCTATTCGACGACATGTTCCTGAACATTACGCTTTACGACGACCGCGCGATCTCCGCTGATTATGTGAAGCGTCCGGATGGCAAGTACGATGTGCATCTTGTCGTCGAAGCCAAGAAATTCCGCGCCGATGGCCGCGGCCAGGAGCATGCAATTCCGGTAAACGACATGATCGATATCGGCGTGCTGGACGCCGACGGCAAGTATCTCTATCTCCAGAAGCACAAGATCGATCAGCAAAGGACGAACATCACCGTGACGGTCGACAAGCTGCCGGCAAAAGCCGGCATCGATCCCGTAGACAAACTCATCGACCGCAACCCGGATGACAACGTGATCGCGGTGAAGAAGCAGTAGTGCGCGCTTGCGGGTAGAGCTGGCCTCCAGAGTAGAGCTGGGCCTCAGGGTAGAGCTGGCCTTCAGGCCAGCGTCCAAGCCCCTTTATTTTTGTCATCCTGAGGAGGACTTTAGTCCGACGAGGGATCTGCGGATAACTCTTCAGCAGCCTGTTCTGGTGGTGCCGAAGAAGCCGCAGTTGCTTAACTCACTTGCTCATCTGCTGCGCAAGGTACGGGCCGATTCCCATCTGCTTGATGGCCGTCAGCTGCGCTTCCAGGAAGTCAGCGTGTTTCTCCTCGTCGTGGAGCAGCCGATCGAACAACTCCTTGCTGCCGTTGTCGCCCGCTTCGCGGCAGACCGCAGACGCCTGGTTGTACTCGCGGATGGCGTGTGTCTCGTCGAGTAGCCCAGCTTCCAACTGCTTCTGGACATCGCTACCGATTGTCGGCTTGAGCGGGATATGGACTTCCGGGGCTGCATCGAGGAAGATAATCCGCTCGATCAGTGCCTCGGCGTGATGCATCTCCTGAATCGCACGCGCCTTGGTTAATCCCGCCAGCCTGCCGTAACCCCAGTTCTCGCAAGTTTCCGCCTGCACCATGTACTGCACGATTGCATTCAACTCGCCACACAGGGCGGTATTCAACTGCTCAATCACCTTCTGATCACCACGCATCGAAATCTCCTCACTTCTACCATCGCGTGATTGCCGATGGAGCGCTGCGAGGTAGATCACAGATGCTAGTGACGATGTACATTGCAAGAGCAGGTCTATCGAGCGGAAGAAGAGAACAGCTTGCGCTTTTTCTCAGATTGCCTGGAGAGTTCCGGGTGGAGCACGCCTTTCAGGCGTGCATGGGCGAATCCAATAAAGTTGCTGCGCTTTAGCGCCTGAGGTCAGGCTGTCCACCTCTGCGGCGAAATGAGGTTGCTGAAAAACTCATAGCGGGACTCGCGTGTCGTCGGCTGAAGCCGACTCAGAAAAGGAAATAAGCGGCTTGGACGCTGGCCTGAAGGCCAGTTCTACCCAAAAACCATCCAAACTGCACCGCTGAAGCGATGCTCCGCCCTAACTAGGACTAGAAGCGCCTTAGCTTGCGACCGCCGGCGTGGCCACGCGTCGCGGCAGCAACTCGCCGATGCGGCGGATCTGCGCGCCGGCGCCGCGCAGCTTTTCCTCGATATGCTCGTAGCCGCGATCGATGTGGTAGACGCGGTCGATGATGGTTTCGCCATCGGCCACCAGTGCAGCCAACACGAGTGACGCCGACGCACGCAAATCGCTAGCCTGAACCGCCGCTCCGCTCAACGGCGTTCGTCCGCGAACCACCGCGCGGCTGCCTTCGATCTTGACGTTCGCTCCCATGCGCACCAGCTCCAGCGCATGTATAAAGCGATTCTCGAAGATGTTTTCCGTAATCACGCTGCTGCCGTCGGCCTGCGTCGCCAAGGCCATATACTGCGCCTGCATGTCGGTGGGGAAGCCGGGATATTCTTCCGTCACCATGTCGGCGCTCTTCAAAGCACCGTTGCCCACCACCCGCACGGATTCGCCATTGGTACTGACCTTCACGCCGCATTCTTCGAGCTTCTGCAGCAACGCCTCGAGATGCCGCGGCTCGCAATTTGTTACCGTCAGATCCCCTCCCGTAAGCGCTCCGGCAATGACAAACGTCCCCGCCTCGATGCGGTCGGGAATGATGCGATGACGTGCTCCGTGCAACTTGTCGACGCCACAGACGCGAATCCTATGCGAACCGGCGCCTTCAATCTGCGCACCCATCTTGTTGAGCAGGGCCGCCAAGTCGACAACTTCAGGCTCGCGCGCGCAGTTCTCCAGGATGGTCTCGCCTTCAGCCAGCGTGGCGGCCATCAGCAGATCCTCAGTCCCGGTCACGGTGATTCTCTCGAAGACAACGCGCGCACCCTGGAGACGCCTGGCACTGGCGTGGACGTAACCATGCTCCTGCCTGATCGTTGCGCCGAGCTTTTCCAGCCCCTTCAGGTGGAGATTGATGGGGCGCGCGCCGATGGCGCAACCTCCAGGCAGAGAGACGCGTGCATCGCCCATTCGAGCCACCAGCGGACCGAGCACCAGCGTGGAAGCTCGCATCGTCTTGACCAGTTCGTAGGATGCCTCGGGATTCACCAGATCGCGGCAGCAGATGGTGGTGCGATGTTGCGCGCGACCGTATCCGAGTTCGACCTCAGCGCCCATCGCAGAGAGCAGTTTGCGCTCGGTCTCGATGTCGCGCACTTGCGGAATGTTTTCCAGGATGACCGGCTCGTCGGTCAGCAGCGCCGCGGCCATCGCGGGCAGAGCGGCATTCTTTGCGCCGCTGATGCGCACCGTTCCCAGCAGCGGATTGCCGCCGCGAACTACAAACTTGTCCATCGGAGAGTGTCCTAACCTGATACTGCTAACGCCGAATTTCCTGAGCACGGCGCTACCTCATTGTACGAGTAATCTGGCCAGGAGTCGCTGCTGCGGGGCCTATTCAAAGACCATTCATGGAGCCCACGGCGAAATGATGGGCGGAGTATAAATCATCGCTGCCTGTGGAAAAGAGTAATCTTTAGAATGGATTTGAGATTGCCTCGATCGGATGTTCAGACCGCCGGCGCTTGAGCTGACCGACGTGGTGCAAGAAGACCGCGGCCCGTCGTTCTACCAGTGAGGAGCACGAACAGCATCATGTCAACACAGAAGGCTTGGTTTACGCTGGCGATAAGCATGCTCGCCGTTTTGGTTAGCTTCAGCAGCCCGGCGATCGCGCAGGAGCGTCCCAGCAGCCCGATTCCTAACACCGTCTGGGTGGGTGCCGACGGTAAGTTCGAATCCGATCCCGATACTGCGCTGGTCCAGTTCAGCATCTCAGCGCAGGACAAGAAGCTGCAGGACGCCAGCCAAAAAGCATCACAGCAGGCAGAGCAGATACGCCAATTATTGCGCTCCAACGGGATTGATCCCAAGGACGCCCAGTTCAGCCGCTTCAGCACCAACCTGGTGTACGACTACCAAAGCGGCAAGCAGAAGCTCGTGGGCTATCGAGTCGACGCCAATATCAGCATCAAGCTGAAGGATTTCTCCAAGATCGGCCCGATGGCCGATGGTCTTGCGAATCTGGATGTGACCAATAGCTCGATCAGCTACTTGCTGGAGGACATGGACGCAGCCAAGACCAAGGCCGTTGAGGATGCACTGCGCCGTACGCGCGACGAAGCCAATGCCGTTGCGCAATCCAGCGGACGCACGCTAGGTGAGCTGTCCTATGCCTCGGTGGACGTGTACGAACCGCAGCCGATTCGGCCGATGATGACGAAAGCCGCGACCATGAGCGCGCAGGCGCCTCCGCCGCCGACCGCCGAATTCAGCGCCGAGAAGATCACCGTGACCGCGCACGTCAATGCGTTGTATAACCTGAAATAGCGGCTGATCAGCTGCCGCCTGGAAGGGTTAGTCCGGCCGCGACTTTTCAACCCTCGCGGAGTTCATGGTTCCGTAGGAAGTGCAGGCCAATGTCGGGGAAAATGGTAAAGGTCTTTGTTGTGATCGCCACGGCTGCGGGAATGCTGCCCCTCATCGCCCAGACGAGCCAGGATGCACCGCACCTCAAACCGCGAACGACCACGGCTTCGCCGCCTCCGCCCCAGGCTGAAACTGATTCTCCAGCCGCAACTGAACTGACAGTTCCCGCAGGCACCAAAATCCCGCTCACTTTGAAGCAAGGGATCAACACCAAGAGCGCGCGGCCCGGCGATCCGGTCTACGCGCAAACCGCTTTTCCCATCACGCAAAACGATCAGATCCTGATCCCGGCGGGAACATTCGTTCAGGGCGAGGTGCGGCGCGTGGTGCGCCCCGGCCGCGTCAAAGGCCGTGCCGAATTGCAAATGAGCTTCACCTCCATGATCTTCCCCAACGGCTACACCGTCATGCTGCCCGGCGCCGTGCAGAATACTCCCGGCTCCAAGGACAACACGGTGAATGGAAAGGAAGGAACCATCCAGGGTCCGAGCGGCAAGGGCAAAGATGCAGCCACCATTGCTACCGCAACCATTCCGGGCGCCGGTATCGGCGCAATCGCTGACGGCGGCAAAGGCGCTGCCATCGGCGCAGCAACCGGAGGAGTCATCGGACTCGCGACCGTGTTGTTGACTCGCGGTCCTGACATCCATCTCGGAACCGGCGATTCGATAGAGATGGTCCTGGAGAGTAATCTCGACCTGAATCCCGCCAAGATCCATCGCCCCGCGTCAGCTCAGTGAAGTAGTTCGCCTAGAAGTATTTAGCCGCAATCCAGCGCACTACTATCCGCCCAAGAGATATGCGGGTCCGCTCCCTCCCTTTTTTCCGTTACTTAACCCAAAACTCTTATGGCATCGAAGTGCTAGTAACCATAGCTTCGGAGTTAGTAACCACCCCCCACTAGTTTCCACCCGAGTTAACGGGTTGTGGGAAGGGATGAATCGAGAGTGCTTCCCCGGCGTCGATTGTGGGCACCGGGAGTGATTGTAGACCGCTGGCACCAAGGATCACGTAGCCAACTACCACCCGATTCCAGTAATCTGCACCTTGGTGGTATCCGACTGATCAAACAGCGTTTTCTGCTTGACAATGAGTATTAAGGTGGAATACTAAGCAAAGTGTAGAAGTCCGGACTAAGGCATTCCATTCCCCAATTTAGCCAGCAGTCTAGCTCCGGAGGGATTGCCTCCCTGCTCTTGGTAACTCATAGAACGATGGGAACGCGGGGAGTGCATGCGCCACATGAACGCGAATACAGTCCGCAGGTGCAACGGCCAGAAGTTGGTACGGGTCGCGTTGTTGGCGGCGACGCCAATCGCGTTTGATGTGCGGGATTTTTGTCCGCAACCGCAGAGCAACCTATCCGATCATTTACAAGTTGGCAATCATCCAGGATGCGCCCGGCTGCGCCCTCAGTCACGGCGTAGTCGCAATTCGAGCGAAGGAGTACGCACATGCTCTGCCCGAAATTGAGACTCTTCAAAACACGACGCGCGAATGACTCCGGGCAATCGATGGTAGAGTTCGCCCTGGTCGGCTCGGTGTTTCTCCTGCTGGTATTTGGGATGTTTGACTTGGCTTACTACTTTTACGGCAGAGTGACATTGCAAAACGCCGTTCGGCAGGCCGCAAGATATGCCATCACCGGCAACTGCGGCGGCACGAGTTCGGGCGACTGTTATGGTAGTGGCAGCGGCACCACCACTCCTGGCGATCGCGTAACTACCCTCATCACTACCGTTGTGAACTATTCCTTTGGACTCGTGAACTGCGGCAATGGCGACTGGAGTGGAACATACTGTACGTCCAGTCCCTATGTTCAGATAACGTGCGCGCCGGCCTCGGGTAGCGGAAGCTGCAACCCTGATTACCAAGACGGCACCAATAATGCTGGCGGACCTGGAGACACAGTAACCATTACGGCGACCTATACCTGGTCGCCCTGGATCATAACCCATTTTGTTCCCGCTGGTTATTTCCC
>Ga0335074_10016431_pt1 | contig 10423 bp, 9 predicted proteins | sample Lox_Sample_23_FD_206715 | JGI IMG/M metagenome (GOLD analysis project Ga0335074, IMG submission 206715) | Soil microbial communities from Loxahatchee National Wildlife Refuge, Florida, United States - Lox_Sample_2.3 | ecosystem: Environmental > Terrestrial > Soil > Wetlands | place: USA: Florida...
GCGTCCGGCATGCGGGCGTCCAGCGGCATGACGTTCAGGTGGTAGGCGTAGGCGGCCAGGATGTCTGCGACCAGGTCCGTCGTGCCCGGGGCCGGCAGTTCCGGGTGGATCGTGGTCTCTCGGTGGAAGGCCGTGTCGCCAGCTGGCAGCGCCGCGGGTCGCGAGGGCCCGTAGACGCGCACCGGCGGGAGCGGCCCGTCATCGCCGACGCGCCCGCCCCACGGATACAGCAGCAGTCCCGCCAGGTCCCCGACGTGGTCGACGTGCAGGTGGGTGAGGCACACGACCTCCAGGCGGCGGAAGTCGAGCGCCGCATCGGCGAAAGCGGACGGCGCCCCGCGCCCGCAGTCGATGACGAAAACCCGTTCGTCGACGACCAGCGCCGATGAGATCCCGGCCCGGCCGGCGACCGGCATGGGCGCACCGGCCGTGCCGAGGAGCACCAGCTCGGTTGCCATCCCGCCTCCCGTTCCCGGCTAGCTCTTACCCGGACGTATCAGCCCTCCCACCTGCCCCACTCGGTCCCTGACCCGGTTGCCGGCCGAAAACCGCTGGTCATACCGGGACACCTTCAAAGATCCGTCAGCTGACCGATGTCTCGCTCTGCAACTTGCAGCAGTATTTGTCGTGAAACCGGCACTCTCCCGGCTTGGCAAGGAAACCCGATGGAAACCATGGCGCCGCTCCGGCCGACCGTGCAACGTCCCCGCCGCATCCTCCTCACCGCAGGACCGGCCTCGGTGGCCGCGGCTCGCAGCCAGGTCAGGGCGGCCATCTTCGCCTGGAACGTCCCGGTCGACGTGGAGACCGCGGCGCTGCTCACCAGCGAGCTGGTGACCAACGCCATCGCGCACGAGGCTGGCGAGACCGTCATGGTCACGATCACCTGCATCTGCGGCCAGCTGCGCGTTGACGTCCATGACACGTCGTGCGCCGAGCCGGTGCCCGTGGAGGTCCCGCTCGACGCCGAGACCGGGCGCGGCCTGATGCTGGTGGCGAACCTGGCGACCGACTGGGGCTTTCACAGGTCGCAGGCCGGGAAGGCCGTCTACTTCACGCTCGCGTTCCACGACGGCCTGTAACGGGCCGATTCCCGCAGGGGATTGCACGTGGGTCCGGTGGGTTGTATACCCCCCCAAGCAATTCACCGGGCCCTCCCCCGCGGCCGCCGACCGCTCGCCCCGAAGGCCGCGCCGCGATCACCGCGAGGCGAGCGTGCGGGGCGCCGCGGCGCCCCGGTCCCGGCCGCCCGGCGATCACCGCGACGCGAGCGTGCGCAGCGCCGCCTCACGGGCGATGTCTGTTCGAGAATTAACGTTCAGTTTCTTCAGAATGTGGGAGACATGAGTGGCCACGGTCCGCCGTGACAACAGCAGGCGGGCCGCGATCTCCGGGTTGGACAGCCCTTCCTCCACGAACGCGGCGATCTTGGTCTCGGTCGGGGTCAGGCTGTCCCAGCCGCTCTCGGCCTGGCGGTGCTTCGCCCGCGGACCGCGGCGGATGCCGTGCGCGCGGAACGTCGCCTGAAGCCGGGCCACGTCAGCGGCGGCGCCGAGCGAGCCATAGATCTCCAGTGCCCGGGTGAACGCGGAGCGCGCCTGGCCCCGGTCGTCCAGTCCGACGAACTCGCCAGCCGCTGCCTCCAGCGCCTTGGCGCTGAGCAGCGGCCGGCCGGCATCGACGTACTGCTCGGCGGCGGCGAGCAGGCGCACAGCGTCGTGGTCCAGCAGTCCGCGGCAGTAGAGCGCGTTCGCCTGCCGGTGTGGTATCTCCGAACCGCCGGCCAGGGCCGCCGCATGGCCCGCAAGGGTCGGCGCCGTATCGAGGTCGCCCGTCAGCACGGCCAGCCGAACAGCGTCGGCGAGGAGATCCTCAATCTCGTCAAGCTCCTCCGTGTTGCCGGCGAAACCAGCGGTCAGCACGGCCAGCGCGTCCGGCAAGGCGTCCGCCTGCTCGCGGTCAAGACTGCGGGCCAGGGCCAGCGGGCCGATGATCCGGTTGCCCAGCCGCTTGGCGTGGCGAGCGGCAGCGGCCACGTGGCCGCGCGCGGCAGCGGTCTCGCCGCGATGGAAGCAGATGACGGCCGCGATGGCGTGATCCGAGCAGGCCGCGAGAGGTCCCTTCAGATCCTCGGACACAACGGCGACCTCGGCTAGCGCCTCGTCCCAGCGGCCGGTGTCGAAGAGCAACTGGCCCAGGGCGCCGTGCGCCTGAACCAGCCGGATCACGGTGCCGACCTGGTCGGCCAGGTCGCGTGCCTGCCGGGCCGCGGCAAATGCCTGCTCGTACCGGTCCAGGGCGCCGAGCGCCACCGCCTTGTTTATCTGCAGCAGCAGCCGCAGATCGGTCAGGGCAGGATCGGCCAGGGTCACGGTCAGCGCCCGGTCGAACAGCGGCAAGGAATCGGCCATCTGTCCCTGCACCGCGACCAGCAAGGCCTGCACGTGCAGGGCCCAGGCCATGGCCCAGTGGTCACCGGCCTCCGAGCCCACGGCGAGCGCGGAGGCGGCGACCTCGCCAGCCTTCTCGACGTCGCCGAGATTGTCGTGCGTCCGCGCCGCGAGTACCAGCAACCGGGCGCGGTGCCGGGCCGAGATCCCGGGGGACTCCAGTGCCCGGGCCAGCGTGGCCAGCGTCTCCGCGAACCGGCCGACCCGAAGGCGGCACTGCGCGAGCGTCCAGTGCAGGTCGACGACGACATCGGGTTCGACAGCGCGTTCCAGGGCCTGGTTGGCCACCTGCTCGGCTTCGGCCGCATCGCCGACCCGGTAGAGAGCATCCGCGAGCCGGCCGACCAAACGGTCATACTGGGCGGAGCCGGCCGGGGAGCTCGCGACGGCGCGGCGCAGTAGCTCGGCTGCGACCTGCGGCGCCTGTCCGACAAGCAGCTCCGCGGTGCCAGCCAGCCAGCTCAGCATCCAGTCGTCCATCGGCTCGGTCGTGCCGCCCGGCCCGGCCACGGCCCACAACAGTTGCCGGGCTACCCGGTCCGCTGGCGCGCCGGCCTCGGCCAGCGCTCGCGCAGCGTCGCGGTGCCAGGCGGCGCGCACCGGCACCGGGATCTCGTCATACAAAGCGGTCCGGATCATCGGATGCCGGAACCCGAGTCCGCGGCCCGATTCGATCAGCACTCCGGCCGCGCGCGCCTCGTCCACGGCCGGGATCAGGCCGGCGACACTCCGCCCCAGAACGATCGCGAGGTCGCGGACGGCAAAGTCCACGCCGAGCAGGGCCGCAGCCCGGATGACCTCGCGCACCGCCCCGGAAACGAATCCGAGGCGGTCGGCGATGGCCGCGGGAAGTGAACTGGGCGCCGACCCGCTTGTCAGCTCGGCCGCGCCGGCGGCGGTGATGGTCACGCTGGAACTTCGGGCCAGGGCGTCGACCAGTTCGGTGAGGTAGAGAGGGTTGCCGGCCGCCCCGTCAGCGAGCTGCAGCAGCCTGTCGTCCGGCCGGCCGCCGACCAGGCCCGCTACCAGTTCGGCCACCGCCGCCTCGGTGAGTCCGGCGAGCTGCACCCGTGCCTCGTCGCCCGCGGCGCGGCGCAGCGCGAGCAGGTCTTCCCGCTGCGGGACCGGGCGCATCATCCCGACCAGCAGCAGCGGTGCTTGCCGCGCCGACCTCGCGAGCCGCCCCCACAGGGCGATGCTGGCCTGATCGGCCCATTGGAGATCGTCGACGACCAGGACGGTCGGCCGGGCGGCGCACTGCTCGGCGACGAGCGCGAGCAGTTGCTCGGCCAGGGCCGCCGCTACGTCGCTTCCGCGGTCTGCGCTGACCTCACCGCGCAGCAACTGGACAATCGTGTTCCGCCGCGGGTTGACCGAAGGTTCGCGGACCCGCAAGCCGTCTAACAGCGGCAGAAGCGGTATCGCCTGCCCGAGTTCGTCGCCGGCACCCCAGAACACATCGAAGCCCAGGCCGGCCGCTTCGGCCACGGCTGACCGCACGAGGGCGGACTTGCCGATGCCCGGCTCACCCTCGATCAATACGGGGCTGCCCTGGCCGGCCGCCGCCTCCCGCAAGAGCCCGGACAGCATCGTCAGCTCGCTGTCGCGGCCGACGAGCGCACCGGCCAAGGTCACGGTGGGCACGCAGCGAACTTTACTACCTGAACAATTGCGGAACAAGCGGGTCTACCTGGATTTAATTCACAGGAAGGGCGCTAATTCCGGCAACAGTCTTCCGGCATCACGCGGTGAAAGTTGCGCATAGGATTGCACCGCACCGCGCCGCGCACATCTCTCAGCATCGGAAAATGCATCTTTCAAACCATGGAACAATGGAACTAACTTAGCAGCTTTTAGTACCCCAGGAAAACTATACAATTGGTCGGATGGCGGAAATACTAAGACCACATGCCCGTGCGCCGGGCGGGTCCGCGGACGCAAGACTCACTCCGCTGACCTGCGGAGTTGTATGGAGGAGTCATGCGCATCGGACGAAGCGTCATCATCCCCGCTATCCTAGCCCTTGCCGTGGCCGGATCGGCCCTGGCTGGCGCAGAAATTTCTGCCGCCGTCGCGCATACCTCGAGCGCCCCGGCGCACGTGAGCGCCGTTTCCGCCAGCCCTAATACTTTTTATCGGGACTGACCAGGCCGTCGCGCGGCTAAAGGCCTAGGACTCCCGCAGGGCTGGCCCGGGCTGCAGCCGTGAGTTGTTCGTAATTCAGTCGCATCGCAGTATCTGACGGCCGCGTCCGATCGCGTCCCGCAGCTTCCTCCAATACATGTAGATGCATTTGTTCACTATTGCCACGCCTGCCACAGGTGTGACCGGGGCCGAGGCGATCCCGAGGCGCCTGGATGCACCGGCAGTTTCCGTCGCGGTGCCCCGGTACCGGGTGGCCGCCCGGTGGCCGGCGCCCGGGCCAGGCCCGTTGTCCAGTGGCTCCGCGGCGCGCGGATGCCCTGCCCAGTAACCTCGTGACCGCGCACACGACGCGTGGCGCGGGACGGGGCGTCAGGCGCAATGAGAGTTTCATTACCCTTTTCGGGTAAAGTCAATGGAGCCGTCAGACTGTCCCGCTCGCCCAGCACCAATGAGGAGGGACGCCGGATGACCGTTCCAGGGAGCCCAACGGTACGGCGCCGCCGTCTCGCCGCTGAACTGCGCGAGATCAGGGAGAGCAAAGGCAAGAGCGGCGACGTCGTCGCAGCCGCGCTCAAATGGTCACCCTCCAAGATCAGCCGTTACGAGCGGGCCAGGACCGGCCTGCAGCCGAAGGAGGTCGAGCGGCTGCTCGACTACTACGGAGTCACCGGTCCGCGCCGCGAGCTCCTGCTCGGCCTGGCCGAGGACGCGACCCACAAGGGCTGGTGGGAGGAGTACGACCTTCCCATCGATTACGAGCAGTTCATCGGCCTCGAGCACGAGGCCAGCTCGATCTTCATCTGGCACGTGGACGTCGTGACCGGCCTGTTGCAGACCGAGGCGTATGCCCGGCACATCATCGGTAGCTACAGCCGGGTTGAGCCGGTCACGCCGGGCATGGTGGACCGGCTGGTCCGGGTCAGGATGCAACGTCAGCAGGTGCTCGACCGAGACCCGAAGCTGAAGCTGTCGGTCATTCTCGACGAGTCGGTCTTAAGGCGGCGCGTCGCCGATGACGTAGTCATGTACGAGCAGCTTCAGCGGCTCGCCCGCGAGGCCGACCGGCCGAATCTGACTCTTCGGGTCCTCCCGCTCAATAGCTGGCATCGGGTCTTCGGGGAGTCCTTTGTTATCTTCCGCTTTGGCACGGATAGCGACCCGATGCTGCAGGATGTTGTCAGTACCGAACATCTGCGAAACGGGTACTCGATAGAGGACGAAAGAGAGACGTACCTGCACAGGCTGGCATTCGACATGCTCGCCGATACCTCGCTTGACCCGCAGGCGTCGAAAGCCCTCATACTCGAGAGCGCCGACAGGCATTGGTCGGAAGGCCGACGCGACTGACATCCCGGAGCGGCAACGCTACCCCGGTGAACTGCGCCAATGTCGCCCGTTTCCCTGTCTGACACTCTACGTATCTGTTACGCTACCCCCAGTAGCGGCCGATTCGCGGCCACATTTGGAATGAAAAAAGGGAGGGGGGAACGTGGGACGACGTATGGCCGGAGGCCACCACGGAGGGCCGGACGCAGATTCGCGCTGGATGAAGAGCTCGCTGAGTTTCTCCAACGGAAACTGCGTTGAGGTGTCCAGCCTGGCCGGGGGAGAGATTGGCGTTCGGGACAGCAAGGACACCGAAGGCCCTGTACTCCGATTTACGCCGGATGAATGGCACGCCTTCCTCGGGGGCGTGCGAAACGGGGAATTTGACCGTTTCGGTAGGTAAGAACACCATCTAAGCTGCGGCGAAGGCCCCTCAGCGCGATGAGGGGCCTTCGCCGTGCTGCTAAGGAACAAGCACCACACGCGGCCCGGATTCGGCCGAAGCCGTCCACGCCGCGGCGGCGTCGGCCAGCGGGAACGTCCGGAATGGCACATCCACCGAGCGGTTCGCGATCAGCTCTATGTAGCGCGGGATCTGGATCTTGATCTCAGCCGCCGGAACCGAGCCCGCCCCGCTGCCGGAGATCGTCAGCTTCCTGCTGCGCAGCAGCGACGACGGCACGGCGGCTTCGGCCCCGGCGAGCGCGCCGATCTGGACGTACTTGATGTCGGCGCTGTCTTCGTTCAGGCCCCGGCGGCCGAGGGCCCGGAACGCCGTCTCGGCGACCGTGCCCCACACGAAGTCGAGCACGATGCCGGGTGCGTCACCGGCGAGGACGTCCGCAAGTGCCCTGGCGTCGGCGTCGCGGTCTCCGGTAAGCGCCGCGGCCTGCGCGCCCGCCGCGGCCGCGCGCTCCAGGCCCGGCCGGCTCCGGCCCGCGCCGACAACCCGGGACGCGCCCAGCAGCCGGGCGTTCTGCGCGGCGAGGAAGCCGGACATCCCGGTGACGCCCAGGATCAGGACCGTGCCAAGCGTTCCGGTCTCGGCCAGCCGAGCCTGCAACGGCAGCCAGGACGCGATGCCCGGGTTGACCCCGGCGGCGACGGCCTCGGGCTGCGCCGCCTCGGGGATCGGGAACCTCATCGCCGCTGGCGAGGCGATCCGCTCGGCAAAGGTGCCGAACGGCGGCTTCGCCGAGCCGGTGAACACGAGGTCCCCGGCGGCCGTGCGGGCCACCGCGTTGAGGCCGGGGATGACCGGAAAGGTCCCAGGACTGCCGTAGTGCCCTCCGACCGCCATCGACCGGGTCAGCTGGTGGATGCCCGCTGCCACCAGGTCCACGATCTGAGCGTCCTGCGCGGCCTCCGGCTCGTCGAAGTCCTCGCAGACGGGAACCGAGTCCGCGGAGTGCAACACCGCTGCCTTCATCCTGGCCTCCTGATTTAACGTTGTTAAGTGATGAATCCAGGATGCCTTAACAGTGTTAAGCTGTCAACGTGCCCGGCGTCCTGACCAAGGCGGCCATCGTGCAGGCCGCCCTCGACCTGCTCGACGAGACCGGCATGGACGGCCTGACCGTGCGCGCGCTGGCATCCCGGCTAGGGGTCCAGGCACCCGCGCTCTACTGGCATGTACGCAACAAGCAGGCGCTGCTCGACGAGATGGCGACTCAGGTCTGGCGGGGCATCGGCGACGTCATGGCGGCCCTCCCCCGCGACCTGCCCTGGCGTGAGGTGATGGCGGTCTACGCCGTGACCGTGCGGCGGGAATTGCTCGGCCACCGCGACGGGGCCAAGGCGTTCAGCGGCACCACGCTCACCGATCCGGAGGTGATCAGGCGCCAGGAGAACACGTTCGAGGACCTGGTCCGCCAGGGGTTCACGGTGCAAGATGCCACGCTCGGCCTGGTCATGATCCACTACTTCACCATCGGGTTCTGCGTCGAGGAGCAGGCCGTCGCGCAGGTGACCGCGTCGGGCGACGACAGCTACTCGCGGCGCGCCGATCTGATCGGGGCGCAGAACGCCCCGCTCGTCGTCGAGGCGGGCGACGTGCTGTTCGGCGATCCGGACGCCCGCTTCACCGAACTCCTGGACTTGCAACTGGAGACCGTGGCCCGGCTCCGGAATCAGGCGAGCGGCTTAGACAACACAGCGAAGCTCAGGTCCGCCCGCTTCGGGATCCCGAATCGCGCGTTGCCGTAGGGGAACGGCCTGGTCTCGCCGGTCCGGCGGTAACCCCGCCGCTCATACCAGGCGATGAGCTCGGGACGCTGGGCGAGCACGGTCATCATCATGCTGCGGGTGCCCCAGTCGCCGCGGGCCAGGCGCTCGGCCTCAGCCAGGATCTCCCCGCCCCAGCCCTGGCCCTGGCGGCCGGGATCTACCGCGAACATGCCGAAGTACGCCTCGCCGTCCGCGCGCCGTGCCACCTGGCAGCAACCGGCGAGCGTCGCACCGGACTCGCCCAGGAGCATGGCGCTGTCCGGCGCGCGCACCACGGCCAGCACGGCCTCGGCATCGGTGCGCTGGCCACCGAGCAGATGCTCCTCGGTGGTCCAGCCCTCCCGGCTGCCCTCCCCGCGGTACGCGGACTCGATCAGGGCGACGATGGCGGGCACGTCGCGCTCGGCGGCCAGCCGGAAAACCAACGACACGCCCCGATTATCGCGTGCGCCGGCCCGGAGACGGGCCGGGGCGTCGCCTCACCGGACGTGACTTCGGCCACCCGTGGAAGCTGTCAGGCCATGAACTTAAGCAGGGCGCTGTTGACCTGGTCGGCGTGGGTCCACGAGATCGCGTGCGGGCCGCCTTCGATCACGACGCTCTGCAGGTCGCGGATCATCCCGGCCAGCCGCTGGCCGGTCTTGGGGTACGGCAGGACGTTGTCGGCGTCGCCCTGGATCATCAGCATCGGCACGTCGATCCTGGGCAGGTCGGCCCGGAAGTCGGTCTCCCAGGTCGGGATGCAGGCCACCGTGGCGGTGGCCCCCGCCGAGACCGCGATGTTCCAGCTGGCCTGATAGGCCTGGTCACTGACGCGGGTGCCGCGCAGCTTGTCGAAGTTGTAGAAGGTGTCCAGGAACCCCTTCATCCAGGCCGGGCCATCGTCCCTGGCCTGCTGCACGAACCCGTCGAAGAGGCTGCCGGGCACTCCTTCGGGGTTGTCATCGGTCTGCAGCAGGAACGGCGGGATCGGCGATATCAGCACCCCCCTGGCCACCCGCGCCGACCCGTACTTGCTCAGGTAGCGGGTCACCTCGCCGGTACCCATCGAATGGCCCACCAGGGTGACGTCGCGCAGGTCGAGGGCTTCCATCAGCGCGTTGAGGTCGCTTGCGAACGTGTCGTACTCGTAACCCATGGTCGGCTGGCTGGACTTGCCGAACCCGCGCCGGTCGTAGGTGATCACGCGGTGACCGTCCTCCAGCAGCACCGGGAGCTGCTTGTCCCAGGCCCGGCTGCTCAGCGGGTATCCATGAATCAGGACCACGGGCCGTCCCTCGCCGTGGTCCTCGTAGTAGAGCTGGATCGAGCCCGAGTTCTCCTGGCCGACCTTGACGTATGGCATCGTTCCCCCCGTTCTGGGTACGGCGCCGGGCAGCGTGTCGCGCCCGCGCAGATTTAAGCCCACCGTGCCGCCCGGGTGACCCACATCCTCAAGACGGGTAGTTCGGCTCCAGCAGGACCTTGACCGCCCCGGTCTGGCGCGCGTTCTTGACCGCCAGCACGGCCTCGTCCCAGCGTCCGAGCGGGAAGCGGTGGGTGATCACCGGGGTGAGGTCGAAGCCAGCGCGGATGAAGTCGAAGTAATGCTCCATGGCGTGCTTGGCCACGCCGCCGACCTCTTCGATGCCGAAGCCGTTCGACCCCACCACCCGTAGTTCCTTGAAGTAGAGCGGGGTCCACTCGAATCGCTTGGGCGGCTCGACGCCGGAGACGACCAGCGAGCCGCCGGTGGCGAGCAGCCTTAGCGAGGTCTCGACGGTCTCGGTCGAGCCGATCGTGTCGTATACGACCGCCGGGCCGTCCTGTAGCCAGTCACGCTTGCTCCACGGTTCGAGCGGCGTCGTGGCGACGCGGCGCGCGACCTGGGCGACCAGTTCGTCGGGCGCTGTGGACAGCACGGCATGGGCGCCGAGCCGGGTGGCCAGCGCGGCCCGGGCGCCGGGTCGCGTCGCTGCCCAGACCTCGGCCTCGGGAAACAGGTGGCGCAGCAGCGCGATCGCCGCGAACGCGAGCGTGCCCGATCCGTAGACCAGCGCGGGGCGGCCCTCCGGCGGCGGCGCCAGCAGGAGCGATCGCAGCGAGACGCTCACCGGGTCGGCCAGGACCGCGGCCTCGTCGGACACCCCGGCGGGGATCGGGAACAGCTGCGAGGCGTGCGCGGCAAACCGCTCCGCGTGCGCACCGGTGGCGGCCGCGCAGTTCCCGATATGGATCGAGACCGGGAGGCTGCCGCCGCGGAAGTTGCGGCACCAGGGGTAACGCCCGGCCTGGCA
>Ga0335074_10016432_pt1 | contig 10423 bp, 8 predicted proteins | sample Lox_Sample_23_FD_206715 | JGI IMG/M metagenome (GOLD analysis project Ga0335074, IMG submission 206715) | Soil microbial communities from Loxahatchee National Wildlife Refuge, Florida, United States - Lox_Sample_2.3 | ecosystem: Environmental > Terrestrial > Soil > Wetlands | place: USA: Florida...
AAGATAGCGCAGCACGTGGTCGCACACCTGGGGGTGTTCGCGCAGCAGCACGGAGAACGCTTCGGCGCTGAGGGCCAGAGCCCGGCCTGGTGTGGTGGCCACCCAGGTTGCCTGGTACGTCCCGGCCGCCAGGACCGCTGCCTTGTCGAAGACACAAGGCGCAGTCATCAGCGGGTAACGGGACCGGGCACCTGCTGCGTGATCCACGACGGCGCTGGCTTGCCCGTCCAGCATGATCAGCAGATGGGTTGCGGGCGCCCCGCGGTGCAGCAGGACGTTGCCGCTGGTGAAGTACCTGACGGGATGAGCCTGGGCTAGCTGGTACAGCCTCTCGCTGGTGACGCAGGCCAGCATCGGCACCCGGGCCAGGTCCGCCGGGCCGGCCAGACTGCGCGTGGATGTCATGTCCCCGAGTATCACCTGATACAGCCGCCTGGCGGCGGGTGCGCTTACAGTCCTGGGCCATGATCTGTGTCGAACTGGCGTTTACTGGTGACCCCCGGCGACTGGAGGCGCGCGCGGCTCACCGGCAGCGGCTGGCCGGACTGCATGAGCGCGGTGCGCTGGCTGCTGCCGGGCCGTGGGACGACGACTCCGGCGCCCTTTTGATCTTCAGCCTTGATCAGACAGAGGTCCGGGCGGAGATCGGCACCGATCCGTACTACACAACACCTGGCGTCAGGGTCATCAGCATTCGCCGGTGGGCACCCATCGTCGGACACGGCCCAGGGAACTGAACGTTTCGGGCTGCTGCCGGAGGTTCTTACGGGTTAACGGCGGAGCGGGGGTCAGCACCATCAGACTGTGCTGTTCGTTCGCCGCGCGCTCGATGCCACCGGCCGTAGAGAACTGTCCACCCCAAGACCAGCGCCGCGACCACGATCGGCATCACGTTTGAGGTTGTCTTGGCGGTGTTGGCCGAGGCGTACTCAATGATCGCGACCTGGGCGCCGGTCTCGACGATGAAAGCCACTCCCCATACCACCGTGATGACGGCGAAGATGTGCCGGAAGGGGCGGTACTGCCACAGGTTGACGAACTCCCGGCCTTGCTCCGATTCGGGACCTACGAACTGGAGGGCGACGCGGAACATGAGCGGCCGGGCCGTGAGGAGCGAACCGAAACACACCAGCCCCAGCACACCTGTCGGCACGGTTCCATCGATCAGCACTAGCCGCGCGCTCCCGGTGACCAGCCCGACAACGGCTCCCGCCAGGATGCCGATGAGCACGACGACGCCAACCGCATCGACGCGCCGGTGCCTGCGCACGTCGAGGCCGATGCCGATGGCCGGCAGTACACCGCTCACTACCAGCGCGACCACCGTAGAGGTGCCTGCTGCGCGCAGCGAGTAGTAGACGGCTAGCGGCCCTCCGACGTCGAAGATGGCCAGCGAGAGAAGCGACGTCCGCCGACCTCCGCTTGCTGCGGCCGCCGGGCGGCTTTCGTCCGGTGCTGCCTCATCCGGGACGGTCATCTCGCGCTCCTCGGCCCGCACGGCTCTTTGTCAGTCCGGCTGTCAGTCCGGTTGTGAGTCCGGCCGGCGACCGGACGGCCCTACTATAGATCGAATCGACCTATTACCGAAGACGAACACCGCCAGGGCTCGGCCGGGCCCTGCGGCGCTGCCGGGCACTGCGGCGCTGCCGGGCACTGCGGCGCTGCCGGGCGATGAATGTCGCGATGGTGCAGTCGGGTGTACAGCAGAACGGCATCCTCGGCTCTGTGGCCGTTGCCAGGGTGCGAGACTGAAGGTCGGCGGCTGAGCTGGCTATAGCTGGGCTGGCTATAGCTGGGCTGGCTACTGGGCCGCTGGCCACTCCCAGTGCGGCTACGCGGCCTGGGTCTTCAGCGCGAGGCCGCCCAGCAGGCCCTGCGCCGCTGCCTCGAACCTGGCGACATCCCCGTAGGACCTGGCGATCAGCATGGCCCCTTCCAGCCCGCTGATGATCATCCGGGCCGCGTGGCGGGCATCGCCGCTGAACTTCAGGCTCCCATCGAGCCGGCCTTGATCGAGGGTGGCTTCCAGCCAGCTCTCGTTCTGATCGAAGAAGCTGATGACCGCATCACGCATCGGCTGCGGGAGTGTCTGGTATTCGGCGGCCAGCATCCCGCACAGGCACATCCTGTGCTCACGGAGCACCCGCAGGTACAAGTTCGCGTAGCCTTCCAGCTTGCCCAGCCCGGGACCGCCTTCGGCATCGATGGCGGTCAGTGCGTCGGTGAACCTGCTGGCGTAGCGGTTGATCAGCGCCTCGCCGAGGTCGGCCTTGCCAGCGAAGTGGTAGTGCAGCGCCGGCTTGGTGATCTGCAGGTGCGCCGCAACATCGGCGTAGCTGAACCCGTTAAAGCCGCGCACCTGGACGAGAGCCTCGGCGGCATCGAGGATGCGCGCGACAGTGCCCAGATCGCCACGCCCGCGCTGTGCAGCCGCCGTCATAAGAACTCCCGACCTCCCCTTGACGTTGACCTACTGGTAAGTAAAACTTACCTATCGGTAAGTCAGTCTACATGCTCATCCGGACAAGCCTCGGGGGCGAGGCACCGGGGGGCAGCGCTGCTGAGGCCGGCGCCGGGGGTCACGGGGTGAGGCCCGGAGGGGACAGCGCTGCTACGGCCGTCGCCTGCTGACGGGCACTGCTGGCGGGTTCTGCCGACGGGGGCAGAGTGCAGAGGTGCGGGACAGCCCGGGCGACGTTGCCCGGGCTGCCCGTCAGGAGCCGGCCTTGAGGTTGTAGACGCGGCTTGCGTTGCCTGCCAGGACGAGGGCGGCGGTGTCCTCGTCCTGGCACAGCGCCGCGACTGCGCGGGCGTTCACGGCGATGCCGGGGACACCGGGCCAGTCGGTCGCGAAGATCATCTTGCGGACCAGCCGTCCCCAGTTGTGCCGCGCGTAGTACTCGCGCAGCCGGGACGGCGGCAGGCCGGACAGCTCGATCCAGACCCGCTCGTTCGACAGCGCCATGAACGCCGCCGCGTCGTACCACCAGCCGCGGCCACCGTGCGCGAGCACGACAGTGAGCTGCCGGAAATCGTTCAATACATCATCAAGGAGCACCGGATCGGCGAACTTGTTGGACGAGCCAGGGAAAGTGGATGTGCCGCAGTGCACCACAAGCGGAATTCCGGCTGCCTGGCAGGCCTCGTAAGCCGGGTACACGGCGCGGTCGTTGGCGGCGAAACCGGCGTGTACCGGATGGATCTTCAGCGCGACCGCGCCCAGGTCAAGCTGGCGGCGCACCTCCTCGTCTACCGGGTAGTGCAGGTGCGGGTTGACGTTGGCGACGATCTTCATCCGGTCCGGGTTGTGCCCGGAAAGCGGCAGCAGGTCCTCGATCACCTGCATTCCGGTGACCTTGGGGCTGTACTCGGAGAACAGCAGCGCGACATCGACTCCCTCGCCTTCGAGGTAGGCGTCGAACTCCGGCGGCACCACAGTTCCTGAGGCGTTGTAGACCCGTGCCAGCACCGACGCGTCGCCGAAGCCTTGCGCCCAGTCTGTCCACGCGGACTTGAGCGTCGGCAGCCGAGCCGCGTGCAGGTGCACGTCGATGAGCCGGAACCCATCCAGCATCAGGCTTTCACCAGCACGGTCGTGGCCATCTCACGCAGTTCCACTCGCCGCACCTTCCCGGTCGCTGTCGTGGGGAACCCGTCGGTGAACACGATCGCGCGCGGCCGCTTGAACGACGGCAGGCCGGCACGGCAGAAATCGATCAGCTCGGCCTCGGTGACCGGCACCGCGTCCGGCGCCAGGATCACGTACGCGACCGGCTTTTCCAGCCCGTCGGCATCGGCCGCGCCAACCACGACCGCCTGCGCGACCGCCGGGTGCGCGAGCAGCCGGGTCTCCACCTCCATCGGCGACACCCAGATGCCGCTCGCCTTGAGCATGTCACCGGTGCGGCCCAGGCACTCGTAATACCCGTCGGCGTCGCGCTGGTAGGTATCGCCTGTGCGCAGCCACTCGCCCTGGAACACCAGCCTGGACGCGTCGTAGCGCGCCCAGTAGCCGGTCGCGGTGGAGTCGCCCCGCACGTACAGCGTGCCCGGCGAGCCGGCCCCGGTAATCTCTTCGCCGCTATCCTCGTCGACCAGCCTGAGGTCGTACCCGGGCACGGCCACCCCGGTCGTGCCCGGCTTGACCTCCCCTGGGCGGTTGGACAGGAAGATATGCAGCATCTCGGTCATGCCGATTCCGTCGAGGATGTCCACTCCGAAATGCGAGGTCCAGCGCTGGTAGAGCGCAGCTGGCAGCGCCTCGCCTGCTGAGGCCGCCAGCCGGACCCCGGCCAGCGCATCCGGCGGCAGCCCGGCGCGCAGCATGCCGGCGAAGAACGTCGGCCCGGCGAAGAACAGCGTCGCGCCGAACCCCGCCGCGGCCTCGGCCATGACGTCCGGCCGCGATGGCACGCGGGACAGGACCGCCGCCGCGCCGACCGACAGCGGGAACAGCACCGAGTTGCCGAGCCCATAGGCAAAGAACGCCTTGGCCGCCGACAGGCAGCGGTCGTCCGGCTGTATCCCCAGGATCTGGGCACCGTAGGTCTCACAGACCACCCGGACCGACGCGTGCCGGTGCATCGCGCCCTTCGGCATCCCGGTCGTGCCCGAGGTGTACAGCCAGAACGCCGGAGAGTCCGGGGAGCTGTCATAGACGCGGTCGTCGGGCGCGCTGCCAGCCAGCGCTTCCAGCTCGTACACGGGGATATCGGCCGGGAGCGAGGAATCCGCGATGATGCCTGAGACTTCCGGAGCCGCCGCGGCCGCGGTGACTCCAGCGGCAGCGAACTCACGGCTGACAGCGAGGAACGACGCCCGCGAATCACGCAGCAGTTCGGCGAGGCCATCGCTGTGCAGCATCGTCGACACCGGAACCGGGACAGCGCCGGCGCGCATCGCGGCCAGGTACACGGTCACGAACTCCGGCGAGTCCGCCATTACCATCAGTACCCGCTGCTCGGGCCGCAGGCCAATCTCCCGCATACCGGCCGCGACCGCGCAGACCCGGTCGTACAGGTGCGCGTAACTGACCACGCCCCCAGGCCCGGTCAGCGCGGTCCGCTCCCCGTCTCCGGCGGCCAGCCGGCGGTCCAGCAGGTACTCACACGCGTTGAACAGCTGCGCCATCGCGACCGCCCATGCTGTCAGGTCAGGTGTACTCAGGTCAGGTGAACATAGTCATAGTCGAACGGCTTGCCGTTGATGCCGTTACGCGGGGGCGCGATCCAGGCAGCGATCTTGCCGCGCTCGAGCACCGGCTGCATGAGCGACCGGACGTAGGTCTTGTCCACGTCGGTGGGCAGCCACTCCCCCTTGCGCCGCTGCCACTCCTCGGTGCTCAGCAACTCCCCGGCCGGGGTGGCCTCGATCGAGGCGAACGCGCCGACCTTCCGGTTGAACGCCGCGTGCGGCAGGGCGAGCCGCTGGGGCAGCCCAGCCGACTGGAGGATCTTGTTCCACCGGCTCACGCCGGTCTGGCAGTCGGCGATGTACTCCCGCCGCAGGTCAGTGTTCAGCCCGGTCAGCGCGGACACTTCCGACTGGGCTACCTCGCCCTCAACCAGAGCGTCGACCATGATCGAGTCGTCGGCGAGCTTGTGGTCGTCCTTGCGCCGGTCTTCCAGCCAGCGGCCCTTGAGCCCAGCGGTGTAGTAGTTGGCCACGTTGGTGGAGGTCTCGCCGCCGAAGAGGTCCAGCGAAACCGAGTAGTGGAAGTTCAGGTACTTCTGGATCACCGGGAGGCCGATCGCGCCGAGGGCGGTCACGTCGTCGGTATCGTTCTCCACCATCACCTGGGCCGTGCGCTCAACCACCCGGTCGACTCCGGTCGTGCCCACCATCATGTGGTGAGCCTCTTCCTTGAGCATGAACTCGCACGTGCGGCTCAGCGGGTCGAACCCCGACTCTTTCAGCGTCCCGAGCTGGTACTTGCCGTCCCGGTCGGTGAAGTAGGTGAACATGAAGAACGACAGCCAGTCTGGGGTCTCCTCGTTGAACGCGCCCAGGATCCGGGGCGCGTCCTGGCTGCCTGAGTTGCGGTGCAGCAGCTCACCGGCTTCCTCCCGGCCCTGGCGGCCGAAGTGGGCGTGCAGCAGGTACACCATCGCCCACAGGTGCCGGCCCTCTTCTACGTTGACCTGAAACAGGTTCCGCAGGTCGTACAGGCTGGGCGCGATAGCACCGAGGTTGCGCTGCTGTTCCACCGAGGCCGGCTCGGTGTCCCCCTGGATCACGATCAGCCGCTGCAGGTCGGCCCGGTACTCGCCCGGCACCTGCTGCCAGGCAGGCTCCCCCTTGTGCTCGCCGAACCCGATCACCCGCCCCGGGTCCCGCTCGGCCAGGAAGATCCCCCAGCGGTAGTCCAGCATCGGGACATGGCCGAAATGCGCCCAGCCTTCCCGGCCTACGTTGACGGCGGTGCGCAGGTACACGTCGCGGGTTGGCAGGGCCGGGCCCATCGACTCCCACCAGGACAGGAAGTCCGGCTGCCACGATTCAAGGGCGCGCTGCAGCCGCCGGTCCTCAGCCAGGCCGACGTTGTTCGGGATCTTCTCGCTGTAATCCGGTGCGGTCGTCATGAGATCACACTCGCTTCCGGTCGAAGACGGCGCGCTGGCCGGTGCCATACCGGCGCAGCGCCCCGTCAGGGCCTGAGGCGTTCGGGCGGTTGAATATCCAGTTCTGCCAGGCCGTCAGCCGCCCGAAGATCTTCGTCTCCATTGTCTCCGGCCCGGCGAACCGGTAGTTGGCCTCCAGGCCGGTCAGTGCGTCCGGGCTGAAGCTGGCCCGTTCCTCCACCGCGATCCGCACCTCTTCGTCCCAGTCGATGTCATCGGGGGCGAACGTGACCAGACCCAGCTGCTCGGCGTCTTCGGCCTCGAGGGGCTCGCCGGCCCGCTTCTCCACCGCGGTCAGGCCGGCCTCGTCGCCGTAGAACCGGGTCTGCAGCCGGGTCAGCCCGTTGCCCATCGGCAGCGGGCCCAGGTTCAGCGCCCCGGCGGTTATTTCAGCGGGGGAAGCTTCCGGGCCCGCGTCCTCGAACACACCGGACAGCATGTACGAACGGTCAGCCGCCAGTGCCAGCTCCAGCAGCGACCCGGCGAAGCAGCTGCCCGGCTCGATCAGCGCGATCAGGCTGCGGCTGGTCACGTCCAGCCGCTTCAGCGTGCGCTTGAGGTACAGCACGATCTCGCTGGCGAGCCAGTCATCCCGCTGGCGCAGCAAAAGATTGTCATAATCCAGAACGGTTCCCGCGTCTCCCCTGGTGCGCAGTACCCACGTGCCGAGTTCCGGCTCGTTGGTCCGCAGGTCGAGGATCAGGTCATCGAGCTCCCTGGTCATGACCAGGGTCCAGAACGCCGCTCCGCGGTCGTGCAGGCCGGCAGCGTCTGCTGGTGCGTGGTCGCGGGGTCCATCGACCGTGATCTCGGCTACGCCGCGCTCGTGGTCCAGCCGGGCGGTCACGCTCGAGTAGCTGATCTGGTCGCCAGTTCGCGTCTTCGGCAGCGGGGTCAGCTCGATCCCCTGCACCTCGATCGGGCGAGCGGACCGGGAGGCGAAGTCCCTGACCCGTTCTGAAACCGAATTTTCCCAGCGTGCACGGGGAACAGCCTCATCGACGAGGCGCCAGGCGACCGCCTTCGCGCCGGTGATCCCCTCCGGCCTGGTGGCGAAGTAGTCGGCGAGGTCGCGGCGCACGTGCCGCTTGTCGGTCACCCGGGTCAGCCCGCCGGTGCCGGGCAGCACCGCCAGCAGCGGCAGTTCCGGCAACGACACGGCCGACGACCGGTCGTCGATGAGCATGATGTGGTCACACGCCAGCGCGAGCTCGTACCCACCGCCCGACGCCGTGCCGTTCACCGCGGCAATGTAAACCTGGCCGGAGTTGCTCGTGGCGTCCTCGATCGCACCCCGGGTCTCGTTGGTGAACTTGCAGAAGTTCACCTTCCACTCGTGCGGCGAGGCGGCCAGCATCCGGATGTTCGCCCCCGCGGAGAACACCTTGTCTTTGCCGCTCGTGATCACTACCGCCCTGACCTCGGGATGCTCGAACCGCAGCCGCTGCACCGCGTCGTGCAGCTCGATGTCCACGCCAAGGTCGTAGGAGTTGAGCTTCAGCTCATAGCCCGGCACCAAGCCGCCGTGCTCGGCAACGTCCATCGTGAGCGTGGCCACGTCGCCGTCCACGGCCAGCTGCCAGTGCCGGTACTGCCCTGGCGACGTGCGGAAATCCACGACGGGCATACTCAAATCTTCTACGATTCTAAATCGCCACGTCAAGACTGAGTAGCATGTGATGCCAGCTGCTGGCTAGGCGTTGTTCAGCCGGGCCCAGTCCCGGCGGGCAGCCGGGGACCACTGCTCGTGACGTGCGGCAAAAAGTTTTGCTGCCGTCAGCCCGTTCCACAGCGGCGGCAGCAGCTCGCGGGGCAGCGCCGGGTCGATGGCGGGGAACTTGCGCCAGGCATGGACCAGCTCGATCTGGCCAACGAGGACATCGCTGGGAGAGCTTCCGCCGAACTGCGCGATGAACCGCTCGTAGGACTCCTCGACCGCGGCTAGGTCCCATGCGGACGCCACCATTGCCCGCACATCGGCCAGGCCGGAGCGAGTCGCCGCGAAGATGTGCGCGTCGTTCGCCACGCCGGCGTCGTGCAGCACGCGGATCGCCTCGTCCTCGCGGTCCGGATGCGGGCTGATCCACAGGCCCGCGCCCAGCGACCCGAAACCAGCCCAGTTCAGCCGGGTGCGGATGACGTGCCGGGCCCTCCGGTTGCTCTCCGGGACCCGCACCGAGATCAGCAGCCAGCGGCCGTCCCACTCCTGGACCGGCCCGGCGAAGGAGTAGATCCGCTCCGCGCCGTCCGACAGCAGCTGCCGCCCGCGGGCAGAGAGCCGCCACCGGGTGCGGCGGCCTGCCTTCTCGGCCTCAGTCCAGCCAGCGGCCGCTGTGCGCATCAGGGCCTGCCGGGTGGCTTTCTCCTCGATTCCCATGCGCCCGAAGGCGTTCAGCACGGCGGAGGTCCATGCGGTGCCGTCACCAGGGAGCACGAACTCCCCAAACACGGTGAAGAGCAGGCCGCGCGCGCTTGGAGCGCCGGCCTCCGGCCGCCGGGACAACGCGAGCGCCGCCGCTTTCACCGCGGCTACTCGACCATGGCGTGCGTAACCGGGCCCGGCATCCTGCTCCTTCCGTGGCCGTCCGTGATCGTTCACAGCAAAGCATGGCCGGGCGCGGCGGCATAGCCCCGGCGCGCTCGGCTCTGCAGGTCGCCTTGGAGACTATTCAGCGCATAGCACTGTCTAGTCTCCAAGATCATTGTTTCGGTCATCGCAGGAGCCCGATCAGGGGGTTGCGGCGGTCACGGCTTTCAGCGGTCGGCCGCCAGCGAGACGGTGGCCAGCGGGCCCATCGCGGTCGCTTCGGGGAGGTGAATGCCCAGCGCCAGGGTCATCAGGTCCAGAGTTGCGATGAGAACGTTGTCAGGCCCTTCCGCCTCATCGTCAGCCTCGGTGACCATTCCCAGCAGCCGCATCTCGTCAAGGAACCGGTCCGGTTCGCTGCCATCGCGATCACAGACCCGGTAGGGCTCGAAGCGCGTCACCAGGGTGCCATCGGCCCAGTACTCGAAGGCTTTGGTCGGCTTCGCGGTCCACTCAATGACAACGGCTTCGGTCCCGGCTGACAGGCGCGCGCCAACGTTCCGGCCGCGTATGGCCAGATGGAGGGATTCCATCGACTCGTCAATCGCGAATGTCCATGTACCCAGCCGTCCCACCCGTATCCGGCGGTCCTCCGGGTCGAATTCCCAGTCCTCCATGTGCGCCGATGTCGGGTCGACGTCGAACGCGCCGAACACCCGGTCCTGGGCGACGTCGCGCGCGAAGATCAGCGCACACCCGATGCGCAGCGGGCTCTCTTCCAGCCAGTCCCACTCGCCGCTTGCCTGAACGTCCGCGTTAGCCATTCCTGTCCCTCCAGCACGACCCTGGACCCGCTCACAGCGAGCAATCTAGTGCCCGATGCCGACAATTCAGGCAGGCGGCTGCTCAGAGCGCTGATCCGCCGGTGGCCAGGCGCATGAGGTCGGAGTTGAGGTCGATGCCGTCGCCGTCAGATCGGGCGGCTGCGCTTCCGAACTCGTGCTGGTAGCTGTCCCAGGACTGGTCCCGGACCTTGTCGGCGAAGCGGCTTTCCATCAGCAGCACCAGCTCCAGGGCGGCCCGGTCGATGCGCCGGCCGAATGCCGCGTCGCCCCAGTCCTCCGGGGCGGCGAACACGGACGTTGGCACGGTCATCGCGCGGAGGTAGGCGAACAGCGAGCGCATCTGCTCGTCCGCGACGAGGGCGTGCCTGGCCGTGCCAGCGGTCGCGGCCAGCAGCACCGGCTTCGCTATGAGCAGGTCGTCGTCGAGTACC
>Ga0335074_10016434_pt1 | contig 10423 bp, 5 predicted proteins | sample Lox_Sample_23_FD_206715 | JGI IMG/M metagenome (GOLD analysis project Ga0335074, IMG submission 206715) | Soil microbial communities from Loxahatchee National Wildlife Refuge, Florida, United States - Lox_Sample_2.3 | ecosystem: Environmental > Terrestrial > Soil > Wetlands | place: USA: Florida...
CCGACGTGATGGAGCCGGCAATCCGGCATGCCTCGCGCGGTTTCCGCGTGACCCCGTTTCTCTCGGACTGCGCCGGCGATGCCGCCGCTGACCTGGCGCGCGATCCCGAGATCGCCGGGCTATTTCTGCCTGATGGCGAGCCAATCCGCGCGGGAGCGCGACTCGTCGCCGGCGATTATGCTGAGACGCTACGCACGATCGCGCGGGAGGGCGCGGCCGCGTTGTACAATGGCGCGCTTGGGCGGCACTACGCGGCACACATGGCGAAGGCCGGCGGGTATCTGGGGCTGGAGGACTTGACAGGCTACCGCACTGTCGAACGGGCGCCGCTGCGCGGGACGTATCGCGGCTTCGAGATCGTCGGCCCGCCGCCACCCGCCTCCGGCCCGCTGCATATCATCGAGATGCTGAATATTCTCGAAGGATACGACCTGCGAGCGATGGGGTTCGGCACGCCGGATACGCTGCACCTGCTCGCGGAGGTGCTGACGATCGCCTTCGCCGACCGAGCCGCGGCGACCGCCGATCCGGATTTCGTTGCGGTGCCGGTGGAGCGACTGATGTCGAAGGAATATGCCGCCGAACGCCGGGCGCGCATCGATCTTGCGCGTGCGCAGAGCTGGAGCGCGGGTGTGCCAGCGGCCGAGTCGCCGCATACCACGCACCTGACCGTGGCGGACGGCGCCGGCAACATCGTCGCCAGCACGCAGACGATCAACAGCCTGTTCGGGGCGCGCTTCATCGTGCCGGGCACTGGGATGATCCCGAATAACTACATGTACTTGTTCACACCGCATCCCGGCCGGGCAAATTCGGTGGCACCCGGCAAACGAGTCACATCGTCGATGTCGCCGATAATCGCGCTGCGCGAGGGCAGACCGGTCTATGCGCTGGGCTTGCCTGGTGGAATGCGCATCTTCGGCTCGGCGATGCAGGCGCTGATCAACCTGATCGATCACGGCATGAGCGTGCAGCAGGCTGTCGAGGCACCGCGGCTGTGGACGCAAGGGTATCAGGTGGAGATCGAGAAGACATTCGCCGCCGGCACCGTGGAGGCATTGCGCGATCGCGGCCATGAAGTGACGGTGATGCCGACGGTGGCGAGCGGCATGAGCGCGATCCAGTTCGATGCGGATGGAACGATGACGGGTGCCGCGTGCTGGCGGGCCGACGGCACGCCGATCGGACTCGGTGGTGGGCTGGCCCGGCCGGGGGTACGGTTTCGGTTGTAGCGATTGTAGCCAGGTCTTCAGGAAATTATCCGCAGCGAGTGCAGATGGGAGGTGATGCGTCAGCAGGGCGGCGTTGATCGCCAGCGCGCTGGCCACCTGGACTGCATCGGCAAGCTCGAGGCGGAGCAGGCGCCGTTGAGCGGGCAGCACCCTCTACGAGATTATATGCAGCGCGCCCACCTATGGGGAAATCACGGACATCGACTGGTCGTCACGCGCGATTTGTGCGCAGATTGCCGGATGCGCTCGACGTTCCTCCTTGTGCCGCTTCTCGTGGTGTCGGTCTTGGCTCATGCGGCCTCCCTGCAAGCGGACTCGGCGGCGACGCTGTGCGAGCGGGCGATTGCGAGAGCCGAAGTCATCGGGCACACCCCGCCGGGGATGCTTGCAGCGATCGGCCAGGTCGAGAGCGGGCGGCCGGATCCGCGGACAGGCGCCATGCGGCCCTGGCCGTGGACAATCGACGCTGACGGGGTGGGCCAGTTCTTCGTGAGGAAAGCACAGGCTGTCGCTGCTGTCGCGGCATTGCAGGCGGAAGGCGTGCGCTCGATCGATGTCGGCTGCATGCAGGTGAACCTGATGCACCATCCGGATGCCTTCACGTCGCTCGATCAGGCCTTCGATCCGGTTGCCAATGCGACCTTCGCCGTGCGTTTCTTGAATACACTCTATCGCAGTGCGGGAAGCTGGCCCAAGGCTATTGCCGCCTATCATTCCGACACGCCAGGAATCGCCGACGACTATCAGCATCGGGTGCTGGTGACGTGGCGGCAACATGTGGCATCGCCTCTGGGCGGACGCGTGATTTACGCCGATGGCGGTCTGATTTACGGCGCGTTCGGTTCGACCGGCCGCGTTTACGGTGTCATCCTGCCGGGACAGTGATCCTGCCTCACTCGTGAGCCGGCGTTGGATCGTCGGTCAGACGCTGAATACCATACCCTTCCTGCGGCAACACCATTCCCTCGTGCCACAGAGCCAGCACGCCATTGGCCAATTCCGGCAAGCAGGCATGGAGGTCGGCGCTATGGCGATCCGCGACCAGACGGGCGCCGGGTTCATGCCGGACCATGCGCCCGTTGACCAGCGCGGCATAGAGCCGGCGATGAGGCAGCAGATCGCCACCACGCTCCCGCATCACTCCGGCGAGTATCTCAACGCCCTTCGGATCCAGGTCACCGAAATATACCGCCCGTTCCGCTCCGGTCGCGGTAAATACGCCGGCAAGTCCCACATGGTTGCGGCGGAAAGCGTTGCCTGCTCCCCAAACGACGGCCCGCCACAACCTGGCGAGTTCGTTGAATCGACGGAAACTGGCAAAGGCAGCCGCGTTTTCTACGACCAGAACCGTCGTTGTGCAGGACCGACCAGGATGCCAGACCAGAAATGGCGGGACACGTTCACATGCCAGGTCGCTCAGGCGCAGGCGGCCGCCGAACAGCACCTCGCCGTCGCGCAGCCGATCAAGGCGCTTCTCATCCCCGAAGATTTCCAGCGACCGCTCGGAAACCGGCACTGTCGGCAATGTTCTGCCGCGGTTGCGTTTCAGCCAATTATTGATTGCGTACAGAGTTTCCAGCGTTGCCGGATGCCGTTCAGATGCTGCGAAGCTCAACTCCGGCACCCAGGCGGGTACCGGCGCTGACATCCGTGCCCTGGGTGGCCCAACTGCTACCGCAACGCTGCAAGGAACCGGGGGCGTCACGCTGTGATCCCATGCCGCCTTCGAGGTCGGCAGGGTGATCACGCCGGCTGCCTGCAAGCGATCCAGCGTCTGGCGAAACCGCGCATGTGCATTTTCGGCCGACGCGGCGATCGGGTCCGCAGTACGCCACAGGGCACGGAGTTCTTCCAACCGAAGCCGCCGCCGATCTCCACGCGCCAACGCTTCGACGAACGCCGAGTGGCCGGGTGTCATTCGGCCGCTTCCCTGATTGCGTCATCGGTTGCGGCGACTGCCGCCTCCGGTTCGCCGATCCACTGATGCGTTGCCTTGACGAAGATCCGTCCGGTTGCCGGATCAGTGGTTTCCTTCCGCAACTTGACTACTTGCGGGAATTCGCCCACCGCGGCCCAATCCTTCACCGCCGTGGTGAAAATAAGCTGCACATCCATCTCCCTAGCCAGCGCGAGCTGCATTCTCAGGAACAAGGTGTTCGAGGCTTTGCCTAGCGGATTGTCCAGAATCAGCACACCGCCGATGCGCGCGCGCCGCGACGCCCGCCCCTCGGAACGCAAGCGAGCAACCAGAAGATAAAGCAGCATGGCCGAGGTCAGTGTTTCACCGCCCGAGGCTTTGAACGCGGCAACCGGCAGGTGGTGGATGCGCCCCTGGTCGTTGGATTTCAGCAGCCGGAGGCCCAGCGCCGGTTCATCCGGCCGACGCAACTGCACAGAACGCGCGTATCGCTCCAGCAGTGCCGCCGCCATGGCGTGATCGGTCTGCGGCACTTCGTTGGCGGCGACGTAGTCGATCAGCACCCGTTCGCACAGATTGCGCCGCAGCGCCACACTGCCCTCGGCATCGGCCGGCGGCGCGCGGAAGGTCATCGTCAGAATGCGCTTTCCGCCGAAGCGAGGTACCTCGGCCGGTACCACGCCGCGCTCGACAGCACGCCGGAACAGACTGACCGCCGACAGCAGCAAGCCGTCCATCTCACCGACAGCGCGGTTCTTGTCTGCTTCGTACTCGTCGATCTCCTGGTCTATCGTGGCGATACGATCAGCCAGCAGCATCTGCAGCCGCTCCGCGTCCTGGCCGGCCGGTTCCGGTTCGTTGGAAATCAGCGTATCAACGAGCACAGCTTCCAGTGCACGATCAGGGTGGCGGCGTGCCTCACGCCTGAACGCGTCATAGGACTCCACAAGCGCCCGCTCACGCCGCTGTTGTTCGTTGTTCGCCGCTTGCAGTTGGTCATAGACACGGCGTATTTCGGCCAGCACTTCGCTCAAGGAGTCCGGCAACTCCGACAGGGGCGCCGGTCGATCGGGCAGAAGCTGCGCGCGATCGCGCAGCCGGGTTGCGTCACTCGCGCGGCGTGTCGCGCGATCCCGGGCGGCAGCGATCGACTCTGCCGTCCGTTCGGTTTCCAGCTCAGCCGCACGCTGCGTCGCTTCGGCAGCGAGCGATGCTGCCTCCAATGCGGCCTCATCCTGCCCAGCCAGTGCGGCGTGCGCCATCAACCCCGGATCGCCGAAGCGAGCAAACGCGGCACGGTGGCGGCGCGCCCCGGACGCCAGCCGCTCGGCCTCGCCCTGAGCGCGGCCGACGGCCTCGCGGGCCCGGTTTTCTGCCTCCCGCGCCGTGATCAAACGCTGTTCCAGCGCCGCGTCAGCCGCATCCTCGGTCAGCGCCGCGCGATCGTCGGCAAGCGCTCCATGATCGCGGCGCAACTGATCGTTTCGTGTGCTCAGATCCTGGTGCCTGGCGGCCAGCAGGCTTTGCAATGGTCCAAGCCTGTCCTCCAGCAGGCGACGCAGCACATCGGCGCTGGCCCGATACAGCGCGCGCGCATCACCCAGAGAACCCGTACCTTCACCGGGCTCGCCGGAGCGGAATTCAATCCGCTCGGCCTCCGCCGCCAATTCCCCGATCGCGCGTTCATTCTCGCGGATTTCGGCCCGCGCCTGCTCCGCCCTTTGCTGCGCCGCATCGGCGCGTGCCTGTGCCGATGCCTCCTGTTCGGCAAGGTCGGCGAGGCGTTCCGCCAATTGCGTGCGCTCGGTGCGCCACTCGACGGAGGGATCACCCTGGTCGCGCTGCCAGCGGAGTGCGGCTCGATGCCCCTGCTCTGCCGCCGCTGCTCGCTCACGGCTCCGTTGCGCCGTCGAGCGCGACTCGACCGCCGCCTTACGTTGCTCCTCGACACGCCGCCGCTCAGCGGTCGCGCGTATCTCCGCCTCTTGCGCCGTGCCTTCCAACTCGGCCACGCGCCGCTTGCTCGCCTCCAGCCGGCCGCCGCCCCAATCGGCGATCCATCCTTCGATGGCGGTCTTCAGCGCGGTCAGGGCATCGGCCGCTATGGAAGCGGCCCCCGCCGCCATCTCCGCTTCCCCGACTTTCGCCGACAGGTCCTCGACCAGAGCTTCGGCGGCGCCGATATCGTAGGCTTCGTTTCGATCCGGCACTATGGCGAGCGGTACCGCGGTTCCCGGCTGCTCGTTTGGCGGCAGGATGGCCACCGGTCGGTCGAGAGCCACGCCGGAGAAATCCACGCCTGGCATGCGCGCAAGTTCCACCGGATCTTGCACGAAGACGCCCGCGAATGCTGCCGGATCAGCGGCTGCGTACGCGCGCAACAGGTCCTGGCTGCCGACGATCTCAGCCAGCCAGCTCGCTGCGGCAATCGCGCTGCGGAAGCCGGCGTCGGCCAGCCGCGTGATCACCAGGTCGATATTGCGATCAACGGCTGCGACGCGGTGACGCGTGATACGATCTGCGTCCTGGCGCATCAGGTCGGCGCGGGCGTGCGCGCGCCGCGCATCCTCCGTCCGGTCACGGGCGCGCTGTTGTGCAGTTGCCGCCGCATCCGGGCCGAACGCCAGGGACGCGCCAAGATATTCCTGCCAGGTGTTGCGCTGGACGAGTTCCTCGCGTGACTGATCAGCTTTTTCGAGCTGGCGGCGTTCGGCGTCCGCCTGGACAAGCTTCTCACGCCGCGCCGCTTCGGCCTCAGCGGCGGCGTGCATCGCGGCATCGGCCGCCGAGTCATGTTCGGCAGCACGTGCCGTTGCGTCCCGCACCGCGGCTTCGGCCTCGTTGCGTTCGCTCTCCAGGCGGGTGATGGCGGCGGTGATAGTCTCGCCGGGACGCACGATCCCATCCGCGCGCAATTGCGCCAGGCCGGCTTCGGCACTGGCGATCTTTTCCTCCAGTACTCCATCCCGGCGCTGCGCTGCCCTTATCTCGCCGGCCAACGTGGTGAGGCTCACGCGTGCCTGGTCACGCTCGGTCCCCGCGGCCTGAGCCGCGGCTTGTTCCCGAGATGTCGCGAGACGACGCGCATTCATTGCACGCGACAGCATCGCGCTCAGCGTCGCACCAGCCGCGTGAGCGCGCCGGGCTGGCTCCGCTGCCGCCCGCTCCGCGGCCAACAATGCCTGCTCGTATTCGGCGATTTCCGCTTCGATCACCAGAATGTCGCGAAGCGCACGTGCGGCCGACAGGCGAGCATGCGCCCGAGCGGCGGCATCGCGCACATCGATTGCCACGGCACACGCCGCCGCCGCCGCCTGTTCTCGCAACTCGGCCAGCGCCAATCGTGCCGCTTCGGCCGCCAATTCGGCTTGGCTTGCCTCCGCCTTCAACTCCTGCAGGCGCCGTGCGTGTTCCGATGCAGCTTGCTCGGCCTCGTTAGCTTCCACCTCGAAGGCATCGGCACGCCGCATCGCCGCCTGTCGGACCGAGGCAGCGCGCGTCTCGGCCCGCCCCACTTCCTGTCGCTGTTCCCGCCATGCCCGCGCCGTGTTCGCAAATGGCTTGAAGGCCGCCGACAGATCGATCAGCAGCCCGCGCTTGGCGACAAGTTTGTCATAGCCCTTCATCCGCGCGACGATCGCCCGCACCTGCGCGCATACCGGCTCGGCCATCGCTTCCAGCCCCTGATCGGGAGCAACCAGACAAAGCCCGAGAAATTTCGCGATGAAATCCTGCTCGTTTGGGATCTTCAGAAACGAATCGAGCCCGCCTTCCTGGCGATTGAACTCCACCTGGCTGTCCATCAGATGGGTGTCGATGCCGTGGCGCTCCAGGACCTGGCGCCAGCCTTCCTGGGTGCTGGCGACTTCGAAATCATGGCTGTCCGCAAACCGTTCCTCGCCCTCGCGCAGCCACAACGCCACGTCATCGCGCGCGCCAAACGACGTGCGGACCCTGCCGGCCAGGCCTTTCAGCGGGAGGTCTTCGAAACCAAGTCCTGGGCCGGCGCGGAACAGCACCCAGCGTCGCCATGTCTGACGCTCGCTGCCCCTGAACTGCGGCACCGCGAAATGCACCGTGACCGGATGGCGCCCAGCAGGATCATGCCATTCGATGGCAACGACACCCACGCCGCGCGGGAAATAATCGGCGAACTGGTAATCCGGCTTTACCAGATGCGGCAGGAATCTCGTTTCTTTCGGGACCGGGAGATTGAAGATCAGCCCAAGGGCTGTGGTCTTGCCGGTACCGTTCTCGGCATGAAGCACGCAATGCGAGGGGTCGCCCTGGTCAGGGTGACGAAAGTCGAACGACTCCCCGTCGAAGGTAGCTTCCTCGTAGCCCGCATTCACCAGATGGATGCGGCGGATTTTCAGCATGGCGCCTCATCCTCGAGAGCAAGCTCACCCACCGCCGGAGCCCGGACTTCGAGCAGCGCCAACAGGGTCCGATGGATCTCGTTGCCAAGCGTTTCACGCAACTGCAGACGCAATCGCGCTGTAGGCAGATAGAACGTAGAGCCGCCGATCTCATACGTGGTCAGCATATCCTGCTCGACCAGCCGATCCATGGCAATCTGACAAAGCCCCAGCAGGTCGTTTCGGCCAGCCCGTTTGGCCTCCTCGCGCGCCTCGGGCAACGCCCGGAGCTCGCGCCAGGCCGCACGCAGGCGAGGCGAATCACGGAGCGCCGCGGTCTGCCCCTCCTCCGCCAGCCGATCGCAGAGTTGGCGGAGCAACGCCGCCACGTTGGCCGGAGCAAGGCGCATCTCGTGATCGACCGAGGCCTTGAGATCGGCTGCGCTGCGCCAGAACGCGGCGGCGATCGCGACATAGACCAGGGCGAAGATGCCGCGCTTCAGGCCGCGCGAGGCATCGGCGAAGTCGGCAGCCAACGCGGCGAATGGACTTTCCGGCCCGGAGGGGCGCACGACCAGTTTGCCGCGCTCGGCCTCCCCCAACATGCCGGTGATGGTCAGCCCAAGCCCGGCGGCAATCTCGGCGGCCAGTTGCCGAAAGGCCCCCGAGGCCTCATAGCGTGCCGCAAGCGCGCGATAATCGGCATCCTGGCTTGTATCGAGTCTCAACCGCAGCGCCAATCCGATCAGCCGGGCCGCTTGGCCCGCGTCTCCATGCCCGGCGTCGATCATCGGATGCCCGCGCTTGGCTGATCTACCTGCACACGCGGACGCAAGCTGAGCAAGTCCCCGGCCATAGCGCCATCGCGCCACGGCCGATCGCCGCGAAACACCAGCAGGGGGCTACCGGCGTCGGCGTGGCCAGGCGTTCCGCTCTGATAATGGTGTAGGAACAACAGCACGCCGCACCGAGCAGCCTCTGCCGATCGTTCGAGCGTCAGCCACCGCACCGCCCGGTCGATTGACAGATCCCGATCGGTTGCGGCCCGCTCGCGCAGCCATTGGTCAATTTCCGACAGCAGGCTTTCGTCATATAGCGGTGGAAGCTGCTCGAGCGGCTGAGCGTTCAAATCGGCTTCCTCCGCGGCGAGTTCTTCGGTCACCGCCTCCTCGGCGATCTCGGCCCAGAAGCGCGGCAGGTCGAGAAGACCGGGCGGCGAGGGCGCGGCGAAGGCGGCGCCGATCGTCAAGGCATGCTCCTCGACCCGTCCGATCGGCGCCCGCAGCAACGGCATCAGCACCCCGTCCTCGGGGTCGGGGATGTCCTCGACACGCCGTGCAGCAAAGGCGCGTGTCTGGGCGGCACGGAATTTCTCGTTGGCCTCGCATACATCCACGAACAGCGCGGCGTGAATCCGCCGGCACTCACCGACCAGCTCGCGAACGTGGACCGCCTTGCCGAGACTTTCGAGGTCGTCCTGCAGCGCGCCGATCTTGTCCTCGACAGCCAGAATCACGGTCTGGTCGTCATGCTGTCTTTCCTCCAGATGACGACGCGCCTCCTCCAGCAGGGGCAGCGCCTTGTCGATCCACCCGCCCCCGTCGAGCGAGCGCCGGGCCTGAATCAGATGGCCCATCAGGTCGGCGCGATACTTCTGCGAGCGCTTGAGCGCACGCGTCGCGGCCTCCACCGCATCGTCGAAACGGCCGCGGGCGATGGCTCGGCGAATGATCTCCGCTTCGATCTCGGCGGCGAACGCGTCGTCCAGATCGAGCATGCCGAGGTGGATGATCGCCCCGGCATCGCCAAGCCGCAGCAACACCTTGCCGCTCACGTCATCAACGACGATGCGGAGATAGCGGAATTCCTCGAACTTCCAGACGCGGTCGGCGCAGTCGAAGTAATCCTCGCGGAAGATGCCGGTGCGCCCGTCGGGTTGCAGCAACCAGCCATGCACGACATCGGCAATATGGGTGGCGTACGGCTCCGATACGGGGCTGACAATACCCATGGCCTCCGCCACGGCCGCCTTGACCTCTGCCGGTTCGGCGCCAACGCTCAAGCCGCTCTGCACCATGACATGATCGAGCAGGAACAGGATCGCCTGTTTCATGTCGATTCTGTCCCGCACAGCTTCCGGCACCGAACGCAGTGCGGTGTTCTTCTGCTGGTCGAGACGCATCAACGGTGCGAGCCGCGCCATATTGCGCTGTTGGCGCGTCACGTCGGGGAGCTGCATCGCCGGACGGCCCTTTAAAGGTTGCTGCGAATCGCGGTAAGCAGAGCGAGGCTAGCGAACGAACCGGGAACAAGCAAGCCCTGAATTAAACCGGCGCCCAATCCCGCCACCAGCCTAGCGACGGAATCTTGACCAACGGCCGCGGTTGGCAAAGGATTCGTGCTCAACGGGCGGTGCTACGAACGATGCCGTTCCCAGCATCTTTCCATTGCACGGAGCAACGGACGGATACGTCACCCGCTGTGGATGAGCTTCCAAGTTTCATGCAAGCTCGTCGGAATTCCGGTCGGTCTCATCATCGTGCGCGCCAACTTCATCTACTCTTCGGGAGCGTTCTCCCCACGCGAACTTCGCTATTCCAAGCAGAGTTCTGGTCGCGCGTTCGTCCCCCTGTCCCTTCGCGCGACAGGGTGCTCAACCGATAATGAAGCGATGGCCGCTTCGCTTAAATAAGGGCCGAGGGCAGGTAAGCGGGCTTAAATAACGCGGTTGGTCCCGATCTCGGCGGCGCGCTGATGGAAAGTGTCATGGTGCCGAGACGGGCGAACGCGGGACCGCCAGAAGCATAATTTCTCCATATATAAATGGGGCTTAGAAAGCCGTGGTGCCCAGGGGCGGAATCGAACCACCGACACTGCGATTTTCAGTCGCATGCTCTACCAACTGAGCTACCTGG
>Ga0335074_10016436_pt1 | contig 10421 bp, 13 predicted proteins | sample Lox_Sample_23_FD_206715 | JGI IMG/M metagenome (GOLD analysis project Ga0335074, IMG submission 206715) | Soil microbial communities from Loxahatchee National Wildlife Refuge, Florida, United States - Lox_Sample_2.3 | ecosystem: Environmental > Terrestrial > Soil > Wetlands | place: USA...
GGCACGCTAGCTGCCCGCCCGGCCCGCGGTCACGGGCCGATCCTGGTCAGTTCCGGGGACAGCAGGTCCAGCAGCCTGCTGCACGGCCACGACGCACGCCGCCGTTCGGTCTCCCCGGCGCTTTCGTCGAGGCTGGCGGCCCAGTCGTCGGGCTGGCCGCTCCATCGCGGGCAGGAATCGACGAGGGGGCAGTCGCTACGGGGCGGACGGCCCCGTGGGCGGCACGGCGGTTGACGGCCGGACCGGAACGCCCGCAGCGCGCGCCACAAGAGCAGGACATCGTCATCGCTTACCCTGGCCATCAATCGCCCCTCACCGCTATCTAGCAGGTGCAGGGACTGTCAGCGGCGGCTGCCGCGATTGGGGCGAGCCCCTTCGCCGGGGAGCAAGTCTGGCAACGACGCGACGTTGCAGTCAAGGGAACGCACTGGCGGAGCGGAAGTCGGCGGGTCGGCGCTGCGCCCTGAAGCTATTGGCCGCTGCTTGTCGCAGTGTCGCTTTCTAGCATGGCTGGCAGACTCCTAGCTACTGGATGTCATCCGGTCCGGTCTCGCGGGAATCGCCGTAGGCGTGTCGTCGGCCTTAACCGGTTGAGCCGGACGGGTGATGGGGTTGTTCTGGTGCTTCCACTGCTATGCGGTCAACGATCATTCACACGGCCCTTGTGTGGTGTGCGGTGAGCTGGTCGAGCCTCCGACCGGCCTGTCCTGGGTGGACAGCCTCATCTGGACGCTAGGCCACCCTGACGGAGACCGGGCAGTCCTGGCGGCCCGAACGCTCGGCAGGCTGAAGGCGCGGCAGAGCGTTCCTGCACTGCGGGCGGTGGTTGACGCGGGAGCTGATGTCTACTTGCGCGCCGAGGCTCTGCGCAGCTTGCTCGTGATCGCGGGGCCCGAGCCGCTGGGAACGTGGCTCGAACAGCTCAGCCGGGAAGGACCGCTGGCCGTGCGCGACATCGCCCGGGAGGCGCTTGACGGAATGGGCCGCGCGACGTAACTGCGGCCGGGCCATTCGGCTGGCAGTGGTGCACGCCGGCATCCGCTGCATCCACCCCGACCCGGTCAGCGGTCTGCCAGCTGGTGGGCGCAAACCCCGAACAGACGCAGGTCAGCCGCAATGTCGGCCTGACGCGCGAAGGCCGCGACATCTCCGCAGGCCAGTGACCGCCAGCACATGACGTCGGCCGGCGCGATTGCCTGCACGATGGCGGGAGCCAGGGCGCAGACAGGCCCGTTCTCGACCTCATGGCGCAGCCGGGCCACGTCGCGTTCTGCGGAGCCTGCTGTCGCTGACTGGAGCTGCTCGAGCCGGACCGACAGCTCCCCGATGAGGTATTGCTGAGTCATCTGCCCGCCACCCAGACCGAGCTGCCATATACGTCGCCCGCCGCGGGCCGCGCGCTGGGGCCTCCCGCGCCGCCTCGCCATGGCCCCGCCGCCAGCCGCGCTGGGCAGGCGAGCACGACTGGCCGAGATTCAGAGCATGGTGTCGGACGGGCCAAGCCGGAGTTGTAGCCCGTGAGCCACTGAGTCGGCATGACGGTGACCCCCCAGTCCAGAGCGCAGGACCCATCGGCCACCAGGCAGCACGGCCGGCGCGAGAAATCGCGCGGCCCCGGCGGGATCCACCGCCGAGTGGGTTAGCCACCGGTGCCAGGATAAGACACGGGCACCTTACGTGTCCGCGCCAGCACCGGTCTGCCGCTTACGCCGGTAGTTGTTGCCGTGGCAGCGGAGCATGCGGGGTCTAGCTTTGGTTGCAGGCGGGCCGGGAAGCCCGGTCGGCGGACGAACTGGATGAGTGTCTGCCCGCCGGGTTCCGGATGAGCGGTTGTGTTGTTATTACCCGCGGCGCGCTGCAACCGGGTCCGCCATTCTGCGTGAATCGGCCCGGGTGCCCAGGCTGCCGCCATCGGATCCCGGCCATGGCGGGCGGCTGGCATGCCGGGCGAGAGCCGGGTGGTGGCCGGGGTCAGCGGCTCGCCGGGCAGCCTCGCGGCGCTGCGGTACGCGGAGTACCTTGTCCTCGCGCACGGCGCCGCGCTGGTGCCGGTGCTTGCCTGGGAGCTGCCCGGTGGTGACCGGGCGGCGCGGGTTCAGCCAGCCGCCGGGCTGAACCAAGCCTGGTGCGGATGGCCTGCCAGCCGCCGGACGATGCCCTGGCAGCGGTGCGGGGCGGATCCCGGCCCGAGCCAGGTGTGCAGCCGCAGGCGGAGCGAGGGCCGTCGGGCTGGGTTCTGGTGAGCATCGCCGATCATCCCGGTGATGTGCCCGTGATCGGCGCTGGGCACGGCGGCCCGGTCCCGGCGCGCGTCGCGCTGCCGGGTTGTCCGCAACTGCGTGGCCAGGGCACGCTGCCCGGTGGTAGTCGTCCCGCCGCCGCCGCAGCTGGCTCTCGAGCTCGGCCGCCCCTGGACTGCAGCTCGGCCGCCGTGGACTGCGTGGCGGCTGCGGCACCGGACGCTTACGCCCGCGCAGGTCTTGGCTGCTCACCGGCCGCCCGGCCGATGATCAGCAGGCCGGGCCGTATCTGATGGCGCCGCCGGCAGCGGCGGCAAACTAGAATTGGCGCAGGTGAGCCCGGAAGCCTGGTCGGCGCGATATTTCCGTACGGCCGGAGCCTGCAGGCACCGCGGCAAGAGCACCGGCCAGGACGACACGCAGATCCCCCCGCACAGCGCCCGGTACGGCGACCCCTGCTGGCGGTGGCCGGGCCAACCGCGATCAGGATGCTCCGAAGGGTGCTGTCATCACACCTGGCGGGCGGCCGAGCTATGCGCCGCGGGACCTGTGGGCGCTGCCGCGGCGTCCGGGTGGCCCGCACAGGGGCAGTGCGAGCCGGAAATCCGGGCGCAGATGACTGGCTCGCTCGTCAGCCGTCGGTCGTCATCACCAGCGCCGGTCATTTGCCTGGTTTCGGCGAGAGCCCGAAACGGCTCCGTTCCCTCGCGAGCAGCTAACCTTCCGTTCGCCGGTGATCGCGTGCCCTGAGCGCTTCGGCGATGCCCCAGAGCAAGGCCGACCCTGCGCGTCTCCCGTCCGTCGGACCAGGCAAGATAAGAGGCCATCTGAGGCTGAGCGGCTGGCCTTTCCGGACGTCGCCCCCGGCTATCTCGCGTGCGATAGCCGCCTGTCGCAGGCGCCGTTGACGGCGGGGTCGGGCGGCCCGTAGAGGCTCGCGCGAGTGTCGGGGTCGGGCAGCCCGTAGATGCCTGCGCGACTGTCGGGGTCGGGCGGCCCATAGATGCCTGCGCGAGTGTCGGGGTCGGGCAGGCCGTAAAGGCTCGCCTGAGCTGCGGGGTCGGGCGGCCCTAGGACGCCGCTATCGGCATTGCGATCGCACGGCCCGAAGACACCCGTTGTCTCGGTGGGATCTGCGTATGAGCGGTGAGCTAACTGTGCCATGCGTGCCTCAATTCGCTGCCCTTCCCAGGCATGACCGGGAGCGCAACTCGGCAGCGCAGGCGCGTTCAGAGACGCTAAGAACCGCACGAGCCGACCTTGCCCCTTTGAATAGGAGGAGCCATTAGCCGAATCGGCGGTTCCAGGCGAGCTCCATCGCCCAGCTGAATAGTACAGCCTTGAACAGGCTGTCCGAAAGACAGATGTAGTACCCTCAGCCGCCGGAGCACCCGGCGGCTGTTCCGCGAAGCCCCCAGCCCCGGCGTTCGTTCCTGGTGGATGAGATTGGCCGGCTGGACAGGGGTTCGCCGCTGGTCCGCGATCTTCGCGCGATGCTGAGCCGCCCCGGGCAGTCGGATGCGCCGCATAGGGCCAACTCCGTGGCGCAGCACTGGCGCGGGCGGGCCCATGGGGGGTTGGGGCCCGCCCGCGCCGTGACCGCCGATCGGCTACTTGACCGGCGGCGGCCCGAACGGGAGGACCTTGCGGCCGAACGTGGACTCGATGATGTCACCGGCGGCGTGGTACCAGGCCAGCACCGCGAAGACGAGCACCACCCAGCCGCCGGCCTTGGTCACGTTGGCGGCGTTGTTCCAGGCGCCGATGGAGAGCAGGACCAGGCCGACGAAGATCAGCCAGATGATCGTAGTGAGCACCAGGTCGGTGCGCAGTGAGGCGATGGCCAGGTAGAACGTGATCACCGCGAATACGGCCAGGAACAGGCCGGTGGCCGAGGAGAGCTGCGCGGCGGGCACGCTGGTCGCGTAGAGCGTGTCGAACGCGCCGAGTATCACCCAGAACGGACCGTAGGTGCCGAACACCGCGCCGGCGAACAGGTTGCCGCGCGAGAACTCCATGATTGCCACGATGATCTGCACGAGGCCGCCGAAGAAGAAAGCCGCAGGCAGCACGATGGGGATTCCGGCCGAGTTCAATATGCCGGTCTGGTACATGCCGATCATGAAGGAGGTGGTGGCGAACGCGGTCACCGCCCAGGGGGCCGGGTTGGCCATTACGGCCCGAGCAGGCTGCGGGGCCACGGCAGCCTCGGCATGCTCTCCTGCAACATCTGATGTCGTCATTTGGCCATCACTCCTGTTCTATTTTCGGCTGGCCAGGGTGGCCGGCACGTCTGCGGCGAACAAGGCTGGTGCGGTGTGCGGGTCCGCATGGACGCGCAGCGCGCCCTCCTGCACGCTGCCGGGAATCCCCGCCAGCGTGCAGGAGGGCGGGTTGCCGCGGCGGCCAGTCCCGGCGTCGGCGGGCGCATGGTCGTGGCCGGTCATAACCGGCTGGCCGGTGAGCAGCGGGATGCGGGTCGGCCTGGGCGGCGGCCTCGACAGAGCACGCCGGCAGGGCGCAAGCCCGGCGGGTTGCCGCATGTCCGGGCCGTCTTTCATCGAGGCGCGCGGCACTGGACAGCAGGACCGGGGGGTGACGATAGCGGCCGTGCCCAGATCACGGTCGAACATGGGGCATGCAGCCTCCTGTCCTGCGCTGGACAGGGACCGTTGGCGGCGACCGCGATTTAACGGCGAGCCCCTCCGCCGTCTGCGCTTCTGATCATAAATCCGGCTTCGCGTCCAGGTAAAGCATGCATCCCTGGGACTCCCCTGGCGGGCGTGCCAGGCCTGGCGCTGCCGGCACAGCAGGCCGGCCGATCCGGCCGGCTCGGGCGGAACTCCGGCCGCATCCTGGCAGGGTCGGATGCTCCACCGGCAGGATGGTGCCATGACGCATCCCGCTGTGAAGGCGCTGACCATCCGGCAGCCCTGGGCCTGGGCAGTTGTCTACGCCGGAAAGGACGTCGAGAACCGCCGCTGGCAGTCCTCCTACCGGGGGCCGCTGCTGATCCACGCGGCGAAGGAGGACGACCCGGCTGGTGCGGCGAGGGTCCTTTGGACGATGGCCGACCCGGGCGCGTTCGGGCAGCCGAGGGCTGCGTTCAGGGCCCGCGGCGCGATCATCGGCCTGGCGTACCTCGCCGATATCCTCACCGACTCGGTGAGCCGCTGGGCGCAGCCGCATCGATTCCACTGGATCCTTGAGTTTCCCGCACCCGTAGACCCGCCAGTGCCGTGCTCTGGGATGCCGCGCCTGTGGACACCCCCGCGGGCCGCCGCCGAGGCGGTGGCCGACTTGCTCTGATCGCAGCACGCTTCTGCTACGCCGGGCAGCTCGGTTCCAGGTCTGCGCCAGGCCTGCCGCCGTGCAGGGGAGGAGTGCGCTGGGCGCCAGCAGGGCGCCCTTGCGGCGTGCCGGGAGGCTTGGCGCGCGGCTCACCAAGGCAACCGGTTTCACCGGCTGCCGAGTTTGCCGGGCGGGGCGGGACGGTGTGCGGCCCGGCTCTCCACCGGCGCATGAACGGTGACCGGCCGCCGGCGGGCCGGCGTGTGATGCCCTGAGCTTGCAGCAGCCCGAGCATCGTCTGCGCGGGGTGGCCGGTCAGGAGCTCGATGTGCCGTACGCCGAGCCCGCAGGTGACATACAGTTCCTCGGCCAGTTCTCCGCTCACCGGTACGGGGACCGGGAACCGCTGCCAGATGGGGCCGCCGGCGGGCCGGCTGGGGATGTTGTGACGGGCCAGCGCCTGCCGCACCAGCGGGTCGGCGTACAGAGCCTCCACCAGCTCGATCTCACCCGGACCGTCGCCGGGCTCCGGCCCGCCGACCCGGACGGGCAGGCCCTCGTCGTGCGCGGCGCGCAGCACGATCTGCCCGGACACGCCAAGCAGCCTGCCGGTCTCCGCGGCGGACAGCCCGGCGCTGACATACAGCCGCATCAGCTGGTCCGCGGGCACCGTCACGCGGTCCTCCCGGTTGAGCCGTCCCTTCGTGCGCATCCGGACGCCCCGCGCGTGCAGCCGGTCGCGCACCGTGCGCTGCGAGATCCCGGTCACCGCAGCGATCTCCCTGGAGGTCAGGCCACACTCGCAGTACATGCGCTCCATAGCCTCGTCCAGCGCCGCCCGGTCCTGGTCAACCAGCCTGCGCCTGCCCGCGCCCCTGGGCTTGACCGGAACGCCGGTCCTGGCCAGCATCCGGCCGACCCGCTGCCGGTCCATCCCGGTCACAGCGCCGATCCGGTAGGTCGACAGGCCCTCGCACAGATACAGGTGGCTGACCAGGTCTTGGAGGTCGGTGCCGGCGGGCGGCCCGCCCGAGCTCAGGACGACCGGCGTGGTCCCGTGCGGGCAGCCAGCATCGCGGTTCGGGGTCACGCCGCCAGCCTCCTGCCCTGAAAGCAGGGACCGTTGGCGGCTGATCCGCGAGTCTGACGGCGAGCCCCTCCGCCGGATGCATTGAGCGTAACTGAACTGGCGGTTTCTGCCTATAAGCACTATCGCAGGACGGGCCGGCAGCCTCGCGTTCTTAGTTCCCTGCCATCGTCCCGGCCGCCGGTCCGGGCTGATGTGCGCAAGGTTATGAGCGGCGGGCCGCTGGCACTCGTGGCCCCGGCGTCGCCCGCGAGGGAAGTTGCATCGGCTAAACAGCGGGGCGCGCGACTGCGGGCAGCAGCTCTGGCAAGACCGCGCAGGGGACAGTGCGAGTCAGGACCTGGCACGCCCGAGCAGCACAGAGAGCCTGGTGCGCAGGACCTCTTCGGCGCGGCTGTAGGCGCTCGTTCCGACCCAGAGACGGTATGAAGGCTCTCCCCGGCGCTCTGCGCGCGGGCGCGACCGGCCCGGGCGGCCTGTCACGGGGGCGGCGTGCGCGGGTACGCCTGCTGCTCGCAGCTCGGCGAGCAGCGGGGTAACGATACGGGCATCGATGTCCGCAACAGGGGCCCACCCGGCGTCGCTCAAGCCGTTGCCGGTGCCGCGAGAAGGCAGCCACCACAGGCGCCCGAATCGTTCTGGCTGGTGGAGTGGGTTTGACGCCGATGCCGACATTCTCGTGTCCTCGTGCGCTCGCACTTTCACGGAACAGGAGCCGTCGGCCCGCTGGCAATCGGGCGTAAGCCGCCCCGGCGGGCTCCACCGCCGCGCGGCCCGCAAGCCGCACCTACCAGTGTAGGTGGCACCTGGGGTTGCCGGGGGCTCCGCGCACTCCGCCGACTGAAGCGCGGACGGCCGCGCGGGCGGCACGGTGGTAGTCGGCCGGACCGGAACGCCCGCCACAGCACCAAGACCTCGTCGTCACTGACCCTGGCCATGACCGCCCTCGCCGCGCTGCTCGCGGATGCAGGGAATGTCGGCGGCGGCTGCCGCGGCTCGGGGGCCCTGCACGCGGGTCAGCAAGTCTGGCAACCGGGCTGCCACCTGCCGGTTAACGAACGAGTGGCCCGCCGTATCCCCAGCCGGCATCCCGCTGATCGGCGTTCCGGCTCGCCAGGCGGCATGTACCCGCACACGCTCGGACTCCAGCAGTCCGCCCCAGATGCCGTGCTGGCCGCCCGTTGCCCACTGCCGCATTGACATTTCGAGGCATGCGAGGCGCACCGGGCATTGGTTGCACGCGGCGATCGCCTGGGCCGCCTGGACGCGAGCGCGCTGCCCCCGGGCGACTGGATACCAGGCATCCGGATCTATCCCCGGGCCGCTGCACCTCGCCAGCGGGCTCGTCACAAGGTCTGTCAGCTGGCGATCAGTGAGTACTGCCGGGTCATGATGCAGGCCGTCGACGGGGCCGGCCGGACCGGCGGGCCGGGCGGAACGGCAGTCGGGGAACTCGCAGGCGGTCCGGCGGGCAGCGCTCACGGTCACATCACCTTCGCAGGCATCGGCTTCTGCGCACAGAAGCCATTAGCCACGGTGGCGATTCGGGCTGTGCCCTGCCGGGAGCTTCATCCGGCGCGACAAGCCTAGCGCGGTCCGCGCCGTCAGCAGCGGCACAACCCGCCCGGATCAGTAACTGCCCAGCCGCCAACCGGGCCAGGTAGCCCAGCCTGGTGTTCGCGGGGCTTCGTGTCGGCGCTTAGGAGCGCGATGTCGTGAGCCGGACATCGCGGATTCCTGGAGCGGCTTCGCGGTGGCCAGGTCTGCCGATGGCGCGCGTGCCGTTCCCCTGTCATGACCGTGGGCATTGTCACCGGATCGCGCCGGTCTCATCGAACGTACAGCGACATGCAGCGGGAGTTGCTGCTCACCCGGTCCTGGCTAGTTTCAGCGGCCACGCCGAGCGTTCTCCTCGACCCATTCCCTGAAACCTGGATGCATTCGCATCCCGTTCATCTGGTCAAGCGTGAACCATCCCGTGGCGTAAGCCTCGCTGGCCGCATAGGCGGCAAACGGCCTGGACACATCCGCGCGCACGATGTGGAATTGCCAGCCGCCGCAGTCCTGCAAGTAAACCCCGGTGACACGGTAGGGCGGCAGCGGCCAGATCTCCTCAGTCGCCTCGCGCCGGGCCGCTGCCTCTACTGACTCGCCGTCATGGATGGCACCGCCCGGGATGCCCCAGGTGCCGGCTTCGTCAACCCGCTGCGACCGCTCGGCCATCAGATATACCGGCTCGCCCTGTTCCGGCAGATGACGCAGCAGCAAGCCGGCACCGCCGTTGGCTCCCCAGTGAAGGTGGCCGCGGCTGCACAGTGCCCAGCGGTCCGGGCCGGCTGCGACGGCCGGCAGTCCGGTGGCACCCGCTGGTGCGAAGGGACTGCCTGGCTGAGGCGCTCCAGGTTGTTCGCAGGCCGCTTGGCGCGATTGATGGTCCTGCTGGCGGCAATCACTGCGGCGCGACTCCGCCCGCGTGTTCTCAGCTATCCCGCGCGCGCTGGCCGGCCTCACCTGGCCCAGTTCCTTCAGCCAGGGCCGCGCATCCGGGCCTTCGATGGCGATCAGGCTGAGCAGGGCCTCTGCCCGCAGGGAAATGTCCGATCCCGTGTCGACCGCGGCACGCAGCGCAGCGATGCTCTGCGGCGCGTTGAGCCGGCCGAGTGCCCGAGCGGCCAGGATCGCCAGCTTCGGATCTGGATAGCCGAGGGCCCAGATCAGGCTGTCCGTCGTGGACAGCCCGGACGGCTTCTCGACTGGCTGGCCGCAGACAGCGCAGGGGCCCAGCGAGTGATCGTTGGCGGCGTAGCAGTGGAAGCAGCAGAACACGGCTGCCACCACCTCAGCTGACCGCCGCGCGGGCAGCGCGGCGCGGAAGAGTCTCATCGTGACGACCAGGTAGCGCCGCTGCCGGCGCGCTCAGCAGCAGGACCGGCACCAGGCACGCGCGCGCGGCCCGGTCCGCCACACGGCCGAGCATTCTCTTGCGGCGTCCACCACTTCCGTGCCGTCCCAGGGCCAGGAGGTCAAACTCGTGCTCCTCGGCGTAGCTAGCCACGACGTTGCCAGGGCTGTCGCCACCGGAATACACGACCTCGACGCTGGTCCGGGCCAGGCTAGTCGGCCGGGTGCCGTCCGCAAGCTCGCGGAGGATCGCTTCTGCTAGCGCGCGCCGCGCTGCGCCGTCACCGCGTGCGCGGTTGCGTTCGGGGGGCAGCGCCTGCGGGAGCACGCACAAAACCACCAGCTGGCCGCCGTCGCCGGCGCCATCGGCGATTCGCGCAGCTACACGCACCGCCTCGGCCGCGTCAGCCGAGCCGTCAAAGCCCACCAGGACACGACTGAATGTACCGACAGCCCTCACCCGCGTTCGCCTCCAAGTCCCGGACACATACCGGAATCAGGTAGAGGCCATCAGCGAGTTCGCAGTCGTGGCGAGCCTCATCGCCTTTCTCCATTATTGCCAGACAGTCAGGGCGCGCCAAGAACCGGAGCACTTGCCGTGTCTCCGAACCGTGCGGGTGGCAGAACCTCGCCCAGGCCGCTGGTGCGTTTCTCGCCCTATCCGTGCCGGCATCCGCGCCGGAGTCGGTAGCAGGTAGGATCTTTGCAGGCGATGAGGCCCGCCTGGAAACCGCCGCGATGGCTAACGGCTTCTACCGTGTATCGGACCGGTGGAGGCGGCTGGTGGGTTCTGATCAGCGTGTTCCGGACTCCCGTGCCCTGGCAGACGGCGGCACTCCGGCCGGCGCGACACTCATGCGGGCTGGCGTGCCCGGCTTTGAGAGCATCCTGTCCGAGCGACC
>Ga0335074_10016437_pt1 | contig 10421 bp, 8 predicted proteins | sample Lox_Sample_23_FD_206715 | JGI IMG/M metagenome (GOLD analysis project Ga0335074, IMG submission 206715) | Soil microbial communities from Loxahatchee National Wildlife Refuge, Florida, United States - Lox_Sample_2.3 | ecosystem: Environmental > Terrestrial > Soil > Wetlands | place: USA: Florida...
GCGGCGACAAATTCGCCATTGTCGGCAGCAACCGTCCGCGGCTCTACTGGGCTATGTGCGCGGGCCAGGCGCTCGGTGCGGTGCCGGTGCCGGTCTATGCCGACGCCGTGGCTGATGAAATGGCGTTCGTGCTGGCGCACGCCGAAGTTACGTTTGCCGTGGTGGAGGACCAAGAGCAGATCGACAAGATCATCGCGGTTTCGGATCGGCTGCCCCGGCTCGGCCAGGTTATTTATGACGAGCCGCGTGGACTGAAGGATTATGACCACGCCCGCTTGATGGCGTTTGCCGACGTGCAAAGCATCGGCCGCAAAAAGCTCATCAGCGACGCCGATTGCGAGCAGCGATGGCAAGACTTCGTGGCCGAAGGCAAGGGCAGCGATCTCAGTGTCATCCTCTACACCTCGGGGACGACCGGAAATCCCAAGGGCGTGATGCTCAGCTACGAAAATGCGATCGTCTCCTCGCGCAATGGCAACGCTTTCGACGACCTCGGTCCGGATGACGACGTGATCGCTTACCTGCCGATGGCGTGGGTCGGCGATCACATTCTTTCCTATGCGCAATCCTATGTCGGGGGTTTCTGCGTCAATTGTCCGGAAACGCTCGACACCGTAGTTGAGGACCGGCGCGAGATCGGCACGACCTACGCGTTAGCACCGCCGCGGGTTTACGAGAATAACCTCACGCTCACTATGGTGCGGATGGCGGATGCCGGCGCGGTCAAGCGCAAGTTGTTCGACTTCTTCATCAAGGTGGCCCGGCGCTGGGGCGAAAAAATCCTCAATCGCGAGAAGGTGCCGTTGCACGCTCGTCTGCTCTACGGTGTCGGCGACCTCTTGGTTTACGGACCGCTCAAGAACCGGTTCGGAATCTCGCGCCTGCGGGTCGCCTATACTGCCGGTGAATCGATCGGCCCGGAAATCTTCCGTTTCTGGCGCGCCATAGGCCTTAATCTGAAGCAACTCTACGGCCAGACCGAAGCCTCAGTCTATGTCACCGCGCAGCCGGACGGCGAGATCGACGCTGAAACCGTCGGCCGGCCCTCGCCCGACGTCGAGGTGAAGATTTCCGACGGCGGCGAGGTACTGTATCGCTCTCCCGGCGTGTTCATCGGCTATTACAAAGACCCGGATAAAACCGCCGAGGTGCGCACGCCGGACGGCTGGGTGCACAGCGGAGACGCGGGGTTTTTCGACACCAAGACCGGCCACCTGAAGATCATCGATCGCGCCAAGGATGTCGGTCGCCTCAACGACGGCACGTTGTTTGCGCCGAAATACATCGAGAACAAGCTAAAGTACTATCCGAACATCCGCGAGGCGGTGGCGGTCGGCGCCGATCGCGATTTTGTTTGCGCCATGATCAATATCGACTTGACGGCGGTCGGCAGCTGGGCCGAGCGCAACAATGTTGCCTACGCCTCCTACCAAGAGCTCGCCGCCGATCCGCGTGTTTACGACATGATCGCGCAGCACGTCGACGAGGTGAACCGGTCGCTCGCGGACGAAGAGGTGATGGCCGGCGCGCAAATCCGGCGCTTTTTGATCCTGCACAAGGAGCTCGATCCGGACGACGGCGAACTGACTCGGACGCAAAAGCTGCGCCGCCGGCATATTGTCGAGCGCTATGCCGCTCTGATCAGAGCATTCTACGAAGGCGCGACAACAGCGGAAATCTCGACTGAGGTTACCTTTGAGGACGGGCACAAGGGCACGATGACGGCGCGGCTGGCGATCCGCGATATGCAACCCTATGCGGCGCCGGCAGCTGGAATGGAGCGCGCCGCGTGAGGGCGCCGTCGGCGCAGGATGTCGGCGCTGGCGAGGCTCTGCTCGCGGTCGAGGATGTTTCACTTTCGTTTGGCGGCGTGCGCGCTCTGACCGGCGTCTCGTTCGATATCCGCAAGGGCGAGATTCGCGCCATCATCGGGCCAAACGGCGCCGGCAAGACGTCCATGCTCAACGTCATCAACGGCTTCTACCAGCCGCAATCGGGCCGCATCACGTTCCGGGGCGAAGTGCGCAGATCGATGCGGCCGCACCAAGCCGCCAGCGGCGGCATCGCACGCACGTTTCAGAACTTGGCGCTGTTTCGCGGCATGACCACGCTCGACAACATCATGGCCGGGCGCTCGCTCAAAATGAAGCGCGGCTTCTTCTGGCAGCTGATCCGCTACGGCCCGGCGATGGCCGAAGAAGTCGAGCACCGGCGCCGGGTCGAGGAGATCATCGATTTTCTCGAAATTGCCGCGATCCGCAAAATCCAGGTCGGGCGCCTGCCTTATGGCCTGCAAAAGCGCGTCGAACTCGGTCGCGCGCTCGCCATGGAGCCGGACTTGCTGTTGCTTGACGAGCCGATGGCCGGCATGAACCTCGAGGAGAAGGAGGACATGTCGCGCTTCATCATCGACGTTAATCAGCAGTACGGCACGACCATCGCTTTGATCGAGCACGATATGGGCGTGGTAATGGATTTGTCCGATCGCGTGGTGGTGCTCGATTACGGCCGCAAGATAGCCGACGCCGTGCCCGACGACGTCAAGCGCGACAAGGACGTGATCCGCGCCTATCTCGGCGAGCCGCAAGGCAACGGCGCGGCGGGGTAGGGCGCGGATGGATTTGCTCTACCAAATCTTCGTTTCGCCGTTCGCGCAAATGGTCGCGGCGCCGGATCTGCTGGTGCAGACGCTGTGGGACGGCCTTGTCTCCGGCGTGCTTTATGCCCTGATCGCGCTCGGCTTCGTCTTGATCTTCAAGGCCTCCGGCGTGTTTAATTTTGCGCAAGGAATCATGGTCGTGTTCGCCGCGCTGACGCTGGTGGGCCTGCATCAACACGGCGTGCCGGCGTTTCTCGCGCTCGGCCTCACCGTCGCAGTCATGTTCCTGCTGGCGTTAGGGGTCGAGCGGCTGATCCTGCGGCCGCTCGTCAACCAGTCGGACTTCATCCTGTTCATGGCCACGTTCGGGCTGACCTATTTCCTCATCGGGCTTGGCGAACTGGTGTTCGGCGGCAACCCCAAGGTAATGATCACGAGCGATCTTTGGCTGCCGAGCGGCGCCGTCCAATACAAAGGGTTGGGCGGCTTCGTATCGTTTCAGAAGATCGACATCGCCGCCGTGATCATCACCTCGATCATGGTTGCGGCGCTCGCGGTATTCTTTCAGCGGACGCGGATCGGGCGGGCGCTGCGCGCGGTAGCCGACAGTCATCAGGCGGCATTGTCGGTCGGCATCTCGCTCGAACAGATCTGGGTGATCGTATGGTTCGCCGCCGGCATCGTCGCGCTGACTACCGGCATCATGTGGGGCGCCCGTTCGGAGGTTGATTTCTCGCTGCAGATCGTCGCGCTTCGGGCGCTTCCGGTGCTGATCCTCGGCGGGCTCACCTCGATCCCCGGCGCCATCGTCGGCGGGCTGATCATCGGGGTCGGCGAGAAGCTCGCCGAATTCTATTGGGGACCGCTGGTCGGCGGCGGCACCGAGTCCTGGTTCGCTTACGTGATCGCGCTGGCTTTCCTGGTGTTTCGGCCGCAGGGCTTGTTCGGCGAAAAGATCATTGAACGGATTTGACGATGCTTTATCGCGAGGTTGGGCAATACAAGACGAACTACGCCGCCGACATGGCGGTATTCCCGATCCTGCAGGACCGCATCGGTGTGGCGGTCATTCTATTGATTGCGTTCGTCCTCATCCCGCTTTTCGGCAACGACTTTCTGCTCAATTCGGTAATGATTCCGTTTCTCATCTTTGCGCTCGCTGCGATCGGGCTCAACCTGCTCACCGGCTATTGCGGGCTGCTCTCGCTCGGCACCGGCGCGTTCATGGGGGTTGGCGCCTATGCCTGCTTGAAGCTGACTACGATTTTTCCGCACGTAAACATCGTCGTCTGGGTTGTCGCGTCGGGATTTTTCTCCGCCGCCGTCGGTGCGCTGTTCGGCCTGCCATCGCTGCGCATCAAGGGCTTCTATCTCGCGGTGGCGACTTTAGCGGCGCAGTTCTTTCTCGAGTGGTGCTTCATCCGCATTCCCTGGCTCTACAACAACAGCGGTTCGGGAACGATTGAAGTTCCCTTGCGCACGCTCATGGGAGTGGCGGTCACCGGGCCGACGGCGACGTCGCTGACACGCTATTTCGTCGTGTTGAGCATTGTCGTAGCGATGACCTGGGTCGCCTCGAACCTGGTGCACGGCCGCATCGGCCGCATGTGGATGTCGGTGCGCGACATGGATCTTGCCGCCGAGCTGATCGGCATCAGGCTGCTTCCCACCAAGCTGCTCGCCTTCGCAGTGTCCTCGTTCTACTGCGGGGTTGCCGGCGCGATGCTGGTGTTTCTTTGGTACGGCGGTGCCGAACCGGACGTCTTCAACATCGACCAGAGCTTTATTTCGTTGTTCATGGTGATCATCGGCGGACTCGGAACCCTGATCGGGTCGTTTTTCGGCGCCGCGCTCATCTACATATTGCCGATCGTGCTGCGCACCATACCGCAAGCGTTGGGATTGCCGCTTTATCCGGCAACCGTCGAGCAACTGCGATTCGTGATCATCGGGGCGCTGATTATTGTGTTTTTGGTGCTTGAGCCCAATGGGTTGGCGCGGCTCTGGCAGATCGGTAAACAGAAGTTGAGGGTGTGGCCATTTCCATATTGATGGTGCACACTCCGCCATAATTCCCGCTCCGGCAGATGAGCCGACCGGGATGCCCTGGTTCCCGCTGACGAGAGCGAGGGCTAGATCAACGCGCCGGCAGCAAGCCGACGCCAACACAAGGGAGAAACGGCCATGCGTTTGAAGCAGCTCGCTTTGGGCTTGGCGATCATTACGGCGGCGCCGGCCGCCGTCGCCACGGCACAGGCAGCGGACGGCATTTTTATTCCGCTGTTCACCTACCGGACCGGCCCGTTTGCCGGCTCGGGCATTCCCGTCGCCAACGGCCTGCACGATTACTTCACGATGCTCAACGAGCGTGACGGCGGCATTGGCGGCGAAAAGCTCATCGTCGAGGAGTGTGAGACCGGCTACAACACCCAAAGGGGTGTGCAATGCTACGACTCGGTGAAAAGCAAAAACCCGGTCGTCATCACTCCATATTCAACCGGAATCACCGAGCAGCTGATTCCCAAGGCGGCCGTCGATAAGATCCCGATCTTATCGATGGCTTATGGCCTCTCCGCCTCGGCCGACGGCAACTTGTTCCCATGGATCTTCAATCCGCCCGACACCTATTGGGACGGCGCATCGGCCTTCATAAGGCACGTCGCCGACGTCGAAGGCGGTTTCGGTAAGCTCAAAGGCAAGACCATCGGCCTCGTCTATCTCGACGTGCCCTATGGCAAGGAGCCGATTCCGCTGCTGCAAGCTCTGGCCAAGGACTACGGCTACACGCTTAAGCTCTATCCGGTTCCGGTGTCGCAGATGCAGAGCCAAACCTCGCTCTGGCTCGACGTGCGCCGCGACCGGCCGAACTGGATTTATATTCAGGGCTGGGGCGCCATGAACCCGACCGCGATCACCGAAGCGGCCAAAAACGGCTTCCCGATGGATCACCTGATCGGCGTGTGGTGGTCGGGCGGCGACCAGGATGCGCGTCCGGCGGGCGCGGCGGCCAAGGGCTATTCGTCGCTCGACATCAACGCGGTCGGCTCGAACTTTCCGGCAATTCAGGACATCCTCAAATACGTCGTTGACAAGGGTAAGAGCCAGATCACCTCGAAGGATCAAGTCGGCGAGAACTTCTATGACCGCGCAGTGATGAACGCCGTCCTCATCGAAGAGGGCATTCGCACGGCGCAGAAATTGACCGGCAAGAAACAAATCGACGGCGCCGACATGCGTCGTGGTCTGGAGACGCTCAATATCACCGACGCGCGCTGGAAAGAGCTGGGCCTGCCTGGCTTTGCAGCACCGATCCATCTGACCTGCTCCGACCACAACGGGCACAACGACGTCTTTCTCGTTAAGTGGGACGGGACGAAGTGGACGAGGGTGCCCGGTTTAATCGCGCCGATCCACGACAAGGTCCAGCCGCTGATCGACGGCGCCGCCGAGGCGTACGTGAAAGCCAACGCCGGCTGGCCGAAGCGCACCGAAGCCTGCGACAAGTCATCGTAAGGCGTTTAGCGCGTTGCCGCTCGTTCTCGCGAAGGCGGGAATCCAGAAAGACCTGGGTCCCCGCTTTGCGGGGACGAGTCGAGTGAGGTTTATCGAACGAATAGGGAGGCGTCGATGACCGAAGTCACGCCGCTTCGATCCGCGGCGGTCGTGGTGCCGGCTGCAGCGCCAATTGCAGCGCCGGCGCCGGCGCCAATTCTCTCACTCAACAATGTCGAAGTCGTCTACGACCGCGTCATTCTCGTACTCAAGGGCGTGTCGCTCGCGGTGCCGGCGGGCGGTATCGTGGCGTTGCTGGGCGCCAACGGCGCCGGCAAGACGACAACGCTCAAAGCGATCTCCAACCTTCTGCATTCCGAGCGCGGCGAAGTCACCAAGGGCACGATAGTGTTCGACGGCGCCGAGGTGCAGGCGTTGTCGCCGAACGAAGTGGTGCGGCGCGGCTGCATCCAGGTGATGCAGGGCCGCTACTGCTTCGGCCATCTCAGCATCGAGGAAAACCTGCTCACCGGCGCCTTTACCCGCCGCGACGGCTCCGCAGCGATCCGCGCCGATCTCGACAAGGTCTATGCTTATTTCCCGCGGCTCGGCGAACGTCGACAAGCGATGGCGGGCTATACATCGGGCGGCGAGCAACAGATGTGTGCCATCGGCCGCGCCCTAATGTCGCACCCGAAGATGATCCTGCTCGACGAGCCGTCGATGGGGCTGGCGCCGCAGATCGTAGAAGAGATTTTCGCCATCATGAAGATGCTCAACGACAGTGAAGGCGTTTCCTTCCTGTTGGCCGAGCAGAATGCAAATCTGGCGCTCAGATATTCCGGCTATGGCTATGTACTCGAGAACGGACGCGTCGTGCTGGACGGCGCGGCGACGGCGCTCGCCGAGAACGAGGACGTCAAGGAATTCTACCTCGGCGTCGCCGAAGGCAAACGCAAATCGTTCCGCGAAGGCAAACACTACAAGCGGCGCAAGCGCTGGCTAGCCTGAGTCTCAATCGTCATTGCAAGCCAACGGGCAGTTGCGAGGTTGCTCGCGGGACGCCATGGCCAAAAGTGGCCAACCCAATGACGAGCTCCGCGAAGCAATCCAGTTCTGCGGCACCGTTTCGATTGCTCGTCGCCAACGCCCATCTCAATGACGAAGATTAACGTTCGCGCGCCTGAAGGCTCACCGCGGGCGGCGGCGCGATGTCCGTCGGCACGAAAAAATCTTGCGCCAGCGGTTGCGTTGGATCGACGCGATATTGGTCGAAGTCGGCGACGCCATTTTCCGCCAAAAAATTATCGTCGATGAGAAAGCGCCCGGTGAATTCGCGCGCCGGCTTGCAGAATACCATGTAAGCCGCCTCGGCCATGATGTCCGGCTTGCGCGCCTGCCGCATCACCGCGTCGCCGCCGAGCAGGTTCCTAACCGCGGCCGTGGCGATAACCGTGCGCGGCCACAGCGCGTTGACGGCAATGCCCTTGCCGCGCAGTTCGCCGGCAAGCCCGAGCACGACCATGCTCATGCCGAACTTCGCCATGCTGTAGGCGGTGTGCGCGGCGAACCACTTCTCCTTCATGTCGAGCGGCGGCGAGATCATCAGGATGTGGGGATTTACAGCTTTTTCCAGATGCGCAATCGCCCATTTCGAGACGACAAACGTGCCGCGCGCGTTGATCTGGTGCATGAGGTCAAACCGCTTCATGTCGGTTGCGACCGTCGGCGTCAGCGAAATCGCGCTCGCATTGTTGACTACAATGTCGATGCCGCCGAAACGCGCCGCCGTCTGGTCGAGCGCGTCCTTAACCATCGCTTCGTCGCGCACGTCAACAACGAGCGGCAGGGCGTTACCGCCGGCGCTCTCGATGGCGTCGGCCGCGGTGTAGATGGTGCCGGAAAGCTTTGGATGCGGTTCGGCGGTCTTGGCGGCGATCGCCACATTGGCGCCGTCGCGGGCGGCGCGAAGTCCGATCGCCAGGCCGATGCCGCGCGAAGCGCCGGTGATAAACAGGGTTTTGCCTTTCAGCGACATAACCGACCTCACTTTTTGCGGGCGAGGAACGCCTGGAACGCCGCGCGCGCCTCGTCGGATTGCAAAAGATCCTTGAAATGTCGCGATTCAAGCTCGAGCCGTTTAATGATCTCGTCGATTTGGCCGCGCATCAGGCCGCGGGTCACCGCCAGCGCCTTCGGCGGCAGCGCCGCGATCTCTCGCGCCGCGTTGAGCGCTGCGGCGTCGACTTCGGCGGCGTCGACCACCGTATTGACGATCCCAGCTTCTTTGGCTTCGGCGGCGGACAGCGGGCGGCCCATCGCCAGCAGCGAGAACGCGCGCGCATAGCCCATGCGCATCGGCGCGAGCAGCGTCGAAGCTGCTTCCGGCAGCAGCCCAAGCTTCAAGAACGGCGTTGAAAAAGTCGCGTCGGCGCCGGCGACGACATGGTCGCAATGCAGCAGCATGGTAGTGCCGATGCCGATCGCGACGCCGCTGACCGCTGCGACCTTGGGCGTTTGGTTGCGCGCGATCTCCTCGATGAAGCTGAGCGCGCGCAAATCGGAACCGCCCTGAGCCGCTTGGAGAAAATCGGCGATGTCGTTGCCGGCGCAGAATGCGCCTTGCGCGCCCGCCAGCATCACGCAACGGATCGAGTCGCTGGCATCGGCTTCACGCAGCGCGCGCGTCATATCGCCATACATCGCCTGCGTGAGCGCGTTCTTTTTTTCCGGGCGGTTCATGCGGACGGTGCGCACGCCGCTATCGTCCGTCACGATCACAGACTCGTTCATCTTCCCTCCCTCTGCGACTCCGCGTGTCGCCGAACGCGGCGGCGGGCGGCAACTCAGCTCGCGGCCTTGTCGTGGCGAATGAGTTTCCCGATCGCCCGAAACTCCCCGCCGGCCGCCGCCCGCGCCTGCGCTTCGATGGCCCGATAGAGGTCGACAATCCGTTCGCCGACCGGCGTAACCACCGCGCCGCCGCCGCGGGGGCCGCCCGTTTCGGCGCGTACCGCGGGCTCGCGCAATGTTTGATTGATGTCTTCGACCAGAAGCCAGGCGCGCCGGTAGGACATGCCGATGGAGCGGGCGGCCGCCGAGATCGACCCGGTCGAGCGGATCGCTTCCAAAAGCGCGATCTTGCCCGGGCCGATGCGGGCGCCGGACGCCAGATCGATGCGGATGGAGAGATGTGTTCCGGCCATGCCGCGTGCTTCCCAGAAGGCGCCGAAAGCAGTCACCCCGATCGGCTTGCTTCGTCAAGGGGCATGTTCGTTGGCATCAGGCGGCGTATCATCGATACAGCAACCCGTCAAAAGCAAAGGGCATGACGAATTTGTCATCCATGCCCTTTGCGTTATGTGGTTCTTCCGCGATCAGTCGTTACATCAGCGCAGCCGCCTTCTCCAGCGCGATGAACAGGCCGATAAAGAACGGAATGCCGACCGCGAGCCACGCGATAAGAACGCCGGCACCGAAGCCGCCGCGGGCGGCGGTCTCGACATTGCCGGCAATGCGGTCCTCGCGCTGCAGCGCGCGTTCGCCTGCAAGCTCTTCTTCCGTCATCAGGTGCTTCGGCGCGACCGGCTTGATCAAAAGGTTGCAGATCAAGCCGACGAACAACAGGCCCGCCATGACATAGAGGGTGACGTCGTAGACCAGATTATGCGGCACGCCGTGATCGAGTTCGAACTGCCGCAGACTGGCAATGATCGCGGGGCCGATGACGCCGGCGGCAGCCCACGCGGTGATCAGCCTGCCGTGGATAGCGCCGACCATTTGCGTGCCGAAAATGTCGGCGAGATACGCCGGCACCGTTGCAAAGCCGCCGCCATACATGGTCAGAATAATACAGATCGACGCCACGAACAGCCCCGGCAGACCGAGGTGTCCCCATCTCGGCAACAAACAATAGAGAATGATGCCCAGAATGAAGAACGTATAGTAGGTGTTCTTGCGTCCAAGCTTGTCCGACAGCGACGCCCAGAAGATGCGGCCGATACTGTTGAACAGACTGATCAGGCCCACCAGCCCGGCTGCTGCGGCTACGATCGCCGCCTTCTGCGCCGTCGTGATGGTTGAGATCGATTCAACGCCGAGCAGCTTGGCGCCAAACACGTCCTGCAACATCGGGCTTGCCATGGAGATCACGGCGATTCCCGCGGTGACGTTCGTGAACAGCACGCCCCAGATCAGCCAGAACTGCGGGATTCCCCACACTCGGTTGAGGTGCACATGGTGCGGTGTGATCATGGCGTTGCTTTGCTGGGCAACCGGCGGGGTCCACCCGGTTGGCCGCCATCCGGTCGGCGCGATGCGGAAGCCGAAC
>Ga0335074_10016439_pt1 | contig 10421 bp, 3 predicted proteins | sample Lox_Sample_23_FD_206715 | JGI IMG/M metagenome (GOLD analysis project Ga0335074, IMG submission 206715) | Soil microbial communities from Loxahatchee National Wildlife Refuge, Florida, United States - Lox_Sample_2.3 | ecosystem: Environmental > Terrestrial > Soil > Wetlands | place: USA: Florida...
ATTCACGAACTGGTACTCGCCTTGGGGCGGCCACGAGATGTCGCCCTGGCACCTGCTAGGAGCGCGCTTCGCCGAACGCCGGTACCGGAGGCGCTATGGCCGACCGCCCAAGCACACCGTCGGTGAGAACCTGTTCCGCCAGCATGTCGGCCCGACCCTGCGCCTGCTGCGAGCTCGACGCGACGTCACGCTGGTCGAGGCCTTGCCGCGGTACTACCCCTGGTGGTGCAAGGCGGTCGTCAGGGTTCCGCTGGTGCGCGAGTTCGCGACCTGGAACGTGCTGCTGATCCTGCGGCGCACCACGTGACGGGTGCCGGGCCGGAGCGCGTTCGCGCTCACTGGCAAGCGTTCGAGCTGAGCCGATCGGGGCGGGCCGGATCCATCAACCTGGCGGCGGCGATGCCGCTGCTTCGGACAGCCAGGCCGGACACTGCGACGGTGGGCGGGAGCCGACGTTTCTTGCGTGACCGCTGGTGGTTCCTGATCGTCTTCGTGGTCGCGCTCACCATCTTCGGTGCCACCGACGTCGGCCGGACCATCTTTGACACCAACCTAGAGGTTGACCTCAACGCCGGGCAGTTTCTTGCCCGGCTGTGGTCGCTATGGGATCCCCTGGAGTGGTTTGGCGGCCTGCAGAACCAGTACATCGGCTACGCGTTCCCGATGGCACCGTTCTTTGCGATCGCGCAGCTGCTGCACATACCAGTCTGGCTTACCGAGCGACTCTGGCTCGCGACCCTGATTGCCGTCGGGTTCACCGGCATGGTGAAGCTAGCGCGCGCTCTCAGGATCGGCAGCGAGCCGTCCAGGCTCCTGGCCGGGACAATCTTCGTCCTGTGGCCGACCTTCACGATCGTGATCGGATCGACCTCGGCGGCTGCTCTGCCCGGCTTGGTCGTGCCGTGGGCTGTCCTGCCGCTCATCCCGGCGGCGGCGGGGCGGACCAGCACCGGCCGGGCTGCTGCCCGCTCTGGCCTGGCCGTCGCGGCCATGGGGGGCGTCAACGCGGTGTCGACGCTGGCAGTCCTCGTACTCCCGGCCCTCTATATCGTGACCCACGCGCGCGGCCGCCAGCGCGTCCGCCTCAGCATTGCCTGGTGCGCCGCCGTAATCGCGGCTACCGCCTGGTGGGCGATCCCGCTGCTGCTGCAGAGCCGGTACTCGTTTAACTTCCTGCCGTACATTGAGCAAGCCACTACGACGACCAGAACCATGTCCGCGGCAGCGTCGCTCCGCGGCACCGGCACCTGGACCGCGTATCTCGATCTGGACGGCGTGCCCTGGCTGTCCGCGGGCTGGAGCATGGTCAATTCGTCGGCAGCCATTCTGGCATCCGCGCTGGCAGCCGGAACAGGACTAGCAGGCCTGGCCCGCCGGGATATGCCCGAGCGGCGCTGGCTCTGCACCTGCACCGGACTCACGGTTGCGGTAGCGCTAGCCGGTTACTACGGTCCGCTCGGTGGCCCGTTCCACGCGACGATCGACAACCTCCTCGACGGGGCCCTGGCGCCGTTCCGCAGTACATACAAGCTCGAGCCGGTGGTGGCGGTCGCCCTTGCGCTCGGCTGCGCCCATGTGATGGACCGCTGCTGGCGAGCGCGGCTGCGGACCAGCCGATCCACGTACGTCACCGGCGCCACTATCACCGCTCCCCTCGTTGCCCTCACCCTGGCAGGCCTGGCGCTGCCGCAGCTGACTGGCCAGGTTCTCCAGCCCGGCTCGTTCACGGCACTGCCCGGCTACTGGCGTCAGGCCGCTGATTTCCTGGCGGCACACTCGCCCAGCGAAACCGCGCTCGTCGTCCCCGCCGACGCGCACGGGCAGTTCACCTGGGGCGACACCATCGATGACCCGCTGGAGACGCTCGCGACCTCGCCGTGGGTCGAACGGGGGCTGGTCCCGTACGGGGGGGCTGGTTCGCAGGAGCTCTTGCAGACTGCCGAGCAGGCCGTGGAGTCGGGCCAGCAGGTAACCGGACTGGCAGCGTACCTGGCGAGGGCCGGGATCAGGTACGTGGTTGTGCGCAACGACGTTAGTCCGCAGTCCGCTGGCTACACGCCGCCGCAGGATGCCAACCAGACACTGACCGAATCCGGCTTCCGCCGGGTAGCGGCGTTCGGGCCGCAGGTGGCTGCCGCACCCAACTACCCCAACCTCGCAGGACTGCCAGCTGGCTTCGCGCAAAGCTACCCGAGCGTCGAGATCTTCGAGGCGGCGAACCCTCACCTCCGGGCCACCAGCCCGGTAGCCGCGCTGCCGGTAAGCAGGACCGTCCTGGTCAGCGGGGGACCAGACGCTCTCCTGCAGCTCGAGGGCCAGGGCGTGCTCGGCAGCAAGCCGGCGGTGATAGCTGGCGACACGCTCCCTGCGACACCCGCACTGTGGGCTGACACCGACGGGCAGCCGCGGGCCGCCAACAACTTCGGGGCAACCAGCAACTTCCAGTCGTTCACCTACACCGCCAACGAGGTCAATCCGCCTGACGACCCGCTCGGCGGAGGAGGCAGTCCGCCCAGCCAGCTGCTGCCCGTTGCCGCAGCGGGCCATCAGACGGTGGCCGTGCTCGCCGGTGCCGCGAGCGTCACTGCCTCGTCGGCCGGCACCTGGCTGGCTGAGTTGCCGCAGTATGCCCCGGCCAATGCCTTTGACGGCAACCCGGCGACCGCCTGGACGGAGGCCAGCCCGTCGACTCCGGTCGGGCAATGGATTCAGATCAACTTCGGCCGGAGTATCGATCTCCCGCCCCGGATCGGTATCCAGCTGCTTGATGACGTGCCGACCCGGTCCATCGCTAACCAGCTTCGCGTGACGACGGCAGCCGGTAGCGCGACGACGAGCACTGCGGCGACCGGGAAGGTCCAGCGGATCCGCGTCCCGCCAGGCCCATCCCGATGGCTCCGGATCACCATTACCGGAGCCAGCAACGTCGTACCTGGCAATCCGGGCACTGGAATCAGCGACGTCCTGATCCCTGGTGTCCGGGTGACCACGTACCTGAAAGCAGCCAGTGATGCTGCCGGCCGTGAAGCTGCGGCGGACTCCTACTCCTTCAGCCAGCAGCCGCCCTCGCCGTATCTTCAGAGTGGCCAGTCCCGGCCTGCGGATCTCAACCGCATTTTCACCACGCCGGCTAAGTCCCGCCTTACTGCCTCGATTTCGGCCCGGCCCGATCCGGGGCCGGCACTGAACTCACTGATCGCGAGCCTGACACCGGCCAACCGGTCTGACTTCCGGGTGAGCGCCAGCTCGACCTGGGAATCTTTGCCTGAGCTGGGCCCCGACAACCTCTTCGAGCCGACCAGCGGCAAGCCGTGGCTAGCAGCGGCGACCGACCCGCAACCGCAGCTTGAGATCAGCTGGCACGGCCTCCGGACCATCAGGGAGATCGTGCTCAAGTCGGTTGTCGGTGCGGCTGCGGCACCCACGGGCGTACTGGTCGGCAGTCCGGCCGGGCACCGGCTAAGCAGTGTAGGCCTTGGCGGCGTGGTAGGGCTCAGCCCTCCGCTGCGCACTGACAAGCTCGACATCATCTTCTCGGCGGTGTCCTCGAGCGCGGCCGGCAATACCGCTGCCGGCCAGCCTGCGCAGCTGCCGACGGGGCTCGCCGCAGTGCAAATTCCCGGCCTGGCCGGCTTGCATCTGGCGGCACCGTCACCCTCTGCGACTTTCCGGCTGGGATGCGGCGAAGGCCCGGCAATCTCGGTCGACGGTCGGCGGTATCGGACTTCAGTGACCGGATCCGTCGCTGACCTGCTGGAGCTCAATCCGGTCCGGTTGCACTTGTGCACGCCAGGCGGCTTGCTGACGTTGCGGGCCGGACGGCAACTGCTGTCGGCCGCCTCGTCAGCGGACTTCACCATCACTAGCTTGAGCCTGGCCAGCAAGACGAGTGCAGCAGCCGCCAACCTGAGCGAGCCGGTTTCACCCGCCGACAGCAGCAGGAAGCTGCAGGTCTTGTCATGGCAGGCGGACAACCGGGAGCTGCGGATCGGGCCAGGTCCGCGCTCTTATGTAGAGATCCACGAGAACGCGAACCCAGGCTGGATAGCAACCCTGAACGGCCGGAAGCTGGTGCCGGTAACACTCGACGGCTGGCAGCAGGCATTCATCGCGCCGGCCGGCTCGGGCGGCACCATCACGCTGACATTCACGCCAGACGGCGTCTACCATGCCGGAATCGTCGCGTCCGCCATCGCGCTGGCGATCCTGGCCGTCCTGGCTGCCGGGTGGGGATGGTCGCGGCGCCGGCGGGAACGGACTCGGCGCCGGAGCGAGCGCCGGGGGCCGCCGGGGCCTGGCCATCTCGACATGGGACTACCAGGCATCCCGGCGCTGGTCCTACGGCCTGCATCTGCGCCGTCGTCAACCGCAGCGAGCGCCGCTGATAACCCTCGCGTGCAACTGGCGATGGGAAGCAGCCCGGACTCCCCCCCGATGCGCAGCGCGATGCCTAAAGCCCCTGGTGCCCACAGGCGCACCGCAGCTCCGGGCCGGGCGGCGGGCGCTCGTCCTGGCCGCCAGTGGCTCATCCTGCTGCCGCTCGCGGCCGTCATCTTCACGGTGGGCGGCCCGATCGTGATTGCGGTGCCGGCGCTTGCGCTCGCAGGCCGGTGGTCGGCGCGCATGCTGTCCGCTGTTGCCATCGCAGCAATGCTGACGGCAGGGCTCATCGCGGCTACCGCTACGTCGCCGACCACACTCGGCGACGGTTCATTCAGCGCCGCCGCCCAGGCAGCGGCGCTCATCGCGCTCACTGCTGCCCTCATGCCCGGTCAGAGCAGCTCTCTTCGCGGGCAGCCAGCCGCCAGCGAACGCGGCCGCCGGAGGCAGGCTCTTGCCGGCGCGACGCCGGGCGGGCCATCCGAGCCGCTGGACCGGCGGCGGTTCAGCACTACCGATGAAATGCTCTGCTATTTCGACACCACAGCGGAGCCGGTCAACGTACATCTAGAAGTGCGCGTCCCCGGACAGCTAGATATGCAAGCGTTCCGCATCGCCGCAGCCACCGCGATCACGGCAAATCCCAGAGCTGCAAGCAGGCGGGCTCAGGGCAGCGCGGTGCGCGCTCGTTACCTGTGGGAACTGCCGAGGCGGCTCGACACGAACCCTGTAACCTTCACTACCTTCACCGATGACGGGGAGCTAGCCCGGCAGCGCGAGGCCTTCATCGAGCGGTCTCCGTCGATCGATGAGTCCCCGCCCGTTCGGCTGCTTGTCGCGAGCGGGCCCGACGCCGACTACGTCATCCTCAATGCTCATCACGCAGCGCTCGACGGGCACTCGTGCCTGGAACTGCTGCGTGAGATCGGGCGGCACTATCGTGGCGTTCCGGCCGATGGCGCCCCGCAAGAGGACCGCCTGCGAAGACCCGCAGGTGCTGACCTGGGCAACATAAGCCTGTCCGCGGCAAAGCCGGGTCTGGCGCGCCTGCGCCGCGCCTGGCGCCCTGCCCGCATCGCTGCTCAGCGCGGCACTGAGCGCGGTTATGGCTTGCACCTGATGCTGCTGCCTGGCGTGCCGGTCGTCCGCGGGTTCGCCACCGGCGACCGGGCCACTCTGAACGAGGCGCTAATCACCTCGCTCATCGCGACCGTCGGGCGATGGAATACCTGGCATGGCCGGCCCGCCCGCCTCGTCCGGGTCACCGTCCCGGTCAATGACCGGAAAAAAGACGACCTGAGGTCGGCTGGAAACCACTCCCGGCTGGTGACCATCGCCGCGCTCGCACCACAGCCAACCGATGAGCTCATGCCGCTGCTGCTGGACGTAGCCCGGCAGGCACGGCGGGCCCGGCAGAAGCCAGGTCCTCAGCTCGGTGCCAGCCTCCGGGGCCTAGCGGCCATCTGGTGCCCGGCATCCGCGAAACGCTGGCTGGTCCGGGCAGCGTTGCGCACCGCCGGGCCACTGGTCTGCGACACGGTGATGCTGACCAATCTCGGCAACGTCACGGATCCGCCGGACTTCGGTATGGCCGGCGCCACCACTATGGCCTTCTCCGCGCAAGCGCAGATGCCACGCGGCCTGTGTATCGGCGTGATCACGGCAAGCAGCAGGCTCCAGATCGCCTTCCGGTACAACCGCGCGCTCCTCGACCAGGCAGCTGCGGAGTCGTTCGCGGACCTGTTCGCCGCCGCACTCGGCGAGATAACCCACATGACGGGCACGGATGAGCTGAGGGAGTGACCTTGGTGGCGCTAGACCAGGCATTGCTGAAGATTCTCGTCTGCCCCGTTGACAAGGGCGGACTGCTCTATTTCGAGGAAGAGATGGCGCTGTACAACCCGCGGCTGCGCCGTCGCTATCCGATCACCGACGGTGTCCCGGTTTTGCTGGCGCAGCACGCGGAGACCGTTAGCGCCGAAGAGCACTCGCGCCTGCTGCAGCGAGCCCGCAGTGGCCAGGCGGTCAAGACGGCTGGCTGACCCGGCAGGCTCAGCCCGGGGTGGCCGTGGTGAGGTTCCCGGCCTCGGCGTCGCCGACGCAGATGCCGCCCGCCTTCGGCATCGTGACGGTGACCTTGGTGGCGCTGCCGCTGACGGAGAAGTAGGCGCTGTTCAGTCCCTTTTGCGGGGTCAGCGAGAGCGTGGTGCTGCCGTACCTGATCGTCACCGGTCCACCGGGGTGCGGTCCGCTCAGGTAGCCGATCCGGAGGATGCCGGTAATAGGCGCTGACGGCCTGGGAAAGCGCAGGGTGGCGACGCCATCTCGGACGGAAGCGCAGTGCTTGCGGGCGGGCGCAGATGCGTCCACACCGTCCACATTGGCCGTGCGCAGGACGCCGTAGATGTCGAACATCCTCAAGCGGTCGATCGTACCGTCGAAATGTGTTTCCCAGCGCACGTGCTTCATCGTCGTCTGGCTCTCGAACGGGGCCAGCGCCCGCGACTGGTTGGCATAGCTGCCGTAGAAGATGTTCCACTCGACGATCTGTGGCATTGGCCGATCTACGATCACTGTGTCTTGCTGCACGTCCGCGAGTTGCGACTTGACCCGTGCCAGGTAAACGCCTCCGACGTAGTTGTAGAGTGCCGTGGCTTTCTCGTAGCGATTGACAGACCAGAGCGAGCCCAGCAGCACGGCCGCCGTCAGCACCACGCCGGTGACCTGCCAGGCAGGACGTGCGAAGGAGTCGGTCCCGGGCCGCGCTCGCTCGGTCTCGGGCGCCCGTCCTTCGTGGCGGACGACGGGCCAGAAAGCAAGGCCTACGCACAAGGCGGCCACCGGAGCCGCGTCGGCGACGTAGCGAGTGTCGAGGCCCAGTAGCTGGCTGAGTTGTGCCGTTGCCAGGCGGCCAAGGAGCAGCGGCACAATGTCGGCCAGGACCACCCAGATGGCAAGGGTCGCCCAGGCGCGCCATGCCCGGCCGCGGACGACGATGCTGAGCACGATGATCGCACCGGTGGCGAAGAGCGACAGCCATACCCGCGACGATGATGGGTCCGAGTAGGCGACAGCGGCGTTTGTCCATTGAGTCCACCCCCATGGCCCGCCCAGCAAGCCAGGCAGCAGCGACTCCCGGATCAGGCTCCAGGAGAACGTCACCGTCGTGGCCAGCGCCGGTGACTTCGGCTTCACGGTTGAGTGCTGCAGCGCGGGCAGAAGCACGGCCAGGTAGGCGGCGACGATGAGGGCGTAGAGAGCCCAGGCCCGCCAGTACCGGAGGAGGCTGGCCCGAATCGATGTCATGATCCGGGCGTCGATCAGGAACCCAGCCGTCACGGCGAACAGCAATACCGGGATAACCATCGCCTTCTCAAAGAAGGCCAGCCCCACTACAAGCCAGAAGGCGGCCGCGACCGCGTGCCGGTACCGGCCAGTGCGCACGTAGTGGACCTGCGACGTGACAGCGAGAAAGATCGTGATCTGCAACGGCAGCGACTCGATGGCCGAGGTCCACCAGCTGTCATCAGGAAACGTCAGCGGCGTAACCAGGAACAGCGTCAGCGGGATCAGCACGGCCAGCCGGTTGCCGAAGAGAGTCAGGAGCATCCGCAGGCATGCCAGGCTCGCGATCGCGATCAGCAGGAGCGTCATCCAGGTCGCGGCGGCCCAGTTGTAGGGCGCCGCATTTGCGAGGACCCACACCAGGAACAGCACTCCCGGGTGCAGGTGACCGGAACCGACGTAACCCAGGTACTTCCAGGTCAGGCCGTATTGCAGGGCGAGCTCGGTGAAGTGGAAGTCGTCCTGCCGGAAGTAGAAGTGGTGCAGGAACTTCGACTTCCAGATCAGATCGATCAGGATCAGGCCCAGCCCGATCAGGACGACCTGATGACGTTTCAGCCAGTCTGTGGCCTGCGGCCAGCCGATCTCCTCCCCTTCGCCGTCGTCGTGCAGGCGGGCGCGAGCCGGGAGCACAGGGTCTGGCTGGCGGGGACCGGCGTGGCGACCGGGAGTGGCCTGCCGGCGGTAGTAAGGATTCGTATCGCTCACGATGCTGACCTACTTACGAGCGCGGGCACGCCAGTACCCGGCAGCGGAACGAAGTAGCCTGCCACCGCCTTCTCGAAACAGAAAGTCCCGGCTGGCAGGTTAGCGTGTAGCGTGACCTGCGGTGAGCTGCCGCTCACCGACAGGTAGGCGTGGTACGCATTCGGCGCGACGGTTATCTTGCCCACGCTGCCTGCATACCTCACGGTCACGGTGGCTCCGGCGGCCGCCGCGGTGGCCAGGTAATCGATGCGCAGCACCCGCACGAAGGGGCCCAGGCCGATCCGAAGCGGCAATCGCACCACCAGCCGAGATTTATGTGGCGACAAGCAGTCTGCGAACTCGGACGGCGACTGGCCGGTGACACCGTCAATGGCGGCCGCGTACAGGCGCCCATCCGGCCCGAACATCTTGAGGCCGCCGATGTTCCCGGTCGGCTGCGAGACCCAGTCGAGATGCTTCTCCCGGCCGGACAGCGGGCCGAGCACGACCGACGTGTCGGCGTGCGAGCCGAATGCGCCGATCATCACAGTGCCCGGGACCTGCCTGTCGAGAATGACCGTCCCGCCTGGCTGCTGGGCCAGCGCCGCGCGGGCGTCGGTGATGTAGGTCCGGGTCGGGTCGGCGGTGTGCGTCATGTACTGCGACACGGTCCACACCGAGCCGATGGCAACGACTACCGTCAGTGCGACGGCGGCGCGTTTCCACTGTGTCGACGTGAAGAACTCACGCCGTGGCGCCGGGCTCTGCTCCTGGGCAGCCGACGGCCCGGCGAGCGGCCAGAAGATCAGCGCTACGACCACCGCTAGCACGGCGGCGGCGTCGTCGACATATCGCGTCTGGGTGGCGAGCACCGCGGCGTAGCCGGGGAAGAGGTCCAGCCGCCCGATCAGGACGGGCAGGATGTCGTCGACGACGATCCAGCCGAGCAGGATCGCCCAGCCGCGCCAGGCTCGCCGCCTCGTCAGCGCGCTCGCGACCATGAGGCCAGCCACCACCACGAGCGCGGCCCATGAGGCATCGGAAGGTGCCGCAGCGTTGCCGCCGGCGGCACCCGGCGTGATGGACCAGTGCCAGGGGCCGCCGAGGAGGCCGGGCACGAAGCTGTGGAACACCAGCCCCCAGCCGAAGACGACTGCCCTGTGCACCGACGTCGGCGTAGCCGGCTGCTGGCTCGAACCGGACAGGGAGGTGAGGAACACTATCAGGTACGCCGCGAGCACGACCAGGTACAGCGCCCACGCGCGCCAGAAGCGCACCGCTGCGGTCCAGATGGCGATGACCAATGAGCGGCGCGTTACCAGGAAGCCGGCTGTGACTGCAAACAGGAGGAGCGGGATGACCGCTGATTTCTCAAAGAAGAAGAGCCCGAAGCCCAGCCATGCCGCGGCTGCGATGGCGTGGCGGGACCGCCCTGTCCAGACGTATCGGACGTGCGCGTCCAGCGACATGAACAGCGCTATCTGCAGCGGGATCTCCTCGACGCCCGCGATCCACCAGCTGTAGGCCTGGAATGGCAGCGGGGACAGCACGTACAGCGCTAGCGGGATGAGCAGCGCGGGGCGGTTACCGAGCAGCGTGCGCAGCAGTCGCCAGGCCGCCATGCTCGATCCAGCGATCAGCACCAGCTCGATCCCGGCGCCGGCAGCCCAGCTATAGAGCGCGTGCCGGCTGAGCACCCAGGAGATCAGGTAGACGCCAGGGAAAAGGTGCCCGGAATGGAAGGTCGTCAGCAGCTTCCAGGTCAGCCCGCTCTTCAGGGCCTCGTCGATGACGTCGAAGTCATCCTGGCGGAAATAGAAATGGCTGAGGAAAGCGCCCTTCCAGATCAGGCTCGCGAGGATCAGGCCAAGGGCGGCGAGGGTGACCTGGTGCCGCCGAGCCTGCTCGGCGAGCTGTGACCAGTCCCGCGGTGGTTCCTCGGCACCGGGCCGCTCTTCGACGGACAGGCGGTCGGCCGACGGCCAACTCAGTGGCCGCTCAAAGTCGCC
>Ga0335074_10016440_pt1 | contig 10421 bp, 8 predicted proteins | sample Lox_Sample_23_FD_206715 | JGI IMG/M metagenome (GOLD analysis project Ga0335074, IMG submission 206715) | Soil microbial communities from Loxahatchee National Wildlife Refuge, Florida, United States - Lox_Sample_2.3 | ecosystem: Environmental > Terrestrial > Soil > Wetlands | place: USA: Florida...
GAGTCGGCCGCAGGCCGACCACACCCGGCTTGAGCCGTATCCACGAAGCCACCGGCTTTAGCCGGTGGAGCAGTTCACCCTCAGCCAAAGACGACGTCATGGCGGCGGTGACCCTGTGGAACGACGCAGATCCTGCCAAGAGCATCTCGAGTTGTGCCGACGACGCAACGGTAATTGACGATTTTCCGCCCTTCGAATGGCGCGGGGCCGGCGCGTGCGCAAACTGGTCCAAGGCTTTCGACGGCTTCGCACAGCAAAATGGGATCACCGATCCCGTCGGCACGCTCGGCAAGCCGAAGCGAGTCGAGGTCAACGGAGACCGTGCGTACGTCGTCGTGCCGGCAACCTTCGGCTACACGATGAAGGGTAATCCGGTAAAGCTGACGGCGATCGCCACCTTCTCGCTGCACAAGACCGGTTCGGGATGGAAGATTACTTCCTGGTCGTGGGCGACGACGAACATTAGCTAGTCGAGCATCGGAGGGGCGCCTGGCCCGGCCGCGCGCAGGCAGGGGCGCCAGCCGCGGCCGGCCGAGCTGAAGGCCCGAGTTAACCTGGACAGGAAAGTCCGGGGAGCGGGAAGCATGCGCCTTAAGGCGACGAGGCAATGCTGAGTGCCGCTGTCGCCGGCAGCAATTTGGGGGGGTCGCGTACTTTTCATGTCAAAACTGTCGCCTTCAAAAATTCCAAGCTGAAAGATCAAGAGCTTGTATTCGGCAGAATAGCCGGCTATTGCGTGCTAGGGAGGGTCGCGACCAGTTCATGAACTCAATGTTGCGTTCCTAAATGGCGCGCTGCAGCGTTGGAAGCGGCACTTTTGGTAAGAAAAGTACGCCTACCCCATATTAGAATCCGGCCGCCTTTGGCTCTCGGACATCTTCACGATGAACGATCCCTCGGAGCTGAAGCACGGAGTATCTCAGGCCGGCGAACTGCTGAGGGCCAGGGCGGCAAGTGGGCCGCCCGAGACAAAGCGATTCGCGAGAGACTTCACTGACTACTATGAACGGACCGTGGCGGACACCGCCCACTACTTCGTGTGCTCCTTCAGCTCGGACGGCGATGACCTTGGACAGTGGCGAGCCTATGTGTCGACTTCACATTTCCATGTCCAAAATTCCAACAAACATTGGCCGTCGATTCGTAAAACCTTATGAATCGAGCGACTTGCTGATTTCGTCCCCGCAGACGAGGACACGGATTATTGGCGGGATGAACTGCGAGGACACGGATTGTTGAAATGTGCGGCCCTGGTCGGTCCGCGCACTTGACGCGAGTTGGGAACCATAAATTGGCTTCCGCATCCTGGACATACAAGATTTTCGGAGGCCTTTGACGAGGCCGATGAATCGGTCGGAATGGAGAAAGAAATGTGAAGTCGACAACAGTTTTGACACGAAAAGTGCGCGACCCCCGAATCGGTCGGAATGGACAAAGAAATGTGAAGTCGACAATCGAGAACTGTGACGCGGAGATCCACCTCGCCAATGGCAACCCCCCATGCCAACGACTGATGACGATTCCGGGGATCGGCCCCAAAGTCGCGACGGCGCTATTCGCTGCAGTCGGAAACGCTGCGCACTTCGGCAAGGCTCGAGACTTGGCCGCGTGGATCGGACTGGTCCCACGGCAGGACACCACCGGCGGCAAACCCAAACTCCTTGGAATCGGGGTCGTGGCAATCTCCACTTGCGATGCCTGCTTATCCACGGTGATCTACACCGCGTATGTAAAGAGGACGGGCGCGTTCGGACCCCATAGTGGCCAGGTCGGATTCCGCCGAACCCACAACAGGCCGGATAGATTACTGAGACTTGTCAAAACGATGCGGCTAGAGATTGCGGCACGCGGGCCCTAAGTTGAGAATCACCAGAAAGATGCTGCGACATTGACCTGCCGTTTGTCGGCCCTTATCCCCGTGGACGCTTACCTGCGGCAAGTCGAGTGCGGAGTTCTGACGCCCGTGCTTATTGATCCTCCAACTCGGTGAGCAGCCCGACCAGCCGCATGTCATCGAGATACTTATGGATGAAAGCCTCATTGATCTGCGGCACCTCGGGGCCGGCTGCCAACACGCGCACAGCGGCTACGAAAGTGTCGTTGCGCACCGTGGCCCGGTGTGCCGCATGCGGTTGGGCCACATAGCCCAGGATCGCGAGTGCCGAGTGCTGGCGCTGGTCATCCGGAAGTTGCCGCAATCGATCGGCAAAGCGGCGCAGCCAATCGGCGTGATCCCCGATCCGTTGGATCGCATACCCTGCCGATGCTACCCAGTCCGTGATCGTATCGAGCGAGATGCCGTCATCGAGGTGCCCGGAGATCGTGTTGAAGGTTCGAAATCCCCTCCAAGGGCTCGCGCCGAGCTGCTGAATGGTGGCGGCCAAGAAGTCGACCGGCATACCGTCGTAATGAGTCCTGGCCCGGCTGCCGTCGGCTTCCGGCTCGTAGAAGGAAGCAGGCGCAATTCCGGTCACGACCACGCTGAATAGCAGGCGGGTGAACATGTCGGGCACATTGAGTTGTCCCTTGAACTGTGAATGCGCCATGATCATGTCCGGGCGGTAGATGGTAATCGGCAGGCTGAAATGCTCACTGGCTTCGCGCAGCAGCACTTCGCTCGCCCATTTGCTGGCGCAGTATCCTGCGGCGTAGCCGTCGCCGAGCGGGATTTCCGGCGCTCTCTCGCGCACATCGGCCTCCTCGGGTGCCGAAATCAGTCCATGATGTATCTGCGGAACCCCGAAGGTCGAAACATATTCGAAACGCTTCTGCCGCCCGGATAGTGCGAGCCTCAGCAATTCCGCCGTGCCGACGACATTGGGTTCGAACAGGTTCTGATAGGAGAGGAGATGATTCACCAGCGCGCCGGGGTGCACGATCTGATCGACTTCATCGGCAAGCCGCTGGAAAGTCGCCTCGTCGAGGCCCAGCCGGGGCTTGGCAAGATCTCCCGAGATGACTTCCAACCGATTGACTGCCAGCATGCGGAAGCGATCGGTGAGGTCCGGATCGGCGGCGCCGATGGCCGCATCGAGCCGCGCGCGTGCTCTTGGCACATCGGCGGCGCGAACGAGGCAGATGACTTTGCCTGCGGTATGCTCGAACTGTTCCATCCATTTGAGACAGAGAAACCGGCCGAGAAAGCCGGTCGCCCCGGTGAGCAGGATCGTGCGTGTATCGACCGCTGGCGCCGACGCCCTGGCGGCGGCGGCGAGGGTCGTGGGGTCGAAAAAGCGACCGAGCTCGAGGTCGGCCGCGCGCAACACTTGAGCGTTGTCGCCATGGACTGACGCGAAGCTCGCGGCGCCACCTGCCCGATCGCCCCCTGCAAGCTCATTGTCGATGAATTGGGCGAGGCGGCCTGGAGTGCCTGCCGGATCGAGAAGGATGCTGACCGGCACCGTCACGCCAAACAGATCTTCAAGCAGCAATGATAGCGACACCGCGCCGAGAGAGTCACCGCCGAGATCGTAGTAGCTCTGCGGGCTTGCCGGATCGATCGATTCAAGGCCGAGGTTCGCTTTGAGGGCACCGGCGACGCGATCGAGCGTGAGCAACCCACCGGCCTCTCTTAATAGGGCGAGCTCTTCCTGTCCTTTGCGCTCGATCTCTCGGTAGATTGCTTCGAGCGCGTCCTGATAGCGCTCGGTCAGCTTCGGACGCAGGGGCTTTCGCACTGACGACAGCAGACCGTTCTCATGCGTGAATGGCTCGAGCTCGATCAGCACGTCGCGTGGAACTTCGAACGATTTCAGCCCCGCGAAGCGGGCGCGCTCCTGAAGTTCAGCAAGTATCAACGCCCTTAATTGTTGCTTCGATGCGTGGGGCCCAAGTCGTGCCCTAGCGATCTCGGCATCGGGGACGACGACCGCGAGTAGAAACGACCGGTAGGAGCTGCCGTAAAGAAAGATCTGGCTGATGAGCGCGCTGCCGAGATAGGCTGCCTCGAGGGCGCCGAAGGCTACAAATTCGCCCTGCGATAGCTTGATTACATTGTTGCGTCTGCCGATCCAGGCGAACTGGTCAGGGCCCCGCTGTTCCATGATGTCGCCGGTATGCAGCCAGCCTTCATCATCGAAGACCGCAGCAGTTGCATCCGGCCGCTTGTAGTAGCCTTTGATGGAGAGACGCGACTTCACCAGCAGTTCACCTCGAGGGTGGGGCCGGTCTGTTGCGTAGTAACCGAGTTCGGGTGCATCGAGCAGCTTGTAGTCGACGATGATATCGTGCTGCACGCGACCGTTCCTGAGTATCGCGCCGGTGCCTGCTTCGGTGCTGGCGTAACCCTCGAAGAAAGCGATGTCGAAACATTCGCGTAGGAAGGCTTTCACTTCCGGGGCAGTGGGCGAACCGGCGACTCCTGCCGACACGAGCCGGTCGCCCAGGAATGAGTCGTGCATTTCCAGACGGACGGCGGCATCGACAGCCTCGGGATCGCCGCCGGCTACAACGCGGCGTTGGACTTCAGAGCGGTAATGCTGATAAATGATCTCGGCGATGCGCGGGAAGAAGAACATCGCTGTCGGGCGCACGATTCTGATGTCCTCGAAAAGCGTCGACATGTCACTCTTGAGCGTGAAATAGGCGGTCCCGCCTTGCGCCAGCACGGGGTACACCTGATGGCGCCCCAGGAAGTGGTTCAAGGGCGCACAGACGACCTGAATCGAAGGTTGATATGACGAGATGCCACTCCATAATTGGTTGCACATCGTTTCGTGGATCATGGCGCCCTTAGGAGTGCCAGTGCTGCCCGAGGTATACATCAGCATCATCAGTGCATTCTGGCCCTCGATCCTCCTGGGTGGAGGGGTCCACGCACCTCGTGCGCCGAGTTCGATGATTTCAGCGAAACTCGCGAGCGCAATCCGATCTCCGTCATCCCGGAGCTGGCGGCGAACATCCCCGATCCGCTTGCGCTCCGCCTCGTCGCCCACTTCGGCATCGATAACGACCAGACTGTGCACCGAGTGATGGCGCTGCGCATATCCGGCCGCAAGCTCGAGATTCTCGATCGTCGCGACGAGCGCGACCGGGTGGGTGTCGGCAAAGATCCTGTTCATGTCCGACGCAGTCAGGTTGGCCTGTAGGGGTACGGCAATGGCCTGCGCGTAGGCGCAAGCCAGGTCCACCGCGACCATTTCTGCGCTGGCGAAGGCGATGAAGGCAACGAAATCTCCCGGGCCGACGCGATGGCGGGGATGATGCTGCCAGACGCTGGCGATGGCCTCGATACGGCGGGCAAGCTCGCGAAAGGTGATGGTCGTGAACGACGGCAGGTAATGGCGGACATGATGGCCGTCCGAGTCGGGGCGAAGTTCGAAAGTGCGTGTACCCAACGCGGGGCGCTCAGCATACCCTGCTAGGGTGTTCGCGATGATTTCGCGATAGGCAATACCCACAGTCCGGACCGATCGGGTGACCGCCTCGAGCGGGACGGCCCTGGCAATCTGCGGGTCGGTCTCCGCCATCGCCCGCAGACGCCGCTGCGCCCGTTCGAAATCCGAGATGGTGGCAGCTTGCAGCGTCATGAATCGCCCCACTCGTTGAGTGAGCGCAACATCTGGCGGTACAAGCCTGGGTTCACGACGCTGCGCAGGGAATCGGCCCACTCGCCGCAGATTTCCTCGGGCGTCGGCTGCCGGCGCAGCTGGGCTATGGTCTCGGCCATGAACGCATGGAGCGGCATCGCGCGCGGATTTTGCGAATGGCCCGGCAGGAGATCTGTCTGCACACCTGGCGGAATCAGTTCGATCACTTCGACGCTCGTGTTGCGCAGCTGGCCTCGAATCGACACCGACCAGCTGTGAAGTGCCGCCTTGGTTGCGCAGTAGGTCGGCGCAAAGACCAGCGGAACAAATGCCAGAGCCGATGAGACATTCACGATCGCCGACTGCGGCTGCGCCATCAAGTGCCGCAACAACGCGGACGTCAGACGAATCGGGCCGAGCAGATTTATTGAGATGATCTCCTCTGCGATTAGCAACTCGATCTTGTCTTCACCGATCATGATGCCGGCGTTGTTGACGACCACGTTCAGCCCCGGATGATCGGCAGTCACTTGTGCGGCAAACTCGGCGATTGCCGGTCCATCGTGCATGTCCAGCCGCCTCGCAATCATACCCGGATGTGCCGCGACCACCTCGTCAAGCACGTCCTGCCGCCGCCCGACGATGATGACATTGTTACCTGCCTGATGAAATTCTCGGGCCAGCTCGCGACCGATGCCCGAGCCTCCACCCGTGATCAGGATCGTGTTGCCGCTAAGCTTCATGATCTGTCCCTCCGCGCAAGGTCGCGAGGAGATCAGAACCCTTTTTGCAATTCGCCAGCCAAGGCGGGTTTGCTATTTCTCATAGTCGCCAGAAGCAACAATCCTAGGATCGGTATCAGGATCAATCCGAGCATTGCGGCGAAGGTATGGGGATAACTGCCGAGCTTGTCGCGGCCAAAGCCCGCGATGAAGGGTCCGATGCTTCCGAGGAAGCTGAATGGCAGGCTGAGACCGGTCGCGCGCGCAAAGTTGTCGCGACCAAAGCGCTGCGCCATGATCACCGGCACCAGTGAAACGACGCCGCCCGCGGTAACAGCCATCGTCGGCAGAGTAAGGAGTGTCTCCTCGACGTTTGCCCCGCTCCCAGCCGCGGCCACGCCGAATCCGACCAGAATCACTGCCAGCAACAAGATCAGACGGTAATCGAATCGGTCCGCTAAAGCCGCAAATGCGACCATACCGAAGGCCCCGGTAACCGCTGAGACGGACACGATTTTGGCTGTGCTGGCGACGTTGCCGCCGATATCCTGCATGTACGGACCCAAATTATAAAAAACCGCATTGAAGAGGAGATTCAGGATGAACACGATCATAATCGACGTACAGATGAATGTTCGATCGGTCATGATTGCCATCGCGGAGATGCGCACCGTCGCGGGCATCTGCTTTTGCTCAGATTCTAGGGAGCGCGACAGCTTCGGTATGAGGAGCAGCACGACGGGGAGCAGCGCCATGCCAGCGATGGCAAAAATAACAAAGGCGGTCTGCCAAGAGTGGGCGGACAGCAGCTTGTTAATGACGAACGGCGATATGATTCCACCGATTGCCGCACCCATCGAGACGACACCGATGGCCAATCCCGATTTGGGCCGAAAAAGGTTCACGGCCAGAATTTGACCCATCATTTGGCTCGTCAACACGAGACCGGCCGCGAGAGGAAGCGCATACAGCAGTGTGACCTGCCACATGGCCGTGGCGCGCGCCAGCAGCAAGAACGTCAGCGAGTTCACAATCACCCCAACAGCGATGAGATTTCGAACGTTTATTTTTTCTGCCATGTAGCCGCCGAGCGGACTTAACCATCCAATGCCGAAAAGCATGCACATGGAAGTTGCCATGATCTGACTGTGCGAGGCGGAATACGTCTTAATCCATGGCACGGACCACAACGGGAATGCGAACAGCAAAATTCCCCAGATAAACATTTGAGGGAGCATCGCGGCGAACAGTATGAGCCACTTTTTTGGTGCGCTCATTGTGGAAACGGTCATAGGCGTACTCCCCTTCTTTCGGCGGCGCATTTGTTTCGGCGGGTTCGGACGACAAGCATCATTCGGCAAGAAATTCCAAGACGAGTTGATTGAAGCGTTCTCTTTTTTCGATCTGGGTCCAATGGCCGCATTGACCGAAGACGTGCAATTCCGAGCGCTCGATCAGTTCGTTGAGCTTGATGCTTGCCGCTACGGGGATGATGCGATCGTCGCGGCCATGGACGAGCAGAACCCGATGCGGGATGCGGCGGACCTGTTCGTCAGGGGTGGCCAAGCTCGTGATGTGGCGTTGGCGCGGCGCGGGAAACATTTGCGAAAAAGCTTCCTGAAACCCGGGCCGAATGCTGGCCTCGTAGCGATGCTGAATGAGGTCATCGGTAATGAGCGTCTTATCGTACGCAAACCAGTCCATGAGCCGCCGCATGTTCTGCGGCGAAGGTTCGTAACCCCAAGCGGCGTCCAAGCCGTCCGTCAGCGGGAATTCAGTGGCACACGCACCCATCAAGACAAAGCGTTCAACGAGCTCAGGATAGCGGCTGGCGAGGGCGAGCGTCACGGCGCCGCCAAACGAATTGCCGACGAAGTGGGCTTTCCCGATCCGCAGTGCATCCAGGAAGCCGAGGATGTGCGCGATCCAGAAATCCATCGTGTAGCTCGCTCCGGTCCGACGTTGCGTGTAGCCAAATCCCGCGACGTCCGGCGCCAGAGCGCGGAAACGCTGCGCCAATGACGGCAATGTGGAGCGCCAGTTCGCAAACGCCGTCACGCCGGGTCCGGACCCATGGATGAGCACAACCGGGAAACCTTCACCTGCTTCGAGATAGTTCGTCTTCAGGCCGGCCGCGAGGACTGTCTTGCCGATCTCTTCGTTCGCCATCATGAAATTCCCCCCAATCGCATCGACGTTTTATCGAACGTCTCATGCCCTCGCGCCGAGGGCGCGCGACAAGCCTCGAAGTCACCCACTACCAACGTCCCACGCTGCTGTTGTGACCTGCAATCAGCGGTAAATCCAGCCAGTAATTTATATATACCATTGAACTATTCACGGTAGCAAGTATAATGCGGTGAGCGGCGAGCCCCAAGTGAATACTTGCGCAACGCTTCTAGCGTTGAATATGAGACGAGAGCAGACAATGACAACTTGCAGCCGGCCGGCGGCAATGCGGCATGGCGCAAGCCACGTGCCACGCTGCCCGGTGTGGGCAGCTCGAGGCACTATAATCGCCATCAGCCAGGCCCGTGCGAGAGCGACATGACGTGTGCAGCAACCCTGAAGCTCACCTATGGCGGCAGTATCTACGATCGCACTCGAATGCTGTTCACGGGCGAAGTCCGGCCGACGGGCGTCGATCTCACGTGCTTTGCGCTGCCCATCGAGGAGCTTTTCTGGAGACAAGGCCGGTACGGCGACTTTGATGTCGCGGAATATTCGATGGGCGCCTATGTGGCATCCGTGGAGGATCCTGGCTACCAGTTCATTGCGCTTCCTGTCTTTCCCTCGCGTGTTTTCCGGCACTCGGCCATTTACGTCCACGCAGACGCCGGCATCTCCTCTCCGCGAGTCCTCGAGGGCAGGGCCGTCGGTACACCGGAGTGGAGCATGACGGGCTCGTTGTGGGCTCGCGGCATCCTTGGCGAGCACTATGGTGTCGATTTGACCGCCATTCGCTGGCGTACGGGCGGGCTGGACCAGGCGGGACGTCGCGAGAAATCGCGCATCGTACCTCCCGAAGCTTTCAATGTCCGTCCCTTGCCGGAGTCTCAGACGCTTGGACAGGCGCTGCTTGATCGGGAGATTGATGCGATCATATCGGCGCGGCCCCCTGCATTGTTCCTGAAAGGGCACGAAAAGATCCGCCCGTTGTTCCGCAGCTACCGCTCGGAGGAAGCGGGGTATTTCCGCGCAACGAGGATATTCCCGATCATGCACGTGGTCATCATGCGCAAGAGCCTTGTTGCCGAGCATCCATGGCTCGCCGGCAATTTGAGATCGGCGTTCGAGGCGGCCCGAAAGCCTGCAATCCATCAGTTGCTCGACTCTGCGGTCTGTACGACGAGCCTCGTCTGGGAAGCAAGCTACGCCGAAGAGGAACGAAATCTTATGGGCGATCCATTTGTCTATGGCGTCGAAGAGAATGGCGCAACTTTGTCGGCGCTGTGCCGCTACGCCCATCAACAAGGGTTTACGTCCCGCCTGCTCGAGCCACAGGACCTTTTTGCCGCGTCAACACTGACGTCGGCGCGTGTGTAATGAGCGGCGGCTCTGACAATCTGCCGATTCCAGGAGGCTGCTAAAATGATGACCATCGAGGAGAACGAGCGGCTTACGCGCGTCGGCCCTGGAACGCCGATGGGTGAACTGCTGAGGCACTATTGGATGCCAATCGCAATCTCCTCGGACTTGCGCGAGCGACCCGTGCGCCGCCGACTGCTCGGCGAAGATCTGGTCGTTTTCCGCACTGGAGACGGTCGAGTGGGAGTCGTCGAGCCGCGCTGCGCGCACCGGCGCACCGATCTCGCCATCGGCGTTTGCGAGGCCGCCGGAATTCGGTGTGGATACCATGGCTGGGCCTATGATCTGGAGGGCAAGTGCATCGAGCAACCCGCCGAGCCCAGGCTGAATCCGCGGGTTCGAATCAAAGCTTATCCCGCGCAAGAGCTCGGGGGCTTGATATTCACTTACATGGGACCGCAGCCTGCGCCGCTCCTGCCGCGCTTTGACCTGTACGTATGGGACCATGTAATTCGCGATATCGGTCATGCCATGCTGGACTTCAATTGGCTGCAGGCCATGGAGAATTCGGTCGACCCCCATCACGTGGAATGGCTGCATGGAAGGTTCATGAACTTCTGGCGAAGAACCGAAGGTACGCAGC
>Ga0335074_10016441_pt1 | contig 10420 bp, 7 predicted proteins | sample Lox_Sample_23_FD_206715 | JGI IMG/M metagenome (GOLD analysis project Ga0335074, IMG submission 206715) | Soil microbial communities from Loxahatchee National Wildlife Refuge, Florida, United States - Lox_Sample_2.3 | ecosystem: Environmental > Terrestrial > Soil > Wetlands | place: USA: Florida...
AAAAGGCGCGAATTGAGCGGGGACCCCTAGCCGGCTTGGAAGGCATTCTGATCCGGGAAAAGGATGCGCTGCGCGTGGTCGTTTCCGTGGAGCTGTTGAGCCGCGCAGTGGCGGTGCAAATCGACCGCGCCATGATTCGCGCGGTCGAAGGTGCCGAGGACGCCCGCATGGCCCATGTGTATCTTACCGGGCGGTAAGAGCGCCGGTCGCGGGCGAAGCCAGGCACTGGTTGGTGTGGGGCGATGATGAATAAACCTCAACTGAATAGCCTGCTTCAAGGAGTGTTTCATGCAGAGTTTAAACTACAGTCATAAAGAGCGGCTGGGAAGCCTGTCCTGCCTGCTTTGGTTGATGATGGCACCCGTGGCTTCGGCCCAAGTGCGCGCCTCCCCGCCAGAGTCGGCCAATGCCAACCTGCCGGCCCAACGGATCGGCGCCAACGACTTGCTGGCGGTCTCGGTGTACGACGCGCCTGAGCTAACGCGCACAGTGCGGGTGGGCGCCGACGGCCTGATGCGCCTTCCCATGCTCAAGCGACGCATCAAGGCCGAGGGACTGATGCCCAGCGAACTGGAAACGGCTATTGCGTCCGCGCTGGTGGCCGAGGGACTCATCGTGGACCCCTTCGTCACCGTCACCATCGCCGAATACAACAGCCGTCCGATCTCCGTGGTGGGCGCCGTGAAGCAGCCGCTTACTTTCCAGGCCTCCGGCCCGGTCACTTTGTTGGAAGCCATCACCAAGGCGGGTGGGCTGTCGCCGGAAGCGGGCCCGGAAATTCTGGTCAGCCGCGCGCAGTCCGCACCGGACGGGTCGGTGACCTCACTGGTGCAGCGCATTCTGGTCAAGGGTCTGATCGATGCCGCGGATCCCCGGCTGAACATATCGTTGATTGGCGGCGAGGAGATTCGCGTGCCCGAGGCGGGCAGGGTTTACGTGATCGGAAACATCAAAAAGCCGGGCGCTTTCGCGGTGCAGGACGGCGTCGAATCGACCGTTTTGAAGATGCTGGCGCTGTCGGAGGGTCTCATGCCTTACGCCGCAAAGGACGCCTATATCTACCGGCGGGAAGCTAACGGCGCCAAGAATGAAATCGAAATCCCGCTCAACAAGATCATGGAGCGCAAGGCGCCGGATGTACCCTTGCTTGCCAACGATATTCTCTACGTGCCGGATAACAAGGGCCGCCGTATGACCCTGGGGGCCCTCGAGAAGGTCTTGGCCTTCGGTGGGGGCGCCGGCACGGCGCTCATTTATGCCGGAGTTCGCTGAGGCGCGCCATCTTGCCAATCGATGGCTAATCCTATGAACGAACCCAGAGCTCTCCCCGCCCCCAACCAAACCTTGCAGCCGAGTTGGTACGGCTATGACGTCGAGCCGCCGGAGCAGTCTGCCGTCCCGCTGGCTCACTATCTTTGGATCCTACGCCGGCACCGATGGAAGATTCTGGCTTTCATCTTCGCGTGCGTGACCGCCACGGTGATTGTTTCCGCCCGCCTGACGCCGATTTACGAATCCACTGTCACGGTGGATATCGATCGTCAGATGCCGTCAGCCATCATCGGCCAGGACGCCGGGCGTGCGCCTCTAAACGATGCCGACCAGTTTCTGGCGACTCAGGTGAAACTCATTCAGTCAGATTCGGTGGTGCGGCCCGTGGCAGAACAGTATCATCTCCTCGTTTTAGAAAAGGAAGCGGCAGACGGTACGCCGGAGAAGTCCTCCGAGGCGGAGGCGGACGCTCCCGTTCTGCTCAAAAAGCTGAAGGTGACACGCCCGCCCAACACTTACCTGTTACTGATCAGCTATCGCTCGCCGCAGCCGCGCCTGGCCGCCGACGTGGCCAATGCAGTGGCGCGTTCCTATGTGGAGCATACTTATAACATCCGTTTCCAGTCGTCCGCGTCTCTGGCGAACTTCATGGAAAAACAGCTCGAAGAATTGAAAGCCAAGATGGAGCGGTCGTCGGCCGCCCTGGCGCAGTTCGAGCGCGAACTAAACGTCATCAATCCGGAAGAGAAAACCAGCATCCTCTCCGCGCGCTTGCTACAGCTCAACACCGAGTACACCAACGCGCAAACCGACCGTGTACGTAAGGAATCCGCCTGGAAATCGGTGCAAAGCGGATCGCTCGAAGCCGCCCAGGTGTCCACCCAAGGCGAGAACCTGAAGACGCTATCCGCCAAGCTGGACGAGGCCCGCGAGAAATTCGCGGACGCCAAGACGCACTACGGCCCAAACCATCCCGAGTACCGCAAGGCCGCCGTGCAAGTACAGGAAATTGAGCGCCAGTTGCAGCAAAGCAGCCAGAACGCGGCGCAGCGGGTGGAGGTGGAGTATCACGAATCCATGACCCGCGAGAGCATGCTGCAGAAAGCCGTGGCCGAGACCAAGGCGGAGTTCGATCGCCTGAACGCGCGCAGCTTCGAATACCAGTCGTTGAAGCGGGAAGCCGACGCGGACAAGTCGCTTTATGAAGAACTGGTGCGCAAAATCAAAGAGGCCGGCATCAATGCCGGATTCCAAAACAGTTCCATCCGGATCGCCGATCCGGCGCGCGCCGCCATCCGGCCGGTCTTTCCGAACATGGGGCTGAACGTATTATTGGCTTTCCTGTTCTCCACTTTGCTGGCGGTGGGGTTCGCGGTGATGACCGACCTGTTGGACACCTCCGTGCGCGACCCCGAACAAGTACACACGCTTTTTCAGACCGAGGTGGTAGGCAGCCTGCCGTTGGTGCGGAATTGGCGCCGCGGCCTGGTCTCCGTCATGGCCGGCGATCCCGGCTCGACCGCGCTGGTGCGTGGGACGGAGTCTGCCGTGGCTGCGCCGGACCGCACCGCGACCGGATTTGAAGAAGCCGTGCGCAGCCTGCGTAACTCGATTCTGCTCGGGTCGTTCGACCGGCGGCTGAGGTCGCTCATGATCACCAGTGCCGTGCCGTCCGAGGGCAAGACCACCACCGCGGTACATTTGGCCATCGCCCACGCACAGCAAAAACACAAGACCCTGCTGATCGACTGCGATCTGCGCCGCCCCGGCGTCCATACCAAGCTGGGGATCAATCCGGAAAAAGGTCTGGCCGCCGTTCTGCAGAATGGCATGCAGTGGCGCGAGAAGCTGGTGAAACTGGGGGGACTCGAAGAGTTGGATATCCTACCCACCGGCGTTTCCAGCCGCCGGGCCGCCGATCTGATCGGACGGCGGCTGCCGGAAATCCTGGAAGAGGCCGGCGATGAGTACGACCTGATCGTGGTCGATTCGCCGCCCATCCTAGGCTTCCCCGAACCGTTGCAAATGGCTGCGGCGGTGGATGGCGTGGTGATGGTAGCCAGGGCCGGCGAGACCAATCGCAAGACGGTCGGGTCGGCGCTCGGCACCCTGCAGCGCGTGCGCGCCAACGTGATTGGTCTGGTGCTGAACTCAGTGACCAGCAATATGAGCGACAGCTATCGGTATTACGGTTATTACGGGAAGTATTACAGATACTATAAGAACGCGGAGCGCGACTGACCCCGGCGCACGAGTCAGGGTGGGACAGGCCATCGTTTTGTGTGGCCTGCAAACACTGGCAGACGACAGAAAACGATCGTCCGCCACGAGTCACAGGTTGTTCCATCCGGGTTCACCCGGAGGCGGTTCAAAGAATGGCTCGATTATTTCCTATTGCTCAGCAAGCACCGTGCAGGCCCGCGGAACCCGGAGGAGCGAGTCTCCCATCCGTGGCTTCGAGCGTGGAATGGAAGCGGTGGGGACGGGACGACCCGCTTTGGGCCGCGGCTTCGTGGCTGGACAAGCAAAAGGATGGCGCGTCTCCGTGGACCGAGGAGGAGTTCTACGCTCTCGGGGAGTCGGACTGGCACGACTTCTTCGCGCAATGGCGGCAGTACGGCCTCAGCACTGAGAGTTGCCTGGAAATCGGTTGCGGCCCCGGCCGAATCACCCGCTCTCTGGCACGTTGCTTCGACCGCGTATGCGCCGTGGATGTCTCTGCGGATATGATTGCTTACGCCCGGAAGGGAGTTGCAGCGCCGAACACTACCTTCATGATGATGGACGGTGTCGCGCTGCCGCTGCCCGATTGTTCCGTGAAAGCCATCTTTTCGACTCACGTCCTACAACACCTCGACAGTGTTGAGGCCGGCTTGGCCTACTTTCAGGAATTCTACCGGGTGCTGGAGGAGAACGGAACGATATTTGTGCATCTACCGCTCTACCAGTTTCCAGCCGAGCATCGTGCCATAGGGCGCCTATTTAATGCGACTTGGACCATGTCGCGGTGCGTGGGACGTCTCCGCGCACAGGTTAAAAGACGCTTGTTGTTGAAGACCATGAGAGATACGCCCTATCCGCTCTCGGTTTTGTACTCCTTCTTGACCGGCTTGGGATTCGACAAGCTCGAATTCCGAGTTTTTCCAGTCTCCTCAAACCGGGATCTCCATCCATTCGTTCTGGCCACCAAACAGAACGGCTCTACGGCCACCGATTCCCTGTGCCGGTAACCACAAAATACCTGGGGATTCTACGGAGCAGGTTCCCTTTTCGATACGGTTTGGTGATCGCGGACCAAGCCATCTTGAGTGGCACCAGTTTTGCCATCTCCGTGGTGGTGGCGAGACTCTGCGGCCCAGCCCAGTTTGGTTTGTACGTGCTGGCCAACGCGGCCCTGCTGATGCTCCGCGAACTGCAGTCCGGCCTGGTCACGGGACCTATGGCGGTACTCGGCTCAATGGAAGATGACGGACGCTTTTCCCGCTACGTTAGCCCTCTGATCTGGCTTCAAATGCTAGTGTGTTTGGGAGCGGCGCTTGTCGCGGTTAGCGCTTCTTTCATTGTAAGAACTATGTCACCCGCTTCGCCGGTTCCTTCGGTTTTGAAAGTCCTGGCCGTGGCGTTGCTCTGCCTGCAGGCCCAGGAATTCTGCCGGCGCATCCTATTGGTGCGGTTTCGGCTGATTGGGTTTTTCATCAATGACGGGGTCTTCTGTGTCTCCCAACTTGCCGCCGTCGGATGTGCGGTGTGGCTGCGGCAGGCGGGGCATGCAAAATTCTCGGCCGCGGACGCCCTTTTGTGTCAAGCGGGAGCCGGCGCCGTGGCGCTGTTCGCCGGAGCGTTCCAGGTCAGGCCCTTCATTACTTCGCGCCATTTGTTCCGGGGAGAGCCGCTGCGCATGAACTGGCGATTCGGACGCTGGAACCTGCTCTCCTCGTTGTGCGCCCTCGCCTACCAGCAGACTGTCTACTTCGTGCTGGCAGCTCTGGCCGGGGCTGCGGCGGTCGCGCAATTGGAGGCGCCTCGGCTCATTGTTGCGCCATTCTTCGTTTTGATCATGGGGTGGTCCAACATCGTCGGGCCATTTGCCGCCAGAAGGTTTACGGTCGAGGGGCTGGCGTCGGCGAAGTCTTACCTCAACCGAGTCACGCGAACCTTAATTCTGACAGTTACCTTCGCTATGGTACCGATCGCAATATTTTCCGGCCGCATCGTCCCAGCTCTTCTAGGGCGATCCTACGCGAGTGGCGGGGCGATCTTGTGGATCTGGAGTGCCACTGTGATCATGATGGCTGCTTCATCCGGCTACGGCGGTATCTTCTATGCAAGCCGCCGTCCGGAACAAGGCACGTTGTCGCGAGTGGCCGCCGCGGCGCTGGGCCTGCCCATCATCTGCCTGCTCACATTTCTCTGGAAGGTCGAGGGAGCCGCGTTGGCCCGGCTGGCTTCCGAGGCAACCCTATGCACGACCGCGGTGTGGTTCGGCCGGCGGCTGAGAAAGACTAACACGTCACACTGGGAGTCCACGGATCTGGACTTGGAATTGGCCGAGCGCGCCCTGTGACTACCAATCGAGCTTGACGGCTATGAGTGATTTTCTGCTACTCCATCTGACAGACGACCTATGCATGGGCGGCACCTGCGCGATTATGGCAGGTGACATTCGGTCTGCCGCTACACCGGGAGTGCGGCGGGTGATGGCGGGTCTTACCGGCCAGCACTCTTACGCGGCCGCTCTGGCACGAGACGGCATCGAGGCCCATGTCATCGGTTTGGAACTGAACCCGTTCATTTCAATGCTCAAAGCCGCCGCGCCGTTCGCCGTCGTAATTCACCGATCGGGCGAGCAGACTGCTATCTGGAATGATGTCCTGCCCCGGTTGCGCCAGAGCGGGGCGGTAGCCATGGTGGAGCGGAATATCTTCGGGTACGTGGATGACGGCGCGATCGCGCGGCAGCATGTGGATAAGTCCTTTGAGCTCTCCAAACACAATGTTTTTCGCCACTGGAGGGCCAGCGGACAGCCCGCCTGCGAAGCGTACCTGGAGCGTAACCAGGTGCTTTACCCAGCCGTGGACTTCGCGCACAGTGTGGAGGACCTAGCCCGGCGCAAATGCTCCATGCGGAAGTCGTTGGGGATACCGGAAGGCGCGTTTGTAGCGGGTGACCTTTGCCGCCCTGCGCCCAAAAAGCTGGATTACATGGTTCCCGCCATAATGCCGCGGGTGCTCAACAAAATTCCCGATTTCTATTTCGTCGCCCGAACATTTCCGGGCCGGATCGAGCGCCGCATGCGCGCGGCCGTGGGATCGCATTTCATCAATCTGCCAGGCACCAACGATCGGGCGGAACTCGCCGATACCTACGCTTGCCTGGATGTCCTGCTCCACATGAGTACGGCGGGGGAGAGCTTCGGAATGGCCATTGCCGAGGCCATGTGTTGCGGAGTGCCGATCATTGCGAATGAGACGCCCGGCGGCCGGCAGAACAATGCCCAGGGCGAACTGGTGGTGCACGGAGAGACCGGATTTCTTGCGAATACTCCCAACGCAGTGCTACATTTCCTGTCCTTACTATACTCGTCACCAGCGCTCAGGGAGGGTATCGGCTCCAAGGCCAGGAGGTTTTTTGAGTCTGGCGCGCACTCCAAAGGCGTGGTCGCGAGCCAGCTCGAGGGAGAAATTTTGTCGATCGCCAGGAGCCGGGGCGCGGCTTTGCACGTTGCCATTCCATCGTGGCAGCCGTGCGTGCCCACCAAAGAGATGGCGAGGTATCTTGTGTCGTATCAGTCGGCACTCTCCGCGCCAATTGAGTGCGTCCCGCGAACCGGTCTGTGGAGTACTCGCGTCAACCTGCGCCGTAACCTCTGGCGCGTAGAAAAGAAGTTTCAATCATGCGCGTGACCGGCGGATCGGGCCCCATAACCATCTCCGCCGTCATTAAGGCCAGGAACGAAGCCGGACAGATTGAAGCGTGCATAAAGTCTCTCGCCGGCTTCGCCACGGAAATCATCGTCGTGGATGATGAGAGCACGGACAATACGGCTGCGCTCGCGGCGCAACTTGGCGCCAGGGTGATTCCCGCGGATAAGGGCGATCGCTATGTCGATACGCTCGATGTGATCGGATTTTCCATCGCCACTGGAGACTGGCTCTTGCGGATCGACGCCGATGAGCGCATGACTCCCACGCTGGCCGGCAAGCTCAAAGAAGTGGCGCGATCGGACAACTATGAGGCGGTGCTTTACGCGAGAAAGAATATCATGTTCGGCGCCTGGGCCAGGCATGGGGGCTGGTTTCGCAGCTATAAAACCTTCTTTCGGAAGTCTGCATGGGACGGCCTATCGCCCCTCCGCAATCACTCGTCCATAGCCGTTTCGGGACGCACATTATCCCTACCGCGGAGAGAGGAGTTTGCCACCATTCATTTCGACTATGACGAGGTGCAGGAGTTTGTGCGGAGGACTCTCTGGCAGTACGCGCTGACAGACGCAAAAGAAATGTATCTCGGGGGCCAAAGATTCTCGCCGCTTGCTCTTGTGCTGCGCCCCTTGCGTAGTTTCCTGGGCCGTACGATTCTCCGGCAAGGTTTTCGCGATGGCAGCCGCGGTCTCATACTCGCAGGCCTTCTGGCAGCGTACGAGTTCTGCGTCCAGGCGAACCTGTGGGATATCGGCCGCCGTCTTGAATCGCCGGACGAACTCAGGGAAGCGCAGAGTGATGGAGCGCACTCCGACCCGGGCGCGGCCTTAGTCTGACTTTGTCACATCCGGACATCTGAATCGAGGCAACGGAATGACGAGGCTTAAACTTCTCATCGTCGAGCCTGAGGCTAGCGGTCACCACATGCGATATGTCAGATCGTTGGTTAGCTGCGCTTTGGCCGGAGATCACGAGGTGCTCCTGGCTACCACGGAGGAAGCCAAAAAACACCCGGCATTCCGCGAGTTCCGCAGCGAGTTGCGGGCACTTGGCCACGTGCTCGACACCATTACCATGCGCAGCCTAACACCGCCTTTCGTAAAGCGTTTTTCGCGAATGGACCTGATCCATAGGCAATGGCTGGGCTGGTTGTCCTGCCGCGCCTGTCATCGCGCACTTCGCTTCGGCTGGCAGCCGGACTTTGTCCTGTTCCCATACCTGAACGATCTGGATCTGGCGATTGCATTGCTAGGATCTCCGTTCCCCGGAACGCCCTGGGGTGGTATCGTAATGCGCGAACGTTTTCATCACTCCGAAGTGAATCCCTGGACGCCGCCTCCTGCGCTGTCGAGACTCAGACGGTGGTTTTTCGATAGAGTCCGGAAGACTCCGGGACTGGCGGTTCTGGTGACCATCGATGAAACTCTGAGTCAGTTTTTGAGTACTGAAGATGGATCCGGACTGCGACCGGCATTCATTCCCGAACCATCTGAGTTGCAGTTCACCATGACGTCGGCGGAGGCTCGGCGTGAGCTCGGAATACCGGAGCATGGCGAGTATGTCTTGCTCTATGGTCATCTAGACATGCGGAAGGGCATATGTGAGTTGATTCGAGCGGTAACAGCGATCCCAGGAAGACCTCAGTTGAGGGTCCTCATGATAGGGCCGCTTGTCTCTGAGACACGGCGCTTCTTAGAAACCGAGGGTGGATCGTTGCGCGAGCAGGGGCGGCTGATTATTCATGACCAATTTGCATCGTTGCGCGTGGAGGCCTTGGCCTTCTCCGCCGCGGACGTCGTATGGGTGGGGTACTCACACCACTATGGACCCAGCAGCGTGCTCGGGAAGGCGGCCACGGCTCGGTTGCCGGTCGTGGGATGCCGCGAGGGAGTGATCGGCTGGACCATCCAGCGTTACGGCATGGGCGTCGCCGTCGAAGTTCGCAATCGAGCGGCCGCGGGAAATGCCCTTCTCCAGACATTAGGCTCAAGCCGAGCCGGCTTCTGCAATAACGCTGCGCGATACGGCCGCCAGCGCGAGGGCATTCATTTCGGCCACTCGGTCATGCACCTGATTCAGACGGCAGTCGAGCATGGAAAATCAATTCCGGCGCCAGAGAATTGGGCGCCGCCCCAGGCTGTGTAAGGCATGTTAAATCCACCACGAATCGCACAAGGGGCGCCGCAGCGCTACGAAATTGGGCCCCCGCGCCGTTTTCAAACGGCGACGTCCGCTTTCGACGCGCAGGCGGGAGTCGTTCCGGAGGTAGCCGTGCCATGGCTCTTGTGGCCGCTGCTGGTCTATCTCGCCGCCGTACTGATTATCGGCAAGGGACCCACTTACCTTGGTTTTCCACCGTTCTATTGGGGCGAGGCGGTGCTGGGCGCAGCCATTCTCTGGCTGTTGACCTCCCGATCTTTGCGCATGGCGGGAACAACGGGCGTTGCCGGGTTGTCCGTCGCCGTGGCTTTGTACATAGGTCTGGGAACTGTTCTTACCGTGCTGTCCTTGTCCCGGCGGCCGACGCTCGATGTGCTGCGTGACGCAGCCGCCTGGTATTATGCAACCTTGTACTTCGTGGGGATCGCCATAGGGAGACGTCCCCACCTGGCTCAACGCGCCTGGTCTCTATTGAGCCGGTTTTGGGTTCTGGCTCTCATCTGGGGATTGGCGAACTTTTTTTCGGAAGACAAGCTCTCACAACTTGGGCCGCTTTTGGGCGGGCGAGAGTATCGGCTCTTTTCCAATTCCGGCAGCGAGCTATTTGAGAGCATGACTCTGGGCGCCTTCCTGGTCCTGGCCAAGCTGGTTCGGCCGCCGTCTCACTGGGCGGCCACCGCGCTTAAGGTGACGGCGTTCGCGGGACTTGCAGCGGTGGCCATCGCCGAAAGCAGAGGCGTAAAGGTCGGCATCGCGGTGGCGGTTCTCGCCGTGGTGGCGCTGTGTTTCGGCCGCGGCCGGCTGGCGAAGCTGCAAAAGAGCCTGCCCGGCGCCATCTTGATCGGCGTTCTGGCCTTCGGCACCTATGTGGGTATATCAAACGAAAGTTTTGCCGAGATCACGCACATGGATCGTTTTGCCGAGATCACGCTCGAACAACGGAGCGGGACCAGTTGGTGGCGCGTGCTGTGGTGGCACCAGTTGGTGGATGACGTCATGACGCGATCCCCCCTCTTCGGGCTGGGATTCGGGCAGAGCCTGGACATCTACAATCCGTACCTGCTCGG
>Ga0335074_10016442_pt1 | contig 10420 bp, 8 predicted proteins | sample Lox_Sample_23_FD_206715 | JGI IMG/M metagenome (GOLD analysis project Ga0335074, IMG submission 206715) | Soil microbial communities from Loxahatchee National Wildlife Refuge, Florida, United States - Lox_Sample_2.3 | ecosystem: Environmental > Terrestrial > Soil > Wetlands | place: USA: Florida...
CGTGAGTCGTAGTCACAGGCGAACGTGACAGAGATCTTCTGAGCCACTTGCGTCTCCCCCTCCCCCCGCGAAAACCTATTCCCAGTCTGATCACTGATGTAACGACGCGAACGTCCGGATTCTTTCCCTGCCGGGCCGGGGCAGCAGCAAATCGCCGGATGCGGGGCGCCGAAGCCTCTGGACTGGGTGCAAGCGCGCCTTAGGCCGCGGATTGGCCGCGGCAGCCGTTAGCCGGAATGCCCGGTGCCGCTACCAGCGGTTAGCGCGCTTGCCGGCTCCAGTAATCCCACTCCGAAATCGGCTCGTCCGCCTCACCTGGCTCGGAATCAGCGAACGGTGGCTCCGTCGTTGATCGGGCCCGCCGGCCACCGTGCCGGGCAGCGGAATACTGCGCGGTACCACCGGGATCGCCAGCGGGCCAGTCCGAACCGCCACCATACGCAGCCTGATCGGCCGGATAAGCGGGACCGCCGGCGCCGCGACGACGCGCCGGGCCGGCGGCCGGATTGTCATTAGCGTATGACTCCAGGCCAGGCGGAACATAGGGCGGCACAAATCGCTGCTGGTCGTACCTGCTGAGGTCAGAGTCAGCGCCGCTGTCATGGTCGGCGGGGCCGGGAAGGTAACTGCCATCGTCGGGCCGGACGCCGCGGGCAGGAAAGTCATAGCGGCCGGTAGCGTCAGAGGCAGCGGCGGCCGGCAAATCGGCGTAGCCGGCCGGGCGCTCATAGCCAGCAGAATCGGCATAGCCGGCCGTCAGGTCATAGCCTGCCGAATCCCGGCCGCGCGATGGCCGATTGGCGCCTGCCCGGTCAGGGTAAGCGCGGGTGAGCTCGTCCTCGCCAGGCCCGCGACCCGGCGATGGCCGATTGGCTTCTGCCCGGTCAGGGTATGCGCGGGTGAGCTCGTCCTCGCCGGGCCCGCGACCGCCCGCAGGCGCACCTGCCTCGTCGAACCAGTCCTCCTCGTAGCCAGCCTCGCGGTAGCCGGGCGGCTCATTGCCCGCAGAATCGGCGTAGCCGGCCGGGTCGTAGCCGCCGCGGTCGTAGTCAGGCCGGTTGCCGCCGCGCCGTCGCTGCGGACCGCGCTGCAATATCTCCGTCATCCTGGCCAGGTCTTCCATCGGCAGCCGGAACGTGCCGGTGCACCTGCCGCCCTGCCAGATGCTGAACACTGCAATGCCGGTATCGGCGTACCAGCTCAGGCGCATGCTCCTGGAATCGCCTCTGACGTCGAAAAACACCTCACCGAGGCGAGGCAGCGGCGCTGCGTCGGACGCGGACATGATGCCTATGGTGGCGCGAACAAATGAATCTGTCCAGTTAATGATCACTTAGGGTGACCTGAGGCACCGCTAGAATTTGGCGATCTTGCCTACGTGACACCGGCTGCGATGGCATGATTATGCGGCGGTCCGCGATGGCGGGCTGGCATCCATACCAAAGTCGCGGGCAGACAGCAACCCGCGCTGGGAACACTAAGCCAGCGCGGCGCGTTGCACCATGCGACGGGGCAATTGCCACACCGCGCCAGGATTTCTTCGTCTAGGGCAGCCTACCGCGCTCCGCGGGGTCCGCTGGACGAAAGTGAGCCTGCACTACTGAGTGAGCATGCACCGCCTGGGCACTTAGTGCCTGCCTGTTGTGACTGAGTGAGCCTGACCGACCCGCACGACCGATTTAGACGATAACGACAACTGTGAGCAATTACCTACCGTGGCCAGCGACGACCACGGCCAGCTGGCTGAGGAGAGCTATTCATGTCTGAGGTACGCCGTCAAGCTGCCCTTCTGCAACGGCCGAACTGGGGCTGGCAGGATCAGGCTGCGTGCCGCGGCAAGGAAGTAGTGCTCTTTTTTGGCCCCGACGGAGAGCGGCAGCCCGAGCGCGAGATCCGCGAGCGTAAGGCCAAGGCTGTCTGCAACGCGTGCCCGGTGCGCGCCGAGTGCCTCACCTATGCCGTCAGCAGGCCGGAGAAGTACGGCACTTGGGGTGGCCTTAACGAGGACGAGCGCTCCTCTGAGCGGCGTCGCCGCATGCGCCGGGCTAACGCTGCCTGAGAGGTATGCGATCCGCTATGGTTTGCCCCGAATGCCGGGCACAGCGGCACGAGAAGTGCCCGCGCGGCAACTGGTGCGATTGTCAGCATCAGCGGCCGGCCCCGCCGACCGAGACCCGGCTTGGCTGGCTCAGGCAAGGCTGACCGTACAGGGCCCGCAAGCAGGAATACCTGCGGCTGGCCCCTGGTTGGCGTGGTAGAGCAAAGCGGTAAGTGCACGGGCTTTGGCGACAGATGCGACTTAGCCGACAGAGGGTGCGCTAGTCTGCGATAAGCCGTAGTGTAAAAGTAATACCTGGTGTGTTCCGGACCAGAGTTACAGCCGGGCCACAGGTTGAGCCGCTAAGCTGCCTGGACCAGATGGACCGCCGCAAGGAGGAGCCCAGCGAATGGAGAGGCTAGCCGCCGAGGCGGCCGATGCACTGGCGGGGGCGCCAGCCGACGAGGTAGTCGCGTGGGCTGTGCGTACGTTCGGCCGCCGGATCTGCATTACCTCGTCGATGACCGATGCCGTGCTGGTCAACCTCGTGTCCAAGCACCTTCCTGACATCGACGTGCTCTTCCTCGACACGGGCTATCACTTCCCGGAGACGATAGGCACCAGGGACGCGGTGTCTGCCACGTACCCGGTCAACGTGGTCAACGTGACGCCGCCTACCTCCGTCGAGGAGCAGGACGCTGAGCTGGGCCCGCGCCTCTACAGCCGTAACCCGGACCTGTGCTGCTATCTTCGGAAGGTGGTCCCGCTCGAGGAGGCCCTCGGCCCCTACGACGCCTGGTTCACCGGCGTTCGCCGGGAGGAGACCGACGCGCGCAGCGACACCAAGGTCGTCTCCTGGGACTCGCGGCGCGAGATGATCAAGGTGAATCCGATCGTCGAGTGGACGCAGCAGCAGGTTGACGAGTACATCGCCGCCAACAACATCCTGGTGAACCCGCTGGTTTACGACGGCTACCCGTCCATTGGCTGCCGCACCTGCACTTCTCGGGTAGCAGACGGCGCCGACCCGCGCAGCGGCCGGTGGGCAGGCACCGCCAAGACCGAATGCGGTATCCATCTATAGGCACGGCAGCGGCAGTGACGCAATCCAGGCGGCACGCCACCCATGAGGTACTGAACCAGGTACCACCACTGGTCGGCTATGACGTGGCCGACGATGCTGCCCTGCTCGGCGCGATCCGTCGCGAGGGCTGCGAGTGGGCCGAAAGCGAACTGCATGAGCTCGGCTTGCTCGCGGGCGCGCCGTCCACCCAGGAACAGGCCCGGCTAGCGAATGTCAGCAAGCCAGTGCTGCGCACCCACGACTCCCGCGGCTACCGCATCGACGAGGTCGATTTCCACCCGTCCTGGCATCAGCTGATGACCACTGCGGTCAGTCACGGCCTGCACGCCGCGGCGTGGGCCGACGGCAGGCCGGGGGCGCACGTGGCCAGGGCTGCCAAGTTCCTGATCTGGACCCAGGCTGAGGCAGGTCACGGCTGCCCGATCTCCATGACTTATGCGAGCGTGCCTGCGCTACGGCACAGCCCGGACCTGGCGGCCCGATACGAGCCCCTGCTGACCTCGCTCAGCTATGATCCCGGTCTGCGCGCGCCTGAAGGCAAGGCTGGGCTGCTGGCCGGGATGGCCATGACCGAGAAGCAGGGCGGCTCGGACGTCCGCGCTAACACCACCACGGCAGTTCCGGCAGGTGACGGCAGCTATCTGCTCACCGGCCACAAGTGGTTCTGCTCAGCGCCCATGTGCGATCTGTTCCTGGTGCTGGCCCAGGCTCCGGAGGGCCTGACCTGCTTCCTGCTGCCGCGTGTGCTCCCTGACGGCAGCCGCAACGCTATGTACATCCAGCGGCTGAAGGACAAGCTCGGCAACTGCTCGAACGCCTCCGGCGAAGTAGAGTACGACGCGGCCGTGGCCTGGCCGGTCGGGGAGCCAGGCCGGGGAGTGCCGACCATCATCAACATGGTCAGCGCCACCAGGCTCGACTGCGTGCTCGGCAGTGCCGCGGCCATCCGCCAGGCGACCGTCATCGCGGCCAGTTACGCGAGCCGTCGGCAGGCTTTCGGCACCCCGCTGATTGACCACCCCGCCATGACCGGCGTCATCGCAGACCTGACCCTGGAGTCGGAGGCTGCCACGACGCTGGCAATCCGGCTGGCCGGAGCCGCCGACCGTGCGGCCCGTGGCGACGCGGCTGAGGCTGCGCTGCTCCGCGTTGCCCTGCCTGCGGCTAAATACTGGATCTGCAAGCGCACGCCGATGATCACCGCTGAAGCGCTCGAGTGCCTTGGCGGGAACGGCTACGTCGAGGATTACTCGCCGATGCCCAGGGTCCTGCGCGACTCGCCGCTTAACTCGATCTGGGAAGGGTCGGGTAATGTCACGGCCCTGGACGTGCTGCGCGCACTGACCAGGACGCCAGACTCGGCCGACGCGCTGCTTGCTGAGATCGACCTGGCTGCCGGCGATCCGCGGGCGGCTGCAGCGGCAGCCAGCATGCGTGAGCTGCTCAAGGAAGCGCAGAGCCCGGACGGGCAGCGGCAGGCGCGCCGTCTCGCCGGGCAAATCACGGTCACCCTGCAGGCCTGTTTGCTAGCCCGGCATGCGCCGGCTCCGATCTGGGACGCCTTCAGCAGCTCGCGCCTGGGCGCCGCTGGCGTTTCAGGAAGTTCCTCAGGCTCGGTGACAGGTCCCGGCACGCCATTCGGCGGCCTGCCGGACGGGCTCGACCTTGCAGCCATCCTGGCCCGTTCTGTCGTTACCGCCCGGTAAGGTCAGCGGATGCAGATCTGGCCGGGCGCCGCGTATCCGCTTGGCGCCACCTGGGACGGGTCGGGGACCAACTTCGCCCTGTTCTCCGAGGTCGCCGACCGCGTGCAGCTATGCCTGTTCGACGGTGATGACACCGAGACGCGTCTGGACCTGACCGAGGTAGACGGCTTCGTCTGGCACGGCTACTTGCCATCCGTCGGGCCAGGTCAGCGCTATGCCTACCGGATCTTCGGTCCCTACGAACCAAAGCAGGGCCATCGCTGCAACCCTGCAAAGCTCCTGCTAGATCCCTATGGCAAGGCCGTCGACGGCGCTGTGCGCTGGGACCCGGCGGTGTTCGACTACGAGCTCGGCAACCCGGCGCAGCGTAACGATGCCGACAGCGCTCCGTTCATGCCGCGCAACGTGGTGATCAACCCCTACTTCGACTGGACCGGTGACCGGCAACCACGTACGCCCTACCACCAGACGGTGATCTACGAGGCGCACGTTCGCGGCCTGACCATGCGCCATCCGCAGGTCCCGAGCGAACTCAGGGGCACCTACTCGGGCCTGGCCTCGCCACCGGTGATCGACTACCTGACCAAGCTCGGCATCACCGCAATCGAGCTGATGCCCGTGCACCAGTCGGTGCCCGAGCATGACCTGTTCACGAGAGGCCTGACCAACTACTGGGGTTACAACACGATCGGTTTCTTCGCGCCGCATAACGTCTACTCGAGCTCCGCGGAGCCACACGGCCACGTCGCGGAGTTCAAGTCGATGGTTAAAGCGCTGCACGAGGCAGGCATCGAGGTGATCCTCGACGTCGTGTACAACCACACCGCCGAGGGCGGCGCGCTTGGCCCCACGCTGTCGTTTCGCGGCATCGACAACGCGGCTTACTACCGGCTTGACGACGGCGACCCGTCGGTGTACCTCGATTACACCGGCACCGGCAACAGCCTGAACGTCCGGCATCCGCACGCACTCCAGCTGATTATGGACTCACTGCGCTACTGGATCCTTGACATGCACGTCGACGGATTCCGGTTCGACCTGGCCGCCGCGCTCGCCCGCGAACTGCACGAGGTTGACCGGTTGTCCAGTTTCTTCGAGCTGGTGCAGCAGGACCCGGTGGTATCCCAGGTCAAACTGATCGCCGAGCCGTGGGACGTCGGCGCCGGCGGCTACCAGGTCGGCAAGTTCCCGCCGCTATGGACCGAGTGGAACGGCAAGTACCGGGACACCGTACGCGACTTCTGGCGCGGCCAGCCCGCCACGACGGGCGAGTTCGCGTCCAGGCTGAGCGGTTCGTCCGACCTGTACGAGACAAGCGCGCGACGCCCGGTCGCGTCGGTGAACTTCGTCACCTGCCACGACGGGTTCACCATGGCCGACCTGGTCAGCTACAACAGCAAGCACAACGAGGCCAACGGGGACGGCAACACCGACGGCACGAACGACAACCGCTCCTGGAACTGCGGCACCGAGGGCACGGCCGACGACCCGGCCATCAACGCACTACGCGCACGGCAGGTGCGCAACTTCCTGGTCACCCTGTTCTGCTCGCAGGGCGTGCCGATGCTGCTGGCCGGCGACGAGCTCGGGCGCACGCAGGGCGGCAACAACAACGCCTACTGCCAGGACAACGAAATCTCCTGGGTGGACTGGGAGGGGGCAGACCAGCATGCCGACCTGCTCGAGTTCACCTGCACGCTGATCGCACTGCGCCGCGAGCACCCGGTCTTCCGCCGCCGCCGGTTCTTCAGCGGCGAGCTCGCGGGCGCCAGCGGTACCGAGCTGCGCGACATCAGCTGGCTGACCGCGGCCGGGACCGAGATGACAGTCGACGACTGGGGCAGCGGCGCCCGCTCGCTCGCGGTGCTGCTGAACGGGGACGCGATCACCGAGCCGGGCAGCCGCGGCGAGGCCATCACGGACCAGAGCTTCCTGCTGCTATTCAATGCTGGCGACGCGCCTGTCAGCTTTACCTTGCCCGGCGAAGACATCGCCTCGGAATGGCAGGTGGTGGCAGACACCGCCGAGCCAGACAGGCAAGTCGCGTCAAATGGTAAGGAAATCGTGCGCGCCGAGCGCGAAGTTGCCGCGCGGTCGGTTGTGATCATGCAGGCAGCCGAGAGCTAACCAGCCGCTTGCAGTACCGGGGCGCGGAGCCGGCACCGGGTCTGATTGACTGCTTGCCGTGCGCCAGATCTATCCGGTTGAGGGTCCAGATCTGCAAGTCGAGCCGAAGGCCGCGCCAGGCCCGTTGCCAGCCGCAGTGCAGGAGCTTGCCCGGCTTTACTCCAGTGACGCCGGTCCCAGCTGGCTGCGAGCAAACATGGTCGCCAGTGTCGACGGTGCCGCGTCGCTTGACGGCCGCTCTGGTGGCATGTCCGGCCCCGGCGACCGCATGGTTTTCACGATCCTGCGCAGCCTGGCCGACCTGGTCCTGGTGGGCGCTGGCACGGCCAGGACGGAGCGGTACCGGCCCGCGCAGGCTGCCGGGCTCTGGCAGCAGCTCCGCCCGGCTGACGCGCCGCCGCCCGCTATCGCGGTCGTGACCGCCAGGCTTAACGTCGATCCCGACGGACAGCTGCTCACCGGCGCTGCTGGCAGCGCCAGGACCATCGTGGTGACCACGACCGACGCTCCGCGCGATCGCAAGGCTGCCATCGCCAGGCACGCCCGCGTGATCGAAGCCGGCCATCAGCAGGTCGACATGGCTGCGGCCGTCACGGCGCTGCGCGGTCTCGGTTACGCACGGATTCTCTGCGAAGGCGGCCCCACCCTGCTCGGCCAGCTCGCTGCCGCGGGCCTCATCGACGAGCTGTGCCTGACCACCAGCCCGCTGCTCGCAAACGGCCAGGCCGGCCGCATCCTGGTCCGTAAGGCTACGGGAACGCCCGCTGCTCCGGTCACGGACCTGACCACCCGGCTGTCGCTTGCCCACCTGCTGGCCGATGAGAACTTCCTGTTCAGTCGGTACCTGACGGAACGCTGACCGTGCTCCCCTACCATCCTCGCCACACTGGTCTCGCCTTAAGGCCCGGAAAGGATCGCAATGCCGCTTCACGCCAAGGTTGACGAGGCCCACGGCCCCGCTGTGCTGAACCTCAACCCGCTCTACTGCCGGGTCGGGCACGCGGTCCCCCGGCACCGGCTGCCGGCTCAGTCCATGGACCCGGCCGCCGCTCTCGCGCTGGTCAAGGACGAGCTGATCCTCGACGGTAACGCGCGGCTCAACCTGGCTACCTTCGTCACCACCTGGATGGAGCCGGAGGCCCAGGAGCTGATGGCTGAGTGCTTCAGCAAGAACATGATCGACAAGGACGAGTACCCGCAGACCGCGGAGCTGGAGCGGCGCTGCGTCAACATCCTCGCCCACCTGTGGCACGCGCCCGCAGGCGGTCCGGCTGCTGCCGCGGGCGACGACGGGCCGGATGAGGACGGTTCCCCTGGATCGGCAACCGGCTGCTCGACCACCGGCTCGAGCGAGGCCTGCATGCTCGGCGGGCTTGCCCTGCTCTGGCGCTGGCGCGCCCGCCACGGCATCTCGGCCACCAATCCCGGGATCGGGCGGCGACCGAACCTGGTCATGGGCGCTAACGTCCAGGTGTGCTGGGAGAAGTTCTGCCGGTACTGGGGGGTCGAGCCGCGGCAAGTGCCTATGGAGCCAGGCCGGCTGCACCTGACTGGCCCGGAAGCGGCGGCGCGCTGCGACGAGAACACCATCGGAGTGGTAGCCGTGCTCGGCTCCACGATGGACGGCAGCTACGAGCCGGTCGCCGAGATAGCGGCCGCCCTTGACACCCTCCAGCAGGACACCGGGACGGACATCCCCATCCACGTGGACGGAGCTTCGGGCGGCTTCGTCGCGCCCTTCCTTGAGCCCGACCTGGAATGGGACTTCCGGGTGCACCGGGTCGCTTCGATCAATACCTCGGGTCATAAGTACGGGCTGGTGTATCCGGGCGTGGGCTGGATCGTCTGGCGTGACGCGGCCGCACTGCCCGACGACCTGGTCTTCAACGTGAACTACCTGGGCGGCGAGATGCCGACCTTCGCGCTGAACTTCTCCCGGCCAGGCTCCCAGGTGGCCGCGCAGTACTACAACTTCGTGCGGCTCGGCTTCGATGGCTACCGGCAGATTCAGCTAACGTGCCAGCAAGTGGCCCGCTACATCGCCGCCGAGGTCGCTGCCATGGGGCCGTTCGAGCTGCTCTCCGACGGCTCCGACCTGCCGGTGGTCACGTTCAAGCTGGCGGACCCGGCAGCAGTCAACTACAGCGTGTTCGACCTGTCGGAGCGCCTCAGGCAGCGCGGCTGGCTGGTTCCGGCCTACACCTTTCCTGAGAACCTCCAGGACACTGCCGTGATAAGGATCGTCGTCAGGAACGGCTTCAGCGAGGACCTCGCCGGGCTGCTGGTCACGGACCTGCGGACGCAAGTCCAAGCACTGGAGGCGGCACCGAACGAGCCCGTGCCCTTGCTGCCGAGCCCTCAGCGCAACGCTTTCGCGCACTGACCGGGCCTTGCGGCGGAGGCTTGATCAGCGCCTGTCTCCGGCGGCACCGCTCCCGCGCAGCAGCACACCAGCTACCAGCTCGGGATCATCGGTCATCGGCACGTGCCCGCAGCCGGGCAGCAGGACGAACTGCGCCGTCGGCAGCGCAGCCCTGGCCACGAGCGCCTGCCGCCGGGACAGCAGCCGGTCCTTGCTGCCCCAGGCGATTGTGAGCGGCACGCCGGCCGGCAGCTGGCCGGTGAACTGGTCCATCCCTGACAGCACGACGCTGACCGTGTCCCTGGCGGCCAGAAAAGCCTCGAAGTCTCCGCTGGCCTGCTCGGGCGTGAGCCGCGATGGGTGGTTAACTATCGCGCCGTAAAGCAGCCCCCGGCCGGCCGTCAGCGGGAGCAGCTCAGGACTGACGGGCTGCAACCGGCGCCCGGCGGCCTGCATGACGTTGAAGATCGTCCGGGCGTAGAGCATGTCAGCCCGGTTGCGGAAGAAGCCCGCTGGCGACAGGGCAGTTACCGAGGCCGCATGTCCGGCCACGCCGGCTTCCAGTGCCAGCCGACCGCCGAGGGAGTTCCCGGCCAGATGCGGGCGGTCAAGCCCGAGCTCATCCAGGAAGCCGAGCAGGGCCTCAAGCATGACCGGGACGGGCGGTCTGCCGGCTGTTACCAGCGGCGGCGACTCGCCGTGGCCGGGCAGGTCAACGACGATCAGCTCCCGGTAGGGCGCGAGCAGGCCCGTAACAGCACCCCACGCCTGCCGCCGATGGCCGAGGCCATGCAGGAGTACCAGTGGCGGGCCGGACCCGGTCCGGTCGTAGGCCAGCTCCATGGCGCTCACCCTATGACGACCGCCTAAGGGCGTGAAACCGCGACTGGCGCGCCACTAGTGGCGGCAGCTGTCAATTCACGCCCGTCAGATCGAGGGCTTCGCTTGATGATCACGGCCAGAATTGCCGGAGATGGCGGCAGGCGGCCCGCCTGAGTCGGCCGACGGCCGGATCAGGCGCCCTTGCGCAGCCGGTCGAGCGCCTCGGCGAGTATGGTGGCGCCGTCGGTGTCGTTGCGCCGCTCCTTCACGTATGCGAGGTG
>Ga0335074_10016443_pt1 | contig 10420 bp, 9 predicted proteins | sample Lox_Sample_23_FD_206715 | JGI IMG/M metagenome (GOLD analysis project Ga0335074, IMG submission 206715) | Soil microbial communities from Loxahatchee National Wildlife Refuge, Florida, United States - Lox_Sample_2.3 | ecosystem: Environmental > Terrestrial > Soil > Wetlands | place: USA: Florida...
AGCCGGCCAGGACACGCCGCACGGCAAGGTGCCGAAGGAGATTCTCGATTCCTATCCCGGCACCGCCTACCTCAATCCCGGCTTCACCTGGAACAAGCTGAAAGTCACCACCGAGGTCATCCCGCACAACCGTCCCGACGCGCCGCGCCCGCCGCTGCGCACCTACGAGCAAGCGCGCGTCCTCGGCGGAGGCTCGTCGATCAACGGCCAGCTCGCCAATCGCGGCGCGCCCACCGACTACGATGAATGGCACGCACGCGGCGCCACCGGCTGGAACTGGAACAACGTGCTGCCGTTCTTCAAGAAGGTCGAGCGCGACATGGATTTCGATGGCCCCTGGCACGGCAACGAAGGCCGCATCCCGGTGCGCCGCATCTTCCCCGACCTGTGGCCGGAGCATGCCAAAGCCGCGGCGGAAACCTTCAAGAAGGCGGGCTACGAATTCCTGATCGACCAGAACGCGGAATTCCGCGACGGCTATTTCCCGATCACCATTTCCAACGTCTATGAACGCCGCGTCTCCGCCGCCATCGGCTATCTCGATCCCGGCACGCGCATGCGCGACAACCTCACCATCTCCACCCACACGCAGGCCCTGAACCTGCTGTTCGACGGCCAGCGCTGCACCGGCGTCCGCGCGCGTGCCGCCGGACGCGACACCGACTTCCACGGCCGCGAGATCATCCTTTGCTCCGGCGCCATCCACTCCCCCGCGCATCTCCTGCGCGCCGGCATCGGCCCCGCCGGCCATCTGCGCGAGATGGGCATCGACGTGCGCGCCAACCTCCCCGGCGTCGGCCAGCGCCTGCAGGATCATCCCGCCGTCGCCGTCGCGGCCTTCATCAAGCCGCATGCGCGCATCGTCAACGACTACACCCGCCGGCACATCTACACCGCGCTGCGTTATTCATCGGGCCTGGACGGCATTCCGCCCGGCGACATGTTCACCGTCGTCACCAACAAGACATCCTGGCACGCCGTGGGCGAGCAGATCGGGTCGTTCATCATCACGGTGTACAAGACCTATTCCGAAACCGGCCAGGTGCGTCTCGCCTCGCGCGACCCGAGCGACGAACCCGTCGTGGAATTCAATCTGCTCTCCGACCAGCGCGACCTGGAACGCATGATGGACGGCGTGCGCCGCTTCGGCGCCATGCATCTCACGCCGGACATGCAGGCGGTCACCACCGACCCGTTCCCCGCCAGCTATAGCGACAAGGTCCGCCAGGTCGGCATCATCAACCGCAAGAACAAGCTGCTCACCGACGCGATCGCCCGTTTGCTCGATGGCCCGCCCGGCCTGCGGTCCATGCTGATCCGCAAGCTGATCATGGAAGGCGTCACGCTGGAGCAATTGCTGCGTGACGACGACGCGCTGGAAGCCTTCGTGCGCAAGGCGGCCGTGGGCGTATGGCATGCGTCCTGCACCTGCCGCATGGGCGCCGACGATGACCCCATGGCCGTCACCGATCCGGCCGGCCGCGTCCGCGGCGTGGAAGGGCTGCGCGTGGTCGATGCATCGATATTCCCCGTCGTGCCGTGCGCCAACACGAATTTCCCGGTGCTGATGACGGCGGAGAAATGCGCCGACGCAATCCTCGCCGGCGCATGACCCGACCGCCATCCCGCATGTCATTGCGAGGAGCCCAGCGACGAAGCAACCTCGGTCACGTCTCACTCCTCACGATCGAGATTGCTGCGGACCATTGGCACTCGCAGTGCCACGAAACGCCGGATCAGTGCCGCGGCTCCGGCGACGTCAGACTCGCAATCACCACCGCCAGCACGCCGGTCAGGAAAATGCCATCGAACGTCCCCGCCCCGCCGATCGAGGCCACCGGTGCCCCCAGCCCCTGCAGCCGGTCCAGGTTCAGCAGATCCGCCCCGATCAGCGTGCCGCAGCTCCCGGCGATATAGGCCAGCGCCGGCGCATCCCGCCGCGACAGGATCAGCGCCACCACCGCCGTCACCAGCGCCGGCACGAACACCGGCACCGCGATCCCCAGCCCCGCCACGGGATGCGCCAGCCAATGGCTCAGCGCCGCAACGCACGCAATCGCAACCGGCGCCTGTACCCAGAGCCCATGCCGCGCATATAAATAGAGTGACACGGCAACCGGGATCATGGCGCCGCCGACATTCACCGCGATCACCGTCCCGGGCCACGCCCGGACCACCGGCACCACGTACTGCATCCCGAAGAAATCGATCAACTGCCCCGATACGACCTGCCGCGCCGGCAGTTCATGCACCGGGATGTTGAAGTAGCTGCCGATCAGCGAGGCCAGCAGGATCAGCATCGCGCCCCGCGGGCTGAGGCCGATGCGCATATAGGCATAGCCCAGCGTCCCGACCTCGAGCAGTACCCACAGCACCGCGAGCACGGCCACCAGGATGGCGAAGAAGGGCGCGGAAAGCGGCAGGTAATGAAGCGGACCGAGCGGCATGGCAGGTATCTCGTTCGCCCTGCGCCCGGGAACAACCGGAACGCGTTACCAAAATCATAGGCAATGTTAACTTTCCCGCGCCGCCCCGCGGCGCGAGGGTGCCGCCGCCCCGGTCACCAGCGCGGCCGGCGGGGAGCACACCGATGACTGATACGCCATCCAGGCAGCCACCAACCGCAACGCTACAGCGCCGAAGCTTGCTCGCGCTCGCTGCCGGAGCGCTGGCTCTGCCAGTCGCCGGCTGCGACCGCAAGTCACAGTGGCATGAGACCGATATCTCCGGCAGCCTGCCGCCGCTGTCCTTCTCCATGACCGACGCGATGACCGGCGGCCCGGTCACCGCGGCGGATTTCCGCGGCAAGGTGACCCTGCTCTATTTCGGCTACACGCAATGCCCGGACTATTGCCCCACCACGCTGACCAATCTCGCGGCAGTGCTCCACAACCTGGGCAAGAACGCGGACCAGGTCCGTATCCTGTTCGTCACCGTGGACCCCAACCGCGACTCGCTGCCGATCCTGAAGCAATACGTTGGCTTGTTCGCCCCGCAGATCGTCGGGCTGCGCGGCACGCCGGACGAACTGGCATCGCTCGCCCGCCGCTACCGCGTCGCCTATTCCGTCACCCCGGCGCACGACGGGCATCCGTATCAGGTGACGCACAGCGCCATCGTGTTCGTGTTCGACCAGGGGGGGAACGCGCGCCTGATCGTCACCTCGATGGCGACGCAGAAGCCGGACATCAGCGGCACAACGGCCGATCTGCATCGGCTGATCACGAACGACCACCCGCCGGGTTTGCTGAAGCGCATCGAGAGCAGCGTGTAGCGCTGCGAGACGTCCGGACCGAATCTGGACTTGATCTGGATAAGGAACGATGCCTCAGCCGGACCCGAGCCGGCGGCGCGCCTTGCGATCTTCCAATTCTCTCCGTCCCCGTTCAATCGCCATGGCCGCGCCCCGCCGCTCGCCCTGGAAGCGCACCTTGGCACGGGCGTGCATGTTCTCCATCACGCCCAGCAAGTCTTCGGCCGCCGCGAAATCCCCGCGTCGCAGCGCGGCGCGGAACACGTCTTCCACCGCGTCCTCCAGGCGGCGCCGCATCCAGCTCTGCATCTGGTTCGACCCGCCCTGGCCGAACCGATCCTCTCCGGGTGCGGAGAAGCGTGCACTGCCACCAATTCCGAAGGACATTGCCCGTCGGCCGAAGCTATCCATGGTCACCGCCTAGCCAGTCTCCTTGCGGTACGCAGCAGGAGCTGGCGGTCCTCGGGCATGCATTCCCGATAGAGCCGCAGCAGCGCCGACTCGTCACCGGTCCCCGCATGCACGCCCGAGCGTTTGTCTCGGCCGTGCGTCAGGTGCTCGATGCCGACCGCAAGCACCTCCGCAATCCGCGCCAGGTTGCCAGTGAGCTGGCCGGCCCGGCCGGTCTCCCACTGTGCCACCGCGCTGCGGGAGACGCCAACAGCCTCCGCCAGTTGTTCCTGGGTCCAGCCGCGCTCGTTCCGCGCGGCCCGAATCCGTTCGCCAATTTGTACCGGGTCGCTCATGCCGCCCTTGTAAGTGAGATTCGCTAACTGGGGAAGCGAAAAGTTTCGCGCCGGCGTCATATTGGCAGGCTGCCGCCGCCACCCGGAACGCCGTCACAGCCACCGGCACAACCACCACACGGGGGACGGCTGATCCCGTAGGTTATTTTTGTTGACTTTTATCGGCAGTTGAACTAACGTCAGCGGACAACCCATGGAGCGCCGACGGACATGCCATCCCGCAAGCATTACTGGACACAAGGTCAGGACACCCAGATTCGCCGCCGCCGCATCGAAGGCGCAAGCTGGGAAACCATCGCAGCCGAGCTCGCATTGCCGGAGCAGATGGTCGCCGATCGGGCGGCGCGGCTCGGCATCATCCAGCGGGGGCCCGCCCGGGCCCTGCCGCCGGACCCGATGCGGGAGCCGTTACCCGCGGGTCACCCGCACAGTTGGAATGCACTCACCTCCGGCACGGTGCTGCAGGGCGAACCGTATCCGCTGCGGTCCTTCAGCCACTGACCCCGTGCCGCACCCTCGAAGCAAGGAACATTTCGCCATGGCCGTCAGTGCCAGCACCAGGCCCTCGGGGCCGGCCGTTCGACTCGCCCGCCCCATCGTGACCGATGGACAGCCGGTCGACGCCAATTACGTGATCTATCGACTGGAGGAAGCGGGCTCGACCCTTCTGGCGCTGCCGGGGACGGGATGGACCACCAGGCTGCGCACCTCGTCCATCGAGATCGTCCGGACAGCGCTGGAAAGCTACGGCTGGTCCGCCACACGCATCAAGCCGGCCATTCCCTCGGCCGAAAAGATCAGCCGCATGGACGAGGCAATGGGGTGGATCAGCATCATCCCGCTCGACCGATACGTGCTGCGCCGAATCGTCGGCGCACGCAGCCTGGTGCACCCGGTGACCGAGCGGCACCTGTTCCCCTGGCGCCGTCTCGGCGCGGCGCTGGGTGCCGACCACAAGGCAATACAGCGTTGGCACGCCCAGGCGATCGACATGATCGTCGCGGCGCTGAACCGGCGATGAGCGCCGCCATGCCACAGCCGAAGGATGGTGCCGGCCAGGACGCCGGCAACGGCGCCGGCCAACGCGCCACGCGTGGCACGGCACCCGAACGCTCGCGCACCACGAGCCCGGCGTCGTCACTGCGCACGTTCTTCCATATCGCCCACGCGTGGAAGCTCAGCGTAGCCGAGCAAATGATCCTGCTGGGACTGGCCGCACGCTCGACCTTCTTTCAATGGAAGCGGTGCGGCGAGGGAATCCTGCCCAGGGACACGTCGGAACGCATCTTCTACCTGGCCGGCATCCACCAGGCGCTGCTCGCCATCTTGCCGGACGGCGCGACTTTGCCCGTCTGGCTGCGACAGCCCGGCGAGACACCGGTCTCGCCCGGTGGTTCCTTGCTGCGGCGGATGCTGTTGGGGCGCGTTGCCGACCTCTACGCGGTCTACGTCTTCCTCGTGGAAGCGTCGAAGCAGGCCGCGCGGCAGCCCGGCGCATGAGCGCGGCCTCGCCCGGGTGCCGGCAGACGCCCGACGTCACGCCCGGCCCGGCCGGTTTCCCGCCGGGAGATCGATGCGCGGCAAGGCGGACACGCGTGCTGGAATCGGTCAAGATCACGCTCTGGTTGCGAATTGGCTGGAATTTTCATTTTTTGTTAGGGAATAGCGTCGTCTCTACAACCATCCTAAACAGTCCCGGAAGCCTGTTGGTAACTCCGCCGCCTACAACCTGCCAAGCCGGCCACGCGCCCCCTCGCCCAGATGACACCGCATGACTGAGTCAGCACTTTCGCCCGCCGCTGCGTCGAGCCCCAGCCCGCCGCGCGTCGCGACCGACCAACGGCCTTGTGCTGCCAGCAGCGGATGGCAGCGCCGGCTGTGGACCCTGCACGCCTGCGGCTTCGCCCTGCTGATCACCGGGCTTGCCGCTATCGTCGCCCTCGCGATGCGCAGCGGCGAGGCCGATGCCTGGGTGGCGCACACGCTGGAAACCCGCCAGGCCACGGAAGGCTTGCTTGGTACCATCCAGGACGCGGAAGCCGCGGTTCGCACCTACCTCCTGGAACGCGATCCGGCCTTGACGGTGGATTTCGACCAGGCCCGGGCCGCCGTTCCCGATGCCGAGGCCAGGCTGCGCATCCTGGTCGCCGACGATCCGGAGCAACTCGCTCGCCTGGAAACCCTGGTTCCCTTGATCTCGCAGCGGCTGGCATTGCTCGGCACGACGGTTGCGGTTGCCCGCGAAGGCGACCAGCAAGCGCTCACCCAGCGTATCGACCGCAGCGAGGGTGCCAAGTTCATGGCGCGTATCCGTGCCCGGATCGCCGCGTTCGACCAGGCCGAGGCCGAGTTGCTGGTCCATCGCCAGGACTCCGCCCGCGCAGCCCGCAGTCAGTTGCTGTTCGGCAGCGGCGCCGCGCTGACCCTCGCGCTTTTGCTCGGCGCCCTCACCGCCTGGCTCAGCCATCGCCAGGCGAGCGCGCTGCGCGAGACGAATGCCCGGCTGGCCAACATCGTCAGCGACCGGACCGACGCCTTGCGCGACAGCGAGCGGCGGTTTCGCCAGGTGTTCCACGACAGTCCGATCGGGCTGTCGATCTCGACCGCGGAGACGCGGCGGATCATCGCGGCCAACCCCGCGCTGTGCCGCATGCTCGGATACGATGAGGCGGAACTGCTGGGCCGCACCGGCCGCGAACTCACCTACCCGGATGACGTCGATGTTGTGGTGCCGATCAACCCCGATCCGACCACGCCCTGGCAGCCGACAGAAAAGCGCTACGTCACGAAATCCGGCACCCTCATGTCCGCGCGCGTCGGGGCCGTGCCGCTTGCGCTGCCGTCCGAGGACGAACCGCTGGTCCTGGGCACCATGGAGGACATCACGCGGGAAAAAGTCATCGAAACCGCGCTGCGCGACAGCGAGGACCGGCTGCGTCTTGCCATCGAGGCCGCCGGCCTGGGTATCTGGGAGCAGGACTGGCAGCACGGCGTGGCTCGGCTGGATGCGCGGGCGGCGGAGATGGCCGGTGGCATCCTGCCTGCCCTGGCCTGGCTGAAGGAAACCGGCCCCGAGATCACCGCCTGGAAAGCGTTGCTGCATCCCGATGACGCCGCATCCTATGCGGCGGGCGAAGCCGGGTTGCGGGACGGCACCAGCGGCAAGGCGAGCTGCGAATTCCGCGTGCGGCGCCCTGACAGTTCCTGGGTCTGGCTGTTCTGTTTTACTACCGTTACAGAACGCGACCCCGATACCGGGCGGGCCTTGCGGGCGATGACCGTCCTGCAGGACGTCACCTTGCAGCGCGAAACCGAGATAGAGCTGCGCCACGCGCATCGCCTGGAGGCCGTCGGCCAGATTACCGGCGGCGTGGCGCATGATTTCAACAACCTGCTGGGCGCCATCCTGGGCCACACCGAATTCCTGCTGGACCTGCTGCCGGAACGGACGGAGGCACGCGAACTCGCTTCGGAGATCCTCGATTGCTCCCTCAACGGTGCCGCGCTGACCCAGCGGCTGCTGGCGTTCGCACGGCGCCAGCCGCTCCAGCCGGCGGTGATCGATCTGAACGAGTACCTCCCAGTGCATGTGTCTTTGCTGCAACGCACGCTGGGGGAAACCGTCACCGTCGACGTGGCGCTGGGGCCGGACCTCTGGCTGATCCACGCCGATCCGTCGCAGATCGTGGATGTATTGCTCAACCTCGCGATTAACGCCCGGGATGCCATGCCGCATGGCGGGCGCCTCAGCATCGCGACGGCGAATGTCACGCTGGATGCCGCATTTTGCAGCCGAAGCCCCGAGGCATCGCCCGGCGAGTACGTCATGCTCTCGGTTGCCGATACCGGTACCGGCATGTCGGCCGAAGTGCTGGCCCGCGCGGTCGAGCCGTTCTTCACCACCAAGCCGTCCGGCAAGGGCAGCGGCCTTGGCCTGAGTACGATCTATGGCTTCACCCGCCAATCCGGCGGCTATCTCGATATCGAAAGCGCGCCGGGAAAAGGCACAACGGTGCGGCTCTATCTGCCGCGGACCCACGCGGAGCGCAGCGGCATGGAGCAGCAGGTCCGCGCGCCGGCTTTGCCGCGCGGCAAGGAATCGATCCTGGTGGTGGACGACAACGACGCCATGCGCACCACTGCCGCGCGCAATCTGGCCGCACTGGGCTATCGCGTGCGGCTTGCGTCCGACGGGCCGGGCGCGCTCGAGATCCTGCAAACCGGCGAACACTTCGATCTTCTGTTCACCGATATGGTGATGCCCAACGGCCTGAGCGGCTGGCAGTTGGCCGAAGCCGCCCGCTCCGTGCAGCCGGACCTGCGAGTCCTGTTCACCACCGGCTTTGCCCCGGAGGACGATACCGAGACCGGCGTTATGGATGCGGGCGCGTTGCGCAAGCCATACCGCCGGCGCGAACTCGCCGAACGCGTCCGGGCGATGCTGCAGAGCGGCTGACCGCCGTCCGTCACTGGAACACGGGTCGCCCGGCGAAGCGCCACGGGGTTTTCCGGCCCGAGCCATCCGATCGAGCCATCCGATCGCTGGCGGTGGTGCGGCGGGCTCCCTATGCTCGCGCCCGCCATCCCCTCCGGAGACTTCCCTATGCGCTTCCCTGCCGCAGTGGCAGCACTCGTCTTCCTGGTCGCGCAACCTGCCGGCCTGCCCGCTCGGGCCGCCGCTCTGCCAACACCCGTCGCCGAACCCGTGCCGCTTGCCGCTCACCACGCCGTTTACCAGCTCACGCTGGCCAACAACCCCAACCCCAACGGCGATAGCGACATTGTCGCGGCCTCCGGCACCATGGGCTACGAAGTGATCGACGCCTGCGATGGCTGGGCGGTCCGCCAAAAGCTGGACATCACGGTGACCAATACCGATGGGCAGGACACCCACATGGTATCCGACTACGCCACCTGGGAATCCAAGGATGGGCTGAAGCTGCGCTTCCATATGCGGCAACTGACCGATCAGACCGTGACATCCCAGACCGACGGCGAGGCCAGCCTGGAACGCCATGGCGGTCCGGGCGTCGTGCACTACACCACGCCGCACGACTCCACGGTGACATTGCCCCCCGGGACGCTGTTCCCCATGGCACATACCGCCGCCATTATCGCGGCCGCCCGGGACGGCAAGAAGTTCATCACCCTGCCGTTGTTCGACGGCACCGACGAGAACGGCGCGGAAGACAGCTCGATCGCCATCCTGGACTGGAAGCAGCCGTTTCCCACCAGGTGGCCGGCCCTGTCGATGCTGCCGAGCACACGCGTGCGCCTGGCGTTCTTCGACCGCAAGCCGGACACCATAACGCCGAACTACCAGGTGGGCATGCGCTACTGGTTGAACGGCGTCGCGGACAATCTGCAGATGGACTTCGGCGACTTCGTGATGAATGCCAAGATGACGAAGTTCGCCCTGCTGCCGCACAAGTGCTGAGCTTCGGCAGACGCCTGCCGAAGGCGGCATGCGCGGCACGGCTCGCCCGTTCGGCCAACCGGACTCCGGCGAAAACGTCTTCCCTTGCTCAAGGGAGCGTGGTATGCGTGCATCCGTTACTGAAAATGCCATCTGGGCGTGTCCTTCCGGAAAGGGGCACGCCTATTTTTTGGCCTTTGCTAAGCTTCCCCCAACAGGGCGGTGCAGACCTGGGCCAGTTTGCCACCCAGCGCCCGGTATTCCGCCGCGCGCGGCGCGTTCCGCCGCCACGCCAGCCCGAGCGTCCGCCACGCGCCAGCCCCCGACAGCGGCCGCAGCACGACCTCGGTACCCGCCAACACCCCGGCGCAGACCGCGATTCTTGGCAGCAGCGTCACGCCCAGCCCGGAGGCGACCATCTGCACCACCGTGTGAAGCGAGGTCGCCGCGAACCCGTCAACGGCATCGCCGCGTTCGCTGGCCATCAGGCCGCACACTGCCAGCGCCTGCTCGCGCAGACAGTGGCCTTCCTCCAGAAGCAGCAACCGCTCGGACGCCAGCGCGACGGTCGGGACGGAGTCCATGGCGGCGAGCGCATGGTTCGGGGGCAGCGCGACCAGAAACTCGTCGCGGGCAAGAATCACATGATCCGCGCCGCCGCAGTCGCAGGGCAGAGCGAGGACCGCGACATCCAGCTTCGCTGCCTCCAGCCGGTTCACCAGGTTGGCTGTGGTGTCCTCGCGCAGCCACGGTTTCAGCCGCGGAAATGCTTCGCGCAGGGCGGGCATCAGCCGCGGCAGCAGAAACGGCCCAATCGTGGGGATCACGCCGATCCGCAGCGGGCCGCTCATCGGTGCGCGTGCCGCGTCGGTCGCTTCCGTCACCGCGGCAAGGGCGGCAAGGGCACTGCGGGCGCGCTCGACAAGTTCCTGGCCCAGCGGAGTGAAGACCACATGCTTGCCCGCGCTGCGGTCCAGGATCGACGCGTCCAACTGGCGTTCCAGG
>Ga0335074_10016444_pt1 | contig 10419 bp, 6 predicted proteins | sample Lox_Sample_23_FD_206715 | JGI IMG/M metagenome (GOLD analysis project Ga0335074, IMG submission 206715) | Soil microbial communities from Loxahatchee National Wildlife Refuge, Florida, United States - Lox_Sample_2.3 | ecosystem: Environmental > Terrestrial > Soil > Wetlands | place: USA: Florida...
TGATCGATCAACTCCATCTGGAGCAACTCGGCGATCGCCTCCCCCGGTTCGATGTCATCGAGCAAGGGCGCCACCAACTCGGCCCTGAATCGCGCACCGACTACCGCAGCGGCGTATAGGAAGTGTTTGGCCGGCCTACCGAGTCGGTCGACACGCGCGGCGATGGTGGCCTGCAGCGTGCCCGGCACAGTGATGTCGGCGGCGGCGTCACAGCAAACGTAGGCACCGGGATCGCCGTCGAGCACACCGCGTTGCGCCAGGTCGCGCACCATCTCCTCGGCAAAGAACGGGTTCCCGGCGGCGCGCTCGGCGACCCGCACGGCCAGCGCGCGCACCGACGGGTCAGTCCCCAGCAGCTCAGTGGTCAACGACGCGCTTTGCGCCGCGTTCAGCGGTGCCAGGGAAATCGTCTGCGCGCCCGGTGTCCGCGACAGCGCGCCCCGGTATTCCGGGCGGTATGTGATCAGCACCAGCGAATGGCTTTGCGGCACAACGGTGACGAACCCAGCGAGCATGGCCTCGCTGACCTCGTCGATCCAGTGCAAGTCCTCGATCACATACAGCGCCGGCGTGGTGCGCGCCAAGAGGGCAGCATTCAACAGAGCTGCCAATCGGCGCCGACGAGCATCGGCGGTGATGTCGGGCAGTACAGCGTCGGGGTCGCCGATTCCGAGCAGGTCGTCCAGCAGCAGCAGGTCATCAGGGTTGGCGTCGGGGATGCGTGCCCGCACCCGGGCCCGGCCTTTCTCCTCGTCGAGGCCGCTGACCCCGAAGACCCTACGCAGCAGGCGCGCCACCAGAAGAAACGGCACCTCGCGGGTATGGGATTCGCAGGCAACGGTGAACACCTCGACCCCGCGACCGGTAGCAAGCGTGACGGCCTCACGCATGGTGCGACTCTTGCCGATACCGGGCGGTCCGACCACCCCGGCCACACATCCGGCGCCGTTGATCGCTTGCTCGAGGACGCCGGCGATGGTGTTCATCTCCCAGGTGCGGCCGACGAGCGTCGGCTCGCGTCGGCCGATCCTGATGCGCTCCGCCGCGGCCCCGAGCAGTCGACGCGCGGGTAACGGCGCTCCGCTGCCCTTGACGTGTACCGACTCGGGCGGCCCCAGCACGGTGGCGTGTTCGACAAGCCGCGCGGTGGAGTCACTGAGCATCACCCCGCCGGGCGGGGCGACGGATTCCATCCGCTGCGCTAAACCCACCTGCTCCCCGATCGCGGTATATGACCTTGCGTCAGAACTGATTTCCCCGGCGATCACCCGTCCGGAGTTCAGCCCGACCCGCAGCCGCAGCTCGACCCCATCGCGACGCTGCACTTCCTCGGCCAGTTGCACGATCTGCTCTTGGATGTCCAAGGCCGCCAGGCAAGCCCGAAAAGCGTGATCCTCCATCGCGACTGGCGCCCCGAAGAACGCCATGATGCCGTCGCCGGTGAACTTATCGACCGTGCCGCCGTAGTGTCGAGTAATCGCTGCCGCGCAGCCGAAGACGTCGCCCATAATCTCGCGCAATCGCTCCTCTCCGAGTGCCGAGGCAATCGTCAAGGAATTCACCACGTCAGCGAACAGCACGGTCACTTGCTTGAACTCAGGCTGCTCTCCTGCTTCCGGCGCAGGCTCGCCGCAGGCGTCGCAGAACCGGGCGCCGTCACGCAGCTCATTGCTGCACGCTCGGCACACCGCGCCTGCTGGCCCCATTCGCCTCTCCCGCCGCTGCTCAGTGGTCGGAACAGATCGATTATCGGCCGCCGACGCTGCAGAGGAAGCCCTTTGGACCACGCGACACACGCCGGCAACACGTCTGGCCGGCACCATCCACGTGACTGTCCCATGCTTTTCACCCGAATCGTTAGCAAATTGACGATAATCAGCCTTTCCGCTGGTAATTGTGCGTTTTGTGCCCTAGTTTCCAGCCACTTCGAGTAGTTTTTAGCTTCGAGTATTTGCCCATGCGAGGAGCTTCCTATGCCGCCCAACGGCACACAGGACGCGCGGTCGGGGCGGGCCTGTTTCATGCGTGAGGATTACCCCGGCGCCGTGCGGCACTACGACGCCGCGATCCAAGCCGGCGGCTCGCCCCGCGATCTCCAGGATTGGCGCGAGATGCGCGCCATCGCGGAGGCCAACGTCAAGGCCGACATCAGCGTCGAGATACCGACACCGGTGTACTTCGCCGCCATCAAGAACAAGTTGCTGGGCCCTCCTTCAGTGCGCGACGGCGACCTGCCCCGGCCGCCCCGGCGCCGTCCGGGACGCTACTGCTGTACGTGCTGCAAGCGACTGCGTCTGTTCCTGGGCGAGAAGCTCGGCGCAGTAGGCACGGGGGTCATGAATTGGCTTATCGACCTGGTGGGCCGGAAATTCGGATACCGCGGGAGGGTTTGGACCAACTGGTACCACCGCTGCTGGTTGCTGGGAGTCCTGATATTGGCCTACATACGGGAACAGCTGAACGCGCATAATTTGTTCAGCACCTATCCGCCCGGGGATCTGGTTGCCTTTCAAACCCGGGGCCAGAGACCGCCGTTGGGCGTCAGCCATTTCCGCACCGCCGACGGAAGCTGGAACAACCTCACGGATCCGAAGGAGGGCGCTGCCTGCACGCGCTTCTTGCGCAATGTCGATCTCACGGTCACGTGCCCCGAGACGACCAAACTGCTCGCCCCGAACCCGCGTGACATCAGCCGCGAGCTGCTCACGCGGCCGATCGGCCGCGATGGCAAACCAGAGATGCAAATAGTGCCATTCCTTAACCTGCTGGCCGCATCGTGGATCCAGTTCATGAACCACGACTGGACCAATCATGGCGACACCGACCCCAACGCCTTCATCAGGGTGCCGCTGGATGGTGGCGACCCCGCACGCCGTCGCTACGGGAAGACCTATTTGGGGATCGGCAAGACCCAGCCCGACCCGACGTGGAACGCTGGGGGGAGGGAGCCGGCCTGCACAAGTTTTATCAACGAGGTCACCCATTGGTGGGACGGCTCGCAGATCTACGGCAGTGACAAGGCCACCCAGTATCGCCTGCGCAGCCGCACAATGGGCAAGATGAAGTTGCGCGCCGACGGCACGCTGCCCATCGAGCGCAGCACGGGCGTGGAGGACGCCGGCTTCAGGCGCAATTGGTGGGTAGGCCTGACGATGTTGCACACCCTCTTCGTGCGCGAACACAATGCGATCTGCGACATGTTGTATGACGCCTACCCCACCTGGGACGACAACCGCCTCTTCAATGTCGCGCGGTTGATCAACGCCGCGGTGATGGCCAAGATCCATTCCATCGAATGGACCCCGGCCATCCTGCCTAATCAGGCGCTCGAAACGGGGCTGAACTCGAACTGGTACGGCTTGCTGACCTACTTATTCCGTAAGGGCAAGGCGCGCAAGACAGTGTCCGAGGTGAACATACGCAACGCCGAGCTCGGCGGCATTGTCGGCAACCCAATCAACAGACACGACAGCCCGTTTGGTTTGTCCGAGGAATTTGTTGAAGTCTACCGTCTGCATTCGCTGCTCCCGGAGACGCTCGAGCTGCGCAAGCGCGGCCAGCAGGGCAGCCCGGCGGAGGAGCCCCTGCCCGGCACGCGCCAGCGCGGCTCCGTCACGATAACGAGTAATTACGCGATGTCGGACCTGTTCTATTCGTTCGGCAACCAGCACCCGGGCGCGTTGGTGCTCAACAACTATCCGCGCTTCATGCAACAGCTCAGCGTCGCGGGTAACCCGTTCTTGGACATCGGCGCCGTAGATATTGTGCGTGCACGCGAACGCGGTGTCCCGCGTTATAACGAGTTCCGCGAGCTACTGGGGCTGACTAAGATTGAGAGCTTTGACGACCTGACCGACGACCCTGGTGTCCTGACGAAGTTGAGGTCCGTTTACGGTGACAACCCGGACAAAGTCGACGACCTCGATCTGCTGATCGGCACGCTGGCCGAAGCCAAAGACCGCCGGCCCACCGGCTTTGGTTTCGGCGAGACGGTATTTCAGATCTTCATCGTCAGCGCGAGCCGCCGCCTGCAGGCTGACCGTTTCTTCACCGACGCCTACAACGCGGATGTCTATACACCAGAAGGGCTGCGCTGGATCGACCAGACCGACTTCAAAACCGTGATCCTGCGTCACTACCCCGAACTCGCGGATACCGGCCTGGGCAATATCAAGAACGCTTTCGAGCCGTGGGACGAAGCGCCCCAGCTGGATCCCCACCGCCATCCCTTGCGCGCGTGGGATTGCGAATTGAAGCATGACCCCTGGCGCGGCGATGCGTATCGCAATGCCTGAGCATCTTCGGGAGCCCGAATGGTGACCTGCTGGTTCCTGCGTCACTGCTGGTTCCTGCGTCACTGCTGGTTCCTGCGTCGCGCGTTCTGGGATTTCATAGCCTTCGGCAAATTCTTCGTCGCGAAACCGGTCGATATCCCGCGGCCATCCGGCGGGCAGCCGCGCATCAACCCGCAGCCGATGATCACGGCGATTCCCGAGGTGCCGCTGCGCAACGTGATGGTATGTCCGCGCGCGCAGATCCCATGGGACGAAAGCAATCCCAGGGACACCAAATTCTTTGACTTGCAGGTTCGGCTCTACACCTGCTATTCGCCCATGCAGCCGGGCCTGCCGCGCATCGACGCTGATCCGCAGGTGGCGTTGAAGCGTGCCTACAACGGGCTGCGCCGCACCCTCCTCCCCGCGCCCGAACTGCCGGCCGAGTATCTCGGCAGCCCGGATCTCGGCTCGCTGGCGGTGCGCGGTCCCTACGCCTGCTACACCAAGCGCTCCGGTAGCGCCACTTGGACCTGGGACTTGCTCATGCTGAACAACTATGAGCATCACGACGGGTTGGTGAAGATCGGTGCGCGAGTGCTGTTCAGCAAGGATTCAGTGCGACGTGCATTGGTGGCCTACCAGATCGACTGCGCGCTGGGGAGAGTCACGCCATCGGATCCCGAGTGGGACCAGGCCTGCAAGATCGCGTTGTGCGCGGTTTCGACGCACCTCTCACTCGTGCGGCACTACAACTGGGTGCACCTGGCCGGCGGCGCGCAGTTGGCCATTGCGACCCGCAACAACCTGCCGGACAGACACCCGTTGTGCAGGCTGCTCTGGCCGTATACCTTTGGCACTCAACAGAGCAACGACATGGTCACCCGCGGGCAGATGGTACGCGGCGGCGACTTCGAGACCACCTTCAGCTTCACCTTCGACGGCATGTGTCGCTTGTTTGACGACACCTACCTGGACTATCGGCACAGCGTCAATGACCCTGAAACGGACGGCAATTCGCGGCGAGTGCGGGGTGCGGGCTTCGACACTCCGACACAGCAGAACCTGGAGGAGCTGTTCGACATCATGCACCGCTTCGTGCAGGAGTATCTGGAAATCTACTACCCCCGAATTCCGAAAGGCACCAGACTTATACGCAATGATGCCGCGGCGATGGCGTGGCTCGACGAACTCAACGTGCTTCTTCCCAATGGAGTCGGCGTGCGCCGTGGGACTGTCACTTGGGACTCGTTCGCGCGGATGCTGGCCGGCCAACTGTACTTGGTGACCGTGCAGCACGAAATCCTGGGCAGCTTCATGTGGAACTATCAGCTGTGGACGCACCGCCAACCGGCGCGGATCTACGACGATTTCGAGCCGGAGCCACTGGACGTCTACCAGCGGCTGGTCAACGCGAACTACATCCTGAACGTACGGCGACGTGCACTGATGCACAACTTCGATTACCTCGCACTTGACCGCCGCGCCAAGGCGGCCATGGTGCAGTACCGGACCGACCTTGGCGTGCTGCAGCGAAAGATGGACAGCCGCCCGCATGCGGTATGGCAAGTCAGCCCGCGTGAGTTGAAGGTCAACATCAACGCCTAATCACCGCACACGCGACGTCGCCGAGCTGGCGCAGACACGCAATCGCCAGCCGCCGGATTTCCACGTCGGCGTGCCGCCGCGAAGAACTCGGTCTTGGCGATCAGTTGCACGTGCAACGGCGCGGCCTCGGCCACTGGTGCAGGCCTCAGCGCCAGCGCGCCCACACGTAGGGCACCAGCGCTCGCAGGAAATCGAGGTCGGGGCCGGGTTCGGCGCCGTCGAATGCGTGCTCGAAGTATTCCTCGGCGACCAGCAGGATGCCTTCGGCGTATTCGGTGGTGAACGCGATGCTGCCGTAGTCGTCCATCAAAGCGCGCACTCGTTGCACCAGCTCGGCCGACCGCTCCGATCGCTTCAGGTGCAGATATTCGCGGACTAGCGAGTGGTCGGAGCCCTGAGCGACGCTGAGCAGGTGCATGAGCGGCAGCGTGCGTTTGCCTTCATAAAGGTCGCCCAGGATCTCTTTGCCGTACATGCGCTCGTCTCCGACCAGATTGAGCAAGTCGTCGCGGATCTGAAAAGCCGCACCGAAGTGAAACCCGAACCGCACCAACGGACCTAGCTCCACCTTGCCACGTGAACCCACGATCGCGCCGACGCGCAACGGGTGGATGGTGGTGTACCAGCATGTCTTGTGCATGATGAGGTGTAGGTAGTCCTCTGGGCAAAGATCCTCCACTTCGTCAAGCTGCCAACCGATCTCGGTCGCCTGCCCCTCAAGAGTGCGCATTGCCATGGTGTCGAATTCGGCCCAGACCAGATCGGCCAGATCGCGCTCGAGGCGGCGGGTGGCCCGGCGCAGCACCTGGCTGGCCACAATCGCCAAGCCGTCACCGGCGTTGAGCGCGGCGGCGGCTCCATACGTCGTCGCCAACGTGGGCCGGCCACGGCGCATTTCGCTGCCGTCGGCGATGTCGTCGTGGACGAGAAAAGCGTTATGCATCAACTCGATTGCCACCGCAATACCGAGCAGATCGTGCGGGTCGGCGCCGAAGGCGCGGCCTGCGGACAGGCACAGCGCCGGCCGTAACGCCTTGCCCGGCCGCGACGGGTATTCCCTCATCGGCGCGTAAAGCCATTGACTTGGTTCCCCGTCGGGCAACGCGTCCACCATCGAGCGGCGCACCACCTTGCCGACCTGGCGCAGCCTTTCTTCGACGGTGGAAACGAGTTCAGCTTCCTCAGCCGTGCTGGTCATGAGTTCTGCGGCAGCACGCTCAACACGACCGGCAACCAGATGTCGGGATAACCATCGGCAAGCAGCGTGCCGCGGTAGTTGCCGGCAGCGATGTCGTCGGGCACGTCGATCTCCACCGTGACACCGCGGCTGCATCGCGCCACCATCGGCACGGTGTCCGGCTCGAAGCGCACCATCGCCGAGTCGATCACCGCCCCGTCGTGGGCCAACAAATCGCTGCAGCGCAATCGCACCTTGCCAAGATCCTCGGCGCCGTGGTTATGCAGCCAGACTTCGGTCGACACCGCGCCGGGCTCGCTGGCCACCAGGGAAACAGCTCCACTCGACGTGGCGTGTTGAATATCGACTGAGGCGACCTCAACCCGCGGTTGCGCTGCCCCGCGCAGCGATTCGACCGCTTGTGCGGCCAACCGCTGCCATACCTGCAGCACTTGGTCGACGTCCGGTGGCGGCGTGTTCTGCTCGCCCGGCGCCTGCTCGCTATCGGCAGAGTCGGTAACGGATTTGGTGTCGGCCGGTCGGATGAACCGATTAACGACCTCGGTAGCGGCCCGAAAGCCACGGGCCTGAATCTCACCTAATGCCCGTATGTTCAAGGCCGGGTCGAACACCGACGCCCACGGAATATCGGAGGCATTGGCCTCATTGTCCCGCTCGGTCACATTTAGCTCCCGTGGACTCCGGTGGATAACCAGCCATTTGGCTTGCTCCTCGGTATGCTAACGGCGATAACAGCTGGAGGTCGGGCCCTTGCTGAATCTCTCGCAGTCCCAATTGTCGTTTTTCGGCGCAATCGATGAGGCGGTCCTCTTCGCCAAGGAGGGCCACGGCAAAAAGCCGGATGAGGTGCTGGACATCGTGGGAATCTTGCTGCCCAACACGACCGGTTTCGGTCAGTCCGGCTGGTATCACGAGCTCCTAGATTTCGCCAACCGACCCGGCGTGCGCAGTCCCGGTTTGCGCGGGCCCGTAACCTTTCCCACTGTCGAGCAGTCACTCCAGTATCTGGAGGCCGAGACGGCTCAGGAGCGGATGCGGCTCGCCACCGCTGCGCTAGCCACCGAGCCAACTCCGGAGCCAACTCCCGAGCCCACTCCGCAGCCCAGGACCGAACCCCCGTCCCCGCCCGCTCCCCAGGGCGCGTTCGAGCCCCCTCCCGAGCCCCCAAGGACTCCCGCCGCGCTGCCGGAGCGTGTAGCCGATAGTCAATACACCCCGTACCAGGATCCGGTGCTGGCGCGTTCCGCCTACGCGGCAATGGTGCTGGCGAGAATCGCCTACCTGGGCGGCATGCCTCCGCGGCTCAGCGCGATACCAGATCTGCCTGAACGAATCATGGCTGCGGCGGTCAACTCCTGGGGAGGCAACACCCTCGGCAGCCCGGTTCAAATCGTGCGTCGACTGCTCAACGCGGCGAAGCGAGTCAAGTCGCGAAAACAGTGGCACACCATCGCCGCGAGGGCAGTCAGTCTAAAATTTGCCAATCAGTCCCTGCCGTGCTTCGGCACACTCGAGTTGTTCGGCAACCAGTACTGCAGCACGCTCTACACCAACACCACAGATGACACCCTGTCGGTCAACGACATCGCGAAAATCCTCGATCCCAGAAACTGGAAGCTGTACGCAAAGTTTTTCTGCGACGTCGAAGCCCAAAACCCACCGGACACCGCACACGGATGGGCACGGATTCTGGAGACGATCGGGCCCGAATGCGCTGAGTGGCACATGAAAACGGCGTTGGTCTTCTTTTACGGAAGCGACGGCAACGGCGGCCTCTATCTCAACTACGACCTCGATCCCGCCCGCCAGGACGACTCGGGCATGGTCGAGGTCGATAACGGCTATATCTGGATCACACCGCTGAAAGGCACGAACCCTTCGAAGAAGGGCGTGCGGATCCGCACCAGCAAACAGGAACGCGTACAGGGCCTGAGCCCGACCGCGACGGCTGCGCTCGGCTGCCTGCTGGGCTGGGGAACCTACGCCAACGACATGCTGTCCGGTACAGCCAGCAAGGTGATCACCTCTGCCATGGTTACCGAGCCGTTCGTGTTGACGGTGTTGATCGGGAAAGAGAAGCTGTCCGGCGTGGGGCAGCCGGTCGGCGGACCTCCCCAGCTGCCACCGGATTTCGGCCACGCGATGGGGGATGTCCGCAATTTGCTGACCCATCACATCGAGCGGTCGCGAAACCTCGCGGCCAAGGCAGGCGATCGGTGGTTGGACGGCATGACGCGCGATGATGTCAAGGAAATCACCAAAGAATTCGGCAAGCATCTGGAAAAGTTCGCGGTGGAGGCATATAAGACCGCGGAAAGTAACGTGAAACCCCAAGTGACGCCAACAAATAACGAATAAGGACGGCGCCAATGGATGACCCCACGGCGATCGCCACGCGTTACGCGACGATCACACGCAAAATGGTCCACGACGCGACACAGGTCGCGATCGACGCCTTCAACAAGATCAACGGCGCCCCCGGCACCTACACGGGGAATGACGCGATCAAAGCGATGACCCAACTCGCCGACATCGCCATTACCGGGGGGTCAGCGCTTGCCCGGATACCGTTGCAGATCCAGCCCGATAACCGCCCGATGCTGGTCGCCGACGAAGTCGCGTCGGTCGTCGAAACTGCCCTGACCAATGTGGCGGAGATTGCTAGCGACGCCGCTGAAAAGATCGACGCGGGCACCTTCAAAAAGCAATGGGCCGACACGGCGATCATGTTGACCAGTATGGCCGTGCTTCGGACCGCCGAGGCCGCCGAAGCGATCGTCGCCGGCCCGGGCGTGTTGGCCGATCCGGTGATGGAGTTCGGGCCGTTCACCGTCATCGCTCCCAAACCTACAGACGTGCTCGTGCTCAAGATGGGCCCGCTTGCTCGCCCCGGCGTCGCCGAGGACATCGCGGGCATTGTCCAGTTCATACCTGCCGGAGGCGTGTTGAACGCGGGTACCAAGAAGAGGAAATTCTCGCTTTCGATCAACTCCGCAGGGATTGCCAGCGGGATGTTCAAGGGCCAGGTAGACGTTTTGATAAACAATGTTGTCCAGTCGAGCCTAGCTGTGCAGGTTCTCGTCAACCTGTGAGCCGACCCGACCCAGCCCCAGGCGTTGACGAACTGCTTGATCGCGCGCTGCGCGCGCTCGCCGCTGGTCAACGGGCGACCGCCAACCGTCTCGCCGAGCAGGTCCTGGCCGTCGACCGCTACAACGTCGATGCCGAGGATCTGCTTGCCGCACCGGCCGATCCAGGCGAAATCCGCAGAATAACAATTCTTTTCGCGGACCTCGTTGATTCGACAGCGCTGTCGACCCGAATTGAGCTCGAGACGTA
>Ga0335074_10016445_pt1 | contig 10419 bp, 9 predicted proteins | sample Lox_Sample_23_FD_206715 | JGI IMG/M metagenome (GOLD analysis project Ga0335074, IMG submission 206715) | Soil microbial communities from Loxahatchee National Wildlife Refuge, Florida, United States - Lox_Sample_2.3 | ecosystem: Environmental > Terrestrial > Soil > Wetlands | place: USA: Florida...
CCCGAAGGACCCGCTGCGGCAGACACTCGGCTTAGCGAGTGGCTCGCTGAAAATGCTGAGAAAGTGGGCAGACATTACTCGTCTGAAGTAGCGAGACATTATGATCTTCGCCGGTAATGTGTCCGCCCCGCGACGCTGCGCCGAGAAAAATTCGATAGAATTAAACTCGTAATGCCCGCTCCCGAATCCCATCCCAGCAAGATCTGGGTCACGCTTACGGGCCTTCCGCTGACGATTCACCTCGAGTGGCCTTTTCGCGCCTCGACCTCAGGCTCAGATTTCTGGGTGCTGCACGGCGACATTCGACTGGAAGGCTCCGACGGACTCCATGCTCCGATCGCCGTCAACATGTCACAAACGGTTCGCGCAGTGCTGCCGTCGCTCGACCGCGTACACGCCGAGGCTCCTGTCATCAACGCGCTGCGCAAAGAAGTGGATCGCCGCCAGATCGAATTCCTGAAATCGGGAAAGTTACTGCCCGTCCCGTTCTCCAGCCGCCACTACGATTTCAAGCACGAGCAGTGGATATTTGGCAAAGCGAACGATGACGCCACTGCGGCGTTCCTGGAAAGAAAGGTATTTTGGGAGACGAAGCTGGCTAAGCCTGCCGAGAACGGGCCGCCACATCGTGTCTGGATTGCTGATCCTGCTGAGGCGCAGTACCTGCAGACCACGCCCCAGCATCTGGTCGATATCGCCTGCCGCCTGGTTGCCCCTCAAGGCCTGTTGCATCTCGATGACGACGGATGGGCCGAAGCGCTACCTGCTCTTATGTTAGAAGCCGAGGGCTTCGAGACGGTCCGTCGCCAGGCAGTCGAAGAACTGGAAAAGAAGCACGCCTTCGAGCGTGGATAACTTTCGAGGGTGTTCCACCCTACGCGTATTCGCAGGGAGGGGAATTCAAAATGCTTTTCCTCACCTTCAATTCTCCGCCTAATCTCGAGTGAGGACCATGCTCGATCACGCAATCTTCCAATCCGTCGCCGAGCAACTCCTGGGAAGCCCCCAAATCGAAGTGGACGGCCGCGCGTCCCGTGTCACCCGGACCGGCTCTCTGCGCCTTCGCACGGCACGCTTTATCGCGCACGGACGCGAATATCAGGCAATCGAGCAAAACGCCGACAAGCCCAGCCACTGGGGAAAACTCGCCCACACTGGACACAAAGTCGTCCAATTCCGCGATCTCAGCTCACAAAAGTACGTGGCCGTGTCGGTCGATGGCCAAATTCGCGAGTACCTGAATAATCCTTAGGCATCTTCACGATTTAACCGCGCGCTTCAAGTGCTCTCAGAATCGCCAAATCAATCTAAGCACATGCGGAATCTTCCAGTCGGTTCTCGCTGGTATCAGCTGAGAAGCTATCTCCGGCATCAGCGTGCATCGACTGACTTTGGCGCCTGTTCCAGGAATTCGACAATTGCAGCGATCTATTGCTCGCAAGCCCCTGCATGAAACAAAGCCTTCCATGCAGCGCCTGAAGCGATGTCGCTGCTTGCGCTTGCAACCGAATCATCTCGGTGCGCAGACGTTTCATCTCCGAAATACCGGCCTTAAGGTCGCTCCACGCGGCGCAAGGCAGGCCGAAGGCGGGCCGGGTGCTTTCAACCGTAGGGCTATCAGGTTGCGGGCGAGTAGTTTTATACGAGCGCGATCACGTCAATCTCTACCAGCACGTCTTTCGGCAGGCGAGAAACTTCGACTGTTGAACGCGCCGGCGGCGCTGCATTGAAGAACTTGGCATAAACCGTATTCATCGCGGGGAAGTCGGTCATGCTTTTCAAGAAAACAGTGGAGCGTACGACTTTGTCGAGGCTGCTTCCCGCGGATTCGAGAATGTGAGAAAGATTGCGGATCACTCGATCCGTCTGCGCGGCTACATCGCCAGCAATCACCTGCTGCGTTGCGGGGTCGATGGCGATCTGCCCGGAGACAAAGACCAATCCGTTAGCCCGGATCGCTTGCGAATATGGGCCAATCGCCTGTGGGGCATGTTTCGTGGAGATGATCTCACGCATGACTTCAGCCCTCAGTCGCCTTTCAGCGGCTACTACATGCGGAGCTGGGAAGGACAGAGTAGCACAACGTGAGCATCGAGTTGCGAGCACCGGGCCGAGCGTGCGGCAAAAACAAAAGCGGCACCCCTGTCTTGCCGCGCTTTTGCCAGACATGGGAACTGTGCAACTTGTCCGCTTTACTGTGTACTGGCCACTGAGTACAGGTTTCAAATTTTCTGCAGTCTCTGTACTTCGTGCACACCGGGGATTTTTCTCAGGCCCGCGATGATCTGCTCCAGATGCTTCAGATCGCTGATATCGAGCACGACCTCGACGCTTGCCTGGCTGTTCGCCGTATGCGCGGTGATGTTGCGAATATTCGATTTCGCATCCCCGATCACGCCGGTAATATTTTTCAGCATGCCGAAGCGATCATCGCAATAGACCGTTAGTTTAACGGGATAAGACGTGGGCGTGGAATCATCGCGCGCCCATTCGACATCGATTTTTCGTTCGGGCTCGTAAAGAAGATTGGTGACATTGGGGCAGTTCGACGAGTGCACGGCCACGCCCTTGCCGCGCGTAATGTATCCGACGATGCCTTCGCCGCGAATGGGATTGCAACATCGAGCACGGTAGACGAGCATATCCCCCTGGCCGCGTACGGTGATTGCGTTGTGGTCGCCGAAGACCCGGCGCACAACGCTGGCAATGGCCCCCGGCTGCGAAGTGAGACCCTCCGCTTCGATATCGCCCGCGATCGTGGGAGTTGCTCCTGCGGGCAAAAGCCGCGCCAGCACCTGGCGCGCCGAATATTTCCCGTAGCCGATTCCAGCCATCAAATCTTCCGCGCGGCCAAGCCCGTATCCGGAAGCCACCTTCATCAGGTCTTCGTCTTTTATCTCTTTCAGTGCGATGCGATACTTACGCGCTTCTTTCTCGATCAACTTCTTACCGATTTCAATGGCACGCTCACGTTGATGAACATTCAGCCAGTGCTTGATCTTATTGCGCGAGCGCGACGATTTGACCAGTCCCAGCCAGTCGCGGCTGGGCTTATGACCGGGTTGCGTAAGGATCTCGACAATATCGCCGGAATGCAGCTTGTGGCGCAGCGGCACCATGCGTCCGTTGACCTTCGCGCCGACGCAGGTATGGCCGACCTCGGTGTGAATGGTATACGCGAAATCGATCGGCGTGGCGTCGCGCGGCAACACGACCACTTTGCCCTTCGGAGTAAACGTGTAGACCTCTTCGGGATACAGATCGACTTTGAGGGTAGAAAGAAACTCCGCGGGATCGCTGACATCGCGCTGCCACTCGACCACTTGCCGCAGCCAGGCGAGCCGCTGCTCATCCTGCGCCGAAACCGGGCCGTCTTTGTATTTCCAGTGCGCCGCGATTCCTTCCTCCGCCATCTTGTGCATTTCTTCGGTGCGGATCTGGATTTCAAACGGCGTGCCATCATCAGTAATCACCGAGGTGTGCAGTGACTGATAGAAATTCGGCCGCGGCATGGCAATGAAATCTTTGATTCGTCCCGGTACCGGACGCCAGAGGTTGTGGATGATGCCGAGCACCGCGTAGCAATCCTGCAGCGACCGCGTAATGACCCGCATGGCGTAAAGATCGTAGACCTGGTCGACAGAAATTCTTTGCTTCTGCAGCTTCTTGTGAATGCTGTACAGACGCTTGATGCGGCTTTCCACCCGCGCCTGAATGCCCGCTTCCTTCAGTTTATCGGTGATGATCTCCTGCATCTTCGCCAGGAACACCTCGCCCTGTTTGCGCCTCGCATTCACCGCTTGCTCGACTTGCTCGTAACCAACGGGGTCTAGAAAACGGAAGCCCAGGTCTTCCAGTTCCCCGCGAATCTTTCCCATCCCGAGCCGGTGCGCGATCGGAGCGTAGATTTCGAGCGTCTCCTCCGCAATCTTGTGCTGGCGATCTGGCGGAAGATGTTCCAATGTGCGCATGTTGTGCAGACGGTCCGCAAGTTTGATCAAGACGACACGGATGTCGTCGACCATGGCCAGCATCATCTTGCGAAGATTCTCGGCTTGCTGCTCCTCTCGAGTGGCGAAGTCGATTTTGCTGATCTTGGTGACGCCTTCAACGATATGCGCAACCTGCTCCCCGAATTCCTTTCGGATATCGGCAATGGTGACGGACGTGTCTTCGACGGAATCATGCAGCAGGCCCGCGGCGATGGCGACCGGGTCCATTTTCATTTCGGCAAGCACGAGCGCGACTTCGAGAGGATGAACGAGATAAGGCTCGCCGGACGCACGAGTCTGGCCATCGTGATATTTCAGCGAGTAATCGTAGGCTTTCTTGACGATCGTCAGATCGTCCTGCGGACGGTTCTCCTGCATCCGCTTCATCAGATCGCGGTACTTGGTCAGGGTAAGGGCAGTTGTCGCAATCTGTTGGCGCAAGCTCGCCATATTTGATTATAGCCCGCGGGATTAGGACTGCCGGTGAGAAGGCCGAAGCGGGACGATGCCTCATTATAGCGGGCATTCTGAGAGCCAAGTCGCATCCGCACCCCAAATGACATGCTTCACGGATTTCGGTACGTTTGAATCGATCGATGCATCGATATTTTGGCGCTATATACTGCAAGCTGGTACATTGAAAATTCGCTCGCCATGCTTTCTCGCATTCTCGTCAGCGGCGTCTCTGGACCGATTGGGAAAGCTCTGCTTCCGCTGCTTCATACTCGCGGCTATGAAGTAGTTCGATTGGTGCGCGGGCCAGCTGCGGCAAAAGACCAGATTATGTGGCATCCCGCTCAGCCACTTTCGCCCGAAACCTTTTCCGGGTTCGATGCCGTCATTCATCTGGCTGGGGAGACCATCTTCGGCTATTGGGGCCGCGCAAAAAAGGCGAGGATTCGAAACAGCCGCGTCGTCGGCACACGAAATCTTGCCGAGGCTCTGGCTCAAGCTAAAAGCAAGCCGCAGGTATTCATTTGCGGCTCGGCAATCGGATACTACGGCAGCCGCAGCGACGAAGTGCTGAATGAAGCAAGCGAACCCGGCCAGGATTTTCTGGCGCTGGTGTGCCGCGATTGGGAAGCGGCAACAAAACCCGCCATCGATGCCGGCATTCGTACCGCGCAGATCCGCACCGGCGTTGTTCTCAGCCGGGACGGCGGGGCATTGCCCAAGATGCTCGCTCCGTTCAAACTTGGGCTCGGCGGCCGCATTGGTGACGGCCGCCAGTGGATGAGCTGGATCGACGTGCAAGATCTCGTTGGTGCGATTCTGCACATCCTCAAGACCGACCTCTTGCAAGGTCCTGTCAATATGGTCGCTCCTAAGCCACTCACCAATGCCGAGTTCACGGCAACCCTGGCCAGCGTTCTGCATCGGCCAGCGATTTTTCCCCTACCCACCTTGGTTGTAAAGACCGTATTCGGCGAAATGGGAGATGCCATTTTGCTCTCCAGCCAGCGCGTCGAGCCGACCCGGCTGGTCGGCACAGGGTATCCATTCGCTTTTAGCGACCTACGCCCATCGCTGGAACACCTGCTGCGTGCGTAAATCCGCCGGTTTAGAACCTCACAGCCGGCTGTGATTCTGATCACATCCCATAAATCCCCAGGCTGCGAGGCTTAATGCACCAATTGCTGGCTTGTGAGGTTCGATATGAAATCTAAATCGCTCGTGCTCACGCTCGTTCTGATGATCGCCGCCTGGGCGCAGATCGCAACATCCAATGCACCAAAACAAAACTCCTCTGAAACGAAATCCAAGTGCGCGTGCTGTGCGAAGATGGCCTCGCCGGATTCAAAAGAAGCACAAGCGTGCATGCGGCACACGGCGAAAAGCGCCAACAGCAAAGATAAAGATACGGACTCTTGTTGCGCAGAAAGAAATGGCAAATCCTGTTGCGGAAATAAGGCTCAGTCCAGCATGAAATCCGACAAGGGGAAAGACTGCTGCGACAACAGCGGCAAAGAGAAGGCAGGCTCTTGCTGTGCACATTCGGAGCAGGCCTCCAGCGGTACCACGGATTCCGGCAAGTGCTGCTGCTCGGCGAAGAATGAAAAGGCCGGCAGCGGCTGCCGCACGATGATGCACAGCTAACATCTGTTCATGGTCACGTCTCTCACGCCTGGATGCTTGCCGGCAGCGCGCACACCGCGCCTTCACTGAAGTTTTCGGACCCGATTCCGAGCGCATGCGAGAAGCGAGCGCGATAACCTTCCCAGGCAATGGCCGAGGTCAACTCGACGAGTTGCGGCTCATCGAAGTTCTCCCGCAGGCGAGCAAATAATGCGTCCGGCACCTCGACCGGAGTTCGGGTGATGGCATCGGCGTACTCAAGAACGAGCCGCTCCAACTCGGAAAAATTGAAATCCGTGCGGTAACTGCTCAATCCGGCGATCTGCTCACCTGATACGCCGTGCGCTCTGCTCACGGCAGAGCCAATATCGATTCAAAATGGACATCCCACGAGCGTCGCAACACGCAGCTCAGCCAATCCTTTGAGCTTGGCGTCCACCAGCTTGCTCGACATCTGCGCCTGCTCCATTTGCGTGTATCCCCAGAAAATTCTGCCGTGATGCGCTGTGACCTGGAGCGGCAAGATGACGTGGCCGAGCCGCTGCCGCGTGAAAAAATACACCAGGAGGACGTACAGCCGCCGCACCAAGCTGCCCTGATTTTGTCGAGCACCAGAGATACGAGTCATGGGTCTCTCCTGGACCGGATTGTTTGTAGGATTCCTGCCGTTGGCGAGCTCTACGTCATGCTAGAACGAAGTGCAACCCCGTGCAATCTCCCCCACGCCAGATACCATTTCCTCGATCTCCAACCACCGAACTTCCGTTTGCCGAACAACCAGACTTCGGGATACCTTTATCCTCGTTTCCTTTGTGGTTCCGTGGGAGTGAAGGTTGGGGGCGCACGCCTATTTGTCACGCCGAGTCGTCACGCCACAAGGCATTCGAGCCGGCGCCCTGCTTGTCGAAGGCGAGCAGATCAAGAGCGTGGTCGCGATCGGCGACGTTCCTGCCGATGCCGTTCGTGAAGACTTCGGCGATGCCGCGCTCTTGCCCGGCCTTGTTGATTCGCACGTCCATATCAACGAGCCAGGTCGCACCGATTGGGGCGGGTTTCAGACCGTAACGCGCGCAGCCTCGGCGGGCGGCTACACCATGCTTGTCGACATGCCTCTGAATTGCATCCCCGCGACAACAAACATCGCCGCGCTGGAGGCCAAACGAATGGTTAGCGGCGGAAAATGCCATATCGACTGGGGCGCGTGGGGCGGAATCGTCCCGGGCAATCAGAACGAAATCGAATCGCTGGCCGAAGCCGGTGTTCTCGGATTCAAGTGCTTTCTCGTGCATCCGGGAATCGACGAGTTCACGATGGTTACGGAACCTGACCTGCGCCTGGCGCTGCCGCATATCGCCCGAACTGGCCTTCCGCTGCTGGTTCACGCCGAAGTTCCGGACCCAATCACCGAAGCGACAGAGCGTCTGCGCGATGCCGATTGGCGCGTGTACATGACTTATCTGAGTTCGCGTCCGGATGAAGCCGAGTTGCAGGCGATCGAACTCATGCTGCGCCTGTGCCGCGAATACAGATTTCGATTACACATCGTGCATCTGGCAACGGCCAAAGCAATCGATATGCTGCGAGCTGCGCGCGCAGAAGGTCTGCCCGTGACCGTGGAGACTTGTCCGCATTATCTGCACTTGGAAGCAGAGCAAATCGCCGATGGGGCGACTCAATGCAAATGCGCCCCACCAATTCGCGATCACGAAAACCGCGAAAAGCTCTGGCAGGCACTGCGTGAGGGAGTCGTTGATATGGTCGTGACGGATCACTCTCCGTGTCCTCCCGCCATGAAACAAGCGCAGGAAGGGAATTTTCAAACCGCGTGGGGCGGAATCGCGAGTCTCTCGATGGCGCTGTCCGTCATGTGGACGGAATCGCAATCTCGTGGATTCTCGCTGAACGACATAGCGCGCTGGATGGCAGAACAACCAGCGGGACTGGCCGGGTGCAGTACTCGCAAAGGACGACTCGCGCCAGGCTATGATGCCGACTTCGCAGTCTTTGATCCGGAAACGGAGTTCACAGTCGAACAAGACCGCCTCTATCAAGGCCCGGCGTTATCGCCCTATATCGGCGAGACATTGCGGGGCGTCGTAAAGCAAACGTACTTGCGTGGCGCGATGGTCTTTCGCGAAGGCCAGTTTTCGGGAGGAGCGGCTGGCCGCGAATTGTCGAACAGATTCCTGGAAGGCGGAGCGGACACCCCCGCCGGCTACGTTCGGGGAGCAAAGTGAATCGCGTGAATACAAAGCCAATTGTGGGCATGCCGGTTCCGCGCAAAGAAGGGCGCGATAAAGTCACCGGCCGTGCACAATATGTCGACGATTTGAGCCTGCCCGGGATGCTCTACGGCGCGACCGTGCGAAGCACAATTCCGCGTGGAAAGATCAAGAACATCACTTTCGGCACCAGGATCTCCTGGGCCGAATTCGTCATTGTCTCCGCCAAAGACATTCCTGGAGCAAACTGCGTAGCGTTGATCTCCGACGATCAACCGTGCCTTGCCAAAGAATTCGTGAATCATCCGGAAGAACCGATTCTCCTTCTCGCCCATGCGAATCCGCATATTCTTCCTAAAGCTATTGCCGCAATTGCTATCGAATACGAGCCGCTGCCGGCGATCTTTACCATCGAGGAAAGCGAAGTCCAAAAACAAATCATCTGGGGGGACGACAACATATTCAAGACGTACACGATCGAAAAAGGCGACCTCGACGGTGTCTGGTCGAAGGCCGACTACATCGTCGAAGCCGAATATACAACCGGCGCGCAAGAGCAGCTCTATATTGAAAACAACGGCATGATCGCCAGTTTCGATCGCGGCCCCGGAGTCACAGTCTGGGGATCGATGCAGTGCCCCTATTATGTGCACAAAGCGCTCATGAAGTTGCTGAATCTGCCTGAGGACAAAGTGCGCGTGGTGCAGACCGAAACGGGCGGGGCATTCGGAGGGAAAGAAGAATATCCCTCGATGATCGCCTGCCATGCCGCGTTGCTGGCGATGAAATCGGGCAAGCCGGTAAAAATTATTTACGACCGCACTGAAGATATGGCGGCCACGACCAAGCGGCATCCGTCGCGTACACGCCATCGCACGGCCGTGACCTGCGATGGGAAAATTCTCGGTGGCGAGATCGAATTCGTAGTCGACGGCGGAGCATACGCGACGCTCTCGAGCGTCGTTCTGTCGCGCGGAACCATTCATGCCGGCGGCCCATATTTCTGGCCGAATATTCGCATTCGCGCCAAAGCGGTTGCGACCAATGCCCCTCCGCACGGAGCCTTCCGGGGATTTGGCGCGCCTCAGAGCCTGTTCGCGATGGAGCGCCACATGGACCGCATCGCGGCCAAGCTCGGAATCTCTCCGGTGGAAGTTCGGCGCCGAAATTTCCTCAAGCCGGGACAAACCACTACTACTGAACAGAAGATCCGTGAACCGATCAATCTCGATAAGCTGCTCGATCGAGCACTGACGCTCTCCGACTACGAAGAGAAAAAGAAACGATTTCAGCTGGAGAACAAAACTTCAACCCGAAAAAAAGGACTCGGCCTCGCCACCTTTCTCCACGGCGCCGGATTTACGGGATCGGGCGAACGCTATCTCGCCTCTCTCGTCGGAGTTGAAGGCCGTGCTGACGGCCGCGTGAGGGTTCTCGTATCGAGCACCGAATTCGGACAAGGCACAAAAACCGTTCTGTGCCAGATCGCAGCTGAAGCACTTGCCCTACCTTACGACTTCGTCGACATTGCCGAAGCTGACACCAAACAAGTGCCAAACAGCGGTCCGACCGTTGCATCTCGAACTGTCATGGTCGTCGGAAAACTCGTCCAGTCGGCGGCGCAAGGAATCCGTCAGACGCTTACTTCAGCGGGATATCTTCGCAATTCCTATTCACCCGAAGAGTTCCGGGCGGCTTGCGCACATTACACCTCGCAGCATGGCGAGTTGAAATCGTTTTCTCGCTATCAGCCTCCGCCAAACATTTTGTGGGATGACGAAAAATATAGCGGCGAAGCCTACGCCGCGTACGCTTGGGCGGTTTATGTCGCCGAAGTTACCGTCGATTTCAGGACCTACGCCATTTCTATCGACGACTTCGTCGCCTTGCAGGAAGTCGGAAAGGTCTTGCATCCCGTGCTGGCCCGCGGGCAGATCACCGGAGGCGTGGCGCAAGGGATCGGCTTTGCACTCTACGAAAAAGTCGCGTGGCGCGATGGCCGCATGCAGAATGCGCAGATGACGAATTACATCATGCCGACTTCGGCCGACCTGCCGCCAATCCGCGTTTACTTCGAAGAACTCGGCAATGAACATGGTGCGTTCGGAGCAAAAGGAATCGGAGAGTTG
>Ga0335074_10016446_pt1 | contig 10419 bp, 12 predicted proteins | sample Lox_Sample_23_FD_206715 | JGI IMG/M metagenome (GOLD analysis project Ga0335074, IMG submission 206715) | Soil microbial communities from Loxahatchee National Wildlife Refuge, Florida, United States - Lox_Sample_2.3 | ecosystem: Environmental > Terrestrial > Soil > Wetlands | place: USA...
TGTACGCGGTGGCGCGCCCGAAGGCGAACTGGAAAGCGGCTCCATAAAAGAAATCCCCGGAGGCTGCCGGGTTACCGTGCCAGTCTCCGGGGCATTTCCAATGCTGCCTGCGGGCGATTAACGGGGATGTCCGCCGTGCTCGTGGGCAGCGCCAAGGTTGGAGTGGCCGTGGCCGTCGCGCATTTCGTTGCCATGGAAGTTTGAAACGCGCCCCGGGCGGCCCTCAGACCAATGCTGGCCGCGGTGCGGATAGTTGCCGTGAAATCCATCAAAGTGATCAAAGTGATTGTTGACGTGGCCCCAGAAGTGAGAGGGACCGTGATACCACGGGCCTGCGCCGATGAAGAGTCCGTTTATGAACCACTCCGGCCCATAGTAGCCGTAGGGCGCGCAGTCATAGGGTGGGTAATCGAAATAACCGTAGGGGCAGACCGGCGGAGGGCCGATTTGAACGGCAATTTGAGCCGTTGCCTTGGGTGCTGAGATCGCGAAGCAGAAGGCAGCTACTCCAGCGAGAACAACCAACTTGAGCTTTCCCACAATTCCTCCTCAGATCCGGCAGAGAGAATTGCGGTTCCGCCAGATGGATGATCGCGGCTCGGAAAGATACCTGCCTCTTTCCGATGCTGCGGACGTGGAGTTAGATGAAGCCTCGAAATGAAAGGTTTTAAGGGGCCGGGAGAAGGTAGGTTCTTAAGCTCCCTGTTTTGTGTCTTTTGAAATCCACCAGAGGACTTCGCCGAAGATCTTCCACTTGGTGGCGTTGCTGACGTCGAGGGGCAGGTATTTCGGATTGGCAGATACCAGCAGATCGGATCCGGCCAGGCGTTGCAGGCGGGCGACTTTGAATCCAAGATCGCGATGCGCAACCACCACAAGCCTCTGATTCAGCTGGTCGCGGTCAATGACGGCGGTATCCACAAACAGGATCGAACCCGATGGAATGACGGGGTACATGGAGTCGCCGGCAACGTGCATGCTGAGCATGTTTTCCGGGTGGGGGCACCATGCGAAGGGCGCCAGCAGAACGTCCTGCACCGAAGCCTGTGAGAGGCGAACATTTTCGTTGGGAGGGACACGATCACCGAACGCCGTCACATCCATCAGGGGGATGGCAACCGCGTTGCTCTTGCCGGCGATGTGCTGTGAGACCTTCTTTCCGGCGATGACGTTGAAATCTTCGAGACTTACGCGAATCGACGACAGGGTCTGGCGCAGCGATGCATCGGGAAGTTTCGACGTATCGATTCCGGCGCGTTCCCAGAAGTAGTTGCCATCCGGCTTGCCGGCCAGGTTTCCCAGCGCGACGTAGGTCTCCGCCGTGGGTTCGTTCTTGCCTGCCAGCCATCGGGAAACGGTTGCCGGGGAGACACCAAGCCGCTCAGCCAGTCCGGCTTGAGTGAGCTGCAGGTCCTTGATAAGGCGGCGAAGGCGGTCGGACCATTCATGGGTTGTCGGTTGCTGCTCAACCATGGGTGTTCTCAGTTCTTGCGGCGACAATTTCGCCCGTGCAATTGCTTCAATGAAATCAATGATTTGTCATCGTCCGAGGTATACTAGCAGCCTTTCCAACGCATCGTAAGTCAGCATGGGGAGCAGGTTTACACAACCGGATTCCGCGGCAGACAAAGGGCAGGAGGTCGCGAAAGGCAGCAGCAGCGGAGTCGGGGGCCCGGGGCAAGGCTGCGATACCTCGCCCTATGATTCTGACGCAATCGTTGCGCCGGCGTCCAACCAGGAACGGTCAGATTCTGCATCGCAGGTGGCAAAGTCGATGGATGTGCCGGTCTTGAGAGGAAGACGGCGGATCCTGATCATCGACGACGAAACGACCATTGCCGATACGATGGCGCTGATCTTTCGCGCTCAACGTTATGACGCGCGAGTGGCCTATTCGGCTGAATGCGCGATCGAGGTGATTGCTGCCTGGCGTCCTGACCTGGCGATCATCGACGTGGTCTTGCCGGAGATGAATGGTATTGACTTGGCGATTGTGATCAAGGCGAATTATCCCGGCTGCTACGTGCTTCTATTTTCAGGGCACACGAACACGACGATGCTGCTCGAAGAAGCCGGGAAAAAAGGTTACCAGTTTGAAGTGCTGGCGAAACCGGTGCACCCGGAGGTCATTCTGGAGCGCGCTTCGGAACTCCTCGAAGGCCCGCAAGAACCCCTCTACGACTAAACAGCTCTCCCAGCCGGGCATTGGGCGATATCCGGTTGAGGACCTTTCCGGTTCGAACCCGGATCGTGCCGTCACTTAAACCACCGGGCGGCGGCCCGAGAAGAGCTGGACGAGGAGCACGATCAAAGCCAGCACCAGCAGGATATGGATATAGGCTCCGAGCACGTGGAACCCCACCCATCCGAGAAGCCACAGCACCAGGAGAATTACAAAGATTGTCCACAACATGGTTTTACTTCACCTTTCTGCGGTGTGGGATTCCCATCCCATAGCCGGGGTTGCATTGGCCATGTCGTGCAGGCAATCGGATTCTCCCAAGCAACTTGATTTTCCTCGGAGGGCATCAACCAGAAGACGCAACGAGCAGGCAGGCCATGTTTCCCAAACACATTCTTCCGCTTGTGGAGATTGCCGCATTCCTCCTGTTTTGCCTGGGGACAACCAAGGCACAGAACACCACGAGTCCAAGCGCGCGAGATAGAAAGTTCATGCGTTTGGTCATGGAGGGCGAAAATGCCGAAGCGGCTCTAGGGCAACTGGCCGTAGAGAAGGGAAGCGGAGACGATATAAAGCGGTTCGGCCAAACAATGATCGATGATCAGGCGCAGCTTTTCGGTCAGATGCGCGATGTGGCGAAGAAAGAGCACATCCATGCGCCCGTAGGAACCACAACCCGGGATCGAGAGCTTGAGGCCAGGCTGAAGAAGCTCAGGGGAACGTCTTTCGACAAGGCATATATCGCCGCTACGGTGAAAGACCAGCGGCGCGATCTGGACGAATTCAATCGGGAAGCGAACCACGGAAACGATACGGCGATCAAGGACGCGGCCGGCCGGGGAGCGCTTCTCATTGGGCAACAGTTGCAACTGGCGGAACAAATCGCGCACGGCCACAAGATGCAGCTTTAGCCATGGTCTGAGCAGACGGTTTCGCGCCAGTCCTCCTTGGCTATCGTTTCACGCTATCGAGGATTCGGGCGGTGAGCCGCTGTTCAATGCGGCTCATTTCGGCCCAGGGATCGTGTTTGAGCCGGTCTTTCCAGGATCCGAAGCCGGATACCCGGAAAACGGGCCTGGTCTTTGCGTCAAGCATCTTCCAGTCCAGAGGCAAGGCGACCGGCGCACCCGAGCGCGCGCGCGGCGAGTATGGAGCCACGGCAGTCGAGCCGCGGTCGTTGCGAAGATAGTCGAGGTAGATGCGATTCGCACGCAGCGCCTTGGTCATCTTGGTGACATAGAGGGCCGGGTTCTTGCGTTCCATTCCGCGCACCACGTTATACGCAAAGTCCTTGATAACCGGCCATTCGTTTTCGGGGCGGATCGGCACCACGACGTGCAATCCCTTGCCGCCGGTTGTTTTCAGAAAGCTTGCGAGGCCGAGGTCCTCCAGCAACGAATGGAACGTTCTGGCCGTGGCCGCCAGGGTCTTCCAGTCGATGGCTTCATCGGGGTCCATGTCGAAGATGATGCGGTCGGGCCGTTCCAGGTCGTCGTTCCTCGAGCCCCAGGGGTGAATCTCGAGAACGCCGAGCTGCGCCATTCCGGCGAGCCCTTCGGCGGTGTTGAGGGTGAGGTATTGTTCGACGGCTCCGCTCTTTTTGTCCGGCACCGCAATGCTGCCAATCTCGGGGGGCAGGCCCTTGCTCACGTGCTTCTGGAAGAAGCATTGCTTTCCGGTGCCCTCGGGACATCGGACAATGCTGAGCGGCCGGTCGGCGACATGGGGCAGCATGTAATCGGCGACCGCGAGGTAGTAATTGGCCAGATCGAGCTTGGTCATGCCCGATTCTGCGTCGAGAACCTTCTCAGGATGCGTGATGCGCAGGTCGGTGGCGACTGGGCTTGAGGACTTGCCTGCGGTCCTCTGTCTGGTCGGCGGTCTGGTCGCGCCGGGTTTTGATTGGGGCATGGATTCAGCCATTTCTGCTCCGGCTGCTTCGGGGGCATCAACCGTCTCACGCACGACCTCATCGGCCGGCTTGTCTTCCCGGAGCCCTTTGAACGCCGCCTGGCGGGCGAGATTGTCGCGAGTCCAGTTGGAAAAGGAAATCTGCGCGACCAACTGCGGCTTGACCCAAAGGACGCCGCGCGAAACTCCCTTGGGAATGTCAACGAACGGTGATCGCGATTGAACCAGTTTGTCGAGCTGTTTGCGGATGGCGGCAGAGGATTTTTGCGTAAAGCCGGTGCCGCAGCGGCCCGCATAACGAAGCTTGCCGCCATCGTAGTAGCCGATCAGCAGCGCGCCGATGCCATGCTCGCCGGTGGAGGGTTCCGTGAAACCGCCAATTACGAACTCCTGCTCCTGAAAGCACTTCGCCTTGATCCATGAGCTGCCGCGGTTTGCTGAATAGGACCCCGTGGAGAGCTTCGAGACGATGCCTTCGGCGCCCAGCGAACAGGCATGCTTGAAGACCTTCTTGCCGTCCGCAGCAAAGTGCTCGCTGAAACGGATCGGGGAGTCCTCGCCGAGTGAGGAAAGAAGCTTTTCGAGGAGTTCCTTGCGCTCGACGAGGGGAAGGTTGCGGAGATTGCGGCCGTTCAGATGGAGCAGATCAAAGGCAAAGTACGTGATATCGGCCTTGGCGTCCTGCTGAAATGCAATTTGCAGGTCGGCAAAGCTGGTTGCGCCCTTTTCATCCAGCACCACGGCTTCGCCGTCAAGCACGGTGCTCTCGACGGGCAGTTGCTCAGCGGCACGGGCGAGGTCGGGCATGCGGTGTGTCCAGTCCAGCCCCTTGCGCGTGAACAGCGTGATCTTCTTTTCGCGCGGTCTCTTGCCGAGTTGCACATGAATCTGGATGCGGTAACCATCAAGCTTGAGTTCGTGAACCCAGTCGTCGCCCGAGGGCGGCGCAGTGGCTTGCCTGGCCAGCTGTGGTTGGAGGAAGCCCGGAAATTTTTCTTCAGGGAGGGATCGGAGCGAAGCTGTGAATGAAAGTCTCTTTGGTTTGCCGGAACGCGCCGTTGCTTTACCTTTCGCCTCCGGCTGGTCGTCAGCGGCGCGATTGCTATGCCAGACGCGATCATGATCCTGCCCAATCTGCTCGATGGAGCGGCTGGTCAGGGCGCTGTCGGGCCGGCGCTCGGTGATGGGCTCGTCGTTTTCGGAGCGCGCATATTCGTCGCGATCCTTGATCAGCAGCCAGTTGGGCTTGCCGGGACGCGCATCGCGGGTGTGCATGCGGACCAGCGCCCAGCGGCCATGAAGCTTCTGGCCCTTGAGGTTGAACTTGAGATGACCTTCGGCCAGTCCCTTGTCGGCGTCTTCGAGCGGCTCCCATTCGCCGAAATCCCACACCATCACGGAGCCGCCGCCGTATTGACCCTTGGGGATAGTGCCCTCGAAGTCGCCGTATTCGATGGGGTGGTCTTCGACCTGCACGGCAAGGCGCTTGTCCGCGGGCAGATCGCTGGGGCCCTTGGCGACCGCCCAGCTCTTCAGCACGCCGTTCCACGCCAGGCGGAAGTCGTAGTGGAGGCGTGTCGCAGCATGTTTCTGGACCACGAAGGGCAAAGCGCCGTTGTGCGTGGTGTCGGCAATCGCGCCCTTGGTTCCGCGCGGTTCCGCGGTGAGGTTGAAATCGCGCATCTCGCGGTAACGCGCGAGCTGGTCTTCGAGTGTATTGGCCGGATCTTTCTTGCGCGCGGTGGATCGTGCCATAGCTGTGCGGCCCTGTGCGAGCGTTTACCAGACTTTACCAGCACGGGTCCTTTTTGGGCAGGGCGTTTTGCCGGGACAGGCTTGGCCCTGGTCTGGCTCACAATGCGTTTGAGCGCATCCTTGCGGTGATGACTCAGGTCTGCACGCGCTCGGTCGTTCGATGTTGCAGCAGCAGCGCAAGTTGTCTGCGAGTCCGGCGGTCGGCCTGGGCGCGAATCGCGATGCCGCCGCCGCTGGCGATGCATCCCACGGGATGGAAGGAGTGGGCATGATTCGGAGACTCAAGTCCGGGGAGTACAGGCTCTATTCGCGGAAGAAAGACGCAAGCACGGGCAAACGCCGCAACCTCGGCACATTTGCAACGCTGGAGAAGGCAAAACAGCACGAGCGCGCGGTTCAATACTTCAAGCGGCATTAGGCCGATTTCCGCGAGATGTGTGCTCGGGCTGCCGCGCTCTTCTCTGAATCGTGAAGCGGGGAGCGGGCGTGATGTTTTACCATGCGTTTGAACGTGTCCACCACCTCGCCATCGACGCAATCGGCCGTGTTGAACGGCGCGGTCCTGGTGCTGATCCAGTTTGATGTGTGCGAGGAGATTCGTCTCGATCGCCTGCGCGACCTGCGAGGCGGCTCGGTCCAGCGGAAGCCGAGCATGAAGAATCCCGCGCCCGCCTATGTGCGCTACGAGCGGCCGCCGGTGGTGGAACCGCTGGAAGCGATTCAGTTGGAAAGCGGCGAGAGACTTGCCGGCGAGATCAAGTACTACGACTACGGCGTAGTCAGCGTGGTCTTTCAGCTGCCGTTTTCGGGCGACTGGGGCAACCTTGTTCACTTGGCCAGCCGCTGGGTGTGGGACGTCGATTTCGCTTCGCGCGCCGAACCGGTGGTGAAGCAGAAGCTGGCGCATTGCAACGATGCCCTGATCCGCCCGTACGAGCGCTGGCTGAGCGAAGACTATTTCATCTTCCACGTGAGCGATTCAGCCGGCAAGCCGTCGGCCAGAGAACTGATTCGCGAGCATGGAGCGGAGATCGCGCAGGTGGTTCGCGGCGACCGCATTCAGCTCTCTGAGGGGGAATGCGGTGAAGTGCTGCACTCGCAGATTTCCTACTACGCCAGCGACCTCACCGTGATCGGATGGAATGCGGCTTTTGTCTACGACTCGCCCAGCGGCGCCGAGTCTGCCATCCAGCTGCTGGAGTACGCCAACTCGCAGCTGCTCGAGTTTCGCCATTACGACGAGCTGCTGACCGAGATTCTCGATCGCGCCTACAAATTGCTGGAGCAGAGAACCGGTTTTCTGGCGCGCTGGCGGCTGGCGGCATCGGCGCGCAACCTGCACACGACCGCACACGACCCTGCTGGACGTGGCCGAACTGACCGAGCGAGCCGACAACGCCATCAAGTTTCTGAGTGACATGTTTGCGGCGCGATTGTACCGGCTGGCCGCGGCGAAAGTGGGCGTTCCGGATTACAAAGAGCTGGTTTCGCGCAAGGTAAGGACGGCCGAAGATCTGTATAACTACATGGTGGACCAGTTTAATCAGAGCCGCGCGTTCTTCCTGGAGTTCACCGTGGTTCTGATCCTGCTGATCGAGTTGTTCTTTTTGTTCCGCGGGAAGACGCTATAGGAAACTTTTCGGAGGTTTTGAACGACTTTTCTTTATGACCCTTTTTACCTTCTCCGGGCTTCTGTTTGCCGGTTCTCTCCTGGCCGGATTGCTGGGCGCGCTGACCGGACTTGGCGGCGGCGTTGTCCTGGTCCCGCTCCTCACGCTGGGGTTTCATGTGGATATTCGCTACGCGATCGGGGTGTCGCTGATCTCGGTGATCGCAACATCCTCCGGTGCGGCGGCGGCCTACGTGCGCGAAGGTTTTTCGAGCGTACGGATCGGGATGTTTCTGGAGATGGCGACGACGCTCGGCGCGATTCTGGGCGCGTATCTGGCCACCGTGGTGCATACGCAGCTGCTCGCGATCATCTTCGGCGTGGTGTTGATTTACTCGTCCTATCTTTCCTGGCAGCAGGCGCGCAATCCGGCAGCGCCGCTGGTGAAGGGAAGTCGATGGTCAGACAAGCTGGAATTGTCGGGAACATATCCCGGGGACGACGGCAAACGGATTCACTACGAGGTTGAAAACGTCTCCGGCGGATTTGGAGTCATGCTGGTCGCGGGGACGCTGTCGGGACTTCTGGGGATCGGCTCGGGCGCGGTGAAAGTTCTGGCCATGGATCGGATCATGAAGGTGCCCTTCAAAGTGTCGACCACAACCAGCAATTTCATGATCGGGGTAACGGCAGCGGCCAGTGCCGGGATTTACCTGCATCGCGGGCTCATCGCGCCGGGGCTGGCGTTCCCGGTGATGCTCGGCGTTCTCAGCGGGTCCTTGATCGGCGCGCGATACCTGGTTCGGGCCCACGTCGCGGTGCTTCGCGTCATGTTTACCCTGGTGGTGCTGGCGCTGGGGGTGGAGATGATTATCAACGGAGTGACGAAATGGTTCTGAGGAAGGTTGGAGAGACGGGCGCGAGTCCGGAACATTTCGATGACCGGCGGATGGAGACCATCATGGGCCGGTTGTTGCAGTCTGGTGTCTTGCTGGCGTCGTTTGTCATGCTCGTCGGCGGCGTCCTTTACGTGAAGGCGCACCACTCGGCCAGCCCTGATTACCGGGTATTCAAGAGTGAGCCGCAGTCGCTGCGCCATCTTGGAGGGGTCGCGCACGGCATCGCCGCCGGGGAACCTGCGGCAGTTATTCAACTCGCCGTATTCCTGCTGATCGCGACGCCGGTGGCCCGGGTTGTCTTCGCGCTCATCGCCTTTGGAATTGAACACGACAAGCTTTACATCTTTGTCAGTGCGGTCGTGCTTGCGGTGCTGCTCTACGGGTTTCTCAAGCCGTAGTAAAGATTGGTTCGAAAAAGGGCTCAATTCGTCCTCGTGGGCGTATCCGGGAAAATCTTGCATCCAAATGGAGAGACAGACCTGTCTTTCGTTCCGAAGGGGTGACTATGCAGCGTTTTCAGGGGAAGGTCGCGATTGTTACCGGAGCCGGCTCGGGCATCGGTCAGGCAATCGCCAAACGCCTCGGCAGTGAAGGTGCCAAGGTGATCGTGGATTATGTTGGAAACCCGGAAGGAGCCAGGGAAACAGAGTCCGCGATTGAAAAGGCCGGTGGCAACGGCGCGATTGTGCAGGCCGATGTCACCAGCACCAGCGAAGTGGAGCGTCTGGTCGAGACAGCATGGCAGCAATTCGGCGCGGCAGACATCCTGGTGAACAATGCGGGGATGGAGAGGAAATCGGAGTTCTGCGACACTTCCGAAACCGATTATGACCAGGTCATGTCAGTAAATCTGCGCGGGCCGTTCTTTCTGACCCAGGCGTTTGTCCGCCGGCTCCGCGATGCGAAAAAGAGCGGGCGGATTATCAACATCAGTTCGGTGCATGAGGATATGGCATTTCCGGGGTTCGCGACGTACTGCTCGAGCAAGGGCGGGCTGCGCATGCTCATGCGCGATCTCGCGGTAGAGCTTGGGCCTCTGGGCATCACCGTGAACAATGTAGCGCCGGGAGCGATCGCTACTCCCATTAACACGTCGCTGCTCGAGGACAAGCCAAAATTGAACGCGCTGCTGCGGAATATTCCGCTGGGACGGATGGGTACGCCGGAGGATGTGGCCGGGCTGGCCGCATTTCTGGCTTCGGATGACGCGGCATACATTACCGGGTCGACGTTCGTGGTCGATGGTGGTTTGATGCGCAACTACCGGGAACAATAGGCGGCACAAATGGCCTCAAGAATCGAGGATTACGCACTGATCGGCGACTGCCACACAGCCGCCCTGGTCGACCGGAAGGGTTCCATCGACTGGCTTTGCTGGCCGGCATTCTCGTCCGAAGCGTGCTTCGCAGGGCTGCTCGGATCGGACGAAAACGGCTATTGGAGAATTGCTCCCGGCGAAGGCGAGTGGAAGACGACCAGAGAGTACCGAAAACACACCCTGATCGTCGAGACTTTTTTCGAGTCGTCGCTAGGTGCGGTTCGCCTGACCGACTTCATGCCGATTCACGGAGAAAACTCCAGCGTGGTACGCATCGTAGAAGGCATTCGGGGATCTATAAGGATCTGCATGGAACTTTGTCTTCGCTTTGATTACGGCCGCTCGGTGCCATGGGTTACGCGGATGGAAAAAGGCGTGCGGGCAGTGGCGGGACCAAACCTCGCGGTTCTTCGCGCGTCGGTCCCCACCCACGGTGAAAATCTGAAGACCATTGCCGAGTTTTCGATCGAGGCGGGAAAGCGCGCGTATTTCGCTCTGGCCTACGGATTTTCGCATCTCGAGGACCCTAAAGAGATCGACGCGCAACAGGCGCTCGAGGATACGGAGGCGTTCTGGCGCGAATGGACGAGCCGGCTTCGTTACGAAGGCGAATACCGCGATGCGGTGGAGCGCTCGTTGATCACCCTGAAGGCGATGACCTATACGCCGACCGGTGGCATTGTTGCCGCGGCGACGACTTCGCTGCCGGAGCACATTGGCGGGGTGCGCAATTGGGACTATCGTT
>Ga0335074_10016447_pt1 | contig 10418 bp, 9 predicted proteins | sample Lox_Sample_23_FD_206715 | JGI IMG/M metagenome (GOLD analysis project Ga0335074, IMG submission 206715) | Soil microbial communities from Loxahatchee National Wildlife Refuge, Florida, United States - Lox_Sample_2.3 | ecosystem: Environmental > Terrestrial > Soil > Wetlands | place: USA: Florida...
GGCCCCACTAACTGTTGCACGGCTTTAATCAACTGCGGCGGAGTAACTCGTTCGGCATCGGCCGGCGCCTCCCAGGCCGACCATACTTTGGCATGTCCTGTGCGAATAGATTCTCTAAGCGCGGGATCGACCTCACGCGGAGGTAAGTTACTAAGTATCGCCGAGACAAACTGGGCAGCGTCACTAACTATGGATAAATCGGCGTGATAGTTCCTATCGAGCGATTGAGGATCGATATCCACATGGACTAATTTGCCCGGCATCTTCAAGCCATAACTGCCCGTCCCGACTTCGGAGAAGCGGCAGCCGATCGCCAGCACTAAATCGCGGCCCTCGGCAATCTTACGCACAAAGCCAGGCGCGGCCGCGCCGAATCCGCACCACAGCCACAGCGGATGGTTTTCCGGAAAGATGCCTTTGCCCTCAAACGTCGTGGCCACGGGAGCTTCCAACCGCTCCGCCAACTCGACCAAATCAGTCCCCGCGCCTGCCGCGCCCAATCCGAGATACAACAGCGGGCGGCGGCTCGCCGCAATCAAATCACGTGCCCGCTCAAGATCCGCTGTGCGCGGGGCCACGGAGGAATCCGGTTCGCCACGATACGAATCCAGGTCCACATCATGCCGGAAGATGTAATGCTCCGCGGGGACCTCGACAAATACAGGCCCGGCGGGCGCGGCGCGGGCGATGCGGCAGGCGCGCCGGATCGTGCCATAAAGGTCTGCCCCACGCTCGAGCAGGAATTGCGCCTTAGTCACCGGGCGCGCCATCGCCTGTTGATCCACGGCGTGCAATTGGAACGCTTTGCCGCTGTCGCGGCGGATGCCGCACCCCAGCACCAGCATCGGAATGTTATCGAGATAAGCTTCGGCGATGCCTGACATGGCATGCGTCAAGCCCGCGCCCGGCACTACATTCGCGCAAGCCAGCATTCCCGACGCGCGCGCCACGCCATCGGCCATGAACGAAGCACTTTGCTCGTCGGTGACCAGGATCGGACGAACCTTGGTGGAACGCGCCAGTGAGTCGTACAGCTCGATGTTATGCGTGCCGGGGATGCCAAAGGTAAATGGAATAGCTTCGTCTTCGAGGGCCCGCACCACGATATCCGCGCCAGTCATTTTCATGGTTAGTTTCCCAACAGAGCGGGCGCCTCCACGCGAATGCGTTCCGCCACGCGATCAGCCAGCGCCATAATCGTGAGATATGGATTGATTTCAAGCGAATCGGGAAACAGGCTGGCGTCTGCCACGAACAGCCAGGGCAAACCGTGCACGCGGCCGTAAGAATCCGTGACGGAGCCGGACCGGTCAGCGCCCATCCCGCAGCCTCCCTGCGGATGCGCGGCCGAAACCGGCGTCTTGCCGGCCGTGAATTCCGCGCTCGCGGCGATCTCTTCGAGGCGCCCCGCTTCTGTCGCTTCGATAGTAGTTTCACGCGCCACCGGCATATGCACGCGCACCGCGCCCGCCGCAAAGAGAATTTTCGCCGAAGTAACCGCGCCGCGAATCAAACCCTGGATCGCCTCGGATTGAAAACGGTAATCGACCACCGGCTTGCCGGACTTATCGATCGACACGCGATTGTGCGCATCCGCCTTATCGCAAGCCAGCACCAGGATCATCTGCAGACGCGGAAAAGCCCGCATGAACGCGCTGTGCGGCGCGCCCAAACCGGCCATGCTCTTAGCCGTGATGAACGGAAAATACATGCAGGTTTCGAGCACGAAATGATCGCTTTCGATGAAATCATCGACGTAATAACTCTTGGGAAAACCTACGAAGTTAGTGATCGGCCGCGCGTGTTCGCCGACGATAATGAACGCCGGATGCGTGGTAAAACCATGACCCAAGCGCGGCAGATCGCGTGCAAATCCCGAACGCAGCAGAAGCGCCGGCGTATTCACCGCGCCCGCGCACAGCACGATCATCTTCGTATCGATCTGATAATCGCCGGGTTCCCAGGACGATGGATCGCCTTTCGCGCCCGCGGGCTTATGGTCGACGCGCACCGCCAGGGTTTTCTCGCCGACGGTCAAAACTTCCGCGCGCGTGATCACTTCCACGCCGTTGCGTTCGGCATTCGGTAACTGCACGCGATCCGTGCCTTGCTTGGCCCGATTGGGACAGCCTAAGTTGCACAGGCTCGATCCGCGGCAACCTTTGATATTTACCGGGAACTGTTGCACGTGGTAATTCAACTCACCGCAGCCAGTTACAAATAACTTATTATTCTCATTAATCAGACCGTCTTCGAGCAAATGGACGTTGTTCTCGCCCATGAACTTCCGTGCCCGGCAATCCAGATCCGCATGCGTCAGGCCGGGCACATTCCAGCGATTGATGACTCGCGCGGGCGGCAGCATGGATGTACCCGTGTAGACCACAGTCGAACCACCGTAAGCACAGCCGAAGGCAATGGTCATGGCGCCATCCGATGTAAGAAAACCGCCGCCGTCTTCGTAGAGCGCGCCGGCCATTTCCAATTCGCGGCCGGTAAACTCGTCATCGCGCAGCCGTGGACCTTTCTCCAACACTGCGATCCGCACCCCTTGGCGGCACAGCGGCGACAATTCCTGCGCCACAGTTCCGCCGCCCGCGCCGGAGCCTACGATCACTATGTCGTAACTGACCCGCGTCAACGAAGCGCCCCCCAGCCGTTCGCACTGGCCGCATAGCCGATCCCCCCCGCCGCGCTAGGCCTGCCGTAATAACCAGCCAGCACGATGGTCCGCAATCCCCAAAAACCAACCCGGATTTTTTGAATACGATCGCTCTCGAGATGCTTCAGCACACGCGTGCGGGCATCCGCGTTCAGTCGCGTAAAAGGCTGGCCGTAGCGCAAAACCGGCAGCCACTGAATCGCGCCCAGGAAGATGCGGAACTGTTTCCTGAGTGACTCCGGACGGCTCCTTAGAAGCGCTTCCACTACCGCGCCGAGTTCGCGCCAGCCTTCCTCATTGAGCGCCGCGGCTTCCGGCACGATAGTTGTAACTACGGCGCGAAAAACAGGCAAATCCAAGCCGAGCGGCATTTCTCACCCACCTTATCACCGCGCGGCGTCGAAAATACATCGGCGTGCGCGCGTAAGCGGTGCTCCCAGCTTGGTATATTTTCTTGAGGGGCGCGCGAGCCAAGCACCCGCCGCCCAGCGTCGCACGTGTCGTAGTCTTCACCACAGAACCACCCGCGCGTGGGGTCGATTATCGGCCAATTTTCCAGCTTAGTAAAGAGATATTAGGATATACTATACTGTAAATCGCATTGTGCGAATGGTGGCAAGATGAGACTGCGGTTTAATGAGGCCAAGGCTACTCAGGCCGCCGCCCAGTTCTTGAAGCTTCGCGGCGGACCGATGAGCTACGTGAAGCTCATCAAGCTCCTTTACCTGGCGGATCGCGAAGCGCTCATCCGCTGGGGCCGGCCGGTTACGACCGATAGCTACCTCTCGATGGACAGCGGACCGGTGCTGAGCCGGATCTACGATCTGATCCGGAACGAGCCGTCGCCCAGCGCCGTTAGGATCTGGGACAAGTTCATTTCCGGCCCGGAGGAATATGAAGTTCATTTGCTCGGCGATCCGGGATGCGGCGAACTGTCCCCCGCCGAGCGGCAACTGATCGACGAGGTGTTCCGGCAGCACGGCCGTGATAGCCGATGGGCCCTGGTGGATTACTCCTACGGTCTTCCCGAATGGACCCACCCGGATGGCGGCGCGCTGTCCATCGAGTACCGCGATATCCTCAGGGCCGCCCATAAGACCGAAACGGAAATCTCCGCGGTCGAAGAGGAGCTTGAGTCTTTGGCTCTGGTCGAGCGCGTCCTCGTCTGAAGAACTGCCCGCGCGGCGCAGGCACGCCTGCCAGGCGCACCTGCGTGCCGGCCGACGCTCTTTTCGGCCCGGGCGAGCGTGGCTTGCCATGAAAGCCGGCTAAACGATGAGAACCAAAAACAGCCATTTCGACAGTGTCTGCATTAAATCCACCGGCTCGTATGTTCCGGCCCGCATCCTGAGTAACGAGGATGTGGTCGAAGGCTTGCCTACCTCTCCCGAATGGATCTTCAAAACGCTGGGGATCCGGGAGCGGCGCATCGCGGAACCGGAGCAATACACGTCGGACCTGGCTGCCTGCGCCGGTCTAAAAGCCATCGCTTCCGCTGGCCTCGAACCAAACGAAATCGACTTGATCATTGTGGCCACATCGACGCCCGACCGCAAGGCCCCCTCATCGGCTTGCATCGCGCAGGCCAAAATGGGCATTCACAACAACTGCGCCGCGTTCGATGTGGCCGCGGTGTGCTCAGGGTTCATTTACGGCGTCACCATCGCCGGCCAATTCATCCAGAACGGCACGTACGACCATGTGCTGGTAATCGGCGCCGATACGTTCTCCAAAATCACGGACTGGAACCACCGCGACTGCGTCTTTTTCGGGGACGGCGCCGGCGCCGTGGTCCTGGAGAGGAAAGATCGGCAGCAGGGCATCTTTTCGAGCATTCTCCTGGCCGATGGCCAGGGAGCCGATCATTTCACGGTCTACCCGGGCGATGCCTGCTTCAAGATGAACGGGAAGGTGGTCTACCAGACGGCCACCACGATACTGCCGGAGTGTATCCTCCAGATTCTCTGCATGAACCGGCTGGGACTCGAAGACGTCTCCATGATCTTTCCGCATCAGGCGTCGGCGCATGTCTTGCAGCGCACCGCGGAGCTGCTCAACATTCCATTTTCCGGAATGCAAACTAACCTGGAGTCGTGCGCCAACACTGCCGGAGCTTCGGTGCCGCTGCTCTTGGACCAGGTGAACCGGCGTGGACTCATCCACGATGGTGACCTCCTGTTGTTCGCGGCCATCGGCGCAGGCTGGACCTGGGGTGCCTGTCTGTATCGCTGGTGAGCTGCGCCGCAGTGCAGTTGCTTTACCTTCAAACAGGAATGTTGCATAATGTTTTTATGCCCTGGAAGGCAAAGGAGTGCGCATGAAGTACCATCCCATCGGCGACATGAAATGCCCGTTCTGTGGACAAATGAACCTGGTCTACAAACGGCCCGGCTTAAGCGGTGACGTGTACCGCTGCGCCGCCGAGATGGGCGGCTGCGAGCGCACCGTGGTGCATCGCCGGCGCAAGGGCGATACGCGCTGCGGCGTGGTGGCCGTGCTGAATTTCGGGCACGTCGGCCAATGGAATCCTTGCGTGCACACGGGACAAAACGCGCAACCGGTTTCGGGAAAACGCTAAGCCGCACCCCGATTTTGTTAAAATTGAATTGATATGACCCTCGATGAGTTAGAACGCGAGTACTCTCCCCTGCGCGAACAGGCCGTGTCCGTGCGGAGGTATCTTTGACGCTCCCGCGTTAAAATCCCAGCTTCAAAAAGTAGAAGAACAAACCACCGCGCCGGATTTCTGGAGCCAGCCCGCCAAAACGCAGAAGGTGATGCAGCAGCGCAAGCGCCTGGAACAGAGCCTCGGCAACGAGCAGCGCATCGCCTCGCTCACCGACGATCTCGATACGCTGTTCGAGCTTGCCCGCGAAGGCGAAAACGTGAATGGCGATATCGCGCACGCCCTCGAGAATTACGCCCAGTTCGTCGAGCGCGTGGAGACGGCCATGCTTCTTTCGGGCGAGAACGACCAGCGCAGCGCCATTATGACCATCCACCCCGGCGCGGGCGGCACCGAAAGCCAGGATTGGGCCGAGATGCTGCTGCGCATGTATCTGCGCTGGGCCGAGCGCGAAGGGTTCGGGACCGTCATCACCGACCGGCTGGAAGGCGAAGGCGCGGGCATCAAATCCGTCACGTTTGAAGTGAATGGCGATAACGCTTATGGACTGTTGCAATCGGAAATCGGCGTGCACCGCCTGGTGCGCATTTCGCCGTTCGATGCCAACGCGCGCCGTCACACATCCTTCGCCTCCGTGTTCGTCTACCCGCAAGTGGATGACGAGATCAAGATCGATATCAAGCCGGACGATCTGCGCATCGATACGTTCCGCTCCGGCGGCGCGGGCGGACAGCACGTCAACATGACCGATTCCGCCGTGCGCATCGTGCACCTGCCCACCAATATCGTGGTGCAGTGCCAGAACGAGCGCTCGCAGCACAAGAACCGCGACAGCGCCATGAAGCAGCTTCGCGCGCGATTGTACGAATTCGAACTGGAAAAGAAACGCGTGGAAGCCGCCAAGACTGAAGCTACGAAACTTGATATCAACTTCGGCAGCCAGATCCGCAGCTATGTCCTGGCGCCTTACCGTCTGATCAAGGATCATCGCACCAAGCTGGCCATCGGCGACGTGGACCGCGTGCTGGGCGGCGATCTCGAGCCCCTGATTCACGCTTACCTGGTCTTTCGCAAGACGGGCAAGATCGCGGGCGATGGTAAGGATGATTTGCCGGAGTGAGCGATCTCGCACGCGCGGCGGAGCTGATTCGGTCTGGCAGATTAGTCGCTTTTCCTACCGAGACCGTTTATGGATTGGGCGCTAATGCGCTCGACGCGGCCGCTGTCGCCCGCATCTTTGCCGCGAAAGGCCGGCCTCGCGAGTCTCCTCTGATCGTGCATGTGGATTCGGTCGAGATGGCGCGCGGTCTGGTCACGGTATGGCCGGAATCGGCAGACCGGCTGGCGCAACGCTATTGGCCGGGTCCACTGACCTTGGTGCTGCCCAAACAGCCGGCGATTCCCGATATCGTCACTGCCGGTCTTCCGACGGTCGGCCTGCGCATGCCGTCGCACCCGATGGCGCTGGCGCTGATCCGCCAGGCCGGCGTGCCCATCGCCGCACCCAGCGCCAATCCGTTCACACAACTTTCGCCGACCACCGCGGAACATGTACGTCAGTCGCTGGGCAGCACCGTGGATCTGGTGCTCGATGGCGGGCCCGCGACAGTCGGCATTGAATCGACCGTGTTGTCGCTCGCCGGCGCGGAGCCGCTGCTGTTGCGTCCCGGACTGATTCCATTGCCTGAAATCGAATCGCTAATTGGACCGGTGCGTATCGCCGGCGCCGCGCTCGAAGGCGCGCACGCCTCGCCCGGCATGCATCCGAAACATTATCGTCCGCACACGCGCCTGCTGCTGCTTTCCGCCGATGATGCCACGCCCGCCGGACGCGGCGAATGGCTCCGGTTAGGCCGTGAAATGCCCGCCGATCCTGCCGCTTATGCCGCGGCACTTTACGCCGCGTTGCATCGCCTCGACGCGTTGCGCCTGGATTGGATCGCCGTCCAACGTCCGCCGGATACTCCTGATTGGGCCGGAATTGTGGATCGCCTCACGCACGCCGCGGATTGACATAGCTACTCGCTGACGGCAATAATGGGGCAACCCGTAATATGCACCCGCTCACAGTAGTCACACCTGGCGGCACACCGTTGACCGGCTGGCGCCGCGACATCCTCTATGGGCTGCGCATGCTGGCGCGGAATCCCGGCTTCACTACCGTGGCTGTGCTCACCCTGGCGCTCTGCATCGGCGCCAACACTGCCATATTCAGCATCATCAACGCGGTAATGTTCAAGGCATTGCCCATCCGCGATCCTGAACATTTGATGTTGCTGAAATGGACCGCGCGCGGCCAGCTGGGTGTCCATGGTTTTAGCTCTTACGGAGATTGCAGCAGCGCCGGGATCTCCGACGCTCAGCGCTGCTCGCTCTCCAGGCCTTTCCTCGAAGATGTCCGCCAGCACGGACCATTCACCAGTCTCGCGGAGTTCGCCGCCGGCGCCGGCATCACCGTCAGCGGTCGTGGCGGCGTGCATCAAGCTGACCCACAATATGTTTCCGGCGGCTATTTCGCGGCGCTCGGCGTGGGCCCGGCGTTTGGACGCGTGTTTGTGCCGGCCGATAATGCTCCGGGTGCGCCGCCTGTAGCCGTGCTTCAGTACGCTTATTGGAAGCGTCAATTCGCAGGCGATCCCACTATCGTCGGTAAGACCCTGGACCTGAACGGGCTGCCATTCACGGTAGTCGGCGTGGCCGCGGAATCTTTCGGCTATCTCACGCCCGGCAATATCCGCGATTTATCCGTGCCCCTGATTCAGCGCCGCAATCTCCAGCAGGGCTTTGGGTGGACTCCTTCGCAGGAGGATGCCGGCTCTTTCTGGATCGTCGCCGCGGGCCGTTTGAAACCGGGCATTTCGACCGGAGCCGCCGAGAGCCAGCTCAGCGCTCTGTTCCTCAACAATCTCATGCATGCGGAAAGGCCGCTGGCAAAGCCCAGTGATGCGCCCAGGATCACTTTGGAACCGGCGCAAACAGGCTTGACCGGCATCCGCGGCCGCCTCTCAACGTTGCTATACGTGCTGATGATCGCGGTCGGGATGGTCTTATTGATCGGCTGCGCCAATATCGCCGGGCTGCTCCTGGCGCGGGCCGTCTCGCGCCAAAAAGAGATCGCCGTGCGGCTGGCGCTGGGCGCCGCGCGCGGCCGGCTGGTGCGCCAATTACTCACCGAGAGTGTCACGCTCTCCATTCTGGGCGGTGTATTGGGTATCTTGCTCGCCTTTTGGGGAGCCCGCGCGTTAATGGATTTTGTCGTCAACAACCATAACGGCCATGCGGTCCGGCTCTCAGCCGACCCCGATTGGCGCGTGCTTGGCTTCACGCTAGCCGCCGCGATTCTCACCGGAATCTTGTTCGGCCTGGCTCCCGCAATTCGCTCCATGCGCATCGATCTGACGCCGATGTTGAAAGACGGCGCCGCCGCGACGAATGCCCGCCAGGGCCATTTCCGCTTGGGCAACATCCTGGTAGTCACTCAAGTGATGCTCACGGTAATTGTGCTGGTGGGAGCCGGCCTGGTCGTACACACACTCCAAAATCTGCGCCATCTGGACCCCGGTTTCGACTCGCGCAACCTTCTCACTTTCAATGTGGACGCCACCCTAAAACACTATAAAGGCGAACGCCTTGCGGATTTCTATCGCGATCTGCGCGATCGTTTCGCCGCCCTTCCCGGTGTGCTGTCGGTGAGTTATTCGAGTTCGATCCTGTTGAGTGGAAGCCTCTGGAGCACTGACTTCCACTTACCGGGCACGCCGCAGAAATCCCGTGTTAGCGCGGACCTTTTTTCGGTTGGTCCCCAATTCTTCGATACCATGAAAATCCCCGTGGAGCGCGGCCGCAAATTCAAGCCGGAAGAATACGAATTAGCGGCGAAGGTGGACGCCGACCCGAAAGTCAAAGCCCAAATACTGGTGCCGGCCATCGTCAACGAGTCATTCATTCACTCTTACTTCCCGAAAGGCAACCCGCTGGGGCGTCCGTTCGGCGACTACATTCCCGACCCCGCTGAAGATCCTGACGGCACGCCCAGCGCGGGCTGGCAGATTGTAGGCGTGGTGCGCGACATCAAATACGACAGCCTGCGGCGGGACATCAGCCCCACCATCTATGTGCCCATTACCGACGGTGGCTCCTTCGAATTGCGCACCGCCCGCGATCCCCTCGCACTCGTCCCGGATGTGCGCGCAGTCGTCCGCCAGATCGGCACCGACATCCCACTGCTACATGTGAAGACGCAGGAGCAGCACATCGACCAACTGCTGTTTCAGGAACGTTTGGTGGCGCGCCTCTCCACCCTGTTTGGATTGGCGGCGCTGCTGCTGGCATCCATCGGCTTGTACGGCCTGTTGGCCCACGAGGTGACGCGCGGAACCCGCGAGATTGGAATTCGCATCGCTTTGGGCGCGCCCGCGGGACAAGTCCTGCGCCGCGTGGTTCGTCACGGCGTCACGCTGGCGGCCACCGGGGTAGCCATCGGCATTGCAGCATCCTTCGCCGTCACGCGCCTGCTGGGCAGCATGCTCTACGATGTGAAGCCTGGCGATCCGGTCACGCTCGTAGTGGTAACTATCCTGTTGATGCTGGTCGCCCTGGCCGCATGCTATATCCCGGCGCGCCGCGCCACCCGCGTGGACCCACTGGTTGCCCTCCGTCACGAATAAGCGGCTACTGCGGAACCATCCCGATCCAAATGCCCCCGGTGACACGAAAGTTGGGTCTCCGCGTACGCCAGGCCGCATTTCCTGCTCGCGCGCTTGACGCCAGCCCCGGTTTTCCCTACCCTGGGTACATGGAAGTACACTTTACCCCGGAACTGCAAGCGAAGCTTGACAGTGTCGCAGCGGATATCCCGGCTGGCGCCGACCAATACGTGCAGCAGCTCGTCGAGCACTATCTGGACCACGACGTATGGTTTCGGCAGAAGGTGAAGACCAGTCTTGACCAGCTCGACCGCGGGGAATTTCTCAGCCATGAGGAAGTCGGCGAGCGCCTGGCAAAGATGTTCCAGCCCTAGAAATGCAAATTCGCCGGTCACCCGCTGCGGCCGAAGACCTCCAGCAAATTTTCGATTACATCCTGGCAGATAACCCCGACGCCGCACAGCGCGTGGCTAAGACGATTTAT
>Ga0335074_10016448_pt1 | contig 10418 bp, 15 predicted proteins | sample Lox_Sample_23_FD_206715 | JGI IMG/M metagenome (GOLD analysis project Ga0335074, IMG submission 206715) | Soil microbial communities from Loxahatchee National Wildlife Refuge, Florida, United States - Lox_Sample_2.3 | ecosystem: Environmental > Terrestrial > Soil > Wetlands | place: USA...
ATGAGTCCAGAGGGACTATCGTTGTGTTCAATATCACATACCCATTCAGAAAAGTGGCTCTGCTCATGTGCAGCCCACTCGTCTCGTGTCTCGTATAGTTCAAGCTTGTTGGTGCAATTCCGCACGATACATTGGTACGGTCGAAGGTCGGAAAAAAGGTGTTTCCTATTTTGTCAATGATGCAGCAATAGGCCATACGTCCATAGATCTTCGTGCCGATAGTTGGCTGGAAGCAAATAAAAACATTGATGACATTCGAAATCTTTGTCTGGTGGTTCTTTTGGGGGCCCTGGCAAGGTACCACGATTTCTTATGATTTCCGTCTTCGTCAGGTTCGGAAGCGTTACGGTCGGTCGCTCTTCGAGGATGTCTGCTGGAGGTTCGGCGGCAGTAGTTGCTGTCGTCTTCGTTAAAGTTCGACTTTCCATGGACGTATGATGAATCGTTTTTACACTCTTTGCGACAACGGGCGTTTTCATTTCTGTTGCAAACCCGGTTCGTACGGTGGGTCCGGCAATCGACGGGTCATCCAATGCAGACCCATGGGTTAATATTGTCGTGGATACTTGTCTCTTGTGTGCGCGTTGATAATAAAACTGTTGTCTGCGCATCGTGATAGTATCTGTGAGCCGATTTACAAGCCATTTTGGTGCTGACGGTGCATCTGCCGCGATTTTCATCCGAACAAATCGCTTGAATGTTGGAAGAACGTCATTTCCAATTTCGTCTTCCTCAACGTACGCAGCCGCTTTATCTGTCCTCAGGGTTCTCGAACTTCCCCTTATAAAGATCGAAAGTTGAAACAGTTTATCGATAATATCTACAACCTCTTTGTAAAATTGTCGTACACATGGTAGTATCTCAGAAGAGGAATCGCCGTTTGACAAAAAGCTGTTGTCATCTGAATCTTTACGTTCGTCCGATTCTCCGTCCGACGCCTCATCGCCAGAAGAATTCGAAGGCACAGGGGATTCATCGATTTGTGCAAGAGTTGAATTCACTGGCCTATTAGCGGCAACCTAAGATTTTTGTACCATCGTTCAGACATGATCTAAGATCTTCTAGTAACTCTTTGACATTGTTACGTAGATACTCCATATTTATTAACATGGATTCCAACGATCCTTGGTCTCTTCTCATGGTTCCGATGTCGTTGGCCCACATCCTAAAGCGGCCGAGTTTTTCTTCCAGAGCAACAACGGTAGCTTGAACATTTGTACTCTCAGGTTCAGAGTGTTCCCGACGCTTACGGACCGCTTCAATAACGGCGAGGAAGTGCTCTTGACAATCGAAACCTAGCTGTGAAATTGTAGCCGATGGGACTCTGGCCAATTGTAAGGCATTCATTATTGATGTCACGCTGAATTGAATTGCAGTAAAAGGAGGGGTTTGCGAATTTGTTCGTTGTGGAACACGTGCGTCCACCGTGGTTTCTGAGTGGTCAATGCTTCCTTTGTCTTTTCCTCATATTTTACCTTAGTACGCCCATCCCCCAACCAGCGGGCCCGCTTGCAGTAGCTCAGAGGCGGACGGCACAAGGGCCAATCGGAAAAGCCTTCCTCAGTGTTCCTTTGTCTACCGAAGCGCCTCCAATCTGCCCTCATAGCCATATCCCCTCGACACCTACTTCCATCATTGTCAAGATGAGCGGTTTCGAGATTGCTGGCCTTGTCCTTGCGATTATTCCGATAGTCTCCGATGCCCTGAAAGATGCGCCACAGACAACCGCAGGAAAGACAAGTCGATCGTTCGTGAAAGCAGCTAGTGAACGGCGAGAGTTCGCTCGTCAGCTGTTGTTCCTTGATACGTCGCTTCGCAATGCCCTTCTCGAGCTCTTCAAGCGAATAAGTCACATCCTCTCAGACTCGCAGTTGAGTGTGTTGGAAGCTATTTTAGGGAACAGTAGTGTCATTGGATCTAAATTCATGAAACTGTTGCTTGATCTAGTGGCTACCAATCCAGATAAAGTCCGCGAAATCCTCGCCGATGCTGTGGATGATATCCGTGATATTCTGGAACAAATAGAGGAGGCATTGATCCAAATTGTGGTCCACACTAAGATAAATCGGAATTCTGGGAGGGAGAAATTACGAGCGATTATTAAGGCCGATGAAGACGGATCGCTCTCGATTCGAGATCATTTCACCGCCCGGCTAAATTTCGCAAGGTCATCAACCAAACGTAGAAGACTTCTTCAAAAAACGAAGGAAAGTATCGAACAGCTCAAGTTGGTTGTAAACGTGCAGAAAAAGAACGAAGAACTCCTGGACGAGTGGAAGACCATAGTCTCTCGTCATTCTTACAGTGCATTTTCCGAGACATTTCGGAATTGTTGCAATAATCTCTACGATGCTTTGTCATGTACTTGGAATTGTCGATGCCACAAGTCACCTGCAGCCATGTTGAGACTCGAGAAACGTGCACTCCTTGAAGAACGGAAGTCGGCTGACGTCCTGTTTTCCTTACTCATTACTTTCAACGATCCGCCACGGTCACCGGCCAGTGGCAATGAAGACAACTTGATTTGGCAATTTCGAGAGATTGAAGTCATCGCCAAAACCAAGTACGTTTGGATTCTTTTCGTTATTCTAATCATGTCTAGGAATCAGAAAAATGAAAGACTTCCCGAAGATACCGAGACACAGGAAAAAACGGTGGATGACCACAAAATAGTCAATAATATGTGCCAGACGCTCTCATCATGTCATACCAAAACCTGCACGAGGTTTATGCTCAAAGAATCTTCATTGCTTCTAATGAATGAATCCCTTGAAGCTTCGGCTGCGACTAAAGCCAAAGTTCCCGCAGTCACCAAAACTATTCATATCAAACACATCTCGTTGCACGAGTTACTCGACCGTTCGTCAACTTCAGTCCGCTTGACGAGACTGACCAGAGAGGAATGTCTCCGTCTGGCAGTGATTCTTTCTGTTTCCCTTCTTCAGCTTTACTCCACGCCATGGTGCCCGGATACATTAAGTACGCATTCTATCCAACTCGCTACACTCTCTGCTCCTGACGAGCAAACCGTTAACGTCGATCACCCGTATGTGACAAGCAAAATCGAACGGCAAAAGCCAAATACTCCGAATCTTCCTATTAATGGCCACCATCCGGATCTAGTGGCCTTGGGAATCATGTTACTAGAGTTGTCAGAAAAGAAGTCAATCTCGCAATGGTGGGTAGAACAAACGTTTTCGGAACCTTTGCCCGCTAACTTGGATGGAAGAGTCAAAGCTGCTTGCAAATGGTATGAAGAGGAGGCATCAGAGAGGATGAACCCTTCGTATCGGTGGGCCTTTCGACACTGCCTAAATGTGTATTCATTGGACATTGTACCACGAAAGCGGATGACTTTTGCGGACGCGGGGTTCCGTAATGCTGTGTATCGTAATATTGTTACGAGGCTCGAGGATGCTTATAAGGAGTATACAGAACCGATTGCCGCTTCAACTTTATTGGCTATCTAGTGTTAAGCGACAACAAAATATGAAAATTCCTGATAAACGCGGCCTGTAGCTATGTACTTAGTGTCGTCTACGAGCTTATAGTCTAGGAGAAGCTGAGCTTAAATAGTCTTCATAGTTAGCCAGCCCGGTTACTTCCACCGCAGGCGCAACGTTCGTCACAAACAACTGAACCGGCGCGCAATTCTGTCCAAAATGCTGAAACCACAACTATCAATCAATCTTCATCCAGCAGCTACTATAATACCTGATAATAAGTGCCCGTAGTCGTGGGATTGATAGGATAACTATTGGTGCATACAGTCCATCCCGCTGGAGCGGGGATGCCCTGCAAGAGAATCTCACCCGAACTCAAAACAGAGAAACCAGTATTCACCCAGTACTCATTCACAGGATCGAAAGTACCCAAAGTCGTTTCTCCACCTTCTTGTTGTTTGACAATGAAGTTTAAGAGTGGGTCGGGATAATCGGTGTAGTTGAATGAGGTAACAATGGGATCGAAGTAAAGTTGTGTTGGAATTTGGCCACCGTAGCCTGCAGTTGCGGTATAACCGATGAAAAAGTCGCCGTAGTAGTACCCATCTTCACCATCGCTGTAGACATACTATGGATTAACTTGTAGATGTACTGGGCCAGTACAATTCCGTTGACAGCTGCAGCAATAGCATTGGCGATGGGACCCAGGTCTTCGGAAGGAGCTTGGACTATGAAGTATTGTAATGGACCATGGGTTTCATTCCACCGCGGATCTCGCACAGCTAACCCAGTGGGAGCTGCGTGAGTAAAGATTGATTGCAGTGATGCGAAAATTGCTGCTGCGATATGCCAGAACTTCATGGTTTCTAGGTCGTTTCAAGTGTAGACGAAAGGACTCTTTATATACGCGATGTGGTGGAACAAGTAACAGAAACGAGGGGAGATATTTTGGGTTTTACAGCCCCAAGACACTCAGGACGTCTATTTTGGTTTCTTCCTCCAATCATATTGCAAAATTCAACTCGCCGACAGCTGAATAGCACAGACGATGATGATGATGATGATGATGATGATGATTCGGGTTTATTCTCGCACGTCAGCCTAAATAAGCCATAGCGAGGAAAGCTACAAAAATATGAATCTAAAATGGCAATTATCCTCCGATCTCCTTCCTGAATAGCACAGACGTTTAATTTTATCAGTGGAATTCCCTTGATCAAGTCCAATGCTAAATTAAGGGCGGCGCATAAATCGGTAACCCGCAATGGGGATATTAATAGCGGTAGTACAAGGCTATGCATGATTCGGTTATATTTCTGTAAAGTCTGACATATTCATAGGACTTGCTAGTTAGACGATAGCCCTCGATCCATATCTAGTTGTCAATCTCCTAAATTTTCCCATCCACAATACTTCCCTTCCAGGTGACGCTAAAGTAAATGGATGTCTTGAGCAGGAACGTCCAAGAAGTTGAATTTGGCGAGGTTTCGGATGCCGAGCTTTTTCAACCCGAGGGAAGCAAGCGAGATAACCCGAAGCAGAAGTTCGAGAGAAGATGGGCGGACGGGCGGTTAATTAGACGGATCAGCCGTGGCAATTGCCTGATAACTGACTCGGGAACCAATGAGGGGAATGGTTAGGTACGTCGACCAATTGTACCCGGAGGTCAATCGATAAGCGGGGGTGGGCGGCTCGTACAGCGGGGTGCGCTCAGCGAATCTTATTTTCGCAGATCTAAGATATTGCAGAAATTTCAGCCGAGTTTCTATTGGGATCTATTTTATCAGGTGTTGAATGTTTATTTTCTGATGAGCCACCACGAGTAACTCGTATGTGCTCTGGACCTAATCGTCGCGCCATCGAGCGCCACCAGAATATGATATCATGGCTGGATAAGCTCATCACAAAATCGTAATACGTCGTCCACAATTGGTGACTGCCGAGGAAATTGAATGTTTAGATCAAGCCACATCATTTCCAGGGTTCACCAGTTGTCGTATGGAAAAAGCCACCGATGAAGGCAAACAAAAGAATAAACGACGCTCATAGTCCCCACCGAGACTCCCTTCATACCGTCGTTTAAGAAAGAGTCCCAATTCGGAATCTTCGGTCGAAGCGGAAATGATTACTCCCCCGCATACTGGCCTTTCAACGTTTCAAATCTTTCTGCTTGGATTTCTGCTGTTGGGTGCCCTATGGTTTCGTGTCACAGCCGCGGTTGCAAATATATTATTTCCAAACGGTGAACTTTTAGTACTCTTCCACAGCCTTGAACCAAACGACTTTGTCTCCATTTGGCTTGTCTTCTATGGTATTGCCTCCTTCTTCCTGCTGACCGCCATTAGGCTCCAATGTCGATACTAATTCCACCAATACTCCCGCTGGTGATAGCTGGACTTTCTACCTGTTTTATACCCCTAAGGCTTCCGGCGAGGAGAATTGGATTCCCATCACGTTCCTTCCCACTGGCGAAATAGATTTCACACAAACATCGCGACACGACCTTCACCGGGCAAACAGATTATTAGCACCGACTATATCCGCAGTGCGACTTGCTTTCGGGAATAACTCAATTGATATTTGGCAACTATTGAATTGGCTGGTAGTCAGCACTTACTGGATTTTACTTCCGGATGTCGAACAAATCGCTCCAACAACATATCCTTATGTCCAATCACCAGTTTGGCAAGGATATCCAAGTTCCAGCTTCCTGACACCAACACAATATCCTCCCACGAATAACACTTTTTATAACGAAACACTCTTTGGAATTTACTCAACCTACCTCAACGAGACAATTATTCCAGTTTTCAATTCCTATTACAACTTGAATGTATCGATACCGCTGGGAGAGTTGAGTCTTGAGGACGATAATCGGATACAACCGATCCCCATGACATTTGTACGGGGCTATTTTTGTACGGAAAGGGTTCTGAAGGCTGGGTTAGTGTCATTATAGACGTTGCTGTGGCAGACTACAGTCTCATTCTCGGCGTTATTATATTGCTGGGCAAGTGGCTGCAAATGCGGAGGCCCTTGAGTCGCGGAACAGGCCAAGATGAAGAAAATTCCATTGAAGGTGAAGGCGATCGGGATAGGGCTGAACTTCTCCCAGGTGGAGAGGAAGACGTTGAGCCTGCTCCAAGTGACAACAGTACAAAGGAAGATGGTACAACGGACAGTGGTACACTCAGGGAGAGTAGCTAGTATTCCGGTCGTACATTTGTAAGTGCGCTACATGTTGACTCCTATCTCCTTTCATTCCTTTCATCAGTTACCAGTATCAGCCACCAGGCTATATAGGAATTCATGCATGGGGAAACTATTCATATGCTCGTCATGTTCCCAAGGCCAGGTCATAATTCTCGCTTCCTCTTGCCATTCACTTACGCTTCACCCCTTCACGACAGGTCGTCCGATAGGATCATTACGATGGCTTCCTATTTGGGTGGATTATTTTGTGGCCGAGCATTTGAGATCGGCTGGAGTTCAGGAAAGGAATAAAATTTACTTTTATATACATAGTTAGTCCGCTTAAATCCAACGCACTTCCAAGAACCTGAGTCTGGAAAGGAATAATGCTCCATCCGATCCGAACTCGTCATTCAACCAAATCTGATCCTTCGTCAACTCTGCTGGCCGACTCTCAAGGCTGATAGCCAATTGTGGTCGTAATATCGGTTGAAGGGGGTACGGGGCTTTGTGCGCAATAGAAGCACATTCCCCATACGCCAACAACGCCCCGATGATAGCGGCATCCCCATACGTTTCTAAACCATGGTTGGTGGCCGCGGAAAAGGCAAGAATGCCTAACATTTTGGTTAAAATACAGGTAGCTTGCAGGCATTGCGGCTTCTTGACGCACACCCTGTTTTGCCGCACACGCGAGGCTAGTTCGTTAGCTGGATATCAAGAGACAAGTACTACTATGAGACAACCACCGCAATGTCACTTGGAGGGTTATCCATCGGCTTTAGCCTCCCTCCCGGAGTAAGACTGTTCTCAGCTTCCCTAGCCAGCCGCGCTCCCGGAACAACTTGACTGTTCTCAGCTTCCTTAGCCAGCCGCGCTCCCGGAACAAGACTGTTCTCAGCTTCCCTAGCTAACCTCCCTCCTGGACCAAGACTACTCTCCGATTCAGGATATGCCAATCTTATGGACGGCTGCGACTCGGAGTCATCTAGTGGTTCTTCTCTGGGATGGAAGGGCAGTATGGGATTTTTGGCCTGCAACCTCGACTTATAATAATAGAAAATAATGAGCGAACCACCTATCAACAATAGAAGCAGGCCGCCTGCAATTCCACCAACAATTGCACCAATTTCGCCTCCGGTAAGTCCCGTGCTAGAGGAGGGTGCGGTTGATAGTGCTGTGGAGGTACTGAAGGCTGTCATAGTAGCGGTACTGGCAGGAGTCTATGTAAACTTGGGTGCTAGTGCTTTGGGAGCCGTACCGTGGTAATAATAGTTTGTTTGGCGCTATCAACCAGGTAAACCGATGCGTCATTTTCTATCACCCCACCTCCTTCCATAGCCGACTTGAGCCAACAACCGACATTTACGTAATCTGAAGTGTTCACAGGTACACTGACCAAAGATACCCCAACACAAAAGGGAGGAATGGTAGTGGCCGCATTCCACTGGTCACATTGGTTGATACAATCAGTGAAGTTGCTGGTATCCGGAAGATGACTCAGGTCATCGTACGGCCAGTCCAGGCCGCAATAAACGAGGTATGTGATCCCGTCCATGGACACAACCGGTTGATCGACACATGCGCGAACAAACGTGACAAGTGAGCTCAGTAAAACCAACGTGATATGGAAGGGTTGCATTTCGTTGTTGGGTTGGTGAGTGAGAAAACGCAATGAGAGGACGAGCGTTGGACGAGCAGTTGATTCATCGCTACGTGGCGGTGCAGGGCCATCTATTTATGTATTATCACATGCCACACTCAGCGAATGATCACTGATGATCATAATTGTCACGAGTGCACCAGGCTAAATTGCAAATGCCACGTCCGTGGTCATTTCTTCAGTAATCAACTCTGCCAACTCTGCTCCTGACGTCCTTGATCCTCAAATCCACCTGTTGCAATCCATCCGTGGCCCCGGTCCTCACATTCCAATAATTATCTGCTTGAGAGAAGAGGACTAGAAATATGGACACAACGGAAACAGGAAAACTTACCGTTTTGAGGTTTCAAATCTCGGTGAACTGTTCACCGTCATGAATATAAATCAACGTGCTCACTATATCATCGACAATGTCAAGACAGTATTGCAAGTCGGATTCTGAAGAGTCGCCATCAAGCTCCTTTTCCATAGCGTCGAATAATTGCATCGTTTGAGAGATGACATCGCCTGTTGTGTTGCCGCTTCTGGGTCTTCTAACCCCGTTGCTAGATCAAGCAAGTGGGACATTCCAGAGTTGGTGTCGATTGCTACATTGAGCGTTTTCGATGCCTCCAATATCAATTTAGGATCATTATATCGTGAGTCTAAATCTGGTTCCGCCTTGCCATGAATTCGAGCAGCTACTGAGATTCCTCATTTTCGCCTGGTCGACGTTATCGACAATTGGATTGTACACGCTCCGACCAGGGATTGCAAGTTTGTCGCACTAAGCTATGTTTGGGGTAGGATTGACCCAAAGACTATCCTCAGGACAGTCAAAGACAATTTCAGAGAACTGGAGAAACCAGGGTGTCTTTTGCGACCTGAATATCGCGACCGAATACCTACTCTATATCCTGCACATTAGCGCAGGGTGTATTATTTCATAATTACACCTGCAGTGATTATGATGCACCATATTATAATTTCGCTCCACACAAATTATAATATGTACGACGAAACGGATGAAGACGAGTTGAGCTTCGATGTGAAAAGGGAGAGGGTCGAGGGAGGGATAGCGGTAGTCGGCCTCTGATTCAGGCGGAGGGTCTTGCGAAACCAGTCTGGGTTGTCTGCTCTGAATTGGTCGATGGGGAGAGTAGAATGATAAAGGGAATTGAGGCGGTGTTGAATGAGGTGGCGGGACATATTGTTGTAGAGACCTGCGACGGCGGAGGCAAAGAAGCGGAGATGTTGGTGACATAGGATGTCAGTTCCGGATTCCATGACATAGGCGAAGAAGTCTGGATCTTGATCGGTTATTGGGAGTTGAGATTGACTGAATCGATTGAGATCGTTGAGGATGTCGGGAGGACATTTGCAAGGGCGAGATTGGAGGAGTTGGCGGGGCTGGGGGACGGTTTGATGGGGATGTACGTTCCAGTTTGCTTGAATTGCAGCGGAGTCGGCGATGATCAGTGAACGGAATTTTGACTCGGGCGAATTCGAATATTCAAATATTTGGCACATTCGTCGAAATCGAATCGTGCTTCTGGGACTCGAATATTCGAAACTCCGTTCACTGGCGATGATGCGTTTGTTGAAGGCATTGTGGCGATCGATGAAGGGCTTTACGGTGTTGTTGCAGTCGATGGCTTGTTGGAGGGTTTGGAGATTGGGGTATCGGAGTCGCCAGAGGTTATTGTCGTTGAGGTAGCGCCAGGCGGCTTCGGTCCGGCAGTGGTTGAGATCATTTGCGGTGAGGAAGAGCCGGAGGAGCTGGTCGAGCTGGTTTTCTTTTTGAGGGATTGATTGGAGGTGGTTTAGGAGTTGGGTGGGGAGGTCATCAAATGGGGGTGCGCGATGTAGGATCTGTATGAAGCTCATTGAGAGGTGGATGGGGCGAGTGAGCAAGTTGGGGATGAATTGGAGTTGATTGATGGGTGGGAAACGTGATGTAGATGGTGGAGGGAAGGGGTTTGGGTGTATTATGTCAACGAGCGCCCTGTCCTGTCTATATGCGCCGGTGGATTACTGAGTAATCCGCACCTTATAAAATTATAAGCTGTGAAATTATTGTTAGGTTGTAATCAAAATTACGTAGTAATCCAATATGGCGATCCCGGACTAATCCGTACACA
>Ga0335074_10016449_pt1 | contig 10417 bp, 9 predicted proteins | sample Lox_Sample_23_FD_206715 | JGI IMG/M metagenome (GOLD analysis project Ga0335074, IMG submission 206715) | Soil microbial communities from Loxahatchee National Wildlife Refuge, Florida, United States - Lox_Sample_2.3 | ecosystem: Environmental > Terrestrial > Soil > Wetlands | place: USA: Florida...
TCCTGAATCACCTGGCGCTCCCGGATACGGATCTTCAGTTTGCCCGCAGCCGGCAGAAAGGCCAGGTTCGCAGCGCCGACACCGTAGATCGTGGCCACAAAAGCAACCGCGATACCCTTGCCGACGGCGTCGATATCCTGCAGGTGCTGCATCACCTGAATCAGCCCGAGAACCGCGCCGATGATTCCGATGGTCGGCGAGTAACCAGCCGCAGCCTCAAAGACTTTGGGGATTCGTTCGTCCTTCTCGCCGCGATAGTCGATCTGCAGCTCCATCATTTTGCGCAGGTCGGCCGCGCTCACGCCATCGATGGCTAACATCAGGCTTTCTTTCAGGAACGGATCCTGGATCTTCGACAGCTCGCTGTCGAGCGAGAGCAGTCCCTCACGCCGTGCCTGAAACGCATAGCGCAGCAGATTCTCGACGAGAGAATCGGGGGCCGGTTCACGATCCCAGAAAACGTTCTTCAACTGCGCCAAAGCCTGCAGCAGGATGCGCAGGGGGAACTGCACCATGACGGCACCAAAGGTTCCGCCCAGCACAATGAGCGCCGCGGTGGGTTGCAGAACCTGGGCGAGTTTGCCCCCATCGAGTACAAGGCCCAGCCCAATGCCGCTCAGCGCCACCACAATGCCGCCAACGGTACTTTTGTCCACGGTCTCTCCGCCAATCCGTCGAGCGATGCAGTGACGCACCGGTCGAGTCACAGTTGGATCCGAGCGCCACCGGATGCCCGCATCGGGCCGGTGCACGCACGAATTCCGCGCAATTCAGGATGCGGTTCTATCGGCAGATCGGCGGGAAAGTTCCAGAGATTCCGGCTACCAGGAGTTGATCGACAGAGAGGGGACGGCGGAAGGCAGACTTAAGCTGAGAGCACTGTCGTAAGCGCTCTGCTGCAGGCCGCTGAGTGACTGCAGTGTGGGGAGGTCGGAGTTCCCATCGCCGCTGTTCGGTGTGGAGGGCTGCGAGTTGTTGGCAGAAGCTGACGGCTGGGCGGACCGATGTTTCAGCTGCGAAAGACTGGTAGCAAGGGTTGAAAAGTCCGCCTGAGCGGCAAGAAGATTGCCTGCCTGGAGATCGTTGCTGACCTGAGAGAACTGCGCAGAGACCGTGCCGCTTGCAGGTGCGCCCTGGGCGGTGACCTTCTGCTGGAGCGCCGACAGAAACGACTGTGCCCCAGCCCCGTTGCCAGCCTGCACGTCCGACTCGAAGCCTTTAATGGCCGCCGATGCGCGACTCGCAAAGCCGGAAACGGCTTGTTCGACCGCGCTGCTGAAGAGGTTGGTGGCGGGCATGGCAAGGGCGTGCATGGGCTTCTCCTGCATACACGAGCAGCACGCCCTGGGCCACGCCGGCGCGTTGGCGAATGCCCTGCGATCGATTGATTGCAAAGTTTTTACGGATTGTCGGCGCAGCTGCGCATTGAATGAACCCGGCAACATTTGCCTGGCGGGCCAGAAACCAGCACAGGATTTGCCGGGTTGCGGAATGAATCGCTGCGCTGGAAAAATCCTGCCGTCCTGCCGATAGAGGACGGACAAATCAGACCACCAGGTCTAAGGGTTCGAGCTTGCCCGTCGCCAGGAGGGCTTGCCGTCAGCCGAAATCAATCCCCGAGGGACGTAGCACCATGTTCTCGATCATTGGAATTCTGTTGGTTTTCGCCGCTGTGCTGGGGGGCTTTCTGATGGAGAAAGGACCCTTGCTGGTCCTGATGCAGCCATCGGAAGCCGTGATCATCGGCGGCGCCGCCATCGGCACGTTGCTGGCGGCCAATCCGATGTACGTCATCAAAAAGATCGTCGCCGGTATGACCCGCATCCTGAGTGGATCGAAGTATTCGAAGCAGCGCTATGTCGAATCCCTAAAGATGATGTTCCAGTTGTTCAACCGGGCCCGCAAAGACGGCTTGGTCGGTATCGAGAACGACATCGAGGAGCCGGAGAAGAGCCCGGTGTTCTCAAAATATCCGGCGTTTCTGAAGAACCACCACGTTCGCGATTTCGTCTGCGACACCATGCGGATGGCCATCACCGGCGGAGCGTCGCCGTTCGACGTCGACCAGATGATGGAGATGGATATGGATGTCCATCACATGGGAGCCACCCAGCCGGTGTCGGCGCTGAGCACCGTTGCCGATTCTCTGCCGGGCCTGGGCATTGTGGCAGCCGTGCTGGGTGTTGTGGTCACCATGAGCGCTCTGGGAGGGCCGCCGGAGCAGATCGGGCACAAGGTGGCGAGTGCGCTGGTGGGAACGTTCCTCGGAATTCTCCTTTGTTACGGACTTGTCGGTCCTCTGTCGTCGAATCTGTCGAAGCTGGTGGATGACGAACATGCCTATTACCATGTGCTGCGCGTGATCATGCTCTCGTTCCTCAAGGGAATGTCGCCGACCCTGGCGGTGGAAGTAGGCCGGCGGGCGATACCTGAGCACGTTCGGCCCGACTTTAAGGAAGTGGAACAGGCCTGTCGTCAGCGGGACGAATCACCGGCAGCCGAAGGCGCCGGCGCGCCGGCACCGGTTCCGGCTGCTTAACTCTGTTCAGGAAGGATCGTCACCGTGCCGGATTCGACTGCTGTCATCATCGTCAGAAAGAAGAAAGCTCACGCCGGACATCACGGTGGCGCCTGGAAAGTGGCCTACGCGGACTTCGTCACGGCGATGATGGCGTTGTTCATCGTGCTCTGGCTGATGAATGCCAGCAAGCAGGTGCAGGAAGCCGTGGGCGGCTATTTCAAGGATCCACGGGGAACCGCCAAGGTTGTCGGCAGCAACCGCGACGGCTCCGATACTTACGTTGCGCTGAAGAAAGAAGACATGGCGAAGCTGAAGGAGGACCTTCTCCGTTCTATCCATCACCTCGACCAGCAGGACAAGCTCAAGGACCAGATCGAAATTACGATTACGGCCGAGGGGCTGCGGATCGAGCTGATGGAATCGGCCAAGGGAACCTTCTTCGAGCTGGGCAATGCGACCCCCACGCCTGCCCTGCGCGACCTGCTTGGCGTTCTCTCGCAGGAACTGGCGAAGCTGCCCAACAAGATCTCCATCGAGGGGCACACCGATTCGCTGGTCTACTCGGCGGCCCGGAATTATGACAACTGGGACCTTTCCACGGACCGGGCCAATGAGGCCAGGCGGCTGATGGAAGCCGAGGGCATTCGTTCGGATCAGATTTCTCAGGTGCGCGGATTTGCCGATCGGCAGCCCCGGCTGCCATTGCATCCGGAGGATCCGTCCAATCGGCGGATCTCCCTCATCGTGCAGTATCAGGTGAAAGACGACGCCGAAGTAGCGCTGCCGGCAGCGGTAACCAGCCAGAACGCGGCGTCGAATGGCGGGCCGGCGGCAGCAAGCTCGAACCCAACCGGGAAATGAACTCAGACTATCGGACCAGGACCAGGCCAGGTTCACCCGGACGTCCGGCGACCCGCGCCACCAGATCGGCGACGGCGTTGCGTTCCTTCTCCGACTCGAAGACGAATCGTACGGCGTCCTGGGGGGCCCCGGTATGGGCGATGCGGACGCGCAGTTCGAGGCGGGCGCCGTGCCACTCCAGCAGCGCCAGGCCGTGGAAGTCGGAGGGAAGAGACTGGCCGACCTCAAGCTGCATCCCGTCGCGGCTGATTTCCTTGCAGCGGGCATCGATCACGAAGTCGTCCAGGACGAGCCGGATGGGAAGATCGACAACATATCGTGGGGTGCGATAGTTGAACTTGTGCATGGGTGCCTTTTCTTCGAAGGAGTATACCTGCCGGATTGCCGGGGCCGGTTGCGAGGGGAATACTATCGGCACTTTTGCGGATAATATCCGGTTGGATAACAGCGAAAGCGGGGAGCCGGGAGCTGGGAGTTGGGAGGCCAGGAGCCTCGGGAGCAGTTTCGAAAGCTCGTCCCAGGGGCCTCGCAGCAGACAAAACTCCCAGGGAGAGGCACCCGCCCCCTGCCAGGGCGGGACCCGCACCCGAAGGCGAGATGATCGGTGGTGGATTGTGAGCGCTCAGAACACGCCCGCGATGCTTGGGTAGCGATCCGGATCGCGCTGCTCCTCCAGTCGACCTTTTCAGTCCAGCATGGTCCCGCATCCAGAGACGGGTATCGAGGTGAATGTTAATCAAGGGATTAGCGCAGGGCGGTGTCTGCAGTAATGAGAACGTTACTATGGCGTTCAGAATTCTGAAGGAACGTCTCCCAGAGAGGGATCGGGTGCGGTTGGTTGTCTCGACCTGGGGGGATGCGCTGCGATCCGACAATCTCTCCCATCGAATTCTCATTCCCGGGTGGAGAATTTGGGAAAAACGTCCATAAAAATCCCTGGTGAAGGCCGGATAGAAGCATGAGTCCCGAGGCGGCAGCCGGCCTGGGGGCTGCGCTTTGTTGTCGCCGCGAGGCCCGGATCGCCGGGAGGTCATCCGCAAGACGCTCGCCGGAGTGCCGGATGAAAACGGCAGCCGGGGGCGGCGGCCGGGGCTTTCGTCGTTGACACAGAATGTGTATTGAAACGCGGCGCCCCGGTTGTTACCTAGGTAGCGTTGCGTCCCAAAATGAAACACAAACAATACGGTTCTCAACGCTCGACATTTTTGAAAGGTACCAATGAACGACCTGGCCTCTTTGCCATCTTCGCCGTATCCCCCCGACCCCTCAGCCATCACCATGAACTCCGCAGGCGCGGGCCTGCAAAGGAAGAATCACGCAAGCACCGTCCGCCTGGCGCCGGGACGGCACATCCTGATTGTTGAAGACGATACATCGCTGGCCGCGTTCCTGAGCGCGGAACTGGAAAGCCAGCGATTCGCTGTCGACATGCTGCACGATGGCGAAGACGCGCTCCACGCCCTGCATGAAAACCCGCGGTACGATCTGCTGATTCTCGATCTGAATTTGCCGCGGCTGGATGGGATCGGGCTGCTCGAGCAGGTGCGGCCCCGGCATCCGCGCATGCCGATGATGGTGCTGACCGCGCGCAGCCGCATCGAGGATAAAGTAAAGGCTTTCCAGAGCGGGGCCGACGACTGCCTGACCAAGCCGTTTTCGCTCGCCGAGCTGCTGGCCCGCGTGCAGGCGCTGCTGCGGCGCAATTCCGGGATGGTTCCGAACTGTTCCCGCGTGGGCGACCTGACGCTGATGCGCGAGGAGCGGCGCGTGGAGCGGAACGGGCGGCGCATCGAACTGACGCCGCGCGAATTCGCCATTCTCGACGTGATGATGCGCAATGCGGGGAAGCCGGTCTCGCGGGCAACATTGCTGCAGGAAGTGTGGAATATGCCGGCCGAGCCCTCGACGAACATCGTCGATGTGTACATGAAGTATGTGCGCGACAAGGTGGACCGTCCTGGAGAGCGCAGGCTGACGCATACCATTCGCGGTTTTGGATACGAGCTTCGCGATGCCTAGCGCGGTGGCGAACTCCGCTGCCCCGGAGGTCGGTGACGACTCGGGGAAATTCCACGCAGACCTGGCCAACGGCCTGCATGCGATGGCGCAGCCGTTGACGATTCTGCGCGCGGCGATGGAGGTGCTGAATCTGCCCCCGGCGACCGGGGTGGATCAGCGGCGGTATCTGGAGATCTCCGCGACGCAGCTGGAGCGCACCTGCCGTCTGTTCGCCAACGTTCAGGATCTGGTCACAGCAAGAAGCGCCGATGCGCAGCGTACCCGCCTGGAGCTGTGGGAGATTATCGGGCCGCTCATCGAAGAGGAGACCCACCTGCTGCAGGCGCCGGGGGTGGCGATCGCGGTGGCCAAACCGGAAACTCTGACGCCGATTCTCGGCGACGCCGGCAGGACAAAGCAGGCCGTCGGCGCGGCGCTTGAAATCGCGGCGGAGCTGGCATCGCGGGGCGACGTGATTGAGTTACGGGTTTCTCGCAGTGGAGGGTTCGTTCAGCTTGCGGTCGAGAACACGCGCGTTCACGGACGGCGTTTGGACTCCTCGGCGCGGCTGAGTCTGGCTCTGGCGGAGGCGAATATGCTCAGCCAGCAGGGCCACTACGAGTTTGTGTCCGATCCGTTTCGGGTCTCGCTGGCGTTGCCGATCGACAAGCTCACGTTGGCCGGCTCCGAGACGGTGCATGGCAAACAGGCAAGGGAAACCGTCTCGCTGCATTGATTGCCCGGACCTGAGTACCGCTCCCGCTGTTCTCCGCGGATCCCAATCGCGATTGTGATCCATGACTCTCATCGATGGTTCATTTGAAATTTTTGCCGAGGAGTCCCGTGGCCGCACCTGTGCTTCAATCCGATTTCGTTGCAGAACGCTCAGAAGATCGATTTCCGATCGATGTGCTGGTCGTCAGCCCCAATGCGCGGCTGCGGCACGATCTGGAGGAAAAACTCACCCTGCCGCGCTGGCAGGTCCATCCGGCGGGAAGCGGCGCCGGGGCGCTTGAGCTGCTGCGCAGCCACAGGGGGAACGACTGCATCCTTCTGCTCGATCCGATGCTCCCCGATCTGGAGCCGAACGGCTTTAACGCCATCGTGCGGGACCGCTATCCCAACACACAAATTCTCATGCTGAATTCGCACACCGGCCAGTTGCTGATCGGCAGCGCTTCGCCCACGCCGGTTTCCACGCGTCTGGCGGACGAGATCAATAAGGCAGGCGCAACCGCGACGGCGATTCCGGTTCTGCTGCCGGAGACCGCGCGCACTCCCAGCGAGGGCCGAGTGCGGCTGCGCAGCATGATCGGGAACTCGGAAGCGATGTACCGCACCTTTGCGGTTACGCGGATGGTGGCGGCGCGCAGCACGACGGTGCTGGTGACCGGAGAAAGCGGCACGGGCAAAGATTTGCTGGCGCAGGAAATTCACCTCATCAGTCCGCGCAGGAATCAGCCGTTCGTGGTTGTGAATTGCTCGGCGATTCCCGAGCCGCTGCTGGAGGCCGAGTTATTCGGGTACACCAAGGGATCGTTTACCGGCGCGGTGCAGTCGCGCATCGGGCGCATTCACGCTGCGCACGGCGGGACGCTGTTTCTGGACGAAATCGGCGATATGCCGCTTTCGCTGCAGAGCAAAATTCTGCGCTTCCTCGAGCAGGGAGAAGTGCAGCGGCTGGGCGGCAACGACAATCTGAAGGTCGATGTGCGGGTGGTGGCGGCGACGAATGCCGATCTGAAGGCGCTGATTGCGAAGCAGCTTTTCCGAGAAGACCTTTACTACCGCCTGGCGGTTTTTCCGATCCATCTGCCGGCGCTGCGCGATCGCATGGAAGACCTGGAGGAACTCGCGCGGGCGTTTGCCGCGAAGTTCTATCCCGGCGTGACGGTGAGCTGGGAGGCGCTGCACATTCTGGGGGAGCATCGCTGGCCGGGCAACGTGCGCGAATTGCGCAATGCTATGGAGCGGGCGACCATCCTGGCAGGGATGGAACGAGAAATCAAGCCCGAACATATTGTTCTGTAGGGTGCGGACCTGTTTTGGGCGGCTGGTTTCAATTTGGCAATCCTCGTGCATGTGAGATAGGCAAATGCTGCCGAGTTCTCATGCACTTCCAATCAACGAGGGCAATGCCGCGGTTCTGCGCAGCCCGCAGCTGCTGGCCGATGCGTTCTCTGAATTCATCTCGGCATCGGCGCTGCTGGAGTCCTCGTATCGCGATCTGCAGCAGGAAGTCGCGCATCTGAGCGTCGAGCTTTCGGAGCGGAACGCCGAACTGACGCGCAGCCTCGAGGAAAACCGCCGGATGCGCGCGGCGCTTCAGCAGACGATCGACTCGATGCCGTGCGGCGTTTTAGTGCTGGATGCGGCCGATGCGATCGTCATGATCAATCCGGAAGGTTCGGCGTTGCTGGGGCGGGGAAGCACGCGCGCCCGGAACCTCAGCGAACTCTCCGGGATCACGCACATCGATTTCGAAGCGCTGATGGCGGCGTCCGCGGGCGGGAACGACAGCGAGGTATGCATTGGCACGAAAAGCAGGAAGCGCTGGCTTGCCATCGGCCGGCGCGAGCTGGAGGGTCCGCCTGCCGATCCAGGAAACGCCACAGCTCCGCTGCGCAGCATCTGGATTCTGCGCAATATCACCGCAAAAAAGGTGGCAGAACAGGAACGTGAGAGCGCGCGACGGGCGACGACGCTGGCGGAGATCTCGACCATCCTTGCGCATGAAATTAGAAATCCGTTAGCGAGCCTGGAATTGTTCGCGGGCCTGATCGCGGAAGAGCGCGGCGGAAACTCGCAGTGGATCGCGAACCTGCGCGCTGGAATCCGCACCCTGGCCGGGACCGTGAACAACGTGCTCAGCATGAATGGGGACGGGCTGTTGCATCTGGCGCCGGTGAATCTCTCGGTGTGCGTGGAGAGCGGAGTTGAGTTTGTGAGGCCGATCGCGGAACAGGCAGGGATTGGCCTCTCCTTTATCCCAACGGAATCCGCGGTGACCGTGGAAGGCAACGAAGACGGGATCCGGCAGATCATGCTCAATCTCATCTCGAATGCGATTCGATATACGCCGGTGGGGGGAACGGTTGAGGTTGTGGTGCGCGGAGAGACGCGCCACCAGACCCGTCGCGGCATCGTCACGGTGCGGGATAACGGCTGCGGCATTCCCGAAGATTTGCTCCCGCATCTGTTCGAAGCCGGATTCAGCGGGACGGGCGAGACGCCGGGTTTGGGCCTTGCTGTGTGCAGGCGGCTGATGACACAGCATCACGGAGAGATTCGCGCAGCAAGCGGGGTGGGTGAGGGAAGCGAATTTGAACTGGAGTTTCCAGCGATATGACCTTTGCAACTGCATCGTCCGTGATGGTGGTCGACGATGAGCCGGGCATCCGGACGGCGCTGCGCGCGAATTTTCTGCGGCATGGCTGGCGCGTGGAGACCGCCTCGGGTGTGCGGGAAGCGATCCGCAATCTTGAGACGCGCGAATACGACCTGGTGGTGACGGACATTCGCATGCCCGATGGGAGCGGCATGGAAGTGATGCGAGCGGCGCGGAAAACCTCGCCTGCGACGGCCGTGATCCTGCTGACTGCTTACGGCTCGGTGCCGGACGCGGTGAGCGCCATGCGGGACGGCGCGCTCGATTATCTGACCAAGCCCATCCCCTTCGACCAGCTGCAGGCCACCGCGGCGCAGGTGATGCAGCGCGCACAGCAGGCGCCGGCGGGTGAGGCAATCACAACCGGAGATATCGTGGGCCACTCGCCGCTGTTGTTGCGCGCCCTGCAGCGCGCGCGGGCCGCGGCTGCCACCGGCGCCGATGTGCTGATCGAAGCGGAGAGCGGGACCGGCAAGGAACTGCTGGCCCGTTTCATCCACGATGCGAGCGACCGGTGCCGCAAGCCGTTTGTCGCGGTCAACTGCGCGGCGGTCCCCGAAACGCTGCTGGAGAGCGAGCTGTTCGGGCATGGGCGGGGTGCGTTCACGGGCGCGGTTGCTTCACGATCAGGCAAGTTCGAATCCGCGGATGGCGGCACGATTCTTCTCGACGAAGTGGGCGAGATGCCTCTGAATCTGCAGCCCAAGCTGCTGCGCGCCTTGCAGGAGCGCGAATTTGAGCGGCTGGGCGAAGGGCGCACGGTGCGGGTGGACATCCGCGTGATCGCGACCACCAATGTTTCTCTGAGCGAGATGGTCGAGCGGGGCCAGTTCCGCGCCGACCTCTACTACCGCCTGAACGTGATCCCGCTTTCCCTGCCGCCGCTGCGGGAGCGCCGCGACGATATTCCGATTCTCGCGCAGCACTTTGCCGAGCAGTTCGGCGCGACGCAGGGAACCGGCACGCCGCGGCTGCATCCGGAATTTCTGGCGCGGCTGCAGTCGCACAGCTGGCCGGGCAATGTGCGGGAACTGGGAAATTTCATGCGACGCGTGATTACGCTGAGCGGCACGATGGACATCGATGCGCACTGCTTCGAGACGGAATTTCAGGGAGCTGTGGCTGCGCCGCGTGTGGCGCCTGGGAAGCTGGCTCTGCCCGCGGTTGCCGGCACGCCGATCCGCGAGCTCGAAAAAATGCACCTCGAAAACACGCTGGCCCTGACCGACGGCAACCGGACCCATGCCGCCGAGATGCTGGGCATCAGCCTGCGCACGCTGCGCAACAAGATTCGTGAATACGGTCTTCCCCCAAGGAGGTACGCATAACATGTCGACCGGATCGTTAATCGATCTGCTGCAGGGATATCTGAAGGTCGCGACCGATCGCCAGCAGGTGATCGCCGCGAACATGGCCAACGTGGACACGCCCGGATATCACACCCGGGATATCAATTTCCAGCAGGCCCTGCAGGACGTGATGGCGCCGGCCGGCGAACCGCAGATGGAGCCGGCGAGTCTCGAGACGCAGGGATTGCCGGAGAGGCCTGACGGCAATAACGTCAACATCGACCGCGAGAGCATGCTGCTTTCCGAAACGCAGCTGCAGTATCAGATGGGCGTGCAGCTGATCAAGGATCAGTTTCAGAC
>Ga0335074_10016450_pt1 | contig 10416 bp, 5 predicted proteins | sample Lox_Sample_23_FD_206715 | JGI IMG/M metagenome (GOLD analysis project Ga0335074, IMG submission 206715) | Soil microbial communities from Loxahatchee National Wildlife Refuge, Florida, United States - Lox_Sample_2.3 | ecosystem: Environmental > Terrestrial > Soil > Wetlands | place: USA: Florida...
TTGTCGTGGATTTCGTCGTGGGTTGGAATTTCGACAAGCTGCACCTCGCCGGCCCCCCACGATCCAACCGGCTGCACCCAGATGCTGGGACGTCGATTGTAGAAGGCGCTGTCGTCCTGATAGTGCCCGAAATTGCGGTCGCGCTGCATTAGTCCGAAGCCCTTCGGGTTCTCGTCGACGAAGGAATTGGTCAGCACCGAGGGAGGGTCAATCAGCGGACGCCAGATCCGCTCGCCCGCTCCGGTCCACATCGCCAGCCCGTCGCTGTCGTGGATTTCCGGGCGCCAATCGGTGGCGTAACGCCGTTCGTTTTCGCCGTACCAGTACATGCTGGTCAGGGGCGCGACGCCGAGCCGTAAGATGTTGTTGCGGATGAACAGTTGGGCGTTGACCTCGGTGATCGCTCCGGTCGCCTTGGTGGCCACGATTTTGTATGCCCCGGTAAGGCTCGGGCCATCCAGCAGGGCGTAAACCGTGATCGAGGGCTGCTGCGGGTCGGGCTCTGCCAGCCAAAACTCGACAAAGCGGGGAAACTCCTCCTTCACCGAGGTCGCGGTATCGACCGCGATGCCGCGCGCGGAGGCGCCGTACTGATTGTCCTGCCCGGAGGTGCGAAAGTAGCTGGCGCCCTGGAAGGCGAGCCAGTCCGTCTTGGAGTTCCTGCCGTTCATGACGCGAAACCCGGAAAAGCCAAGGTCAGCCGGCAGTTTGGCGGCGAGACCGGTGTCGCCGTAATCAAAATCCTGCGGAGAATAGATGACCTCACGCGCCGTGTTGCCCGCAACGACATTGATCCGCACCGGAAGCGGGTTGAACTTATCGAGATGAAAGAGCCTGACCGGGAACGGGCCCGGTCCGTCGCGCCAAAGCTCTTTGTCGGCCCGAAACTCGATCTTTTGCGCGACGTCGAAATCGATCGTGCTGACGATGTCGCTCGCCGGCGCTGGCGTCGGCACATAGCTTTTGTTTGACCGCTGCTTTGCGGTCTGCTTGAGGCGATCGAAATCGAAAGGCTGCGGCGGGCCCAAGCCGTTTGATGCCGGCTGGGCCTTGGCAACGCCGCTCAAGGCGATCGCCAGCGGCGCGCCGGCAGCGAGAACTTCGCGACGATTGAAGGAAATCATAGGCGCCAAAAATTCGGAAGCGGCGTCGGCCGCTTCTTCCGGGTGGGGGCAGCGATACTGCAGATATAAGCACTGAACGCCCGCTGGTTCCCTCGCAACGGGACTCAGATTGCATCGAAATGTCGGAAATCGGTCTTCGCACCTGCAACCAACCCCTCTTTTGAGCGTTGTCGGGGTATTGAGGTCGCGGCACGGGGTTCGGCGTTGCTGCGCTGCAGGCGTCAACGTCATGATTGAGTTATCATCGAGAGAAACAGCACCCCGGCATCTGCTGCCGGTAGGCTGCGGCGATGCTGAAACGGATGCTGAGACGTCAGTGCGCTCCGGCGAGACGCCGCCCGTTTGCCGCAGCCCCATGCCGACGCAGGTGATCGAATTCTGGACTCCGCCTCTCGTCTGTGTGGCGCTGCTGCGTGCGCTGAAGAGGTCAAGCCAGGGATCCTCGACGATTTCCGATGAAGTCTGAAGCGGTCGCCTACCGTTGGATGATGTTGGGACTGGTCTTGGCGACCGCCGCGGCCGCGACGCTTGAGCTGTTGGCAATCTTTCGTGTCGATGGCGTATCGCCGTTAGAATGGCCGGTATTGGCCCTTTTCGCCTTTCTGTTTTCCTGGATTGCCGCCTCGTTCTGGGTGGCTTGCCTCGGCGCCTATGAACTGTGGAACGGCGCACCCGCTCTGCCGCTGCATCGGCCGCCGAGCGATGGCGCGGTATCCCGGTCCCGCACAGCGTTGACGGTGCCGATCTACAACGAAAGCTGGCCGGAGGTATCCGCCCGAATCCAGGCGATGCAGGACTCGCTGGACGAGGCCGGAGCGCTCGACCGGTTCGATTTTTTCATCCTCAGCGATTCCACCGATCCGCGCTGCCGTGCCGACGAGGAAGCCGGATGGCGGCAGCTCCACAATCGCCGGCCCGATGCCGGTGTCTACTATCGTCATCGCGCCAACAATGTGGGCCGCAAGAGCGGGAACATCGCGGATTTTTGCGTCAATTGGGGAACGCAGTACGATTACATGGTCGTGCTCGATGCCGACAGCCTGATGGCCGGCCGCACGCTGGTGCGGGTGGTCGGGCTTATGGACTCAAACCCGCGTGCCGGACTGATCCAGGTCGCACCTCTTTTGGTCGGCGGCGAGTCATTGTTCGCCCGAATCCAGCAATTCGCCTCGTGGGCCTATGGCCCGGTCTATACCGCCGGGCTGGCCAAGCTGCAGGGTGCTGACGGCAATTACTGGGGACATAACGCCATCATCCGGGTGCGGCTCTTCATGCAACATTGCGGCCTGCCCATTCTGGCCGGAGGCCCTCCGTTCGGCGGCGAGATCATGAGCCACGACTTCGTCGAGGCGGCGCTGCTGCGCCGGGCCGGTTGGGACATCTGGCTGATATCGCAGCCGGCGGGCAGTTTCGAGGCGACGCCTCCAACATTGATCGATCATCTGAAACGCGATCAGCGATGGTGCCAAGGCAATCTCCAGCACATCAAACTGATATTCGCGCGGGGCTTCCGCACGCAAAGCCGAATCCATCTCGCGTTTGGAGCGATCAGCTACCTGTCATCGCCGCTCTGGCTGCTGCTGCTGGTCCTGTTCTCCGCCGATGCGGCGCGGCTGGAGGCGATCGAGCCGTTCAGTTTTGTCGGGCCATATCCGGTGATTAACTGGCCCATCTCCCATACCGCCGCATTTCTCAGTTTGATCGCAGCGACCGCGGTGTTGCTGTATGTCCCGAAATTCCTGGCGGTCGCGATCCTGCTTCGCGATGCCAATATGGTGCGGCGATTTGGCGGCGCGGCGGCGCTGGCGACGAGCGCGCTCGCCGAGACGGTCGCCTCGACGCTTCTCGCGCCGGTGCTGATGCTGTCGCACAGCTGGTTCGTGGTCAATGCGCTGATCGGCCGCCGTATCGAATGGGGCAAGCAGCAACGGATCAGCGATGGCGTCGGTTTGCGCGAAAGCGCCGTCGTGTTTGCTCCTCACACGATTGTCGCGGTGGCAGCGGGCGTTGCCACCTGGTATTGGCTGCCGGGCATTGTCTGGTGGTTCCTGCCGGTGCTGATCGGTCTGACGGTCGCTTCCATGCTGTGCTGGACGACCGCTAAACGGCAATTCGGATTGGCGGCGATGCGCCGCGGCCTTTTTCTGGTACCAAGCGAAGCCGCGAGGATCCCGATCGTCGAGCACGTTACCGCTCTTCTCGCTGACCCTGCCACGAGCCGCGGACCGCAAGGTGACGCCGGCGGCGGGACGCTGCAGGCGGTCTAGTGGTTCGATTCTGACACTCGCATCCCGTTTCGGCCGCTGTCGTGCGAACGTCAGAAGCAAAGCCGCGCCGGGCAAAATATAAGTGCTAGTGGAGCTATGGATTTCAGATTCGCTTCACGGGCCGTCGATTTGGCAAGGGCGAATGTCAAATCCGCTCCACCAACCCGGCGCGACTGAGGCGGCGATGGCGGATTTCATCGACGCGCTGGTTGAGCAGATGTCGCTGGCGGAGAAAGCCGGCCAGCTCAATCACCCCAATATTGCCGGTGCCGACAGCACCGGCGCCGGAGCCGCCGCAACCGACATCGAGGCGCGAATACGCCGGGGAGAGGTCGGCTCGATCGCGGCCGGACGGGGCCGGGAGGAATTGCATGAACTGCAAAGAATCGCCGTCGAGGAATCGCCGCACCGCATTCCGCTGCTTTTTACCCTCGACGTTATTCATGGCTACCGCACCATCTTTCCGTTGCCGCTCGGCCTTGCCTGTTCGTGGGATCGCGATCTGATCCGGCGAACGGCCCGGGCCGCGGCGAGCGAAGCAGCGACGGCCGGTGTCGCTCTCACCTGGGCGCCGATGCTCGATGTGGCGCGCGACGCTCGCTGGGGTCGCTGTGCCGAGTCTCCCGGCGAAGATCCGTTTCTTGGTTCGGCGTTCGGCGTCGCCATGATCGAAGGGTTTCAAGACCGGCAGTTGTCGCGGCCGGACACGGTGATGGCAACCGCCAAACACTTTGCCGGCTACGGCTTGGTGGAAGGCGGTCGTGATTATAACGAAGCCGATGTCAGCCCCTATCGCATGCACAATCTCGTTCTGCCCCCATTTAAGGCGGCCCTGGAAGCGCAGGTCGGTGCGGTCATGGTCGGCTTCCACGACCTCGCAGGGGTCCCCTGCACGGCGCATCGCGAGTTATTGCGCGACCTGCTGCGTGAACGTTGGGGATTCGATGGCCTCATCGTTTCCGACTACACGGCGATTCTCGAGCTGGTTCATCACGGCGTCGCGGCCGACCTGAAGGAGGCAAGCCTTCTTGCCTTTTCGGCAGGCGTCGACGTCGATCTGATCAGCGAGGGCTACATACGACACCTTGCCGGTCTCGTGGCCGAAGGCCGGATTGCCGAGCGCGATATCGATGCCTCGTGCCGAAGGGTTTTGCGCGCCAAGGAGCAGCTCGGCCTTTTCGCAAATCCGTATCGCGGGCTCGACGAGCGGCGCGGCACGGCGTCAGACCTCACGCCCGAGAATCGCCGACTGGCGCGCGAAGCGGCGCAAAAGTCCTGCGTGTTGCTCAAGAACTCCGGCGTTTTGCCTCTGGCCCGCGACGGTACGGTTTTGCTCGTCGGACCGCTCGCCGACAGCAAGGCGAACATGCAAGGCACATGGGCCGTCGCGGCGCGGCCGAGTGACAGCGTGAGCGTACTCGAAGGCCTGCGGAAGGCGTCCCCAATCGATCATATACTCCATGTCAAGGGCGCGAACATTGTCGACGATCCAAATATTGCGGCACGCCTCAACGTGTTCGGCGAGACAGTCCCGATCGACCGACGAAACCCTGAGGACATGATCGCTGAGGCGCTCGACTTGGCACGCCGCGTTGATGTTGTGGTCGCCTGTGTCGGCGAGGCCAAGGAGCATTCCGGCGAATCGTCGACGCGGACCGAGCTTGGCCTTCCCGGCAGCCAATCGCGTCTGCTGGAGGCGCTGGCCGGGACCGGCAAGCCACTGGTGCTGGTGGTTATGAGCGGCCGGCCGCTGGCGATTGAGTGGGCAGACCGCAATGCCCACGCAATCCTTCAGGCTTGGTTCGGCGGCACGGAGGCTGGCAACGCCATTGCCGATCTGCTGTTCGGACAAGCCAACCCGTCCGGCAAGTTGGCAATGACCTTTCCGCGCAGCGCGGGTCAATGTCCCATCGGATATGCCGAAGCGCCCACCGGCCGACCGATCGACAAGATCGGTATCGACGTCGCCGGCGATGCGGAGATCGACAGCCGCGGCCAACACGTGTTTCGCAAGTTCACTACTGCCTGTCGGCTGGAAGGGGCGCACACCCCGGTGTATCCGTTCGGTTACGGCCTGAGCTACAGCACGTTCCAATACGGCGAGGTCGAGATCGATCGCCGAGCGCTCTACGGTGGGAACGCGACCGTCGACGCCAGCATCACGGTACGCAATACCGGTCCAGTCGCCGGTGAGGAAATTGTCCAGCTCTATATCAGTGATCCGCTCGCCAGCCGCTCGCGCCCTGTCCGCGAACTAAAAGGCTTCGAGAAGGTGTTGCTGCAACCGGGCGAAATACGCAAGGTCGTCTTCCGAATTACCGCCGAGGATTTGACGTTCTTCCGGGCCGATCGCCTGGCTCGGCCCGAGCGGCTGCTTGAACCCGGCACATTCGTCATTCAGATAGGCCGCAGTTCGCAGGAATTCTGTTCTGCGGCGATCGAATGGCAGGCAGACCGATGAGCGGGAAGTCGCCGCCGGCGTACCTTTCGAGCGAAGCCGATAACGCCCTGCTCGACGCGGTGCAGCGGCAGACCTTGTCCTACTTCTGGGACTTCGCTCATCCGGTGAGCGCCATGGCGCGCGAGCGCAGCAATCCGGTGCCCGGTTACGATTACCTCGACACGGTATGCAGCGGCGGCACCGGCTTCGGCATCATGGCGATGCTGGCCGGCGGCGCGCGCGGATTTCTGCCGCGTTCCGCGGTCCTTGACCGCGTGATGTGCATCGTCGAATTCCTCGGCCGTGCGCAAAGGTTCCACGGTGTCTTTCCGCATTTCATTCACGGCGCCACCGGGTCGGCCATCGCGTTCTCCGAAAAGGATGATGGCGGCGACCTCGTGGAAACCTCTTTTTTGATGGTAGGCCTGCTGTGTGCGCGTCAGTATTTCTCCGGCAACGCGTTGTGCGAGCAGGCGCTGCGCAACGCGGTCGAGGCCTTGTGGTTGGCCGTGGACTGGCAGTGGCATGCGCGCGGCCGCGGCGCGGCGCTGTACTGGCACTGGAGTCCGCGCCACGGCTGGGACATGGAACACCCGATCCAAGGCTGGAACGAGTGCCTGATCACCTACGTCCTCGCCGCCTCGTCGCCCACATACCCGATACCCGGTGAGGCGTATCATCAGGGTTGGGCTGGCGGCGCGCATTTTTGCAATCGGCAATCCTATTATGGTGTCGAGCTTCCCCTCGGACCGCCCTATGGTGGTCCTCTGTTCTTCTCGCACTATTCCTTTCTTGGCCTCGATCCTCGAGGTCTGCGCGACCGGTACGCGGATTATTGGCGGCAAAACTGCGCACATACTTTGATCAATCGCGCCCACTGCATCGCCAATCTGGATGGTTTCCCAGGGTATGGCCCGGATTGCTGGGGGCTGACAGCTTGCGATGGGGATGCGGGATATGGCGCATTCAGCCCGACAAACGACCGCGGCGTCATTGCTCCAACGGCTGCACTCTCCGCGATGCCATACACGCCGGCACAATCCATGTCGGCTCTTCGGCATTTCTATGAGGTTCTCGGCAACAAGATATGGGGTCGATACGGCTTTTCCGATTCCTTCAATCTTGCTCGGCACTGGGTCGCCGCAGGCAATCTTGCGATCGATCAAGGCCCGATTGTCATCATGATCGAAAACTTTCGCTCCGGCCTGCTTTGGGATCTTTTCATGAGCTGCGGAGAAATCGCCGAAGGACTCCGACGGCTAGGCTTCACGCTGCATCGACCTCTGGCGAACTATTAGATGAATGGCTCAATACGGAACCTGCCTGTTCCGATCTAGCCGGGGACCGGTACACATCTTACGCTTTGTGCGGGTGCTTCGATCCGAACCACCAGGGCGATCACGATCAGGCCGTCGGGGCGTGATCCGATTGTGGGGGTGAAATAATCCGCCGATAGACCCCGAAAGTTCAAGGGGCGGCGCCATGGCCGCCGGTATTGGAAGTTACGCGGGTACGCGTGGAATCGGGGCGCTTCTAGCCGTCCGCACCAGGCTTTACCGTTTATTAACTGTGCCGGAGACTGTCTATCGTTTGAGCCCAGGCCGGACCGGACGGGAAATGAGCCGAAATGCCGCCGAAAATGCGCTTTTGGCGCCCGGCGGCGTGCTCCAAAGCCTCGAAACAGGGGAAAGTTGTGGCCGGAACCCAATGTTCCGTCTACTTTCTTTGCCTGCGCTTGAACCTTGAGACCCCCTCCTGCGACTTACTTACGAGCCGACGGTCCTGGCCGATGCAAACGACTTCGGATGAGGTTCTGATCGGGAGAATCGCCAGCGGCGATCGGCTCGCGATGCAGGTGCTGTTCGCGCGGCACCACGTCAAGGTCTTCCGCTTCGTGTTGCGGCTGGTTCGTAACGAATCGTCGGCGGAGGATTTGATCAGCGAGGTGTTCCTCGACGTCTGGCGGCAAGCCGGGAAGTTCGAGGGGCGGTCGGCGGTGACGACCTGGCTGCTCAGCATCGCGCGGTTCAAGGCGCTCTCGGTAATGCGACGCCGGAGCGAGGAAGAACTGGACGATGAGACGGCGAGCGCAATCGAGGATCAAGCCGACGATCCGGAGGTGGCGCTGGCGAAGAAGGACAAAGGTGCGGCGTTGCGGGAATGCCTGACTGATCTGTCGCCCGAGCATCGGGAGATCGTCGACCTCGTATATTACCACGAGAAGTCGGTGGCCGAAGTGGCAGAAATCGTCGGCATTCCGGAGGCAACAGTGAAGACGCGCATGTTCTATGCGCGAAAGAAATTATCGGAGCTCTTGAAAGAGCGAGGAATCGATCGAGGTTGGCCATGAACACGGTACACGAAAGCGAAGCAAACGAAGTCGAACTGCTGCTCCCGTGGCATGCCGCCGGCACGCTGAGCTACCGCGATACGCAGCGGGTCGAGGCTGCGCTCGCCAACGATCCCGAATTGGCCCGCCGTTACGCCTCGGTCCGCGAGGAACTCGGCGAAACCATTCACCTCAACGAGACGCTGGGTGCGCCGTCGGCGCGCGCGATGGCGTCGCTGTTTGCCAAGATCGACGCCGAGCCGGCGCGCCGGCCTGCGCCGTCGATCAATCTCGCCGCCCGCGTTCGAGAGTTCTTCGCCGCTCTTTCGCCGCGGACGCTGGCGTGGTCGGCGAGCGCCGCCGCGCTTGCCATCCTGCTGCAGGCTGGCTTGATCGCGGGCATCATGATCAAGGAGAACAGCGGCTCGGGCGTAGCCAGCTATCAAACCGCCTCGGTGCCGAGCACGGTCAACGATCAAGGATCGTATGCTCTGATCCGCTTCCAGCCCCAGGCCAGCGCCGCGGAAATCACCGCGTTCCTGGAAGGCAACGATCTGAGCATCGCCGGCGGCCCCGCCGCGGGCGGGCTGTTCCGGGTCCAGGTTGCGCCGACCAAGCTGCCGACGGCCGATCTTGCCGGCGTCGTGGATAAGCTGCGGGCGAACAAGATCGTCGGCTTCATCGCCGCTACGCCATAAACACGGGGATTGTTAAGCGCGGCGTCCACCCGGCGCTCCGCGGGCGGCGAATACCGAAGGGCTCTGCAATGCGGGGGAGCTCACGTAACAAGAGTTTAGCGCTGGCGCTGTCGTTCGCCGGCGCATTTATCGTTGCATCATGCCTTGGCGGCCATCAATCCGCAGCGGCGCCGATGAGATTTGGCATGGTCCGGCCGATGGCAGGACATTTTCGGCCGACGCGCGCAGCGCCGCGAGCGGCCGTGGCGCGGCGCGGGCCAATCGAGCATGGATCGGGGGTGAGGCCGCGGGCCGGGCGCTGGCGCGGCGTTGGGGAGGGCGGTCGACCGCGCGGCATTATTGTTTATCGCGGCAGAGCGGCGACGCATCTGGCCGGCCGCCCGGGTGGCGGCGGCGAAGTAACGGGCTCGATTGGATCCAGCAGCCGCGGGGCCGGGAATCTTGGCGGCGGGGGTATCCCGCCGCCGGGCGAGCGGCGCTTCGTGCCGGACGAGGTGCTTGTCGAATTCCAGCCGCACGTGTCGCCGGAAGCGATTGCCGCGTTGGCGCGAACGTTCAACCTCACGCAAATCGAATCGCAAAGTTTTCGGCTGATTGGCGGCGTCACTTTTTACCGTTGGCGGATCGGCGGCGGCCGTTCGGTGCCGGCGGTCGTGGCCGCGCTGCAGAACCAGGGAATCGTCGCCAGCGTGCAGCCCAACTACGTCTATGCGCTCCAGGAAAAAATCCAGGACCGTCCCGGCATGGCCGGCGATCCGGCGCAATATGTTCTGCAAACGCTGCAGGTCCAGCAGGCCCAGCAACTCGCGACCGGTAAGAAGGTTATGGTTGCGGTGATCGATTCGGCAATCGATGCCACGCACCCGGATCTCGGCGGCAGCATCGTGAAGACCTTCGACGCGATCGGCGGCGGCGGCCAACCGCAGCAGCACGGCACCGCCATGGCGGGCGCCATCGCCGCGCATGGCAAGCTGTTGGGAATCGCGCCGGACGCGCAAATTTTGGCCGCGCGCGCTTTCGACGCCTCGGCGGGCGAGGCCAAGGGAACGTCGTTTGCCATTTACAAGTGCCTGCAATGGGCGGCGAACAATGCGGCACGCGTCGTCAACATGAGCTTCGTCGGTCCTGCGGACCCGGCGCTGCATCGAATGCTGGCCGCCGCGTACGAGAATGGCATTGTGCTGATCGCGGCGGGTGGAAACGGGGGCGCCTATGCGGGCCCGCAATACCCCGCAGCGGACCCCAATGTCATCGCCGTTACAGCGACCAATGCGAAGGACGGTCTGTTCAGCCTCGACAACCGCAATCAGTACATCGCGATCGCTGCGCCGGGCGTGGATATTCTGGCATTGGCGCCCGGCGACGCTTATCAATTCACCAGCGGAACTTCGATCGCCGCTGCCCATGTCAGCGCGGTTGCGGCGCTCTTGTTGGAACGCCAACCCATGCTCAAGCCGCGCGATGTTCGCGCGATTCTGGCAAGCACGGCGAAGCGCCTTGATCCAAGCCAGCATGGCGGCTTTGGCCCGGGTCTGGTGAATGCCTACCACGCCGTAGC
>Ga0335074_10016451_pt1 | contig 10416 bp, 7 predicted proteins | sample Lox_Sample_23_FD_206715 | JGI IMG/M metagenome (GOLD analysis project Ga0335074, IMG submission 206715) | Soil microbial communities from Loxahatchee National Wildlife Refuge, Florida, United States - Lox_Sample_2.3 | ecosystem: Environmental > Terrestrial > Soil > Wetlands | place: USA: Florida...
GGACTTCAACAGCGGTGCGTAGACATAAGTTTTCATCCAGCTGGAAAGCGTTATGTGCCACCGGCTCCAAAATTCGAGGAAGCTACAGGACGAGAATGGACGATCGAAGTTCTCCGGAAGATCCAAACGTAGAAACCTGGCCACACCGATCATTAAATCCATGTAGCCTGAGAAGTTGAAATATACGTAAACCGGGTAGAGGACCACCACCGCGGCAGCAGTCAACACCCTTGTGCGGATTGGCTGGTTCGACGACAAGGTGCGCACCGCTACCCCATGCATTACCAGCAAGATCATGGAGATAACTCGCAGCTTAAAGAAGCCGATCGCGATCCGCTGCAAGGCTGTCAGGCTTTGCGCCAAGGTCAACGGCGGGCGTACGGGGCCGAGCTGCGAGTCCGCAAAATCGGGATATAACTGAATCGGGCCTGCGGTCAGCGTGGTGAAGTTGAGAGTGTAATTCAAATATCCGATCGCCCCTACGCGGCCGCCCAGGGTCCCGTCGCGTGCGTCGACGATCATATGTACCACTCGGAAGAAGATATAGGAAAGTCCCGCCGTGACGTAGGCAAATGGCAGGAAACTTGAGGATGGAAGAAATCTATATTGTTTGAGATAAACAAATAGAAGAATGAAAGCGGCGATTAAAGGCAAAAAGATGATGTTCGATCTCCGGACCCGCATGAGCTGAATACTGGCATAGCCGAGAGCTAGAAAAAGCACCAAAGGCGCCCACGCCTTCCAGTTCAAAGACAGCGTCGCAAGAAAACCCACATTCGCAAGAAAGAGCACCGCCTGACGCCACGCCAACCCGCGAAACAGGTTGTAAGCCACTGCTACGAGCAGCGCGAATCCAAGAAATTTAAGAGATGCTACGTCCATAATCCGAAAAGTTCTACGCCACGGCGGCCTCTGAAAATCCCACGCGACGAATTTCCATTGGAGCGGTTTCAATTTGCGCGGACGCCACGTCCATTTCCCACAAGGTGGCGCCATCCGACGCTTGCGCGGTCTGCTTAAACCCAAGCTGCCGGTAGTGGTCCTGGACCAGCCTATTGCGGCCGGTAGGTATGTACTTGCCGATGAGCTTGCGGACTCCCGCCTGTTTTGCCGCGGAGGCCACTTCTTGAAGCACCATATTTTCTACTCGCCGTCCCAACACCCTGCAGCTCATCAGCCAAGTGTCGAATTCCCAAACGGCGTCGCCCGCATTGCGGCAAATCACCACGCTGATCATTCCATTGTCGCCAAACGTGTCCGCCAGGCGCACCTGGAGCGTAAAGCAGGCGGGGTCATGCTGAATACCGGCCACTTCGGCCTCGGTATAGCGCCGTGTGGTCAAATTGAACTGGTTCGATTTGTTAATAAGCTGCGCGATGCGCGCGCGCCCCGTTTCATCGAAAGGTTGGAAGGTAATCACCATCTGAAGCGACGCGAGGTAGCTCTCCATGTCGGCGAACTGTCCTTGCAAAGTAACGCGCCGGGCGTTGTCTTGGTAGTACTCCGCTCTCTTCAAATCTTCATTTGAGAATGTCACGGACTCAAAATATCCGGCGGCGCTAAGAGTCCGAGCGTATAGAGCAGGCTCCCCAGGCAGCTCCGGAACGGCCACTTGTGGCAGAAATTCCCTTACGATCGCTCTTTCCGCTGGGTTGTCGTCAAGAAAAACCAAGGAGTCGAGACCAAGCGCCAAGGCGTCTGCGATGGCTTTTATATTGGTTGCCTTATCGTTCCAGTTCGCCTGAAAAACCGCAATGTGTTCCTCCCGCAACAGCATTTCAGGATGCTCGCGGAAAGGCTTACGCGCCACTTCATCATTATTCTTCGAGGAGACCGCCAGAACGACGCCGCGTTCTCGCATCGCCAGCGCGAAACGTTGAACGCTGAGAAAGGCCTCGCCTGCCGCGTCGCCTTGAGCCAGCTGAATACCCTCCAGCCCATCGTCCCCGATTACGCCGCCCCAAAGCGTATTGTCGAGGTCGAGCACCAGACACCGGCGGCTCATTCCCCGAATCGCCGCGATTGTTCGAGCCAGGTGCTCCGCGTAGAGCGGCACAAAGACAGTCGAAAATGGCAGCTTCGCCAGGTTCCATTGCTCGGGAGAATGCCAGTTCGCAAGCCCCACTCCCGCGGCCAGGCCGGCCACGTCGAACAGTATATCCTCGCTGCCCCGAATGCTAATCGCAATTCGCCTGTTCAGTTCTTCTATCAGGGCGCGCAACGTGCCCGGCAACACCTTATCCAGACTTCCAAACGCTACCTCAAATGGCTGCGCCAGATTCTGAAAAATGCAAACCGAGTTTCCATTTGCGTGAATGCCGGATCGGATAGCCTCAGCTTGTCCGAAGGCGGACGCCAGCGCCGCTTCCGCCGCTTCAGGACTATTCGGAGGCTGGGAAACAAGCGGGTAACCACGATGATCGACCGCGATCAATACCGCATCCGGCTTAGCCGCATTAACATTGGATGCTGGCGATAGGGCGGCCTGCATAACCTGGCCGTAATCGGCCCGCACGCACTCGAGGGCGATGCCATGGCGGGCCGCGCTGGCGGTAAACGCCGGCAGGATAAAATCGGTAGTGGAATTACTGAGAATTCCCAGCCGAAAGCCCTTCAGCGGGGACAGCGAATATCCAAGAGCTTTTGCTTTGTCGATAATATTCGCAATCCGGTTTAACTGATTCTCGTCCAGATCGAAACATGCCAGTGCACGGATGCGATTGCCCACGTCATCCGGCGTTTGCAGAACTCGGCGGCACCGTTGCGCGAAGTCCGGCGGGGCCTTCGGCAACCAATGCAGGGATTCTGGGTTCCAGTTCTGATTTGTCATAACCCCTCGACGAACGCTCCGGGGAGAAATCCGCCAATTCCTAAACTAAGATGAGCACGCGCTGGTAGCTGGAAAACAGGATTCAGGGTTCGAACACGGTAACTGCTTCAAGCGCGTGGCGGGAACAGTTTAAGTAAAGCGAGCGCATGTACCGAAAGAGCGGGGGCAGGATCGGATCAGACAAAGGCTCCGTTCGGATGGGGAACCAAATGCGCCGGCACACTACCGCCCTTTTAAATGATCCACAAGCCTTCAATAAGCAGGATCTTCAAAGGTTTTTCAACAGATTAACACGTCTACATGAGCGCCGCAAGCGCTCTTATTATCCGCGGAAGCGCTTCGATCTTGTATGAGCTTTCACCACTCTCCAACTTCAAGACACGTTCACAATCCAGGCCTACACGGTGTCCACATCCAAGACCGAGACCCGCCGAGGGAACCGGAAGGTGCATACGATGGCCCGACCGCCCCACAGCCAAGGCTACGGACTGGCGACGGTGCTAGTGGAATCCTTTGTGCGCCAATTCGACAGGTCGCGGCCCACTAGTTCTTCGATCAGTCCGATATCCTCTGAGAACTCAGCGATTAGATGCTGGCGAAATTCTTGAGGCAGCGCGGGCTTGGGGGATGGCCTTGCATAGCGTTTAATCAGCCAGCCCAGCGGGTGAATTCCGCGGTCGTTCAGGGGGCCTTTCATTTTCGAGCGGAAATTACGAACAAAAGGATTGGCGACCGTACTGCGGACCAGTCTGGCAACCAGCATACTGTCAAACTTTGAAAAACTGTTTTCACGGGGAAACTCTTGAAGACCTTGGTCGGCGATGCCCAGGAAACGGACAAGATGCTGGTATGTTTCGCGCGGCCGGGTTGCCATATCCTCGTGAAATAAAACCAGCAGTTGGGACTGAGGAACAATTTCCCGCAGGCGCCGCAACTGCGCGCCGAGACTGCACATGCGCTTATACTGCAAGCTGGTGGGCACTTTACAAAGCCGCGGGATCTTGTGTCCCTTAGCCCGTTCGTTCTGGAGGAGCCAAGCGCGGAGCAGGTCTGGTTCATCCTCGTCGAGCGCCTTCACCAATTCGTTGTGCCAGGAAACGAACATGTCCACGGGATTCCGTATTGACACCACGACCTTCACATCGGAACGTACCTGCAGAATTGCAGGCATGGCCTGATCCGAACTCACGTAATATACCGATGCGTCTCCACGTATTTGTCCGGGCGCGGCGTCGCGAAATAACCGTTCATAATCTTCAAGCGTTGTAATCTCGCGCCGCCCCGGGTAATCGAACGCATAATAATGCGGCTCTTTCATGCACGAAAAATAGACCTCCGGATGGTCTTTGAGCGCCGCCCAGATCGCGGTAGTTCCGCATTTCGGTGCGCCCGCGATTACAAAATCCGGAGGGGGATTCGGCATTTCAGTATTCTTGAGCGCCCCGGCTCATATTTGAGGGCGCATAACACCCTGGCCCGCGCTTGAACCTAGCAGGATGATGAAAAAGGCCCCACAGGCACGAGTGCCTATTCCACTCGGCTTCGTAAGCTGCTGAGTTTGCGTGTGGCACAGACAATCTTGTCTGTGTTTCGGGTCTTGCAAAGCCTTTTTCATCATCCTGCTAGGCATTGAGTTGTTCCTGCGGTTCACCGCAACTCGCCTGGGAATATGATTCGACAATCGCGCGATAAATCTCCGCGGAGGAAGCACAAACACTGTCCAGGCTAAGCGCTTCCACGGCGCGTTTCCGGGCAGCTATAGACATCTGCCTGCGCAGGCTTGCGTCCTCGCAGAGCAGCGCGATAGCCGCTTTCAAGGCCTGCACATCCCCGGGCGGAACAACCAGACCCTCCACGCCGGATCGAACGGCGGACGTGCTGTGGCTGGTTACCACACAGGGAACGCCGCACGCGAGAGCTTCCTGGATGCCGGCGCACCCACCCTCGGCGAGAGAAGGGTGCACCAGCAGGTCCGCCTGTTGATAAAGACGGAGCAGGTCCTTGTGCACAACATGTCCCAACATTCTGCAATTCGGCACCTCTTCGGCCTCCGCGAGTAATATCTTGGCTACTAACTGCAGGTGATTGCCGGCCAGCAGCAACTCGGCATTCGGCAGGGAAAGCTCCTGCCATGCTTGTAGAAGATGGTGAACACCCTTGCGGCGGGAGATGGCCCCTACAAACAGCACTCGTATCGGGCCCGGCCGCCGTTCGGCGGACGAAGGCACAAAATAGTCCGTGTCGATACCCAATTGGATTTGAAAAATCCTGTCCCGGGGCACGCCCAGGGCCTCAACTGTATTGGCTCCAAACTGCGATTGTACTAGCACGAAATCCGCTTCTGTGACCTCTTCGCGCAGGACGCCGATATTGGGAAACTCTTGCCTTGTGACTCCCCAACGATCGAGTTCCTGGTCGCTAACCAGGGGTGGTGGGAGGGTGACCTCGACCAACCGGATCATCCCCTTGGATCGCCCTGTCCGCAGGCTGAGGAGACAAGACTCTGCAAAGACGTGCAAGATGGTCTTAGTCTGATGGCCAGCGCGAATCTTCCAGCGAAGCCATAAGCTGGTTAGCCAATCCCAAGTGCGAAGCCAACGGAGGCGGGGAAGCAGGGATGTTCTGCGGCGAAGATATTCCAGGAGCGGGCCCAGTAGACTGACAACATTCGAATCGGAAAGACCTTCTATGCGCCTGTTGTTGAGCAACTCCTCGGCGGCAGCCCTCTTGGCGGCCGGCAGCCAACGAATTAGCGAATAAGGAAAACGGTCGGGTTTGAAATAGATGCCCGTCAGAAATGTGAGGTCGGCGCCCATTCGTTCAGCGGCCAGTGCCCGATTGAACGCGATTACCTGCTTGGCGGGATGCGAGACGATCACCCGCAGCCCTGCCTTCTGTTTCACTCCTCGACGAATGCGCTGTTGCATAGGATTGATTGAATGAACGGCTGTTGTTCCGCGCAAGCTGGTTTACTAACGCTTCACTTTCCCGGCCGGCAAAACGACCAGTGGAATACGTTCCGGGTTCAGTATGCCGGCCAGCCCCTGGAATCCGTACCTCTTTAGCCGGCGTATCGGCCCCAAAACGTAGTGAAGAAATAACAGCGAATCAGGCAATGGGACTCGATCCAATATATCCGAGTTGGGATGTGGTATCCGAATGGTCGTCGAGCGCACGATACTCAACCGGTCCCACAATCTTTCTCTCGATTTGAGATAAAACCGGAAGCGATATGCTTCTCGCCGTGAATGGTCTATTTCGTCGGCAAACAACGTGGCCCACACGGTTGCCGACAATTCCTCCGCGATCGGATCCCTGCCTAGCATCGCCAGCGGCGCTCGAGTAGCCTCACTGGGATCTAATCGATCCGACAAGAGCAGCCCTAGCTGCAGAATCCTGAGTCCCCCTATGGAGCGCGCCATCTCAATTACGGGCGGCCACTTCATGCTGGGGTAGGTTCGCATTACAGCCGGAAGGCAAGCAATCCACTCCAGCCGTTCCCAGTAATGCTTGGCGCCGTGCATGCACAGATACAGAAACAGAATCTCCGGGCTTAGGGATGCGACGGGATTACCAAATAACTCTTCCGAGCATGCTGAACTCCATAGCTTTTCTGTATCAAATGGAAACTTCAGATAATGATCCTCAAGACGCCAGTGCAGCTCCACGACAACTTCGCCGTTCAGATATTGGAAAGCGTGCTCGGAGCGAATATAAGCCGCCTCGATATGCGCCTCCATGTCGAATTCGGGGCGATATCCGCGCGATTCCAGCAGGCGCCTGGCCTTGGGTAGATCCGCCGGATGCAACAAGAGATCCAGATCCCCGAACTCTCGTCCGCACAAATCGCCGAAAGCGTACACGGCCAGCAACGGACCCTTGAACGTTATGACTGAAATGTCGTTCTCATGAAACAACTCCAATAAGAGCAGGAGCTCTTTGGTCAGAATCAGGTTCCGGGCGGCGATGCCCAGAAAACGTTCGACGATTGGCTTCAGCGCGGGTTGAGTTAAAATCTCCGGGGCTACCCGGCTCAGATGCCGGTGCAAAAGAGGAGTTACTCTGTGACGGGCCGCCAGATTCGCCACCCGTGTCCAATCCAGGTCGGCTCCGAGGATTTCTTGAAGTTTACCGTCCCGGTCCGCGTTGGCCGCACAGATACGGAGCAGCAGTTCCTCTTCCGGGTGGCATTCTGCATTCACAAGGGTATACGACGCTCACAGTCCGGCCGCTACGGGCGTAGAGCTGGCCGACATTTGATCCCGCCAGGACTTGGAATACAGACCGTCTTTATCCAAAAGCTCCTCATGAGTTCCGGACTCGACCAAACGCCCCTCGTCCATTACGTGGATGATGTCCGCACGCATGGCGATGGTAAAGCGGTGGGTGATAATCATGGCGGTCCGGCCCCTGGACAGGTTTCGAAGTTTACCAAACCATTCTACTTCAGCCCAGGAATCCATAAAACTGGTAGGTTCGTCCAGCAGAAGGATGGGCGTCTTGCGGAAGAACGCCCGCGCCATGGCGATCCTCTGCCATTCACCCGCGCTGAGCTCCGCCCCATCGGTGAAGGACTTGCCGAGTTGTTGCTGATACCCGCGAGGCAGCCGGCTGATCACCTCGTGCGCGCCGGCGCTTCTGGCCGCTTCCTGGATTTTCGCCAGCGAGCCTTCGGCGGAAAAATCGCCGATAGCGATATTCTCGGCGGCGGACGCGTCGTAGCTCACCGGCAGTTGGAAGAGAACCGCAAGCATGGACCTGACGTCTTCAATCTTTAAATCCGCCAGACAGACATCGTCAATGGTGATGTGCCCTTCCACAGGATCGTAGAAGCGGCTGAGCAGTTTGATCAAAGTACTTTTTCCGGCGCCGTTTGGCCCGACGATCGCTGTGATCTTGCCGGCCGGAATGAACAGGCTCAAATTTTCAAATACCGGCCGGTCGCTACCGGGGTAGCGAAAAGCCACATTGTGAAAGCCGATGCCGTATTGAACGGCGCTCGGCGGGGGCATGGGCTGCGCGGGGTCGATGATAGTGGGTTGAAGATCTAGGAAATCGAAAAGATTGGTGACGAAAAGACTGTTACTGTAAGCCTGAGCCAGGCTTTGCGTCAACATCCGCATATACCCCTGGCCGCTCATGAAGGCCTGGAAAAACAGGGCCATGTCGCCGAAGCTTGCCTTGCCCAGCAGCACCTTCCAGCCGATCCACCCTACGGCGCCACCGGCCACCGCCATTCCCACCAGCGATCCTCCGATGCGTGCGATGTTTTGCCGCTTAATCAGTGCTAAGCGAGATTCCCGCAGCACTCGTCGAATCTCTCGATATGCGGATTGAAAGCGCGGGCCTAGCCGAAAGAGGCGGATTTCGGCAGCCCCGGCCAGGTTCGAAAACTTGTCATCGTAGTATTGAATCCATCTTCGCTCGATGGTCGTACTCATCCACCACTGATGGGTTAGCCAATTGAAGCGCGCCACTACGTAAAACGCCGGCAGAACGCTCAGCAACATAATGGCGAAAAGACTCAGATGGTAGGACGCAACGATGGCCGTGAGAAGCGCCAGGGTGATCACGCTCTGGCAAACAGATCCCAAATTCTCGAGCAGGCTCAGTATCCTGACTTGGGCGCTATCCCGGGCCCGATGGAGCTGATCATAGTAATCGGTCGACTCGTAGAAACCATAGTCCACTTCCGTCGACTTGGTTTGTATTAAAGCGCTGACGTGGTCTTGAATGAGCTCGGTCAAAATTGTGCGGATCCATTCCAATAGGCCCAGAACGATCTCTGTGGCTATGGTCAAGGAACCGAACAGAATTCCGGTCACCACCAGCGGGCGCACGCTCGCCCATGAACCTCCCGCTTTGACCGCGCCGACCATGTCATTGACCAGGGCTTTGGTTAGCCAGATCGTGGCGGCGGGCAACAGGCCGGACAGAAGCAATAGGAACGCCCAGGCAATGGTCCATCCCCGGGTTGAAACCCAGACCAGTGAAAACAATCGCGGCAGCGACGATACCTGAGGGAATTTCTTCCTCGCTCGAGCAACCAGATCACGAAAGGATACTGTCATCCGCAATCTCTTAATCCAGGCTTTAAAAGGCGGCGGTTTTTCATACGGCAACTCGCTGCGCGATGCGGGAGCTTCCGCCGGCATTAAATGCGTGCAGTTGAGAGGCGATCTCCTGGATCACCGAGTCCCACCCCCAGCCGCTCTGCCTGAAAATCCGCATGCTGGGATACCACGGCGTGGTGGCCCCTGATACAGGCCATCGCCAATCCGGCAAGGAATGGACGATCAGCCAGACAGGCCGGCCCAAGCTTCCGGCCAGATGCGCTCCCATGGTGTCGACACTGATCACCAAGTCGAGAGCATCCATGATGGCCGCGGTTGATGGGATGTCGCAGCCGAGGTTGGTTATTTTGAAAGGCAGGTCGACAGTTTCTTGATCGAGGATCGATCTTTCGCCGAGGCCAAAAAACTCAACGTCAGGCACCTGCGCGAGAGGAAGGAACGAAGCTGGGGCGATGCTCTTATCCGGCCGATTAGAGCGCCAGAACAGGCCAACGTTTAATTTCCCCGGCGTTTTTCGGAAGTGCCGGCTGGCGGCCTTAACCTGATCGACGGACACCCTCAGATACGGAGCGGTTGGCAAGGTGTCCAAAGTGGTACCCAGCAGACCAGGCAGGCTCAGCATCGGGCAATCGAAGTCGTACTTGGGACGCGCTTCTTTCGCGCTGAACACTCGATCCGCCGCGCTGATGGACTGAAAAAGGGAAACCAGCTTCGACGACTTGGTGCAAACAAGCACCTGGGACGCGCCGCGCGCCTTGAGCGTGGACGCAAAGCGAACAAACTGGATCTCGTCTCCCAGTCCGCCTTCGCCCACCATGAGAATGCTTTTCCCATTGAGCGGCGACCCGTCCCACGGTCGCAGGAGCTTAAGTTGTTCCCCCGTGATTTCCAGAGCCCAGCGCGCTTCCAGCTTGCGCCACGGCGCCGGCCAGGGATCGTCCATGAAGAAGGACAACATTGTTTCGCACCAGTGTGCCGCGGCATGATCCGGCTTCTCAGCCAAGGCAACTGCGACAATATCGCGCGCTTCTTTGAAACGCCACTGGTTAATGAGTGCATTGGCGAGGCCCACCCTTAGGTCCAGGCCGCGGGCAGCGTCCACGCGCGAGATACCCTCCAGCAGCATGGTCTCGACGGCCTTGGGATGTTTCCGCCAGAAATCCTGTACAAACATTTTGTTCGCGTGACCGGCAAGAGCTCTGACTTATTAGCGCAGCCTTACCCGCGCTGGTTTCCACCCAGACTTCGCCGAGGCGGCCTCAAGCACGGCCCAGTGTCCTGGCATGGCTCTCCAAGGTTTGAGCGAGCACAGGCAAGGATTCCAAATCCGTGAAAGTTTTCAACCGAAAAGCCGGGACTTGCTTGGCCAGTAGCCCGCAATCCTGAAGCTGCCGCACATCTCCGGGATGTCCCCAGCGCGTCGGAACCGAGTTACGGATCAGTTCCACCGTCGCTTGCAGAGAGGGTAGCGGGGTGATTCCGCCGTCCAAATCCCGCCCCAAAAAGTAGAGC
>Ga0335074_10016452_pt1 | contig 10415 bp, 6 predicted proteins | sample Lox_Sample_23_FD_206715 | JGI IMG/M metagenome (GOLD analysis project Ga0335074, IMG submission 206715) | Soil microbial communities from Loxahatchee National Wildlife Refuge, Florida, United States - Lox_Sample_2.3 | ecosystem: Environmental > Terrestrial > Soil > Wetlands | place: USA: Florida...
GCGGCCATGGAGCCGTCGAGGCGCCGGGCCAGGGCCAGCAGCGCTTCGGCTTCGATCCGAACGAGTTGCGCCGGAGTGTGGACGTCGCTCATGGGCTGAAACTCCTGATGCTACCACCGGTGTTCCGCTGTTCCCATAGAATAGAGCTATGGGTTTGCGGCGCAACCTCCTTGTTATTTCGGCGATGATCGTCGCGCTCGGGCTGATGATTGCGGCGGGCGTGATGAACTACGCTCAGCGGCGGCGGGCGGCCGAGGCGCAGGCGCAGATGATGAAGATGACGCTGGTGCCGGCTGACGGGTCGGCAGCACCGAGCGACGACGGCAGTTCGGCGGTGACCGAGACGGCCGACGAGGCTGAGGACGACACGACCAAGCTGAACGGGAAGATGGCCCCGAACTTCACGCTGGCGGATATCAACGGGAAGAAGGTTTCGCTGTCCGATTTCAAAGGCCATCCGATGGTCGTGGACTTCTGGGCGACGTGGTGCGGACCGTGCAAAGTGGAAATCCCGTGGTTTGAGAAGCTGCACGATCAGTACGCCAGCCAGGGTCTGGAGATCCTTGGCGTTTCGGCGGACGACCTGGACAAGGACGATCCGGCCAAGCTGTTCACCGAGAAGCGGGACATCGCGGATTTTGTCCAGAAGATGCATATGAACTACCCGGTGCTGATCGATGCCGACTCGATCGCCAACTCTTATGGCGGACTGGACGCGCTGCCGACCACGTTCTTTATCGACAGGAACGGGAAGATTGTGGCGTCGACAATCGGCCTGGCGCCGCGGGACCTGATCGTGGCTGACATCGAGAAGGCGATTCACAGCGGAGCATCGTCGTGAAACGGGCGCTGGTGGTCGCGGCATTCGTCGCTGGCGCGCTGCTGGCGGTGGGGCAGAAGCTGCCGTGGCAGACGTCGGCGAGCATGAAGCCGGGCGACAATCAGCTGGTGCACTTCCTGTATCCGCAGCAGGTGACTCTGGCAGCGGGCAAACCGCAGACGATCGAGCTGCATTTCCGGATCAATCCAGGACTGCACATCAACTCGCACGATCCGCGGCAGAAGAGCCTGATCCGGACCGAACTGATCGTGGCGGAACCGGCTGGCGTGAACGTCAGCGCGGTCGATTTTCCGCCAGGGTCGGACTACGCGTTTCCGCTGGATCCGCAGACGAAGCTGAGCGTCTACTCGGGCGACTTTGTGCTGAAGATGCACCTGACGGCCCAAAAGGGGAACCACCTGGTGCAGAGCGAGCTGCGCTATCAGGCGTGCGACACGAACACGTGCTTTCCGCCGAGGAATGCTCCGGTGGCGGTCGACGTGATCGGGCAGTAAGCCTGCGAGGTGGAGTTCATTCCGTCTGACGGGTGACGTTATTTCCTGCACCTGCTCTCGGACCGGGGGAGCCTCTTCTCGCTGATTCGCATCGAGATCGCTTAGCGGGGCAGCTTGTCCGGTTCAATCAGAGGTCGATGATCCCGCGCCTGAGAGCAATCGTGACAGCATGAGCTCGATCGTTGGCATCGAGCTTCGACAGGATATTCGTGACACGGCTCTTGACGGTGGCCTCCGCGACAAAAAGAACGTCCGCGATCTGCTTGTTGGAATTTCCGGCTGCAATCAGCTGCAGGACCTCGATTTCGCGCTCGGTCAATTCATCGTCCGCGGCGTGCTCGGCGAGCTCGGCTGCAATCTCCGGCGCGATCTTCTTTCGTCCCTCCGCGACCGCATGAATCGTTTCGAGAAGTTCTCGATCATGTCCTTTTAATAAGTAAGCCCGTGCGCCGGCTCGAAGTGCTCGCAGCACCTGGGTATCGCCCTTATAGGTCGTAAGCACAACGATGCGCGCGTCGGGGAATTCGCTCAAAATCCGGATGGTGGCCTCGATTCCATTCAGCCCGGGCATCTGCAGATCCATCAGGACTACGTCCGGACGATGTCTCCGAAATTCTTCTATGGCGTCTTCTCCATTGCAGGCTTCGGCGACCAACTTCATATCCGATTCAGCATTGATCACGGCGGCCAGACCTTTGCGGAGAAGAGCGTGGTCGTCGACAGCAAGAATTCGGATCATGGCAGGAGTATTGCTCATCGACCACCTGCCTTCCGGAAAAGGCGGAATCGACGGCCCCGGGGTCGCTTCTGGTATGCCACTGAAGAGGGGACGGTCAGCTCAACCTCAGTGCCCGCGCCCACCTCGCTCCAGAAATCCAGACGCGCTCCGATTCGCTTCGCCCGTTCGCGCATTCCGGGTATGCCATAGTGTCCGGGCCGACCGCCGGCTTCAAGGATTTTGGGGGCGATCCCCTTGCCATCATCACGGATGCGCAGACGAAGGCGATCGTGATCGTAACGGACTTCCACCTCAATCTGGCTCGAAGCCGCGTGCGCAAAGGCGTTGCGGATCACCTCGCGGGAGATTCTGTAGACCTCGTCCTGGAGCATCGGCGACAAATCCTGCTGCTTGCCTTCAACGACCACGCGATAGCTCGGAATGTTTCCATTCCCTCCGTGAGCGGTCGCCAGTTCACGACTCACCGCATTCAGTAATTCCTGCAGGGTGCGCTGCGCAGCTGGTTCCGGACGCAGGTCGCTGATGGCGGAGCGACCCTCCTGAATCGCTTCCTCGGTTCCAAGAATTGCGTCATCCAGGACCGCCGTGGCATTGTCCGCCTTCCGCAGCAGTAATTTACGCGCCGCCTGAAGCTGAAAAGCAACTCCCTGAAAACTTTGCAGCAGCGTGTCGTGCAACTCGCGGGCAATGCGGGTTCGTTCCGCCAGGCGCTCTTCAAAGCGAAGATCAAACTGATGGGCGAGCTGGAGCATTCGTAAGCGGTAGAACAAATACATCAGGCACGCGGCGAGCAGGACGAGCGCGGCACGGAACCACCAGGTCTGCCAGACTGCCGGCTCAACGTTAAACGCTATTACGCTTGCGGCGCCGTTCCATAGTCCGCTGCTGTTGCTGGCAACCACGCGAAAACGGTAGGAGCCCGGCCCCAGATTGGTATAGACAGCCTCTCGCGCCGCGACAGGCGCGCTCCAATGCCGGTCGAAGCCATCCAGGACATAGCGAAAGCGAATCCTCTCGGGCGCGGCAAGGCTCAGAGCTGTATAACTGATGGCGATTCTTTTGGGCGAAGGTGGAACTCGCACCGGACCCGCGACGTTGATGGGGAGATCATCCGCCAGAACAGCCTCGATGTGTGCAATGGCCGGCGGTGAACTGTCAGGCATGTGGGATGGATCGACGACTGAAATCCCGCGGCCCAGGGAAAACCAGATCCTCCCCTCAGTATCCGCGACCACAGACCTGCTTCGGTTGATGCCCTCGGTACTGAGAAGACCATCCGCGGCTCCGTACTCGCGAACGTCCGATGCTCCGAGATCCCCACGGGCAAGCTGGGTTCGACGCACCTGCAGCACATGACTGGAGGTTGCGACCCACAGCCAGCCTTTCCTGTCCTCTGCGAGTCCGAATATCGGGTCGCGCAATACGTCAGGCCACGAGCTCAAAGCCTGAAATCGATTCGCGACGGAAACAGCCAGACCACCCGACGTTCCAACCCAGAGCGTTCCGGACGAATCTTCGAAAAGGCAGTTCACACGTCCAGAGGGCAAGCCATCCCGCTTTGTAAAAGATGTCCACTGGCCGTTTGACAGCGAGCTCAACCCGCTCGGAGTGGCAAACCACATTGTGCCGTTGCGGGTTTGCAGGATCGAAGAGATGGTATTTGAGGCAAGACCGTTCGCCATCGTGTAATTCGTGAACCGCTGGTCTTTGAATCGGCTGACCCCCCCGCTCAGCGTTCCCGCCCATACAGAGCCATCGCGACTTCGGTAGACGGTATAAACGCTGTCCTGAGCGAGTCCATTGGCCTGGGTATATGTCCGACTGGTCACGGCTCCGTTTCGAAGCTGGAGATGCGTGAGGCCGCCGCGCTGGCGTCCGACCCACAGGTCATCCCCGTGACCGTCGATCGAATAGACTACGTCATTTGCCGGAATCCCCGTTGCAATGGACTGAATGCTGCCATTCCTGAGCGCGTACAACCCGCCCTGTTCCGGAGCGAACCAGGTGCGACCTTCGCCGTCGGCGTAAACCGGCCCGTCGTGCTCGAAGCGAGAATCGATGGCGGGCGAATAGGTAAGAAACGGGCTGTCGCGAATGCGGCCGAGGCCCTGGGATCCTCCAACCCAGAGATTGCCTTCTCGATCCTCAAACAGGGCGTTGATGCTGCCGTGGCCACGAATCGCATCTTCTGCCAGGAAGGACGTACCATCGCTGTTGATCCGCAGGAGCCCGCGTGTTGTGCCGACCCATATATTCGAATCTCGATCACGCAGTATGCTCAGGACCTGAACCCTGCCCAGGGCAGACGGCAGATCGATTCGATGAAACTCCCTGCCATTCCAGCGAAACAAGCCGGTGTCAGTGCCGGCCCACAAATCATCCTTGCCAGTGAGCAGGAGGCAGTTCATTTTTCGGTCGGGTAATCCCGCTTCCACCCTCGTCGCTCGTCCGTCGGCAAAGTAGAAGAGGCCTACGCCAAGGGTGCCCAGCCAAAGCCCGCCGTCCTTGCCCTGCGCCATGGAAATGATCGGCGGCGATGCGGAACCGGACAACACAGCAGGCTGCGCCAGTTGCTCAACCTCGTCCCCCTGGAAACGAAACGTCCCCCGAGCAATATCCGACACGAGAATTCTTCCCTCGCTGTCTTTCGCCATAGCGGTGATCTGCGAGGTCTGCACCTGGGCTCCATATTGGACACTTTCAAATCGGCCGTCGATTTGGTGCTTAACATCGGCTATTTCCGGACGGATCCACAGCTGTCCATTCGCGTCGGTCAGCAACTGCAATACAGGAGTATGAGAAGCCGAGGAAACCGCCGTGAACGGAACAAAGTTGAAGGTAAAACCGTCAAAGCGGACCAGGCCCTTGTCCGTTCCGATCCAAAGGTACCCGTCCGCCGTCTGAGCGATCGCGTTAACCGCGCCTCCCGGAAATGTGCTGCCTACAATCCATTGCTGGCGAACGTACTGTGACGGCAAACGATCGGGATCGAGTGCGCGCGCGGTCGCAGTGATGCATGCCAGCGCAATTCCAGCCATGAGCCAGCGAACCGGCCGTCGTGAGCCGATCACGGAAGAAACTCGAACTTATCGATTACGGCTTCATTCTCGTGTTGCAGTGGAACCTTGCCCTTGACGAACACATACAGGGAGATGCGCACCGTTTGGCCAGCTGGAGAAGGGATGCCCGAGGTGAAGACATGCTGGTTGATGAGCCGGTCACCAGCTGCATCGCCCGAGCCGGTCATCGTCGTAAATGTGACCTGCCCCGGCTCCCAGTGAAATGAATGCGTACAAACACCGGGCGGGACGCGAAATCGGACGAAGTTCGCCGGAATGTAATAAGGCTGCACGACGTAGTGCACATTCGTGTTGTCAACGAACCCAAAGCGAGAAAGCTCAACGTCGAGTTCGCGGCGGTCTCTTTCGGTTCCAATTCCATCCCATGTGATGAGGGTAAGGACCGCAGATGGCTCGAGGCGGGTGGTATCTTCCACCTGGAACCGGTAGGTTCCGTATCCGAGGCTGGCGTTGAGCTTCACCTCCGCCGCCGTCCAATTTCCGGGGCTTCCTGAGATGCGGAGATGGAGCCTGCCGCGTTGGTCGACCCAGACGTTGGCTGGATCGAAGAAGTTTCTTGAGCCGGCGTGGAATATTGGTCCGGTGCTCGTCGTCCACTTGTAGCCACTAAAGCTCAGCGTCTTTGGAGACGGAAATACGGGCGCCGGGCCCCGACCCTTCACTGTCGACACCGCTGCAACCCCGGCCCCCAGGCTGGGCAATGACTCGGTCTGTACAGGTGGACTGAAGGTCGAATCAACCAGGAGGGCAGCATATTCGATTCCCAGAATCGTTGCGGTTCGCCAGCGACCATTCCTCTCGATCTTTGTAAAAGGCTGACCCGAGGGCGGCTGCAGACCCCATCGTCCGTCGTTCTTGCTATACACAACGATTCGCTCCCCGGGGCGAACTCCGGTTGCGTAACCGTCAATTGTGCCGGTTAGATAGGGAGCCTTCTGACCATGAACAGGCGGGCCTGTAACGGGAACCTCCTTGAATACCACGGATGGAGCGGAACTGGTCGACGCTCCATGGCAGCCAGCCAGTCCCAAACAGACGGCGCAGACCATGGATCCAATGATGTTGCGCAAAAACGGCCTGTGTTTCAAAGACCCGTTGCGGTACTGGCCACGGCGTTCGCTGGCTGGGACTTCGACCGCGACAGCACCCTCCGTGAGGCGCCTTTGTGCCGGGTGGCGGCGAGCGCCCCACGTCGACCCCGGTGGCTTCGACAGGAAGCACAGGTGTTCCAACTTCGTTGGCGAATCCACCGAATCTCCTGTGGATGAGGGCGCAAACAACAAGTGGAGGGGTGCGGATCGGGACGGGCTCGCGAGTCGAATGCCGCAGGGGACGATTTCCCGATCGGGTCTGAAATTTCCAGGCGGAACCTGCGTCCAGTCCACGACGATGAAGCCTCCGGATCAAAATCACGGATTCTATGTGGGTACTTGCTAAAAGGGGTTCAAACGCCTTGGCGCAAAGGACAAGCTTACGCCGACAACTCGGCCTTTCATAGTGAGACTAAAGTATTGGGTGATCCCTCGATTCGCAGGTCCTGATACAAGACCAGTCGCTATTGGATTTTGCCGCAAGCTGTGCCGTCGTTGCTGATACGACAAGCGCTGGTCAGGGATCGTGGGTTCCCCATCCGCCAAAGCCGGGCGAATATGGGGTGCCCAGGGTCGTATGCAAAAGGCGAGCTGGCGGAATCACTCAGCGCGGAGGGCCTGGACGGGGTCGATGCGGCAGGCGCGCATCCCTGGAAGCCAGACGGCGAGCAGCGCGACGGCGGAGAGGATCAGGGGAGCGGAGACAAACGCAATCGGGTCCCAGGGGCGCACGCCGAAGAGGAAGCTCGCCATGAGGCGAGTCAGGGCGAAAGCGGCGGCGAGGCCGAGAGCGACTCCTGTGAGAGCGAGCCGCATGCCGGACCAGACCACAAGTTTGCGGATGGCCGCTCGGTCGGCGCCAAGGGCCATGCGGATGCCCATTTCCTGATTGCGCTGGGCGACGGTGTAGGCCATGAGGCCGAAGATGCCGACGGCGGCCAGGAGGAGCGCCACGGCGCCAAAGACGGTGAGCAGCAGCATGTTGAATTTCTGCCGGGCCGTTGACGCTCCCATGACTTCTTCCATGGTGCGAACGTGGGCGACGGGAAATCCGCCGCTGGCCAGGCGCAGCTGCTCGGCGACGGCGGGGAGAACGCTCCAGGGATCGCCGCGGGTGCGGACCATCCAAAGGAGCGGCTGCACGTTGGTGTAGGACGCGGTGTAGGCGTCGGTGACCTGGGTGATGGGAACGATGAGTACGGGATCGGCGGGGCGGCCGAGACCGGCGTTGTGGGTGTCGCCAACGATGCCAACGATGGTCTGGATCGATTCGTCCATGCCGGAGCCGAGGCCCCTGCTGATGAAGACCTGCTGGCCGATGGGGTCTTTGCCGGGCCAGTAGCGGCGGCCCAGGGCTTCGTTGATGAGGGCGACCCGAGGCGAGCGGGCGGTGTCGTTTTCGCTGAAGGCCCGGCCGCGGAGGATGGGGATTTTGAAGACGCGGAAGTAGCCGGGGGAGATGCTCATCCAGCGGCTGCCGTCCATGTGGTCTTTCTCGAAGGGCTGGCCGGAGATCTGAAAGGGCAGGGCGTCGCCGACGTCGATGGGGAGCCAGTAGGCGGCGGCCGCGATCTCGACTCCGGGGATGGCGCTGAGGCGCTCCCGTGCCTTGCGGGAGAGGTCGGCGACGCCTGCGGTGGTTTCGTAGCGGTCGCCGGTGAGAGACATTTCCATGGTGAGGACGTGGCGCGCGTCGAATCCGGGAGCGACGGAATGGAGGGCCACGAGGGTGCGGATAAGAAGACCGGAAGCGATGAGCAGGACGAGCGCAAGAGAGACCTCAGCGATGACGAGGAGGGAGCGGGTTCTGCCCTGGCGGAAGCCCGTTCCGGAGCGACTGCTGCCTTCTTTCAGGGCGGAGTTCAGATCGATGCGCGCGGCGGTGAGGGCGGGGACGAGGCCGAAGAGGATACCGGTGACGAGGGAAATGGCGAGGGTGAAAGCGAGGACGCGGCCATCGATGCCGACGGCGGAGCCATTCTGGCCGAGACGGGGCAGATCGGCGGGGCTGATGGCGAGAAGAGCGCGCACGCCGATGAAGCCGAGGGCAAGGCCGAGGATTCCGCCGGTGACGGAGAGCAGGACGCTTTCAGTGAGGAGCTGACGGAGGATGCGCAGGCGGCCGGCTCCGAGGGCGGAGCGGATGGCAAATTCGCGCCTGCGGGCGGTGGCGCGGACCAGCAGGAGGTTGGCGACGTTCGAACAGGCGATGAGGAGGACTAGACTCACGGCTCCGAGCATGACGAAAAGCGATTTGCGGGCGTCGCCGACAATGCTGTCGCGCAGGGGCTCAATGTGGAACTCCGTTCGAGGATCGGTGGTAGCCGGATATTCGCGATGAAACTCGGCAGCGGCGATTTTCAGCTGCGCCCTGGCCTGCGCCAGCGTAACCCCGGGCCGCAGCAGCCCGGCAACCCTGAAGTAGTCATTCAGGTCGCTGGTGACCGGCGGAAACTGAAAGGGCAGCCAGATATCGGCCTGGGGGTCGGAGCGGAATTGCTTTCCAATGACGCCGATGACCGTATAGGGCTCGTTGCCCAGCAGAAGCGATTTCCCGACGATGGCCGGATCGCCGCCGAACCGGCGTTGCCATAAGCCATAGCTGAGGACGACGACCCTGCCGCCGTTGGGGCTGTCTTCGCGCGGGGTGAAGGTGCGGCCCAGAATCACAGGAGCGCCGAAGAGGCGGAAGTAGCCTTCGGTGACGTGAATTCCCTGGATCTGCTCGGGGCGATCGCCGGTGAGATTGAAGCCGGGCCCGGACATATCGTAGGCAGCGACTTCCTGGAAGACCTGCGTCTGCCGCCGATACACGTGAAACTCGGGCACCGAGGAAAGGAAGCTGGCGATGGTGGTGGAACGCGATCCAAACTGGACGATGCGATCGGCATTGGGGTAGCCGAGCGGCTTGAGCAGGACCGCGTTGACGACGGAAAAGATGGCGGTGTTGGCGCCGATGCCGAGGGCCAGTGCGGCGACGGCGGCGAAGGTGAACCCGGGAGACTTGAGGAGGACGCGAGTCCCGTGTTTCACGTCGTTGGCGAGATCGCTCATCGGTCGTATCCGTCGCTCGGCTGAGGGCGGGATCTCCCATCATCGCAAAAGGGGCGGGCGGCGCGCTCATGGGGGCCGAATCCAATCTGATACGATTAGATTTCTCCACGATTCACGGATTTATTCGTATTGAATCGCTTATTTCCCCGACCAATTCCCTTTTCCTGCGGAATTGACCTGATGGAGGCTTCCCTCATGACACTGCCCGCACGCCGTTTTTCTTCGTTAACGCGGACGGCATTTCTTCTTGTCTCGCTGCTGATGTTAGGCCTCGCGACGCGCGCGATGGCGCAGACGGCTTCGGCGCTGTCGGGGACGGTGACGGATCCGTCGGGTGCGACGGTGAGCGGCGCGGCGATTACGGTCCGCAACGTGAATACGGGAATGCGGCGGGAGACAGCGACCGATGTGGAAGGACATTACGAGGTGTTGTCGCTGCCGGTGGGCGACTACGAGGTGACGGCGCGGAAGAGCGGATTCACGGATGAGGTGCGGACGGGCGTCCACCTGGCGGTGGGACAGGATGCGACGGCGGATCTGCATCTGCGTGTGGGGGACGTGCAGCAGCAGGTGACGGTGCATGCCGATGCGGGGATCGTGAACACCACGACGGCAGACATATCGGGGCTGGTGGGTGAGCAGCAGATTCGCGACCTGCCGCTGAACGGGCGGAGCTTCGATGAGCTGCTGACGCTCGATCCCGGGGTGGTGAACTTCACGGCGGAGAAGACGGGCGGGGTGGGCGTATCGAACTCGACGGTGGGAAATAACTTTTCGGTGTCGGGGAATCGTCCGCAGCAGAACCTGTATTTGCTGAACGGCATTGAGTTCACGGGAGCGGCGGAGAACAACATGCAGCCGGGCGGCACGAGCCAGGAGCTGCTGGGCGTGGATGCGGTGCGGGAATTCAACGTGCTGCGCGACGATTACGGCGCCGAATATGGCAAGCGGCCGGGGGCGCAGGTGCTGATTGTGACGCAGGGCGGCACCAATGAGCTGCACGGGTCGGCGTACGAATTCCTGCGCAACAGCGCGATGGACGCGCGGAATTATTTCAACAAGGGGAGCATTCCGGGATTCCAGCGGAATCAGTTTGGAGGGTCGCTGGGGGGGCCG